>Ga0208542_1000028_pt1 | contig 43138 bp, 61 predicted proteins | sample DEB08_DNA_3_FD_185495 | JGI IMG/M metagenome (GOLD analysis project Ga0208542, IMG submission 185495) | Aqueous microbial communities from the Delaware River and Bay under freshwater to marine salinity gradient to study organic matter... | ecosystem: Environmental > Aquatic > Marine > Coastal ... | reverse complement strand
GCCGGCGGAACTGACATGATCAGAATAGCGGCTAGCAGTAAGTCTATCCCGCTGGGCCGAATCGTGGGGCAGTACGCATAGAACGCGGCCCCATCCCCGAGATCGTAACCACTCCAGGTGCGCCGCGAGCGGTTGCCCTTGCGCTTCGTAGTAATCAAGGACGCGGATTTCCCGCCCGACAAACTGTGCAACCCATATGGACGTGGCATCCGAAATTCCTATGTCCCAGAACGCTTTCGCCTCAATAAGCGGGTCGGCGGCTACCTTGCCAATTCGGCCCTCTTCGCGGGCCTTGGCGATGGCGCTGGCGTAATAGGCACCGGCTAGAACGGTGGCATAATCGCCTTCCCAAATGTGCCGATATTGATCCGGCTGCTTGACCATGCAGTCCTGGCGTTCGATTTCGAGAACCGCCGGGAACCACGGATTGTCGCTCCAATTCGCTTCGACTACCACGGCGCCGGTAGGGCGTTGGTCGCCGCGAAACATCATATCAACCGGGTCGCTCTTCCGCGTCGGGTTCCAGCTAAACCACAACTCGCTGTCATCGGAACGGATCGTGGGCCGGAGGAGATTTAGGGACCGGGCGGAAAGCGTCTGCGCTTCTTCAACCCAGGCAACCGAGTAATTCTCAAGCGACTTGACGCTTTCGGCGGTATGGTCTTGCATACCCTGGAAGCTGATTAGCCCGCCGCCCGGCGTCTCGATCCGATCCACCAGAATGCGAAAGCCGTCGCGCTCGCCCAGGCCGAATGCCGTGATCTTGTCCTCGATCAGCCGCTTGGCGCTTTCCTTTAGGGATTTCTGCACCTCGCGGATACACACAGACCGAAGGCCGGGCTTTATGAGCGACTGCTCAACGATCATGCCGGCGAAAAGGTGAGACTTGCCGGAGCCGCGTCCGCCGTGAGCGCCTTTGTATCTCGCCGGATACAGAAGCGGCTCGAATATCTTGGCCGTGTCGATGCGGAGCGTTCTGCCGGCGGTCACTTGACCAAAACGCGCTCAATGCGTGTGAGGACATTGATCGGATCGGCCTCATCGTCGCCAGAAACAGTGACCGATTGAAGATCGGGCAGGGCCTTTTTGAGCAATCCTAAGCCCGCCGATACCTGGGAAGCCGACATTTCCCGCCTGCCTTCGACGTGCTCTAATAGGGCATTGAGGATGTTACTGTTTCGGATTTTATCCCGGTGTTCCTCTGACATGCGATAGGGTGAACGGCCACGGCCACGTTTCGGCTCTGGCGCGACTGCCGGCGAGGCTTGGTCGTCCATGGTGAAGGCTCCTGTTTGGGAAGGTAGGCCCCTCCCGCTCTTGCTGGCCGGGTCGCGTGTGATACGTCCGCTGCCGTCGCTGTTGGCCCGGAGAAGGCGGGAGGGATGGGGATTAACCAATGCGCCGCACTTCGGGCGGCCCCGGCTGCGGTGTCGCGCTACTAGCCGTGGTGGCGGCGAGCGTCGGTCACACCATAAGCAGCAAGATTACGCCTAGCATAGCCGGGCGCGGAAGTCAAGGGGCGGGCGGTCTGAATCCCGCTAGCATCGCCTCGACGGCGACCGATACCGGGCCGGAGATGGGCGTATGGCCTCGCTCCCAATCCCGGACGGATGCGCCTGGGTCGCGGCCTTGTAACCGGAGGGCGCGGCCCAGCTCGGACATGCGGAGCGGGCGGCCCAGGCCCCACATTTGGCCCAAGGTCGCCCGCGCGGATCGGAGGTCAGTGGGGGTCATTCGGGCATACGCTCCAGCGGCCAGCTTCGATTTCGGCTGCACACCGCAGATTTTCCTCGCAGCCGACCGGCCCGGGACATTGATCGAGCAGCTCGGCCTTCGCAGCAGCGACGCCATCCCATGCTTCTGCTACAGAAACATAATTGCCCATATCATAAGAGCCTTGCCCATCTTCGCGGGTCCAATGCAGCTTGTATGTCATCTGTCTCTCCTTTGAGAGGGGCGCCGCCCCGTTGATTAGGAAATCGCTGCCGTAATGGCGTCAATTCGGGCATCGCAATCGGCCCAATTATTGGCTACTTCGATCATGCCGAACTGATCGGCGATGACGATATAGAAGCCGCCCGCCCGCGCTTTGCGAACGTCAAAATTCAGCGTCTTGGCCTTGATGGCCATTGCAATCGCGAGGTCAGTAGCGGAGATCAGTTTCATTTTGTTTCCCCTTTCTTGGGAATGGGGCGCTGCCCCGTTGCTGATGGTCCTAATATATACAGATTTAGTCCGCATGCAAGAGAAAACCGCGCAATATTATTGCTTTTCGTTATCGTTTCCCGGAATATCTAGACACGGCGCCCCGAAAATCCGCCACACTCTGGCCATGTAAGAAATATCTGCGACGCTCACCCGAGCGCCTCAAGATCGTCGGCGTCGGTGGTCACCTTGCTTGCCCACGGGAAAAGGCCCTTAAGCCTAGCCGCCGTCCCGTCGAAGCCCTCAATCTGTACGATGTGACCGTTGATTTGGGGGATCGGAACTACGATTCTGACCATCTCCCCAACCCTATGCTCCCGCCCCTGGGGAGCATGGCGAACGGCCTCGCTCGAGGCCTGTATTCGCTCCGCCTCGCCGGGCCGAAGCGGGACAGGTTCGCCATTGGTGCCGATTACGCCGGAAATTCCTGGGAAGGCCAGAATTTTGAACCAGTCCGGGAATCCGGCCATACCACAGAGCACGATACGCGGCAGGAGTGGCACCTGGTATCGGACGCGCCTGGCGGTTTTCCCGGCGCGTTTGGCGCCCCGCGCGAGCTTCCAACGGGTTTCAAGCGGGACTAGCGCATGATGCCCGGCGCCCTCAAGCCACCATGCGGCCTGGGCTTCCTTCGCCGGAAAGGTGCAAATAGCGAACCAGAACCGCTCTTTAGGGAGCGGGCGGGCCGGATTTGGCGGGGGCAGAGGCACAACTCGAGTCATTCGGATTTTTTGCCTTGGTTTTGTTCGGTTTGGCGGACAGCTTCTTGACCTTCTTGATCAGGTGAGTGATTTTGTTCGACATTTTCGCAACACACGCCAGGTGTTTCTTTTCCATTGCGGCGACTTCTTGCCGGTGAAACTCGCCGATGGCGTCGGCTATCTTGTCTCGGGTTTCGGTCTGCCAACGCTGCCGAAACATGATTTCCTCAAGAATTTTGACGGCCACCGTCTCAAGACGAACTTCAATCATGGCGCTCTATCCTGTTTTTGGGGAAAAATAAAACCCTGCTTCTCTAGCAGGTCCAGCAGGTACGGAGACGGCGGCGCGTCGGGAATCTCCGAGCCCCGATAATCGGCCGGCAGTTCCTGCCGCTCCATGCGTTCGGCGCCAAGCCGTGACGGATCATAACCCAGAGCCGCCCTCACAATTTCCCGGCGACGCTCTGCGGGAATTTCCGGGCGATGGTCAGGCCGCATGAACGCCTCGACCTCCCGGTCGCGCCGCTGCCTCGCTGCCAGCCATTCGCGGCGGTCGCGCATCGGTTTCAGGAATTGATGGACGTCTGCCGGCGTCGGCAGAAATTTTAGTTTCGTGGCCAGCCCCGTTGCCGGATGGATCAGGGCCTCGGTTTCCTGGTCGTCCAGGTGCGCTAGGCAGGCCGTCAGGGCCGCCAGATATTCCGGCCCCTCCCGGTGGCTCTCCGGCCAGTTCGCCAGCAGGCGGGCCGTTGCCGCTTTCGCCTGCCTGAATTTCTCGGCGCTCGGCTGCGTCGATGAGGGCATCAACGATAGCGAACCCTGCAGCGCGATTGGATTTTTTACCTGTTCGAGCACGGGAGATTTCCTCCGAGGTCAAGGGCTTTGAGGCTTCAAGGCGGGCCGCCATGGCGCGGCGGATGGCGGGAATAAAAAACTTCCAGTTCGGCCCATCGCATCGGCTTGCGGTGGCCCGTATTGTCGGGAGAATATCGGCTTCGAGATCGGCACCGGCTGCGATGATAGCATCAATTGGGCCGGTTACAAACAGGCTTGGGGCGGGGTGCGATTGCCAGCCAGCCGCCTCCCTAAGTCTGGTTTCGAGGTCCTGGCGCGTGCGCGCGCTACTCACCTCACCTATACTTATGGGATTGGGATTGGGATTGGGATTGGGAGCATTGCCGTTGCATTGCCGTTGCATTGCCGTTGCATTGCCGTTGCAATGCGTTTGCATTTCACCATCTTTGATTTTCCTTAGTTTTTCGGCTTTCCAGCGATTTGTTGCGTTCTGTGAAAAAACCTTACGCTTTTGTTTTGCCGCAAAAATTTCTTCTTCGCATCGATGGTGCCGGTAGCCATCCGGTGTAATTTCGAAGAACTCGGACAGTACGGCTTCCACGGCGGCCTTCTGTTTTTTCGTTCGACAGTTGATCAGGCGGCACACTTCCGCCTTGGCCGCCGGCAACGGACCCTCGCGCTGGTAATAGGCATCAAGCAAGCGTCGGTAGGCTATGTCCTCGTCCCATGTGAGATGCCGCGTGGCGCTGGCATAATCGCCGAGGTTAAAGCTATAGAAGTTCATTCCGGCGTGTCCTGATCGATCAATCCGACAAGCTCTTTGACGCGGTCGATGTCGGCGGCATAGGCTTCCAGGTTTTCTGTCACTTTCTTGCATCCGTGCATCACGGTTGTATGATCGCGCTTGCAAAAAGCGCCGATGGTGGGAATAGATTTACTGGTCATGTCTCGGGCGACTGCATAAAAAATGAACCTGGGCCGGACGAAAACCATACATCTGCGAGGGGATAGCAGATGCCTTTCGGGGATATCAAACAGAAGAGAAACCGCCCGAAAAATCTGGCCTAGCGTCGGTTCTTTCAGCCGCTGTCTCGGGCGTTTTTTTTCGCCAGCACGCGCGTCTTTCTCGCCGCAGCCGGGCCGTTCAATGTGCATCTGGGGTCTCTTTCGGATTGGATACAAAAACCCGCGAGGCATGATGCCGGCACCAGCTCCCCCCGTTTGATACATCAAGGCCGCAATACATGATCCCGCCTGTCGGCTGATCGATGGGGAATTTGCATTGGTCAATTTTGAGATCATAAATTGACACGCGACCAGTCTGGCCGAGATGGCCCTCGGCGAACCGGCCGGCCAACTCAACAATCATTGACTTTGAAACATACGGAGGAGGCGGCCCGGCCTCAAAAACGTACTTCTCCCGAATGCCGCTTTTGGGCTTGGGGTTTGATGGCTTCCCATTCCACTTGACAGGCCGGAGGGTTTTCCCAGGCGGCAATCTCCCGGACGCACGGAGCCGCGAAATTCTCCCCATGACGGAATTGCGGCTAAACTTTCCGATCACCTTGGTAATCTCTGCCGACGTCATCACGCCATCCATGAGGGACAGCAACTTGGCGTCGTCCTCTGGAAGCCATCTTTTAATGTGAATTAACATCTATTTCTCCCGCCGTTTTACCACGCAAACGTCCTCGATTATGGCCGCGTCGCTGTCTTTCCGGTTTGCCTGTTTCTTGCCGGGGAACCCGCCAATCATGTTCGACTTGATACCAAACACAATCGGGCGCCCCTCTTTCACCAGCATAGGCTCGATCTCCAACGCCACTTCAAAACCTCGCGCCATCCAATATGAACGGATTTGAGCGGCTAGGCTCTTGTTGAACTGCCAATCTAGGCTTGGGTCTTCTGGGTGCATGTTCCCTCCGTTAGAAGTTCTAGCGCGTCCTCGACCGTTCGGAGAATGATGACGGGCGAACCGCGCCAAGTGTCGGCAAATTGTTTCTGCGATGGTTTGAGCTGTCTGCCGTATGCCGTCCCAGGCGTTTTGACCTCGGCCACGTGCGTAACGCCCCGGTGCCCGATGAGAAGATCGACCGGCGTATCCATGCGGATGACGGAGGCCCCGGCGGCGCGGAGTGCCTCGACAATCTCAGCCTCGGAAAGGTCGCGTTTGAGGCGCGGGCGGATCATGTGGCCAACGCCTCGGCGGCTTTCTTGGCGTCGCCCTTTACAAACACCAAAACATTCTGATGCGTTTTCCCAAGTTTCCTTGAGCTCGTCATTTGTTTTTCGGCGCGAATTGGTAGTGACCCGACAGCCGTTACAAGTATTGCCTCGTTATAGTAATGCAGTCCAACAGCGCGGAATGCTTCAACCGTATCGCAGACAAAGTTGCGATAATGGCCTTTTGGGTCGCGGACCTCGGCCACGACAAAGCACGCAAAACGGTTTTCTTTCAGCAGACCACAAGCCGCCGCGATGATTTCACGATACGCAGCAATGAATGCTGGATAGTCCATAGCCGAAAGGTCGCGCGGGTCATCGCTGTAAACCTCTAGATCGGCATACGGCGGGCACGAAAAAACAAAATCCATTTCCGCCTTGAAATGCGCGGCAATGTTGCGGCTGTCGTCGCATACCCAACGCGGGGTCGGGTCGCTGGCAATGCTTGCCTGTGTTCTGTTGGCAGCAACCTGCTCCTCCCGCAATTCGCAACCGTAATAGGCGCGGCCTAGATATGAGGCAACGATGCCGCGAACGGAACCACCCGCAAATGGGTCTATAATGTTTCCGCCGGGCGGGCAGAACCAGCGATAGGAAAGCTCGCACAGGACCGGATCGAAGATCGATGTGCCGGAAGAGGTCGGCGCGTCGGAGGCCTCATAGTGCTCCGCGAGAAATTCTTCCGTCGTTAGCTCACGGCCGATTGAAGGCGCACCTACTTGATGCTCGCCGCGCCTCAGATCCTGGGCGAAAGCGCGAGCGAAGCCGACCAGCCGTTTTCCGTTCTTGTCGTAGCCGCTGACCATAGGCGACCCGCCGGGCGCTGCGAGGAAGCCATTAACGCCACGGCCAAGCTCGGATTTGATGCCCAACGCCAGCCATTGCCGTTTACGCTCTTGCCACCAGCCATCGCGGGCGTTCAACACGCTAAAAGGCGGGTATTGCCAATTTGATGACAAGCGGCCCGCCTTTTGTTTGTGGGGGATTTTTTCGCCGAACAGGTCTTCGCTAAACATTGTACCGTCTTTTCACCGCTGCTATCCCCTTCTCAATGAGGTCGAGGGGGTCGTTTCCTATTTGGGTCTGAAACTCGGGGCGGCAATACGCCTCCCAGGCTTTCATAATTGGTTTTTTTTCTTCGCCAAGATCGCTAAACTTTGACGCAATTCTAACCGCTTCGCGCCAATCTCCTTTGGCGGCGGCGGCCCTGAGAACCGCTATTTTCGTGATGAATGTTGTTTTTTTCACGCCGCCCTCCATACCGCCGACATAACGCCTTGCGATGATGGCCGATGCTCGCCGGTTCTCTTGATCTTGCCCTGCCGGGCCAGCTCGGAAACGCGCGGTCGAACGGTCAGGATGCTAAACCCCAGGCGGGCGGCAATGCCGTCGGCCGTGTCTTGAACACCCGCCTCGAACAGGCCCAGGACAGCGGAACGGACAGTGGCGGCGATGCCTTTAGCCTCAAGCGCCTCGGCGGCACCCCGGCTTGTCGTCGGCTCTTTCCAGCCGGCGGCGCGGGGATATGAGAACAGGTCAGGCTGGTTCATGGTTCCCCCGATAAGATCGGTAAGAAGATAAGAAGTGGCCCGGATCGGACGATTTAACGCTCGATGAAGAAACAACCGTGACGCATCGCGCATCGTCCGTTTCGTCAGTCAGAGGCCGGGCCTCCCCTGTGGGAGGACATGCGTCACGGTAACTTTTAGTCGCCTTCTTGGTCGCCCAAGTTCCGAGGGCGAAGCAGTGGCGGGCGAAGCTCATCAAAAGGCGGCGCGAAATAATCCGGGTCCGGCCCATATCAAAAATCCCGTGGATAGAGGTCCGGGCGCAGATCGTGACGGGAAATCCCCGTTGCCTTCTCAACGTCGAGAACTCGCTCGGCGGGAACCCTCTCCCATTGAGAGATGGCTCCTGGCGTCACCGAAAGTTCCCGCGCTAACGCGAGCCGCCGGCCATGTTTTTCGTTGAAGTATGAAATGAGCTTTTCCATGCCCCGCCTATAGCACGGCTAAATTGATGAAGCAAGGGGGCGGCAAAAAAATTTTAGGCCGGGTGATTTTTCTATTGACATGCTTTTAGCCGTTCTATATACAACCCCACAACGGACGGCTACTTTACAGGTGGAGGTCACCAAGTGAGCAACTATCCAGACAACTTCTCCGGTCGCGCATGTGACGCCTACTGGTCCGATGCTATCCCCGGCTTGCGGCAGGGCGACGTTGAGGCGTTCGCCGCCGAATGGGGCCAGAAGGTCGCCGACCTGCTGAAAGAGGCTCAGGCCGCGTTCTTGAAATCTGATCTGGCGAACATCGGTCACTGGCAGGAACGGCCCTGCGGCCTTGAGGACGTGGCGGAAGCGGCAAAGACCTACGTCGAAGATTGCCTGCTTCATGTGGCTGTCCAGATCAGGAGGATGGGGTGAAGCATTTCTTGGAGATCGTCGGATGACGGATTTTATTTCTGCCCTGCGAGCTGAGGCCGCCCGCATCGAGGCCGCCGCTTTTGCCACTCTCGCCCGCATGGATGAACAGTTTCCCGGTTCTCCGGGGAAGCCAGGGCCGGAGGCGTTCCGGTCAAATGCAACTACACAGAAGGCACCTTTTTGAGGACCAGGCGGGAGGGGTTCCCCTAGCCCCTCCCGATCAATCAGATAAACTCTATTACAACCAATGTGAGGAGAGCCGAACGATGAGCCGCGTATGGCGCGAATATTCCGAGTGCTTGGACGACGCTGCCGGCGAATTGATGAAAGCCTGGCACGATGCGAACCCCGGCGGGAGTGACGACGAAGCATTCGATGCCGTCTGCATGGACCCGGCCCTGTCCCGCCGCGCCGATGAGCTGTTCTACAAAAAGCGCAAATCCGAGGCCACACCATGACGCCGTTTGAAAAGCACGGCATCCAGCACCTGTCGGCGTCATCGCTGAACTTGTTTCGCAGTCAACCCGCCCTGTGGGTTCTGAAATACATGCTGAACTATCGAGACAACGCAGGTCCGGCGGCCTGGCGCGGCAGCGCCGTTGAAGCCGGTCTGATGCGCTGGCTCTATGAACCCAACGCATCAGAGATTGATTGCCTCGCAACCGCGATGAGCGCGTTCGGTGCCAATGCGCAGGGCGAGGTTTCCGACGAAATCGAGGCCGAAGCCGCGAACATCGCGCCGATGCTCTCGCAGGCCGTGCGGGCCATTCCCGACCGCGCCGTGCCGACCGCCAAGCAGGTCAAGATAGAGACATGGATCGACGGCGTGGCCTGTCCGTTTATCGGCTATGCCGATTTTCTTAACGACGGCCTGCTGACCGACCTCAAGACGACGAAGGCCTGCCCATCGGAGGCAAGGCCGGATCACAGGCGCCAGATCGCTCTTTATCTCCATGGGCGCGGCTGCAAGGAAGATGGCCGGCTGCTCTACGTTACCGCCAAAAAATCGGCATCATTCACGGTTGGCCGGGATGAAGTGCCGGCGCTCATCAACGAAATCCGCCGCGATGCCATGGCGCTGCAACGGTTTCTGGCCCGCGTCGATGACGGCAAGGACGCCATCAACATTCTGCCCGCCGACTTCGACCATTTCATGTGGTCGGACGAAGCCAGGGCCTTCGCACTTACGCATTCAACAGAGAGAAAGGACTGACCCATGTATCTTCCGCAGCCGACCGGCGGCGACTTTCAACCGCCCCCGTCAGGAACGCACATCGCCATCTGCTATCGCCTGATTGATCTCGGCACACAGGCCGTTGAGTGGCAGGGAACGCAAAAAACGCAGCGTAAAATCCTCGTCTCCTGGGAGCTGCCCACCGAACTGATGACCGAGGGCGAAAAGGCCGGCCAGCCGTTCAGCATCGGTCGGCGCTACACGCTGTCGATGCACGAGAAGGCGGGATTGCGCCGCGACCTCGAAGCCTGGCGCGGAAAAGCGTTCGTCGGTTCCGATTTTTCAGGCCCGAACAGGTTCAACATTCGGAACATCGTCGGCAAGCCCTGTCTCGTCACGATCATTCACGAGGCGAAAGACGGCAAGGTCTATGCGAACCTCAAGAGCGTGTCGGCGGTGCCGAAGGGCATGGCGGTTCCAGCGGCCATCAATCCCCCAGTCTATTTTTCGCTCGACCGCGAGTTCTTCGACGCCGGCACGCTCGAGGGCCTGAGCGACAAACTCAAGGAAACCATCAAGGGATCGCCAGAATACCGGGAACTGATCGACGCCAATTACAGACGTCCGACCGATGGCCCGGAAGATGCTCACCATCTTGATGACGAGGTTCCGTTTTAATGAAAGATGACCGCACCTGCCCTGAATGCGGCTGCGTGATTTCGTCCGATCTGGCGACGGCAGACCCGCAGCGCCGCCGGTTCTTCGCCATCCTGCGCGACGTTTACGAAAACCTCGGCGACGAGATGCGCAGCAGGTTTCCGAGTTCGGAAACGCTGCGAAAACACGCCCTGATCGCCGCCGGCTGGTGCGACACGATGACCGTTGTTGCGGGGTCGAAGGCGGCGGCGCCAAAAATTGCCGCCGCGTTCAAAACGAAGGACCAATATTGCCTGGTAGACGTGCGTGGCGATGTCCTGCTCGTCTATACGGCGCGGTCGATGTCGCGGCGGGCGCTGCCGAAAGCGCAATTCCACGATGTTTCATCAAAGGCGTTTGATTGGATTTTTTCAACGACGGGCGTTGACCCGACACTCTCAGAGTGCGCCGCATGAAGATCGCCACCATTGGCCGGTCGGTTGAGGAATGGGTCGGCAAGACCCAAGACACCATGCCCCCGCCTCGGGTCAGGCTTCGCATTTTCAACCGCTACGCCGGCATCTGCCAGATCACGATGCGCCGAATCGCGGCGGGCGAGAAATGGCACCTGGACCACATCAAGCCTCTCCATGCCGGCGGAGAGAACAGGGAAAGCAATATGCGGCCCGTTCTCGAATCCGCCCACCGTGGCAAGTCAGCCGATGAAGCGCGGACCAAGGCCAAGGTCAATCGCGCAAGGGCCAAGCATATCGGCGCTAAACCGCTTCCAGTGAAGCGGATCGCGTCTCGCGGCTTTGCCAAGCCGTCCGATCCGGGAAAGGAAGCCCGGATCAGGACGAAGCACTTGGCGTTTCTGGAAAAGAGGAGAATTGTCACATGACCATCCGCGCCACCATTGTTGCGCTGCCGCTGATTGTCGGTCTGGCCTATGCCAGCGGCACCATGCGTGGGATCGACTGGACGCCGCCGCCCGAGCCGTCGCCCAGGTGCTACACCGAGGTTGCGTTGCCCGACAAGAACGGCGGCAGGGCGCGGCTCTGGATGGACTGCGAATTGTCGGCGGCCATCGTCCCGCCGCCGGGCAATACCATCGGCAAGTTGCCGTGGCAGCGGCCCAGGGCGCATCCTGTGAAGGTCTACTATGACCGAGTGCCGGAACAGGACCAGCCCCGTGTGGCGAGCGCGGCGCCCGGCAAGAACGCCGCCGGCTGCAAGCGTGGGCGGACAAGGAACAAATATGAAATTTGCGGGAGGCGGAGATGATTATTAGAACAATCGTCGGCGAGATCACCTCGCAGATGTCCGCGCTGATTGTAGGCGTTCTGTCAGCGCCGTTAGGTTAAGAAACTCGTAAGAAGTGTAGAATCGCCAATCAAGTTTACGAAAGGAGAAAACCGGATGGATCGTCGTCAACTGATCAAGAAGTTTGGATTTCTGGCCACCGCCGCCTATGTGGTGCCGGCCGTCGTCGGCATCAGCAAGGCCGAAACCTCGTCTGGCAGCGGCTCGGGCGGGTCAAGCGGCACCAGTGGCTCAACAGGTTCTTCAGGAGGAGGCGATGACGGTGGCGATGACGGTGGCGATGACGGCGGTGGCAACGGAAACGGCAACGGCAACGGAAACGGCAACGGCAACGGCAACGGAAACGGCAACGGCAACGGCAACGGAAACGGCAACGGCAATGGTGGCGATGACGGTGGCGGTAGCAATGACGATGGCGGCGATGACGGCGGATCGAGCGGTGGCGACGGCGGTGGCGACGGCGGTGGCGGCGATGACGGCGGCAATGATGACGGCGGTGGCAATGACGGCGGTAGCGATGACGGCGGTAGCGATGATGGTGGTAGCGATGACGGTGGATCGAGCGGCACGAGCGGCGGTGGTTCGGGCAGATTGAGCGGCGGTGGCCGCTGCCAGCACGAATGGGGAAACTGGCGCAAACATGACAATGGCGGCAAAACGATGCCGATGTGCGCGTGGAAGCCGAAGTAGCGCCCCGGCCCGCCAGTTAAAATTTCGAGGCTTAAATTACAACTTATCAGCCTGAATTAAAAATTGTCCCCAAAACTATAAAGCCCGCCGCCTCCGAGGAAGCGACGGGCTGGGGTTAGGCGTCATCTAGAATAGATTTGACAAGAGCCGGCGGCAAGGTTCGCCATTCGACCGGCTTTCCTATCGCTTCGTAGTGCTGAATTGACAGTTTCATCCCCTCGCTGATCCCTAGGTCGCGGTAAACGGCGACCAAGTCGGCATGATCGCCCCATCGCCAGCCGGCCATGATGCCCCGGAGCCTGTCGGCGGGGTCATCGTCATTGAGAACCAGCGGCATGATTGCGTGGCTTGCGTAGGGCGCCTCGCCGCGTTCGATGCTGTCGGCGATGCAGTGGTTAAGATATGTCAAGTGAAGTTCCTGGCTCCGTTCCGCCGTGGCGCGGAACGGGCTTTCGACAATGACCATCTTCATAGTGGCTTGCCTCTGAACCAAGTCACCGCGTTTTGAACGATTGCCAGTTCCGGCGGGAGCAGCTCTCCATTGCGCCATGTGAGAACGGCGAACCCGGACGCCCAATTGAATGGGTTATCTTCGGCATAACCGAATTTTTTTTGATCGGGGCCGAAGTCTGACAGGGTGCCGCAGTCGATGCCATAGCGACGGCCGTTGCTGTCCGTGAATGGCGAAATTGCCAGTCTATGCAGATGGCCGGTAACAATTGTTCGCCCGGTATAAAGCGTGTTATTCCACGCTGCGTGAACGCCCCCCTTGAAACGATGTTTTATCACGACGCCGTTAATGAACACCGACCATGAATGGTTCCACGCCGGGAAGTGGTCAGGAAGATCGACGCCATGGACCCGGACATATTCAGGGGCCATCTGGGCGAGACGGGCGGAAAACCTGCTATCATGATTGCCCATCGTCCAGCATAGTTTGGCGCCCTTCGGGGATGCCTCCTCGATCTCGGCCATCATCTGCTGACAATACGAAAGTTCTTCATCGACGCGGGGAAGGTTGGCCCATTCGGTTGCCGGGTGCCGGGAAATACTCGCACCGTCGAAAGCATCCCCGGCGCAAATTACGAATTGCGGCTTGTGTTTCTTGATGAACCGGACAAGCGCGGCATGGGCGGTTGGCTTGTCGCTTGGCCAATAATGGGCGTCGGAAAAAACAACGGCCACCGCATCTTTCGCCGTGAGCGTGATCCGGTGGCCGATTTTCTCGACGTACTCCTTGGGCCGGGTCGAATATTGGGCCGTCGGGTTGCTGGGGAGAACAATCGCCCGGCGGTCCTCAATTGATTTTCGTCGCTGGTGGACCGACCTTTCGTTGACGCCAAGGGCCTTGGAAATGTTGACCACATGACCGCCGAACTTCATCCAGGTTGCAACAAACTCATCTTCGGAAAGGCCAGTTCTTGGCATCATTCATCGCCATCATGTGCGCGTCGGAAGCCCAGCCGCCAGAGAACATCGGCGGCCTGCTTGCCTAGCGTCTCGACGGCGGCCTCGTCCAGAACGGGGAGGCAAATGTGCGCCGTCTCGTGAACCGCTATTTCTAGCATCGTCTTGTCGTCTAGGCGACGGTCAAGCTCGATTGTTCGCTTGGCCGTGTCGGCGTAGCCCCACGCCTTGTCCGATTTGATCCACTTGATCCGAATGCGCGGAGCCATGGGTCATGCCATGATCAGGAACACAGCCGGGCCGGCGGCGAGTTGTACAAGAAACGGGATCAGCCATTCTAGCTGTGATTGTATCCCGCCGAATTTCCCGCCGTGCTGGTCGAGTTCGCGGGCGATCCAGAACATTAACCCCCCGGCCCAGGCGATAACGGCAATTATCATCAACAGGGTGCCAGCCGGAATGCTGCTCGCCGCCCCGAGAGCGGCCATCCAGCCGCACATGCCAGCCCAGAACGCGCTAGGAAGGGCGTGGAGGCCGATGTCGAACCAGTCTAGGGGTTTGTCAGCCATTCTTGCCGCCGCCCCTGGAGGGCTTCCCTGTGCGTCCCTCGCCCGGCTTCAAGCCCTCGCGGGCCTCCTTCTTGGACCGCTCAATCGTCTCCGGGGAAGCCGTGAAGGCATAAAGCAGGTAGGGCCAGGCCATGGCCCAAGCCTTTTTTGCCGCAATGCCGACAAGCCCGGCCAGAAATCCGGGCCGCTGGATGGCGAGGAAAGCCCCGCCGCCCAGGGCGGTCAGGATGACGCCCAGAATAGAGGGCCACAGCCAGCTCATCAGGCGGCCTTCTTTGACAGCACGGACCAGATGGCCGTGACGATCAGAACGCCGGCACCGACGAGCTGATCAACCATTCCGGCGTCAATAAAACCTTTGCCAGCGAGATAGCCGGCCCCGGCGGCGAGAATGGCGCGGACGATGCCGCCTACTGCTTCTTTGGTCATGGTAGTCTCCTTTGGTTGCCGGGAGCCGCCCGGCGCGGCAGTCATTTCTTGAGGTAGAGCGCCCGCTCGGCGGCGCGGCGGGCGGTCAGCCCGGCCATGACCTTGCCGGCGGCCTTGTTCCAGAGCGCAAATGCCCCGGCGGCCTTCTCAAACTGGCGGCCATTGTGGAATTTCAGAACGCTGGACTTGCCGAAATTCGCCGGCCCAATGTTGAAACAGAGGCTCACCATGGCGTCGAACTGGTTCTGCGTCGGATTGACCGTCAGGGCTTTCTCGACGGCGTTCTCAAATTTCACCAGATCATTGGCGAGGATTTCCCGCGCCCGTTCCTTGGTGATGACCATGCCCCGCAAGACCTTTGGAAGCCCAGCGGCGCTGGTATGGCCGTAGCCAATCGTCCACGGCTCGCCGCCCGTTGCCGGGTCTGGATAGGCCCGGAGCCTCAAGCCTTCGTGCTTGGCGATGGCCTCAATTCCGGCAATCGAGGTTTTCACGAGGTCGCCTCCTTGAGGTCATAGAAATCCTCGCGCTTCAGGCCGATCATTTCCATGAAGGCGGCCCACTGTTCGATGTTCATACTCGTGACGGTCCCCGGCACGATGCACCCATCCTTGAACATGACAATGCCGGCCATGACGGTTCCCTGTTTCGTTGTGAAAACGCCTAGATACAATTCGTCGGCTTCCAACGCGTAGGACTTGGCAGCGAGGCGGGGAGCGTTGATCTTGTCGAGGATCGTGGCCAGCGCCTTTGGCGTGGCGCGGTAGATTTTCGGGTTGAGCGTCTTGACGGAATCGAAGAACTCCTGCCGGTCGCCGAGAAGGCAGGTCTTGTCGGCGGCGATGGCCGTTCCGGCAAATGCGAAAAAAAGCACGGCGGCGAGAAAACGGCGCATGGTGGCCTCCTATATCATTTTCCGAACGACATTCCAAATAATGCTGCGGCGGCCCCGATCTTCGCCGACACGAAACCGCCCAAAGTGGCAAGTCCGATGATTGCCCATTTGGCTCCTTTGGCCTTCAACAAAAGGTCATGAACCTCCTGCAGTTGTTCGGCCATGGCGTCTATTTTATCGTGCATGTGCCTTTGATTCGCCTCAAGAACCGCAATTCGCTCGCCATCGCTTGTCATCTGAAAACCTTGTGGAGTTGTTGTTAAGCCCTAACCAGCGATTTCGCTGGCGATTGCCGCGATAATCAGGATTGCACCCGGATATAGGCACTCGAAATTGAACGCCGCGAACCAGCCGTAGAATATCACGTTGTCATAGTGCTTCTGTTGAACCTGCGTGACCTCGCGGATGTAGCCCACGAGAAACGCGATGCAGGCGGAGGCAATCAGCGGCGGGAGCAATACAATCGACAGCCATGCCGCCGCGCCATAGGCCGCAAACAGTGGGATGTGGAAATGAGCGTCGACGAGGTGTGAACGGGATTTCCAGGTCCACATTGTCATTACTCCCAAACTGCCACAAACCCGGCTTCGTTGGTGGTCGACGAGGAGGAGGTAATCGAAACGGTTGGAGAGCCAGACGCATTTGTCAGGCTAATCAATGCGGAGTACCCGGCTTCTGAACCATGCGCATCTGTTGCGACAATGGTAGGTTGAACAGAACCAGTGGAACTCGTTGTGTAAGTCTGGTCGGAGGTATTGTGGACAGCGGCGCCAAGTGCCGCGCCGTTAGGATGGCTGCCAAGAGCAATTTCAATCACTCTGGCCGTGTCTGAATAAACTGTCGGAGCTTGAGAGGACCAGCCTGTGACGGTATATACAGAACACAAACAGTTTGACACTCCCCCACTTAAAGTAAAGTCGATTGTCGCGGTGGTTCCTGACGCCACCAATAGATACGCCACCCCCCAACCGACAGAAGCGCCGCCAGCGGCGCCATGCCCATCCGTTCCTGCAACCGTTGCTGAAACTCCGCCAATCGTGCAGGAACTCAAAGTCCTGACTGCCGTGCTTGAGCCGTTGTGATTGGTCATAACTGCAATGACTAATCTGTCAGAACTCTCAGCGCCGATAGACAGGGACGAATAGGAGTAACTTGTGGCGTTGGATGTATCGAAGGATTTTGTAACGTAGTTTATTGTTGGTGGAGTTCTTTTTTTCGCCACAAACCCAATCAATTGCGTTGCCCTGAGCATCGTTAGTCGTCCTTAGCGGCATTGATGGTATAATGAACCTTCACGCCGTGCAAGCGGGCGTCAACGGCCATTGTGTCGCTGCCATTGGCCGGGGCGCGGTTTACCTGAAACACAACATATTCTTCCGCCCCCGGAGAACCGGCCACGGTCATAGCCGAACTTTCTGCTGAAATGTAAATATCATCCGTCGTTCCGCCCGTATCGGTTACGGTGACGGCGGTTCCGAATGCCGTGTCGGCAGCGTCATCGTCGGCAAAGGCAACGGCGGCAAGCTCAAAGGCAACTCCAAAGTTGGTGGTGGTGGATGGATGCGACCAAACGAATTGGCAGATGATTGTCGATTCATCCCATCCCTTGGGCATCTGAATTGCAAACTGGGCGTATTCCGCAGTCGTTGCGTCGAAGTCGAGCGTTGACAACATGACCTTGTTTGTCGTCGTCTCGACGGACCCGGAAGCGGCGCCGTTTGTGGTCCTGGCCGTCATTGCGGCGGCGGGAACCCATATTGTCTGCTGCCCGATGAAATCCGAAGTGTTGGCGATGGTGCCAGCAGCGGAGGGCAGGGTCAGGGTAATGTCGCCGGAAAGGCTCGCCGCCCCCTGGAGCGTGGCAACATTCGTTCCGTTGTCTGTGTCCTCGGCAAAAGCAAGCGATGCCGCGCCGGATGCGGAAGCCGCCGTGAACGGAACCGTTACAGGTTTTTGGTTGATCCAGACAAAACAGTCGTTTGCTGTGTTATAGGCGACTTCGACATACATGCCGGAAACCATGTCGGACGCCGCCAGATTGACAAGCGAACCGGTCATCATGGATTTGATCGTCTTGGCGCCCACCGAGTTGACGTTGAGCGTGGCCGACCCGGTATTCGTGGTATTGGCGATGAAGGCGAACCGCTGGCCGTTGTAGTAAGCTGCTGGCGCGACGGAATAGGTCAGCGTCTTGACGTCTGCCGTCCCCGCCGCCGTGAGGGTGAAGTTGCGCCAGTTCCATTCGCGCGTGATTGCGCCCTGGATGGCGCGGCCAGCGTCGTCGAGTGTTGACGGCGCGGCGGAACCGGACCACGAAGGCGCGGTGCCGCTGTTGTTGTTTGCGTCGGTCTGCGAAAAGACGCTTGTGTTGCCGATCTCGGGCATGGCCGTTTCCTATTCTTGTCCGCGATTGAGTAGATAAGAGCCAAGCAAGCCCTTGCCGACGGGGCGGCCCCATCTTGCCCCCTGCCCCAACTTGTGCGCCAGTTCGCCGGAAAACCTGGGTGATGAAAGCAAAATAGCCGGGATGGCCGTCGCCGCAGCCGCCGGATTAAGAAGCGCGGCCGGAGCCCCGCCGACTGTGGCGGCAGTTACAACGGTTTTTGCTAGGTCGCGTGGATAGATGCTGGATAGACTTTGCCCGGCAAGGGCCGGAAATAATTCTCTGGCACCCTCACGCGCAAGTATCTCGGCGGATGAAAGACGGGAACCATAATTCGTGTTTGCATTGTTTCGTGTAATGGACTGCAAATTTCTAAGTGCGGTGTCTTTTGTGTTTTTCTTGCCGAGCGAAAGGCTGCGTTCGATTTCTGTCTGCGCCGCCTTGCTGGCTTCATAGTTGGCCATAATTTCCTTGTATTCAGGAACCTGCCGGATGATTTCGGATTTGACTTTGTTCCGCATGGCCGTCAAAACACGAACGACATTTTTGTTTGCTTCGGTGATTGGCGGCATCATGTCGTCAATTCGCCTTTTCAAGGCATCCATCGCCGCAGGAGAACGCCCATCCGGCGTCTTGAGGCGTTCAATGATAACCCCGGCAACCTTGTCGAGGGCCTTGATGCCATCCGGGCTCACAACGAAACCGCCTTGCTTTAGAGACGCGACCTGATTGTTGAACTCGGTAATGATGGGGGAAACATCGACGATCTTTTGCGATGCCCTTACGTCGGTCATTTTCTGTACGTATCTTGCGTTTCTCGCGTCGCTTATGTTCTGAATAGCCCCTCGCGCCTCATCGACAACATCGGTTTGCGGGATTTTCCCGCGCATGTTGCCCCGGAAAATGCGACCGCGTTCTCCTCCGGTACTTCCCGCCTTGTACGCCTCGATGAGTGTCTGCGGGCCGGTTCCAGTCAGAAGCCCAACAGGAAGTGACGCTGTTGCAAGCGCACCCTTTGCCACTTTCCCGGTGGCCACAACAGGATCAAGGGCGCGTCCAGTTGCGGCCACGGCACGGCCAGTCCTTCCCAATATGCCGGGAGCGCGAGCAAGAGCTCCGCCACCTCCTGTCAGGATCATTGAGGCGTCCGCAGCGGCGCCGACGGGGTCGGTTGCAAGGGTGCGCTTGATATTCTCCCAGCCGCCCCAGCGGTCTTTTAAAAGCCCAGTGACCGCCTCGCCGCGTTCGGCGGACGCCTGAACTTCGGCGGGGTCACGCTTTGTCGCAAGGCCGCGATCGGCAAGCCAGGCGTTGGCCGCCGGCAAGTTTAACCACCTGTCGGCAAGATCGCCCACGGTGCGCTGCGCCCCTTGGATCGTTTCTACGGGGTGAACGACCATATCGACCATTCCGCCGACAAACTGCCTCGCGCTGGCCGGCGCATTTTGCAATGCCATTCGCGGCACTTCTGAAAGCGGAATGCCTTTTGCGTTGCCCTGTTTCATTTTGGCATAGGCTTCCGACATAACGCGGTTGATCGTCTCCCGGTCGGTTCCGTCCGGGAAATTCACAACCAAACCGTCTGGCCCGTTGACCTTTACCGTCATTGGAGTCCCCCATCTGGCGTCCAGTTAAATTCCACAGACCCACCGATGTTTTGTTGTGCCGGTTGGTTTGGCTGTTCTGCGGTTTGAGATTGCGGGACAGAGGCGAGGGCCTTTTCCTTTTCAAGGATGGCAAGCGGAGGAAGCCCGGCATTGATACCGGCGAGGGCTCGAATACGAGCAACTTCTTTTTGAGCGATCACTTCCTTTGTATCCCCAGGGCGCGGCAAAAATATTCTGCCGTACAACGCCTCTTCTGCCGGTGTAATCGTCGCGCCAGAATCCTTGCGGAGAAAGGCGGTCAGAAATTCATTCCCCGCCTGTTCGGCCATTTGATATTCAGGCCCGCCTGCTCCTTTGATGTAGTTTCCAACTAGAGGAAGTTCTCCGAGATTTGATTTCCCGAAATCTGTCAAGTTGTTCTGATATTGGGTCAATATCTTATTGGCCCCCTCAGCGCGAACGGCAAAGCCCGTGTCTTTCGACTGGCCTTCCGTCAATGGCTTGCCGGTCCCGCCGATCTGGAACGTGTTGCCCTGCGCGTCGGTATATGTGATCCCGCCAGACTGCGGCTTCGCCCCGCCGACCTGTTGCCATTTGCCGTTGGTCCATTGCGCGTAATATTCCTGGCCCTTGTCGTCATAGAACTTCTGGACGTTCGGGGCCTGTTGATTGGCCTTGGAACCATACAGAACATCAAACGCCTCTGGATACATGCCAGCGTCATAGTACGGCTTCGCGGCAGCCGTTTGCGGGTTGTATCCGCTCGATGCGCCGGCATAGTTCGGAGCGCCCGGAGCGCCGGCGCTGGAATTGGCAAAAGCGCCGGCAACGACATTGCGCAGCTTGTCCTGCTGTTCCTGTTCGGCCCTTATCTTGTCCTGTTCCCACTGCCACCGCTGGTCATCGCGGGTCCGCTCCTGTTGGGCAAGACGCATCCGATAGGCGTCCATTGCCTCTTGCCGATAATCCTGTCCGGCCTGTCGAGATGCCTCGAAAGCCTGGCCAAGCGATGGGCCAATTTGCTTATTGGTCATAAGCCCAGCGCCGAGGGCAGCGAGAAAATCGCCAATCCGACGCTTGCGGGCGGCCTCTGGGTCATACATATCGCCCAAAAATGCCGACGTTGGAGATGACGAAGTTTGCCCGAGAAGGCTGGTCAAAATATTGTTAGCCATCGTGGATGTCTCCTAGAGGCCCATGTAAAGGCCGAGAAGGCCAAGACCGGCGCCGGCAACCTGCTGGAACATGCTTGGTCCCGGCTGGCTTCCAACAACCGTGCCGCCATAGTTCCCGCCGATGTTGTTCAGGAACTGGCCCATCTTGTTGTATGGGAGTTGCCCGTAGTAATCCCATCTTGCCTTGGCGTCGTCGAGCTCCTGCTGCGCAAGGCCCTGCTTGGACCTGCCAATGCCCTCAAGCACGGAAAGATCGGCGTAATCGTTCGCCGCGAAAGTCGGCGCCATGGCGGCGGCCTGCCCCATGCGGTTGAGCCCGCTTTCGTATTGAGACGCAGCAAACGGCGCATAGCTTTCAGTCAATGCCCTTGTCATCGTGTCGCCGTGAAGTCCGGAACCATAGCGGCCGGCACCCATGAAATTGCTGTTGACGGCCGGCATGACCTTGGATTGGATGTTCTGGAACACCTGATCGTTGTAGGGGTTGTTGTTAAGATAGTTTCCGCCGAGAACGTTCTGCGTGAATTGTTCCGCGCCCTTCATTGTCTGGTTTCCGGCAAGCGCCCTCTGCGAGCCAAGCTCGAACGACTGGTTCTGTTCCGCCGAAAACGGCGCGACCGTCGAGCCGGGATAGTATTGCGGACCCGGCGTCTGATAGAGCCTGGCGGCCTCATCAAATCCGTACTTCAGATACGGAACCTGCTCGTCCCACGGAGAACTTGTCTGTGTCGTTTTTTGCGTGGTGCTTCCGCCCATGTCACAACTCCTTGACCATCTGAATGGTCTTTGTCTTGTAGTCAGGCAAAATCCGCTTCCAGCCGATCCTTGCCTTTTCAATCAGCATTGCGTGGCATCCGTTCGCCCTAGCCCATTCTTCGACCCTTGGAAGGTACGAAAGCCAATTATTGAGGCCGGAACCACCGGCAAGCCAGATGTTGCAATATTTCCGCTTGTTACGAATCGGAATTTCTGTCACACAGGCGGCGCAAAGCCTGTTTCCGTCGGCGGCCACCCATAATTGCGCAGAACCAAGAAACAATCGGTGAATGACAGTTTCAATTAACTCTCCCTCGCCAAGAGCGGGAACCAAAAGCGGCATTGCCTGGCTCCAAACCATGCCGATCTTTTCAATCGGAACACCAGAGCATTTGACCTGCATCAACCCATTATCAGAACCTGGAATGTCCTGTCCGTCTGGCCGTTGTTCGCGTGGGTTATTGTCCACTGGTCGTTTCCTCTGTTCGCCGTCAGCGCATACATGGTCCCGCCGTACAACTCCGCTGCCGCGTTGGCCGTCTTGGGGTCAAAGACGACAACCGATTGCGGGGACAGGCCCTTGAAGTTCAGGACGCTGGAAGCCGCCCCCGCCGTGAGCGTTAGCGTAGTTACGGCGTCGATCTTGCCGCGCCTTGTCTGGGCGACAACCTCCCATAGCCTTCTTCCCTCTGGGTCGCGCGGTGGCGGCGGAAGATGTAGGAACGGGCGAACGGCCATTGGTCGTCACCCGTTCACGCTGGCCAAAACTTCCGCAACCGGCCAGTCCGGTGCCTCCCGGCGTGACGCATCAAGGGTCACGGAAAGAGAGGCCGCCCGCTTTCTTTCGTCCTCAAGCATCCTCTTGGCGGCCTGTTTGGCCGTTGCTGCCCGACGTTCGGAATGGGCGTTGACCGGATAGCCAAGCCCGGAAAGAGCGGCCCGCCATCGGTCGAAAGCCTCGCCATTGGACATGGAAATAGGCGTTTCCATTTTGGTCAGCTTGTCGAGGAAGAAGTGCCATTCGTCACTCGATGCCCCTACAACCGATGGGAAAATCTCGGCTAGAAGCGGCTCTATCAGACGGCGGTCTATGTTCATGTTTCCTGCCCGTATTTCTTTTTTTTCTTCGGGTCGGCCGCGTATGTGTCCTTGTTGAACGGGGGTGGCAATGATGGATAGACCGGGGCCGGCGGAGTGAAAGCCCACGTCTGGCTGTATTGCGGGAATGACCATGCAAGCGTCTGTGGGGCCGTTCCTCCCGTTCCGCCGGTCCCCCCGGCCCCCCCTGACCCGCCGCCGGGCCATGGAATCCCATATTTCTCGGCGAGGGCCTTTAGCCAGTCCAGATCGTGGGATTGCTCCCCTCCTGAATTGCCGCCCGTCCCCGGCGCGGGCGGGTCGTCGCCGGCAAAACCCGGTGGCCTGCCGGCGGAATTTCTATCCGGCCGGCCGCCCCCATACGGCATGACGCCACCCCATTTTCCGCTTGGGTCGCGCATCCCGCTCATCGCCGACATTCTGTCACTGGCTCCTGTCGCGCTTCCGCCCATGTGTCACCTGTTCATCATTGCGAGAACGGCGGCAAGCTCGTCTGGGGTTGCCCCCGCTGCTTGCAACGCCAGATAGATTGAGTTTAACTCTTCCGTGCTTGGCATTGTGGGCGGCGTTGGCGGCTGAATTGGCCGTCGCCCACGGTTTAATCCGCTACCGCCGCCGGCAAACTGTCCGCCAAATGCGCCGTTCGGGTCACGATTGCCAATGGCTCGTTGCACACGCTCGTAATTCATTCTGGCGAAATTGTTTAGCCTGTCAAGATCATTTACCACTTTGTTCATGTCAATATTTTGGTCCGGTGGGGCATCCCGCCCGCCTTCGGGAGAAGGCGAAGATGGAGAATAATCCCCTGCGAAACCACCTCGGGGCGCATCGATGGGTGGGCTTGCCGGCGTCGATGGGAAACTTGTCCCTTGCCTCTCGTCTGGCGTAAATGGGCCGCTATATGACGGCATTGAGGTTGGATCGGTTATTCCGCCAGGAACATCAAGCGGGCCAAGGCCCGGCATGTCTATTGCCAGTCTTTCTGGAGGAACTCTGTCTTGATATTTGGTAGACTTCAGTGGCCCATATTCCGGGGGGCCAGCAACACTTCCCGGGCCTACATACTGTTCCGCCGTGTCTCTGGCCATGCCAAGCCCAACCAGCCCATTGATTGCGGCCTCCCTTGTTGGGGCCGCCGCAACTATTTGGGCCGCTTTATTCGATACCGGGACGTCGAGCATCCCCTGCCCCGGCATATCCATTGCCAGCCGCCCGCCGTTAAAAACCAACCCCCCCGGCCCAACCTGAACAACCGGACCGGTGCTTTGGGCCGGTGGGTTCATTGCCCCCAATGTCGGGTTGACGTTCAGACCCGTGTAATCCGTGTTTGAAAACGCGCTCCCCGGCATAGTGCCAAACGCAGAATAAACCCCGCTAATGCGGTTTGTTGGGTCGGTGTAGTTTCCGGGTTGCGCCGGATTTTCCCCTAATCCCATGTTTGGACCAGATAGTCCGGGAAGGTTGGAAATCCCCTTCGGGTCAATTCCAAGCCTCGGGTCCGATGGGAACGCGCCTGCAAACGCGGATGGTGTGGTCGAGGCCGCCGGGAACCCGCCGAGAGGAACGGACGGGAACGCGCCGGCATTTGTAAATCCAACCATTCTCTGCAATGCCTCGCGCTCGGCCTTCATCGCCGCCATTTGGGCGGCGTTGTCCTTTGAAAACTGCGACGGGCCGGAGGCCGGATAGCCGAAGGAACCAGGCAATGTTGACCCGTAGCCTGGCGAGCCTGGGTTGAAGTTCATGCCGAAGTTCGCGGCGAGCGACCCGCCAAGGCGCGAATTGAGAGCGCCGCCACTCATCCCACTTGGACTTCCGCCGCCCCCGGCATTGCTAGGAGAGCTGCCGCCGGACGATCTGCTGATAGACCCGCCATTCGGTCCAGGGTCTGAACCAGAGCCTATCGTTCCCTGCGAAGCGTCACCACGAGAAACCCCCATGCTCGACGCGCTGTCGTCGGCGAAAGACGGGATGCCCCGAGGGCCGCGATTGGCCCTTCCATCCGTCATGCCCAGAAGCGCCATTTTTTCGGCGGCGCTCAAATAGGCCAATGTTTCACGTGGAGCGGGGCCGGGCGGGTCGTAATACCTTGGGGCCGTGACGTGGCCCAGAAGGCCGGGGGCCTTGCGCGGTTTCTTTCGCATCTTCTTCGCCATTTATCGTCTCCCCATGAGGGACAGTTTCAGATCGTCGACGCCCCGCGCAAAATTCCATGCGGAGGCGGCGGGAATTGTAATCTTCGCCCGGTGATAGCGGGCCTGCGTCCGTGCATTGCACCAGCCGTAGGAATTGATGGGAACCGGCGAGCCATAAGTGACGGATTCGGTCAGGTGGTCACGACTTCCAACGGTGAGAGATGGCGTGACAGACGAGCCTTCCACGATTGGCCGAAGCCCTCGGAAAAGGCTCCTGCGGCCTTCCGCTGCCTGGTTGTCGCCGGTTTCAATCGCGGCGGCGAGATTGCTGCCGGAAAAGAACCCTTGCCTATGTGAAGTGTCGAAACCGGAAAGCAACAACCTCCCCGATCCGGTCCAGAACCGGCTATCGACCGGGAATGGCAGGCCGTCGATGGTGGCCGACACGGCATCCATTCCATCAATCGTGTACGTGCTTTGCGTCGAAGCCGTATAGACGATCTCGTGGTCAACGCTCGCCCGCGCCCATTGGCCGGTTGGCCAGTGATACACGATAAGGCTATCCGGGTTCCCGGCTCCGACTGACGGGAAACCCATGACGTAAATCTTGTTGATCGGATCAATGGCCGATGAGACACGATAGAGCTGCGAAGCGTCGAGATTGGTTTCGATCCAGCGGTCAACCTTTTCGGACCCGATTGGCACAAGTTCGGCGCCGCCTCGAAGCATATAAAAGCCGTCATCGGCGAGAAAGAAGGTCATGCTTTCGTAGGCCGCGATGGAGCCTTCGGCGCGGCAACCCAAGGCAGCCGTGATCTTGTCAAACCGAAAGGCCGTGGGCGGTCCTTCAAACGTCATGCGCTGAATTGCGCGTTCCTGAAAAACGATACCATACTCGCCGCCGACAAAGCCCATGATCGAGCCGCCCTCGGGGAAGTCCTGGCTGTCCGAAAGCGTCGTGGCGCTCGCCACCCAATCGGAAATGTCGCCAATGGCGGACCATGTGATGCGGTTGTTGGCAACGGACGTGCTGGCGATCACGCCGAACTCACGAATGGTGCCGGGGAACTTGCCGGCAGGCGCCGATCCGCCCAAGGCGGCGAAATTCGTTGAGGTGCCAAGTTCAAAAACCTGCGCGGCGTCGTTGCCGTTCAAGGCGGTGATGTAGTTCCCATATTGGGAAAACCGCCACGCGGCGTCCGTGGCCGTGCTATAGGCGCCCCCCGAAACCCTCGACACGTCGGACCATGCAAGCCCGTTCGAATCCATGAGATACAGTTTCGTCGCGTCGCCGCAGAAATTGTAAATCGTCCCGGAGATAGACCGAACAGAAACCGCACCCTGCGCCCGCGCCGTAATGGCGGAGGCAACATTCTGAAACCCGGCGAACGGACGAAACCCGGACGCGGACGGGATGACGTTCTGGGCCTCGTGCGAGGCCCGCGTGTCAAACGCCGCAATATCGGGAAGCCATGGTGCGAACGGAATCATCGGCTATCCTGCGTTGATGTTGAAACCGCCGCGCGACAACATCGCCGGGATTTTCAATCTTGTGTTGGGCCGGCGGCGGCGGTTTTCGGCCTGCAATTCCGCAAACGCCTCCCGCTCCATGACAGCGCACCGGCCGGCGAGGTCATCGGCGTGGAGATAGTTAAGCGCAATCCGGCGCTTTGCCCCTTGCCGGATCAGTTCCTCGGCGTCCGTTGTCCATGCGTTGCTGTCGCCGTCGGCGGAAAGCGCCGTCAACCGATAGATATACGCCAGCGTCACAGTGTATACGGCATCCGGGATCGGATACAGGCGGATGTTTTCCTTGAACAGGGCGTAGGCTTCCGGGCACCCGGTCATCGACCCGTCCTGCACGTCGTCAATCTGGCTGAACTCATACGGAATCAACGGCCGCTTAAGGCTGTTCTCGGTCACAAGCGCCGACACGATCCGCACGATGTCGGGAATGTCGGACAGGTCGGACGATGAATAGTATTCCTGGGCGTTGACGGTCGACATCGTGGCGGTTTTCTCGTTCCACCACCACGGCGTCCGCTCGTACTGCTTGATTGTGTCAAGAATGGCGTAGTTGATCTGCGCCGAGGTAATGTCGCCGTCGTTGGCGAGTTCGTCGGCGATCCGCGTCCGCATTGTCGCATATGTCGTCATTGGTCACCCATGCAGATGGCGAATTGCTTGTTCCCGGCGTCGCCGAGAACCTTGATCTTGCGCCCGTAGGCGTCGGCAAAATCATTGACCATATCGAGTTGTGTCTTGTCCTGAACGTCGTCAACGATCCACGTCGCGTGGCGAATGCTGTCGCCTAGGACGTTCCAAAGCCCGGCCCGGCCATAGTCACGGTTCGGGCCGTCGCAGATGGCAAGCGCGAACTTGCCGGGGAACGCCGCATCCGCATTGTACCAGACAAACCCATCGGCCCGCTTGAGAGGGGCATATAGAAGTTCAACCGTGCCGATTTCCGCCACTTTCAGCAGGCCGGTAAGCCGGTCATGCCAGCGCATGTCGCTTTCGAGGGCGATAATGCGGAGATTGCCGGTCCTTTCCGCCGCAATTCCTGCGACGATTGTTGTCAGACCGGAACCAGCCTCAATTGCCCAGCCATTGGCGGCCACGGAAGCCGCCCAAACGGCCTGAAGCATGTCGGGAAGAGCCGCAGACGGGTTCGCCCATGCTTGAGCCAGGGCAACAAACGCCTCAAACGACGCATCGCCGCCCCGCAGGCGCCGAATGGCCGCCATCAGTTTCGGGCTTTCGATCCTGGCTTCCTTGCGCCAGAAATCGCCTAGCGTTCCCTCCCAGACGTGGTTCCCCTCATGGGTGAAGCGCCATTCCGGGTTGACCCAAACCTTGAACCCGGCATTGCGGGCCTTGATGCAGAACGCATAATCGCCGGACCATCTGCGGCCATTGGCAATTGTGCGCTCGAAAATAGGATGATAGGGCTCATCGCCCATGTTCCCGCCCGCCCCGATGAAAGCGCGGGCCTTTTCCCTGTCGCGGAGGCTTTCCAGAACCCGCCGCTTGATCTTCATGAACCCGGTTGGGGCTCCCTGAACCTCGACAAGCCCCTCGGCGTCGCTCCACCGCTCGCCGGGCAGCCCCATGACAGGGAAGCCCTCGGAAAAGCTCTTTTTTGGATAGACGCCGGCCACAATGTCGCGGTCAAGATTGACAAGTTCCACCAAGGCCGACGCATCGAACCCGACATCGGCATCAATGAACACAAGATCAGTACATTCTCCCAGCAAAAGCCGCCTCACAAGGCTGTTTCGCGCGTCATCGACGTGGCAATTGCCCTCCTCGATGGCAACCTCCCAGCCAATGCCGGCGTCATCAAGCCGTTGCATGGCAGGAAATAGGGATTTCATTGTTTGCGCCCCAAGTGCGCCGGAATAGACCGGCAGGGCGATGAGGACACGGAGCGGACCATGAGCCCGCCCCGTGCTTATCAGGTGCGTTGTCGGCATTACGACTGGGCGATCAAGCCCAGGGTTTCCAGCTTGTCCTGGATGGACCGGACGCTGGCCACGAAAGCCTGCGCGGCGGTCGAGGACGCAAACGCCCACTTGCCCGAGGTCGCAACCTGGGAAATGGTCGTGGTGCCGATGGCGGTCACGGACGGCTGAACAACAGGCGTGACGCCGTAGAACGAAATCTTCTCGGTCGTGGCGGAGCCGAAGGACGAGCCGTCGGTGTTTCCGTCGCCGAGGTACTGGCCAACTGCCATGGTACTTCTCCTTTGGTTTCGTTAGATGGAAGCCCCGCCACGTTATGCGGCGGGGCCGGTGACGTTAGCCGTCGGCGTGGACGCGAACGGCCATTTCGGGCCGAAGCGTCTTGTAGCCATAGAGAACGTCGAGACGGCACGGGAACGCATCGTTGTTGATGTCGTAGGCCCGAACCACGCGGATCGAGATGCCGTCCATGACCTCGCGGGCGGCGAAATCGACACCCTGCGGCATCACAAGGTCAGCCGTCGCAAACGTGAAGGCGTTCTTGTGATACAGCATCGAGTTGTCGAGCGTGGCCGCGTTGCCGCCGCCCAGCTTGGAAATCGCGCCGCCGTTCGTCGGAGCCGCCGACACGTTCTGGGTCGCCCCGGACGTGACGATGGCCGGCGAGATGTTGAGCGTGGTTGCGCTCGCTCCGCTGTTCGCCGTGATGACGAAACGCTGGAGATACCCCAGGTCCGCCTTGGTTTCCGGGTGAACCGCGTTGCAGCCGGCGATGGTGATAACGTCGCCGATGAGGAACGTGGTCGAGCCCGTGTCAACAGTCAGGGCCGCGCCGGACTGGCTCGCCCCGTTGACGTTGTACCCGGTATCGCCGGAAGCGGCCGTGCCGGTCGTATGCTTGCCAAGGATCGGGTTTTCGTAGAAATCGAACCCGGCAGTACGGCCGATCTTGCCCTCACGATACTGCTGCTTGATGGCGGCGCTATCGTGGAACAGGGCCTTCACGTCATTGACGAGCTTGGCCGAATGGACGGTGGACAGCATCGCCGTCCGGTTGTCGTCAATCGGCGTCAAGTTGTCGTTGAGGTAACGGCGGCCGTCGAGAATGTCATACAGATCGAGGGCAGCACCATCGCTGTCAACGAAGTTGTATACGTCCTTGTACATCGAATAGGCGTCGGCCTCGATGTTGGCGGCGAGAACGGACATGGCAGGCTCAAGGATGCGATCCGAGAAGTCCTGCAAGTCCATGGTCAATTCCTCGGACGTAAACTTGAAGTCAACGCCCTTCTGGGTGCTGACGGTCAGGGTCGTCGAGGATTCGGTCGTGTCCTGAACATTCAGGGTCGCGCCCGTGCGGACGGTATACTGGTTCGGGAGCCTGACCTTCAGCGAGTTGCCGATCTTCGCGCCGGATTTGGCGAAAGAATCGTCATACTGGCGGTTGATCGTGCCGATGAACATCGCCTTATTGTGCAGAATGCGGAGAGCTTCACGCGTCACCGCAGTCGGCGTCAGAATGGTGTTAGCCATTTCTTCTTTCCTTCATTGGGATAGGTCCGCCATCACGGCGGTCCAGATTGAGTTTTAGCGGGTCATTTGCGCGAATTGCTGACTTGCTTTTCGCGCCATTTGATCCACTCGTTCATGGGCAGCTTGTCGGGGTTTGCCGGCCCTGTCCGTGTCTTGCCGCTGGCAACTACGGTAATGGGCTTCGCCTCCTGCTGCTGTTTGAGGCTTGCGGATTTTGCCTTCAAGCTCTCATAGCCAATCCTAGCGAGGTTCAGGGTCTGCACCATCAAGGGATGGGACGTGTTGGAAAGTTCCTCGTCCGTGAACCCGAGTTGCAGACCAAACTTGGTCAGACTTTCTCGCTTGGCCATGTCAAACTTGCCATCCCAGCCCATATCGGGCTTGGGTTTGCTTAGGTGCTCCATTGCCTTGTGAAGCGCGGTGGCGGTCTGGCGCTCGCGGTTCTCAATCAATTCGGCTCGACGCCCGTCGATGGCTTCTCCGATCTTGGAGCGGGCATCCCTTAACTGCGTATATTCGGCCTGCAACGACGCATAACGCTGCATGTCCTGCTGGGCCAGGGCCGGCCAGTTCACGTTAGCGAACTGTTCCAGCCTTTGATCCAGGGCAAAAGCCTGGGCTTCCTCCCTGAACAGCGCGGCCTTTGTTCCCGCTTCCCATTCCGTCGCTTGGCGCGTGGCTTCAAGATCACGGCGCTGCTCTGCTAGGGTTTGCGTTTTCTGCGTGTAGTCCTTCTGGAACATAAGAAGGCTTTCGAGCGACTTGGGGACCTTGTAGGTTTTCCCGTTCTGCTCAATGTCGATGAACTCTTCCTGGCCTTCCTGCTCGTCGCCTTCTTCGGGCGTTTCGGCCTGGTTCGGTTCTTCGGTGTTTCCGACCTCCGGCGTCTGGGCGTTGGTTTCAGCAACGGTTTCCGGTGTCGGAGCGGTCTGGTCGGTAGTTTCCATCTGGAGTGCCTTTCAGCTTGCTCGCTGGGAGGGGCGGCGCCTCACGGCGCTGCAATCCGGCGTTATTGCCGGAATTAGGTTGCGGGAAGCGCGGAAACGGGATCGTTTGCCGTCTCGCGCTTTTTCAGTGTTTCGTAGGTTCGGACCATGGAAATCAGCTTGTCGCGCACGTCCTGGCGGACAAGCTCAACAAGTTGAGCCTGTGTTGCAGCCGGCTGGCCGAAACCATACCGAAGCGCCGCGACTACGCGCGGCACCTCGGCATCGGGAACGTTGACGTTAAAAGTCAGTGTAGCCATGTGTTCACGCCGTCATCATCCATTCATCATCTGCGATTGCCATGCGGCGGAACCTTTCGGCCCGCGCCGCCTCTGCGAATTTCATCTGCCGACCAAGCCGCGCCAGAACGTCATTGGCGGGGCGGATTGGCACAATTCCTGTTTCAACATCGCCGGCGTCAGTCTCAAGGATAATCTGGGCGGCGGGTTTTTGTTTCCGGCTTTTGCGCTTTCTCTTGCGCCTTGGTTGTTCCGTCTCATCGGCTTCATCTGAGGGCCGCCTGATAGGCGGGTTTAGGTTGTTCAACCACTCCCATCCGCCGCCGGCTGTCTGTGTTTGGGCGGTAACCGTGGCGGCGGTTAATGCCGCATCGGTCCCGGTCAACAAATAGGAACCGGACGAGCCCGCGACGCGCCATCCATGCACAATCCCGGCATTGGTGCCGCTTAGGGTATAGACGCCACCCCCGGCAACAATCGTATACCCGCCGGCCGACGTATAGATCAGGTCGGCATCCGTGCCGGTCAGGACGTAGGAACCGGCCCCAGCAGCTACCACAAACCCGCGTTTTGGGCTCGCGTCGGTGCCGGTCAGCGCATAAGAACCGCCGCTTGCCGTGACGACCCTAGCCTGCTTCGGCGTTGCATCAGTGCCAGCGAGGAAATAGCTCCCCGCCCCAGCCGCGATGACCTGTCCCTTTTTCTGGGTCGCTGCGGTGCCGGTGAGCGTGTAGCTTCCAGCTTCTGCCGTTATGACCTTCCCGAGCTTTGGCGTTGCGTCGGTGCCGGTGAGGCTGTAGCTCCCGGCGTTTGGGTTGACGAATGTGCCGGGGGTCAGAATGACCCATGACATAGCGCCATCTTCGGCATTGACGGTACCGGTACACGTTACCGTTACCGTGCCGCTTGTTGTCCTAGTCGCCGTTGTATGCCGAAAACCCGTAACGTCGGCGTCCAAATCTTCGGTCGCGTTCGCCCAAGTTTTGGTGCTATTATTGTTTGCGCCGGCAGCGGTCGCAATAAATCCTCCGTTCGATGGGATCGTGATCGAGCCGGTAGTGAGCGGCGCGGTCGCGTCCATATCGGTGGAACCGTTGCCGCCCGAGGTTAGAGAGAACCGCGCCCCGACAACACGATAGACCGAAACGTGGTTTTGGGTGTTGCTCGGGTTGGCACCAAATGTAACTGCAAAATCAGCAGTCGTTCCGGTTGGGGCCTTGGCGTAGAATATTCTTGAGTAGACCGCGCCAAAGTTGCCCTGCGTTCCGGCGCTCATCGCCACCGCGCCGGTTCCGTAGTCTATCGTCGCGCTGTTCGGGCTGGCGCTGGCGAGTTCCGAGCCGACAAGCAGGAAAATAACGCGGTCCTCAGCCGCAGTTCCGATGCTTTGGGTGCTATATGTGACGACGTTGCTGGATGCGCTTACGCCTGCCGGGTCCGCTGTTCTGCTTATTGAGACGGCCATGGAGGCTCCTCCCGTCCGCCGTTAACGGACTTCCCAGACCGGCCTAATGTCGCCTCCGCCGACGCAAAACCTCGTGTGCTTGCGACCGCATGTGCAGTGGAAAACGTAAACGTCAGGCGTTCCCTTGTCGCGTTCGATTTCGGACGAATAGAGCGCCTCGATGTCATGGTTCTCAGGGTGCCGACAACAAGAGGCAATCTTTTGGTTCTGCTCCAATGCCTCGTAATATTTGGCCGGGAGCAAAGCCCACACCGATTGCGCCTTGACGCGGTTACATGCTGGAATGTGTCTCATGCGATTGTGAAGATGCTCGCGCCGAAATCCAGTGTCATCGTCTCGCCGCTCGCTACGGTGAAGGTGGTGCCGTAATCCCAGGAACACCATAGATCGTCATTCGTCGCCGTGTCATCGTACAGCGTGAAATATCGGCCCGTTGTCGAGTTGCCGAGGTTGCCGCCAGATGCGGTCCAAACAATATCGGTTCCCGTCGCCGTGACGGTGCCGCCCGATCTCGTGCTGTTGAACGTGGCGTTGTCACCGCCTGTCGTGTAGCCGTTCGAGCCGGAAATCTGCGTCAGGTCGGTCAACACGCTGTCGGTGGCCGTGACCGGCGCGTCGGTGTGGATCACAACCTTCCATGTGTCGGTTGTGCCGAAGGCGTCGATCAGCTTGTTGCACAGCTTTTCAATCGCGGTTTCGTACTTGGTATAGGTGGCCATTTTAGTTCACCATCTCGTTAATCGGCTCGTCAATCGTTTCAACAATCAACCCGTTTTTGTCTCTAACCGGCCTTCGCCTCATCCTAACCGGAGGCGGCATGTTAACCTGAAGCGGCGGCAACTGGCCAACCGCCTGGGAAACCGCCTGGGCGACCGCCGGGCCGATGCTGTTAAGAACGCTCTCGCCAAGCGTCTCCGGGATGCTGACACTGACCGGCGAAGCTGCGGGCTGTACGGGAGGAAGCGGCGCCGCCATGGCCTGTTCTGCCTGCATTCGCTCCGTCTCGGCCTTGTAGGCCTCGATCTGCACTTTCTGGCGGTCAAGCTCGACCTTCATACGGTCGATCTCGGCCCGCACGGCGTCGGACTGGGCGCCGGATTTGAGCTGCATGTTCTCGGCCTGCAAGCGGTCAATCATCTGCTTGCCGTCCGCCATCATCTTTTGCAGTTCGGGCGGCAGGCCACCGTTCGCCTGGGGCGGCATCATGGATTTGATGCGCTCTGCAATTTCGTCGGCGTTCGGCCAATCCAGCGCCTTCACCAGCAAATCGCCGATCAACGGCGCAGCGGGCGGATAGGCGCGGATCAATTCCGTCATCTGCATGGCCGTTTCCTCACGGCGCGTGGTGAATGACGGTCCCGTATCGACGGCCACGTCATAGCGGCCAAGGCTCAAGTCATAGATGCGCTCGGCCCCATCGGGCAAAGGCCCGTTTTCGTCCGGCTTGCCGACGCGGGCGGTTCTCTCGGTTTCATCCGCGCCGATGATACGAATGACGCGCTGGCCGTTGTAAACTTTAGGGATCATGTCCAGCAAGACGCACCCCACATGCCGAATCGACCTAGCCAAGTTGTCAATGAAATGAAACGTCGAAACATCGCCCTCGCGTTGCCTGGCCATGATGGCCCGCCCGCTGGTTTCATTCGACCGCTGGCCTAGGCTCGCGTCGTACATGCCGATGATGGCCTTCATGTCATCGGACGCGGCAAGAGCCTCGGTCATCGCGCCCGCCGCCGTGCCGCTATCGAGCGGTTGCCGGATTGGCGGCTGCTTGCCTCTGGAAAACTGCAAATAGGCATGGCTCTGCGTGTTGGCCGTCAGCCAGTTAGGGTCGGCGTCAAACGTGCCTTCCTCGCCAATGTACGGCACTCGCGGCGCCAGCGCCACAAGCTCGGTGGCGGTCGTCCTCCAATAGTTGAACATGCGCTGGGCGTCTTTAGCGCCATTGATAAGCGAGCGATGATACCGCTTGCCCTCAACCGTGAACTCCTCGCCATAGACCGGGATGATTGGCAGATATTGCCCGGCCCATTCGTTTTCTTCCAGCACCTCCGCGCCGGTCATGATGCGCTGCGTGATCTTGTAGGCTTTGGTCATGCGGCTATTGACCGGCACGACCCCGGCCATCTGCATGATGTCGGCGGCGGCCTCGTATTCGGCCCGCCCGACAACCTGACCGTTGCTCAATTGGTAGATTTCCCGTTCCGCCGGCTCACGCGACCAGCTCTCGCACAACAGGATTTCCTCGCCGTCGCGCCAAGGCGATTTGAGGGCTTCATATCCAAGCGCCTCCCATCCGCTATCCTGCGCCCCGCGATACTTGGCCTCAAACTCTTTCTTGGTCATCAATTCAGTGACCCAGGCCCGGTTCCAATCGGAACCGTCCATGGAATGGGCGAACGGGTCGCCGTAGACGCTGAAAGGATTGTCGATGCGCTCGATCTTCAGGCACTTGTCGAAGGTGTCGTCGTATTCGTAGTCGATGTTGACGCGGATGTACCCGATCCCGCACGAAACCGCGTAATCGACAGCCGTATCATAGGCCACGTCGGCCTTGCTGGTGCGCTCGATATTCCGAACGAGGCCTTCCAAAACGTTAGCCGTGTCGCGGTCGGCGTGATCATCGACCGGCTTGACCTTGATCTGCGGCCTGTTCTGCCTAGCGTCGTTGACCACCTGCCGAATGAACGGCAAGCATTTGTTGATGGTCAGGATCGGGCGGCCCTCGCGCTCGCGCTCCTGCTTGATCTTGTCCGGCCATTGCTCGCCGAGGCGGGCGAAGCGCAAATCATCAAGGGCCATGGCGCGGTTTTCGGCCTCGGCATCCGCCGCGACCTCAAACGCTTCTTTCTCCTCGGCCAGAATGTCCCGATCAGCCATCAGCTATCCCATCCATGAGCCCTGGCCGGCGATGACGCGGCGGGTGATTGTTTTTTTCTCGCGCGGCGCCTCATAGGCAACGCACATCATGCCGAAAGCGTCGGCGGCGTGTGAGGACCAATCGTGTTCGGGGCCTAATCCAATGCCCCGGCTCGGGTCGATGTTCTCGTGATACCAGCCCAGGGCATCGAGCCCGGCTTGCGTCGTGTCGGCGTTGAACCAAATGGCCGGGAAAAGGCGCCTTGCAGCCTCAACGCGCTTCATGGCCGCGCCTCGGCCCATGTTCTCTACTGTTTCAACGGCGAAGCCGGCGGAACTGACATGATCAGAATAGCGGCTAGCAGTAAGTCTATCCCGCTGGGCCGAATCGTGGGGCAGTACGCATAGAACGCGGCCCCATCCCCGAGATCGTAACCACTCCAGGTGCGCCGCGAGCGGTTGCCCTTGCGCTTCGTAGTAATCAAGGACGCGGATTTCCCGCCCGACAAACTGTGCAACCCATATGGACGTGGCATCCGAAATTCCTATGTCCCAGAACGCTTTCGCCTCAATAAGCGGGTCGGCGGCTACCTTGCCAATTCGGCCCTCTTCGCGGGCCTTGGCGATGGCGCTGGCGTAATAGGCACCGGCTAGAACGGTGGCATAATCGCCTTCCCAAATGTGCCGATATTGATCCGGCTGCTTGACCATGCAGTCCTGGCGTTCGATTTCGAGAACCGCCGGGAACCACGGATTGTCGCTCCAATTCGCTTCGACTACCACGGCGCCGGTAGGGCGTTGGTCGCCGCGAAACATCATATCAACCGGGTCGCTCTTCCGCGTCGGGTTCCAGCTAAACCACAACTCGCTGTCATCGGAACGGATCGTGGGCCGGAGGAGATTTAGGGACCGGGCGGAAAGCGTCTGCGCTTCTTCAACCCAGGCAACCGAGTAATTCTCAAGCGACTTGACGCTTTCGGCGGTATGGTCTTGCATACCCTGGAAGCTGATTAGCCCGCCGCCCGGCGTCTCGATCCGATCCACCAGAATGCGAAAGCCGTCGCGCTCGCCCAGGCCGAATGCCGTGATCTTGTCCTCGATCAGCCGCTTGGCGCTTTCCTTTAGGGATTTCTGCACCTCGCGGATACACACAGACCGAAGGCCGGGCTTTATGAGCGACTGCTCAACGATCATGCCGGCGAAAAGGTGAGACTTGCCGGAGCCGCGTCCGCCGTGAGCGCCTTTGTATCTCGCCGGATACAGAAGCGGCTCGAATATCTTGGCCGTGTCGATGCGGAGCGTTCTGCCGGCGGTCACTTGACCAAAACGCGCTCAATGCGTGTGAGGACATTGATCGGATCGGCCTCATCGTCGCCAGAAACAGTGACCGATTGAAGATCGGGCAGGGCCTTTTTGAGCAATCCTAAGCCCGCCGATACCTGGGAAGCCGACATTTCCCGCCTGCCTTCGACGTGCTCTAATAGGGCATTGAGGATGTTACTGTTTCGGATTTTATCCCGGTGTTCCTCTGACATGCGATAGGGTGAACGGCCACGGCCACGTTTCGGCTCTGGCGCGACTGCCGGCGAGGCTTGGTCGTCCATGGTGAAGGCTCCTGTTTGGGAAGGTAGGCCCCTCCCGCTCTTGCTGGCCGGGTCGCGTGTGATACGTCCGCTGCCGTCGCTGTTGGCCCGGAGAAGGCGGGAGGGATGGGGATTAACCAATGCGCCGCACTTCGGGCGGCCCCGGCTGCGGTGTCGCGCTACTAGCCGTGGTGGCGGCGAGCGTCGGTCACACCATAAGCAGCAAGATTACGCCTAGCATAGCCGGGCGCGGAAGTCAAGGGGCGGGCGGTCTGAATCCCGCTAGCATCGCCTCGACGGCGACCGATACCGGGCCGGAGATGGGCGTATGGCCTCGCTCCCAATCCCGGACGGATGCGCCTGGGTCGCGGCCTTGTAACCGGAGGGCGCGGCCCAGCTCGGACATGCGGAGCGGGCGGCCCAGGCCCCACATTTGGCCCAAGGTCGCCCGCGCGGATCGGAGGTCAGTGGGGGTCATTCGGGCATACGCTCCAGCGGCCAGCTTCGATTTCGGCTGCACACCGCAGATTTTCCTCGCAGCCGACCGGCCCGGGACATTGATCGAGCAGCTCGGCCTTCGCAGCAGCGACGCCATCCCATGCTTCTGCTACAGAAACATAATTGCCCATATCATAAGAGCCTTGCCCATCTTCGCGGGTCCAATGCAGCTTGTATGTCATCTGTCTCTCCTTTGAGAGGGGCGCCGCCCCGTTGATTAGGAAATCGCTGCCGTAATGGCGTCAATTCGGGCATCGCAATCGGCCCAATTATTGGCTACTTCGATCATGCCGAACTGATCGGCGATGACGATATAGAAGCCGCCCGCCCGCGCTTTGCGAACGTCAAAATTCAGCGTCTTGGCCTTGATGGCCATTGCAATCGCGAGGTCAGTAGCGGAGATCAGTTTCATTTTGTTTCCCCTTTCTTGGGAATGGGGCGCTGCCCCGTTGCTGATGGTCCTAATATATACAGATTTAGTCCGCATGCAAGAGAAAACCGCGCAATATTATTGCTTTTCGTTATCGTTTCCCGGAATATCTAGACACGGCGCCCCGAAAATCCGCCACACTCTGGCCATGTAAGAAATATCTGCGACGCTCACCCGAGCGCCTCAAGATCGTCGGCGTCGGTGGTCACCTTGCTTGCCCACGGGAAAAGGCCCTTAAGCCTAGCCGCCGTCCCGTCGAAGCCCTCAATCTGTACGATGTGACCGTTGATTTGGGGGATCGGAACTACGATTCTGACCATCTCCCCAACCCTATGCTCCCGCCCCTGGGGAGCATGGCGAACGGCCTCGCTCGAGGCCTGTATTCGCTCCGCCTCGCCGGGCCGAAGCGGGACAGGTTCGCCATTGGTGCCGATTACGCCGGAAATTCCTGGGAAGGCCAGAATTTTGAACCAGTCCGGGAATCCGGCCATACCACAGAGCACGATACGCGGCAGGAGTGGCACCTGGTATCGGACGCGCCTGGCGGTTTTCCCGGCGCGTTTGGCGCCCCGCGCGAGCTTCCAACGGGTTTCAAGCGGGACTAGCGCATGATGCCCGGCGCCCTCAAGCCACCATGCGGCCTGGGCTTCCTTCGCCGGAAAGGTGCAAATAGCGAACCAGAACCGCTCTTTAGGGAGCGGGCGGGCCGGATTTGGCGGGGGCAGAGGCACAACTCGAGTCATTCGGATTTTTTGCCTTGGTTTTGTTCGGTTTGGCGGACAGCTTCTTGACCTTCTTGATCAGGTGAGTGATTTTGTTCGACATTTTCGCAACACACGCCAGGTGTTTCTTTTCCATTGCGGCGACTTCTTGCCGGTGAAACTCGCCGATGGCGTCGGCTATCTTGTCTCGGGTTTCGGTCTGCCAACGCTGCCGAAACATGATTTCCTCAAGAATTTTGACGGCCACCGTCTCAAGACGAACTTCAATCATGGCGCTCTATCCTGTTTTTGGGGAAAAATAAAACCCTGCTTCTCTAGCAGGTCCAGCAGGTACGGAGACGGCGGCGCGTCGGGAATCTCCGAGCCCCGATAATCGGCCGGCAGTTCCTGCCGCTCCATGCGTTCGGCGCCAAGCCGTGACGGATCATAACCCAGAGCCGCCCTCACAATTTCCCGGCGACGCTCTGCGGGAATTTCCGGGCGATGGTCAGGCCGCATGAACGCCTCGACCTCCCGGTCGCGCCGCTGCCTCGCTGCCAGCCATTCGCGGCGGTCGCGCATCGGTTTCAGGAATTGATGGACGTCTGCCGGCGTCGGCAGAAATTTTAGTTTCGTGGCCAGCCCCGTTGCCGGATGGATCAGGGCCTCGGTTTCCTGGTCGTCCAGGTGCGCTAGGCAGGCCGTCAGGGCCGCCAGATATTCCGGCCCCTCCCGGTGGCTCTCCGGCCAGTTCGCCAGCAGGCGGGCCGTTGCCGCTTTCGCCTGCCTGAATTTCTCGGCGCTCGGCTGCGTCAATGAGGGCGTCAACAAGCGCGAACCCGGCGGCGCGAGTTGATTTTTTAGCTGCTCCAGCATTTCCGATCTCCTCAAGGGTTAGTGGTTTTGAAGCCTCGTGCCGCGATGCCATGGCGCGGCGGATGGCAGGGACGAAAAACTTCCAGGTCGGGCTGTCGCACCGGCTTGCGATGGCCCGGATCGTCGGGAGAATATCGGTTTCAAGATCGGCTCCGGCGGCGATCAGGGCCTCGATAGGGCCGGTGACGAATAAGTTTGGTGACGGATGGCTCCCCCACCCCGCCGCCGCCCGAAGCATGGTTTCGAGGTCGGGGCTCGCGCGCGAGCAACTCACCTCACCTAATTTCTGGGATTGGGATTGGGATTGGGATTGGGAGTGTAAAGCCGTGGCGTCACGCGTGACAGGTGTTTCATTGTCACGCGTGACAGGACCGTTTCGTTCGCGTGACAGCAACATATCTTCAAGCGTGACAGTGGCGGTGTCATAATGGGGGACAACGCCTAATTCGCGCAACCGCTCGAACAGTACCTTCCGACGTCCCCGATACTTGCGCTGGCGGTCGGTTTCGTTTTCCTTCCTGGCCGCGCGTTCCGCTGCCTTTTCTGCCGCTATCGCGATTTCCTCATCGCACCGACGGTGGCGATAGCCGTCGGGCGTTATTTCAAAGAACTCCGCCAGGACGACATCGACGGCGCACCTGTGTTTGGCGTTCTGACACATGGCGAGCCGATACACATCCGCCTTGTCCACCGGCAGCGGCCCCTCGCGCTGGTAGTAGGCATCGAGCAGGCGCCTATAGGCCATGTCCTCGTCCCATGTGAGATGCCGCGTGGCGCTGGCATAGTCGCCGAGGTGAAAAGAATAAAAGTTCATACCGGTGCCGCCTTGTTATTGAACACGCGGGCTGCGTGGTGCGGACACCAGCTTCCGTTGGCCTCCGCCGCACTGCCGCAGAAACGGACGCCGCCCGATGGCTGGTCTATTGGAAACCGGCATTGGCCTCCGCGCAGATCAGACAGCGATGTCATGCCGCTCTGGCCGAGGTAGCCCTCGGCGAACCGCGATAGAACCGCCAGATCGCGCTCGTGCTGTATGTGCGGGCGGGAAAGCCAGATGTCCGGCTTTCTGGATTTCGGTGCCGATCCCTTCCTCGGCGGCCTGGGCGCCGTCGAATCTTGTCTCCGTGCAAAGCCGCTTGGCCGCAGCTTGACGCCGGGCGGTAGCTTTTCTGTCTCGCGCAGACGCGCCATGCGCCCGATAACGGAATTTTTACTTGCCACGCCCATGAGCCTGGCAATCTCACGGGCGCTTCGCTTTCCGTCAGCCAGCGCAATCAGTCGCTCGTCGTCGGCGGGGGTCCATCTGGTTGTGTGAACGGCCATCACGTCCTCGCTAGAAGTTGAAGCGCATCGTCTACAGTTCGCAAAATGATAACCGGCGAGCCGCGCCATGTCTCGGCAAACTGTTTCTGCGAAGGCTTGAGCTGCCTGCCGTATGCCGTCCCTGGCGTCTTGACCTCGGCCATATGCGTAACGCCACGATAGCCGATGAGAAGGTCAACCGGTGTATCCATGCGGATGACGGAAGCCCCGGCAGTTCGCAGGGCCTCAACAATCGCGGCCTCGCTCGCGTCACGTTTGAGACGGGGGCGGATCATTTTGAAGTTCTTTCGTTTGTACGAACCCAAGCAAATCTGGTTGCAATCCCCATTCCCTTTTCCGGCGTTCCATCAGTTCCAAATATTTTTTGTATGCCGCGCTCTTGTGTTGTGAAAACCCGAGGCCCTTGCACCAATAATCATTTCTCAAAAGAGACTTGCAAACTCTTCTCCAAGATGGCGCCCGCCGCGCCGCCTCAAGTTCGTATGGGGCTTCGTCAGGCATCCCAGATGGATAGCCTCTAGTCATCCAATGCCGTTCAAATATAATGAGTTTGTTTTTGTAATGATCGCGTGATTTTGGCGGCATGGAGTTCACAAGCAAATACGCGAACGATTTCCAAGAGTGCCCCTTTGGTTTTGTAATGTTTCGATAGCCATTTATGTTTCCCCATTCCTGGACATACAGCGCGCCACCGTTTGCCCCGTTAACACGGGCAACAACCTTTGACCACGTTTCGGGTTCTATAAGATGAAACAGCCATAGCCCTCGCCTTTGGTCGTCTCCGTATGGCTGACAAATGCGCATGAGACCGAACGGCAATCCGGCACGGTGCATTATGTCATATAGCTTGTTATAAGGCTTATCTGGATTGCGGTTATGATAAACCCAAATGTCTGACGATTTCCAATCGTACACTGGGTAGACATTGAAACAATTCTCGGTGACGCGCGAGGTCCACCGTTTCTCTTCGACAGTTTCCTTTTTCGATTGAACAATCGTTCTAAAACGGTTCAAACTTTCGTCGGTACGAATACCAACAAAACAGGCACACGTCTTGCCCCGAGAATACCATTCTCCAAACAATGGGACAAACTCTTCGAACTCCATTCCGCGATGGAAAAACGGCAAAACCGTTTCATCTGTAATGGCACATTCAGGCGGAGTTCTAACCCATGCGTCTTTTGCTTCTGGGTCCCAGCACATCCAAAACGGCTCATAAACGCTAACGGCATTTCGCAAGTGGATTGGAAGGCAGACCCAATAAAGTTCCGTACAATCGGAATACATCGAAACACAATTATGCGCATGCTCCATAGTCAGCTTGTATTGACCCTCTAGGTCGACAATCAAAAGGCCAAATTTTCGCCCGCGCTTTCGCGCTTCATCAGCCACAAGGTGCAGCATGATCGTGCTGTCCTTGCCTGCGCTGAATGACAGATAAATGCGTTCAAACTTGTCAAATGTCCATGCAATGCGTTGTTTTGCGGCATCCAACACATTGATGCCAATTGGTCGCTTAAGCATCAAACAATCCACGGTCTGAATTTGCCGCGTCCCATTGTGACAACACTTCGGCGGCAACCCGGTTAGCTTCGTCTTGCTCTTGTTTGGAAAGCGTGTGCCAACCTGCTCGTGTATTTTCTTCAGGAGAACCGACGCCGATGCAACAGCCAGCATGCCCTAGCCATGCAATGCGGTTCACGTTTTCAGCCGTCAAATTGTGCTGACAAGAGTTTGTCCAGGTTTCAATAGCCTCTTGCATAGCCCTCTTAAACGCAGGCGAATTACGCATGAGATTTGCCGCAGCTTCGATGTTGCTCTTGCGCTCATTTCCGCGCACGATACGCCACATGCCGGCGTGAAATTCTTCTAGGTCCCCAAAATGATGATAAATGCGTTCTCGCACTTCATGCCTCGGCATCTTCGAATGTTTCGGTCGCAAGTTCATCGTCATCGAATGTGCCGGCCTCCCAGGCTTCGCTAAAATCTTTGTCCGCAAACATTTCTGCCAATCCGGAAATCTGGCAAAGGCGTAACACTTCATCGGGGTCCATGCCCAACTCACGGCCTATTTTTTCGTCGCTCCAATTACGGCGCTTTAGGTCGAGAACAATGTCTGACATTGCCTCAACGCGGTGTTTGCCACGGGCGCGATTGTGCCGAATAGTTGAGGCTATGCGGTCGCCTTTGTCCGTTTGTTCTGAACGGATTTGTACAATTGGCAAATACCCTTGCAACCGAGCAACAACATCGGCGCATTCCTTCCCAACACGGTTTCGATGGAAACCATCGACCACGATGTGATCTCCGGCTTCCTTGTTGGAAACAATCGGCTGAGTGTACCCGTCTGACATAATGCTGATCCGCAGCAATTCCATTTCTGGAGGTGCTACGCTGTTTGGATTGTAATCGTTCGCTCTAACTGTTTGAGAGGGGACCCACTTCACATAATCTACAGGCTCGGTTTTAAATGGGCTGTGATTGTGGATGGCCGCACGTATCGCATTAATTGCGTCAACCCTATCGGCCAACTCCAAATCGCCGAGAAATGACAG
>Ga0208542_1000025_pt1 | contig 43986 bp, 31 predicted proteins | sample DEB08_DNA_3_FD_185495 | JGI IMG/M metagenome (GOLD analysis project Ga0208542, IMG submission 185495) | Aqueous microbial communities from the Delaware River and Bay under freshwater to marine salinity gradient to study organic matter... | ecosystem: Environmental > Aquatic > Marine > Coastal ... | reverse complement strand
CTTTTAAGGTAATCAGTTTCGATCCGTCGGTTTTGTTGATAATGTAACTCATATCTTTTAATTGCTTCCGTTATCTCTTGTGTGAACTAAAAAACTAACATCTCCAACTAGTTTAATTAAAATCTCTGCTAACTCAGGTGTCAATGCTTGATCCACTTTCATCATATCAGCAGGAGTTAAAACTGTTTGATAGTTTGCATTAATGTAGTCTGCAACTTGTTGTTTTGTTATAGCCATTTTGCGTTCTCTCCTTATTAATTATCTTAATTTTGTTTTTAAACTGTTTCTCACTGTGTTCTCTAACAAAGAACCCAACAAATAACAGAAGCCTTCACCAAAAAATCTTACACATTTTCCTAATATGTCCCCACGTTTTTGGTTCCCTAAACAGTGTTTTACTTCGTTAGCTCTAGCCTGAGCCAGTATTCTTACTGCTCTAATAACTGCTCTATCTAATAATGAATTTCTTTTGTAAATGTTATCTAAATAGTCTACCATTGGCACTGCCCAATATAGATAACCTAATCTAGTGACTGCATCAATATGTTTTATCGTAAACACACGATCTAGATCTAGATCGGTTTTAGACATTAATCCTTGTTTGGTTAGCCAAGTACAAATAACTCGTCCACCAGTTTGTTCTAATTCTTCTATCATTAAATAGATTTTTGTCACTGCATCTTCATCATCACCATTTTTAATATCATTTAAAATAGGTGGTACAAATCTTTCATAGTAAGTAGCCCAGATTGTTCTATCGTTTTGATGTACACCTTTAATCATAGCCACAATCTGTTCAGATCTTATATAATATTCAACCACAGTTTCTTCTTTAATTTTATCTCTCAAAGACTTTAACAGACCAAATTCTTTTTGTACTGCTGGGCTGGTTAATTCATCTGGGGTGAATGCTTGAGTTTTATCTCTGTCTGGCAAATGATATGCAAGAATAATATTGTAGAAAAGACAATTTTGTTCTCTACTTAATAATGTAGAAGCACAATGATCTTCATCTCCATGTGCAAGACAATCTGCACAGGCTTCTTTTTTAGCGAGATATTCTTCAACTGTTATTCCCATATTATTTCACTCCTGCAATTAGGTATAGTATACTAAAAATTCCCCACATTGCATAGCCTAAAGTTAAATTTTTTGTAGGTTTATCTGTGTGCTTGATACATTTACCAATCAGTTTACTCACACATAAACCAATATTCATAATCCAACGTCCTGCTCGACTGTCTTCTTTTAATACACCCATTTTGTAAGCCATATGCTGTGCCCATGGTGTGGCAATTCTAACTGCCCATCTTGTGGCCATTGCTTTTTGTCGTTCACCTCGTAATTTTTTATCTTTGATCCAGAACATACATTGAGGACCTTCTGATGACATCCAATCTACAACCACTCGTGCCCATTTTAGATAACCGTAATAAGCATCTGGGTCATTGGCTCTCAACCAGTGTCCAAATTTTTCGTCTGCTTTATAAATGTCTTCTGACAGATAGCCTAACTCATACAATTTTGTACAGATGATACAGCATCCACCTCCACCACCACCGCTTGCCGCGGCTGGGCCTGATCCTATTGATCCTGTTGCTGGATTTCCTGTAGCATCACCAAAACCGGCTGATGTTGATACTAATTCTAATCCTGAATTGAATATAGCTTTCCATACTCCGTTTATTTTTGTATAAGCGGCTGTAATATTTTTCCATATGCCGTCTCTTTTAAATTTAATTTGTGTAATTGATTTCCATACACCATCAATTTTAACTTTTGCTTCTGATCTCATAAGAACAATTATAATTGCTTTACCATTTGCTCCTGAGTTTGCTTGATTTCCTCCTACTGCCGCAGATCCATAAGATCCTGCAGGTATTGTTCCACTACCAATAAGAGATGTTCCACCAGCTGGTATTAATGAAGTACCACTATAGCCAGCACTACCTCCTGTGTCGTTGTCGTTACTGCCTCCTCCAACACCTCCTGCGGCTCCACCACCACCGGCTCCACCACCACCACCGTTTCCGTTATGGTACTGACCGTTTTCTCCCAGTGTACTTGGTGTACCTGTTGTAGACACATTTAAATTTATACCTGAACCACCCTGACTGTCTGCTCCACCTCCAGCACCTCCGGCACCTCCACCAGCGACTGCGATAACTGTTGAACCTATTTTGATAAGTGTGGCTCCGCCTCCTCCACCCCCAGATCCTGAAGATCCGTTGGGTCCTGAAGCACCACCTTTTCCACCTGAAAATCCTGATAAACTTCTACCGTTGGTTCCACCTGCAACTCCCCCACCGTTAGAGCCACCGCCTCCACCACCACCAACACCTATTGTGATAGATTCTCCTATGTGCGTGGTTAAATCTATTGATGAATGAGTGACATATTGTCCAGCGGCTCCGTATCCGTTTGAACCAGTGGTTTCTTGAGCGCCACCGCCACCACCGCCACCCCATAGATAAATTTCCATAGATTGAGCGCCGGCCGGAATTATTCCATCCCATTTTAATCCATCATATGTAAATGTATGAGTATGATTAGTTCCGATGATTTCTAAAGGATCTAACGGATTAGTAGCCGATGATGTAATTATTGTATAGGGCATGGCTTACGGCTCCCTTACAAACCAAAGATCCCCGTTGCTTCCTTGTCCACTAGTTGGTGCTACAGTCTCTACGTATCGTTTTCCAGCAATACTATTACCCAATGGTGATCCTGTCGTTCCGTCCACTGTGACGTAACTGCCTCCCCATCTTGAGATAGATTCTGCTACTTGTCCTGTTGTAGGAACATTAAGATTAGAAGTATCTGTGGTAGATATATTTGTTCCAACTGCTCCTAATGTTAAACTTGTAACAGTAACATTTCCAGCACCTGTAGTTTTTAATACTTTTTCTGGAGATAAATGACCATCTGTAACTGCATCTGTTAATCTAATAAGTTGCGAATATGTTGCATTTTCTCCTGCTGACCAATAATTTCCTGCAACATTATAAAATAATCTTGCATCATTAGTATCTGATGTTTCAACAATAATACCTGCATCTGTTTCAGAGTTACCATTGTTTAATTTAATAAATGCATCATCAAATGTACTGATAACTGTAGATGAAGCATTGTATTCTCCAGTAATTTCTAAATTACCTACAATTTTAACATTACCTGTAACTTCTAAAGGCACTGTAGGTGAACTTGTAAAGATACCCACTCGAGCATTGGAAGCGTCAATTTTAATTGGAGTAATTGTTGAACCACCTCGATTAACTTGTAAACTTAAATCTCCATCTTGAGTTATATTAGCGATTGTAGCATCAATACCTGATACAGATAATTGTAAATCATTTGCCGCACCAATTCTCATTCCAGAATCTGTAGACACTGTCAATACACCTGCAATTGTTTGAGCAATATCTTTTCTCATGATATTTCCACCTGCAATAATTGATGCAGAAGGATTTGATGTGCTAGAAATATTTAGATTGGCCGCTGTGGTTGTAGTTCCTTCGAAGTATGCTCCTAATGTGCTGTTCAAAGTAATACCCGCAGAGATTGTGGCAAAACCTGTTGGAGGTGATGCTGGAGTAAATGAGCTTGAACTTAAAATAGCAACTCGTGTGTTGCCGTTATACATTGAACTGATTACTTTACTAACTCCAAAACTATCATTGATAGTTTCTACTTTCCATCCTGAAAGTTGTTGATATTTTGTATATTGAGGTCCTACTAATTGCCAAGTGTTTGATGTGGTTCTAAAATATAATTGCTCATCATCACTGTCCACCCAAAGGTCGCCAGCACTGGCTCCTGTTGGTTCTGCAGATTGTGATTTTGCACCTCCTGTAGGTTTAAACACTGACCCATCGTATACTTTTAATTGATTGTTGTTTGTGTCAAACCATAGCTCTCCTCTTAACGGTGCTGTTGGCGCCGCTGTGGATGCTGAATTTTCTAATAATCTTACTAAATCTTCGTTTAAATATTCACCGTAGCCTGAATAACTCTTACCAAATAGATACAGCGATGTGGTGTTATCTACTGTTCCGTCTGCTATTGTGACTAGTTGACTGCCGTCTGTTTTGTTAACAATGTATGCCATATGCTTGTATTTATTTCGCGAGACAAATAACGTTTTCAAGCGTTTTTACATATATGCTTGATATTTGGGCAATACCTATGTATAATAACATAATGGACCAAATAGACTCAGTACACGTGGAAATTACGAGCCGTTGTAATGCCAAATGTCCAATGTGTTCTCGAACAAATAACCCAATAATACTCAATAATCAATCAGAAATTACCTACGCAAATTTTGTTAAGTTTTTTCCGCCTTCATTTGTAGCACAATTAAAGAAAATTAAGTTCTGTGGCAACTATGGAGATCCTGCCATTGCTCACGATCTATTAGCAGTACACGAATACATACTTGAACACAATCCCAACATCCAGATTACTATGAGCACCAATGGAGGTGTACGAAACACAGAGTTTTGGACCAAACTGGGCAAATTATACAACAAGACTCAACACTCATTTGTGGAATGGCACATCGACGGGTTGGAAGATACCAATCATATCTATAGAGTTGGGGTTAAATGGAGTAAACTAATAGACAATGCTCGTGCTTTCATAGACACCGGAGCCAATGCCAAATGGTTCTACATTCCATTCTTTCACAACGAGCATCAAGTGGAAGAAGCAGAAGCTCTAGCAAAAGAGATGGGATTTAGAGATTTTGTTCTAAAAATATCTGCACGATTTAGAGACTTTAAAAAAGCCTATCAGTACAAAGACGAAAACAATAACATTAAAAAAATATATCCACCCACAGCAGACAGATTCAATATTGAACATATGCAACATCAAGGCGAACTGATATGCCTACACAAACAACGCAAAGAAATATATGTGGATTCTTGGGGCAGACTGTTTCCCTGCTGTTGGACAGCATCATCATTTAACAAACAGAACAACTGGCTAATATCGCACGATAAATATGCTATATCATTGCATCAACGTGATATCTTTGAAATACTGAATGACTCTGTATTTCAAAATTGGTTGGAAACAATGTACAAAAATGACAAATCAATCTGTCATCAACGCTGTACAGGTTCTCAAGTTCACGTGATAGAAGCGAATGGTGTAAAAATTCCACAGAAAACACTGTGGCATTATAAAGAGGAAATAGATAATGAATAACAAATATGTGCTAGGCAAAAATAAAACAGTGTTTGAAACTGCTGAATTCCCTCAACTCGCCGCAGATGAAAAAATAGGTATCTTATTTCAAGGTGGTATTGAATCTACATTATTGGCACTTATTGCAAAAGAATTATATGGTATAGATCGTGTGGTGTTTATTCTTATAGCATTTGACGAATTTTTATTGTACAAAAAAGATGAAGACAAATTAAACATTCTAAAAACAACATTCCAAAAAGGAGTTGAGCAGTTAGGAGGAAAACATACATTAGAAATAGGCAACGAAGTATTCAAAAAGACTCAATCAATGACTGCTGTAGTTAAAAAAATATTATTAGAACGATATCAAGGTAAACTTAAATTTGTATTGTCTGGACACACAAAATTACACGAAGAAAGTATGACATTTTTAAATACGTGTGGTTGGTCTCAAGGTAAAATAACAGATGATAAATTAAAACCATTATTAGAAAAAAACGCAGACAAGTATCCGGAACTATATCAACACGTTATCGAAAATAATGGAAAAATATTTGGTGTGAGCAAGTATATTGGATTTGAACATATTAATGAAGATTTTTATACCAACGTGAGACCTTTTAGAAATTTAATGCCCAACGAAATTATAGATCTGTATGACGACACAAATTTTATTTCCTATCTATACAAAACTAGCAGTTGTGATGTAGATGTTGGTAATTGTGGTATTTGTAGTGGGTGTGTCAAAAGAAAAAGAGCATTTAGAAACAGTTCTGTTACTGATCTTACAAAATATTCTTTTAATTAAAATCAAAAAGTTATATAATAGTGTCTATGTATGAGATACAAGAATATAATGACAGTATAGATCTGACCACGTTTTATGAATCTTGTTCTAAAAAAGGTTTTATAAACAATGCTTCTCAAAAGAGTTTGATTGATACATTTAAAAACAATACGTACTTCAAACTTTGGATATTGTTCTACAACCATTTGCCTGTAGGTAGCACTGTGGCTCATAGCTTCGATGATGTCATGGGAGAAAACAGTTATCGTGTTTGTGCAAGAACCTGTGTGTTAAGTGATATGCTACCAATTAAACATATAAGAACTAAAGATGGTATTATACATCATCAAAATGTATGTTCTCAAATTTTTATTCCTGTAATATTAAACACACTGCCACAAGGTAGTAAATGTTATATTACTTCGTCAGACAAAGACGAAGCCAGTATGAAACAGGTGAATGGCATATGGGCTAAACTGTTGTCCAAACAAGGAGTATTAGAGAGAGTAAAAAATGTATTTTATAGAGGTGCTGATCAGACTGTGTGGTTTTTAAACAGTGAAAAATTTTTAGAACAACTTGCACAGCATCCTAAATGGGAGTACAGCACGGTATGATCAATATAGTTTGTGTTAAGTGGGGTACAAAATATTCTCCAGACTTTGTGAATAAACTGTATGCTATGGTTTACAAGAATTCTTGTGGACAAACATTTGATTTCTATTGTTATACTGACGATCCCACAGGACTGTATCCGCAAATAAAAACAGTACCTATACAATCAGATCTCATTGGCTATTGGCCTAAAATAGAACTGTTTAAACTGTTTGACAAAGGCACAAATATCTTTTTTGATTTAGATGTTGTTATTTTAAATCCATTAGAACGATTATTTTCTGTCAAAACAAGAACAGTGTCCATACTGTATTCGCAATGGAAAGAAGGTTTTCTTTTGCCTAACAAAACAAGAACACCAGAAGAAAAATATCCCACACAGTATAATTCATCCATTATGAAATGGGAAGGCACACAGGGCTATGAAATCTATGATTATTTTCAACAGCACAAAGATATGATCCTATTTAAATATCGAGGCATAGATCGTTATCTCTATCACGAACCTGTACAAATAGATCTATTGCCCACAGGTATCGCGTACTCTTACTGGAAAGGAGTAAAGTATGGCAAAGACACCACTCCTGAAAAACTACGATTAGACTACGAAGTGTGCATATTGAACAACGGTCCTAAACAGGACGAAGTTGATTCGTGGATTAAGGAGTATTGGGTACAATGAAAATCGTAGCAGTTAGAATAGGTGATAGATATGGTCCAGAATATGAAACCTATTTAGAATCTAAATTACCTGAATATGATTTCCATTGGATTCGAGAACCAGTAGCAGACAATATTAAATTGCAGTGGAACAAAATGTTGGGTATGACGCTGGATCAGGACGAGCCCGTCTGTGTTATGGACATTGATATTTTACTAGTAAATGATTATAAAAAAATATTTGAATATCCCGTAAAGCCTGGGCAATTCCTTGCCGCACCAGGATGGTGGAGAGATCTAAAAGGAGATGAAGCCAAACGTTTCTCTATCAACGGTGGATTTTACAAATATTATCCTCGTGATTGTCGTTATATCTATGATAAATTTATGAGCAATCCAGAACACTGGCAAAAGAAATACATAGAAGAAGGATTTACCAGTGGTCCTGTTAATGGAGAACAACACTTTATAGAAGACTCTGTGAATGAAAGACTGGAACTTGTAAAATTACCCGACGCTTGGTTCTGTAGAATGGATGCTAGAAATGATCGTTTTGCTCGACACACACTGCCCACTCTTAATAGACTCTACACTGAGAGAACTGGCAATCCTTATATGTTTCTAGGTGATGAATTTCATTCTGATATCAAATATGTACATTTTACCCATATGGATAATCATCCTCATCATTGGGGAAAATACAAATTATTTGTATAGATCTTCTAGTATACAATAAACTGTTAACTTTAATTTTTTTTCCTAATGTCTTCCAGTAATTTTGCTAATTTAGATTTCCTGTCACACTCTCGAGTTCCGTTCTTGAAGTAGTCAAAGAATTCGGAGTGAGTCATTCCTGTGGGTTTGACCTGCTCACCACCGTACTCTTCTACAAAATCACGTTTAAATTTCTGCCAGTCGTCCGCAGTAGGGCCGGCTGGTTCAGGTTCCGCAGGATATACTTTCCAAATGTTAGGGTTTTTAGCATCAGCTTCGGCTTGTCTTTGTCTGATTAATTTTAATATATCTTCTGCTCGTTTGGCTGATGATGAGGGTACTACCTTTCTTCGGAACGGGTGCTGAATTATACGTCTTGCCATTATTCATCTCCTTGATATGGTGGATTTATTATTTTTGGATTGGTGTTGTCGGTAATAAACAACGATCTTCGATCGTCGTTTATTGCGAAGCACAGCAGTTCGTCTGTAGCGTCTTGTCCTAGATCCTTTTCAGCGGCTCCTACGAGGTTGTCAAGGAACATCAGGTATTCGTCAAATGTTTGAGGTTTGGGTATATTGATGTTAAAAATCATCGTTATTCTCCTATTAAATTTTATTTTTTTATACAAAAAAATTTAAAAGTGAATTTGCCCGGGATTAGTGAAGCGATGAACATAGCGGGTATTTGGTTCATCTTTCTTGATTGTGCATCAAGTTAATCAAATATAATTATAATGAATTTTTATCGTATAGTCAATATTTGGGAAAAATACAGTTTATTCGTATAAAAATTTACCCGCAATATAGAGAGATTCTAAAGGGGTTTTGGCTTCTCTGAGTTTTTTCTTTAATTCAGTATTGGTAGATTCTTTTACTTGAGGTAGATCAAATATCTTTAATTTAATATTGAACAGCATATCAGTTCCTACATTGCCTTCTGGTGTGTTGAATATATTGTCGATTACTAATTTGTCTTGAGGATTAGTTACTGCTGGATCATAAATTAATTGATATTTTAATGCTACATCTTTAACCATAGTTTCAAAATTCTGACTGTTTAGTTTTCTCTTTTGGTCAGTCATCATCGATATTTCATCTGTAGTAAATGTATTCAATAATTTTTGATAATTTTTATCGTTTAGATCTGGTTTGATTGCTATTTCGTGATACTGTTTGCTATCTTCATCAAACCATATAGCCAAAATTAAATTACGTTTACTGCTGGCAAATGTTGCTTCAGTAAATCGTCCCTTGTCTAATATCATTATTCTTGATTAACGTATAATCCGTAAGTATTAATTACTACTGGTGACCCATCTGGAAATTCTTGAGCTCTATAATCGTCGGCACCTGCTTGATAGGTTGCATATGTTCCTGCACCACCTTCTAAACGTGTATCTGTCATTTGGGTTCCGTTTATTACTCCTGAACCATTTATAGAATAACGCAAACGATATCCTTCTGTATTGGCAACTATGTATCGTATAATTGATTTAAAAAGAGTATTCCACGTTGTTGTATCTGGTGTTATTATATTTCCTAATCGAGTTACTCTTGCCGGAGAAGTATATGCTGGTGTGGTATAATTCTTCTTATGTAAGTAATAATTTTGTATCACTGTATTTTCATCTGTTTCTGGAATTTCACCTGCATTATAAGCAGATGTGTCTGCTCTAGTATCTGTATAAATTGGGGTGGCACTGCCACTAACTTCAGTATATCCAGAAACTGTTGTACTGGTTGATACTGTATATACTGCTCCCCCTACTGATAAATTGTCAGTGACCACATCTTTTGCAAATGTATCATACATATCTTGTAAAGTCATAGATTTTACAATATGTTTTCCTGACACGTCTTCGTAATAATAAACTGGATAATCAATATTGCCTGCATTAGACGGTTCTGCATCAGTACTAATAGTCTGTTGAATTCTACTCAATCCTACTTGAACCAGTTGTGGTTCTTGTGTTATGGCTTCTGCTGGAAATGCTGATGTTCCTACTGCTACATCACCTGCTCGTAAACGAGTATCATACATTGTGCCTACATTACCTGCAGAACCAACCACTGATAAAGCCACAGACGGTGATTGAAAATATAATTGTTTAAAGGCATTTTTAATCTCATCTATCTGAAGAGCTGTCATCTCTCTCAATATAGGATTACTTGCTCCTCCGGAATTATCATAATATAGTGGTGTTCTAATAGCCATATAAATTTAATTATTAATCATTGTAATTGAATAATATAACTTTGTCAATATCAACATACCTATTAGGTAGCTGATCCTGCCGCATACATTGTAACTAGTGTTGCACCACCAGAATCTAATATTTGAAAAGTTGTTCTGTTTTTTAACATATTACCAGTTACTGTGCCTGAATCTCCAGATGTTATCACTGTGCCTGATCTATTTGGTAAAGTGATTGTGTTATCTGCTGTTGGTTCTGAAGCTCGAAGTGTAGTTTCATAACTATCATCTAGAGCTCCTGCAAAAGCAATAGAGCCATCTGATACCATCGTTATTCCTGTAGAAGTAACTGCACCTGTAAGAGGTCCTGTGAAAGATGTTGCATTTACTGTACCTACTACTTGTAATTCTGAACCCGGTGTTGTTGTGCCAATACCCACTCTAGATGTTGCACCATCGATAGTCATTACCGTTGTAGGTACTCCGCCATCTTTGATCCTAAATCTTAAATCACCGTTATTGGTATCATTGATAATATTAACATCACCTGTTGTTTCTACTGTAATTTTAAAATCGTCGTCAGCACCGATGTTTAACCCTTCATCCGAACGGATGTTCATTTTTCCTGTAAGGTTTCCTCCAGTTACTTTATAAAAAACATCAGACGTTAATCCGCCTAATCTTTCTGCATCTGTAGCAATACCATGAAACTTTGCATCTAACTCTGAATCTGTGCTTAATACAATTCCTTTTTTGATTGTAGCAAATCCTGGAATATCTATTTTAGGAATATATTCTTCGTCACTGATTATTCCAATTAAAACGTTGTTATTGTTTAAGTACGTTATGTTCTTGCTCTCATCTATAGAAGACTCAATAGTTTCAAAAGTAAATCCACTGTCCGTTGAAGTAGGCGGTCCTATTAAAACATCTTCAGCACCGTTGTTAAAATATAATTGTTGAGTAGTAGCATTTACCCATAAATCGCCTGCCTTTAATCCTACAGGAGTACTTGAAGTATAGTTTGCCCCACCCACAGGTTGAAAACTACTACCTGTAAATACATTTAATTTCGACGTGCTAGAATCAAACCAAAGTTGTCCCTTGATTGGTTTTGTAGGCTCTGTTGCATTAGAAAAATTCTCTAATAGATGTAAAAAATTTTCAGCAATGACTTCTCCATATCCAGCATAACCTTTTCCTACAAAAGATACATCAGTTTGTGTGTTAACAACCGAATCTTGTACTGTGTATTGATTGGGAGATTCAGTTGAGTCTGTTTTGTTTACTGTATATGGCATTTACATTATTCCGTAAAAGTTGTTAATGATTGTATTCTCAAAGTATAATCAATCTGTATTAATCTGTTTAAAGATTTTTGCACAGGATGGAAAATTACGTGAGTCAATAGTTTATTTGTACTTCCGTTCTCTGTACCTTCAAAAGATTTTAAACCTAGCTCATCAAAAACAAATGTGTCATTGAAATCTGTTGTATTATCAAAAGCCGCTTGTCCAGCTGGTTCACCGTAATCTAGAGTACAAGTCACAACGATATCTGTATATTTGTTACCTGCTGTGTGTCGAACTTCCATTTTGTTTCTTGAAGTATCTTTATTTCCACTAGAGTTATCATCTACCACTTTGTAATATGTTTGATTATAAAGACTTGCGTTACTTCCTGTAGTGTTTGGTGTTAGGTACGTGATAATCCCTGTTGGATCCACTGTGGTTCCACCGTTTCCAAAAGCCATTTCATGAATAAATCCTGTTGTCCTATCTGCTAAACTCGAAGCCAATGCTATACTCATGTTTTCATAATGAATAGCATTTCTTTTGTCCACAATAACTTCACCCGAAGTAGGATCCCAAATTTTGATATGTCCCTCTACTTTGATGCCTGATTTATCCTGAGGTTTTGATTGTTTCATTTTCTTCTCTGTTTTTTCTTGTTGTATTTGTTTATTCTCTTTGTCCATCGCTTGTATTTATTACTCTATACTGTACTGGCCTCTACCAAATACTATGCCCGACCCATTTCTTATAAATTGAGCTTGAGCAGTATCAGACTTGTTAAAACCACGTCCGTTTGTGGCTGTACCATCCCCTTGATCGTACCATATTTTACCTTTTTTCTGTATAATTTTAACTTCTACACCAGATGCTGGTTTTTCTGTTAATACTATGTTAGCACTACTACCATCCCAAGTATCCACAGTGTAATTAGCACTGCTGTCTTCGTTGAGATATGGTAATCTTCTACCCCCCACAAATACATCTATCTCATATGGAGAAGATACTGATAATGATGAAATAAATCTTGTGGTATCACCATCAGCTATGTGTTTTTTAGTATACACAGTATCAGCATACGGTATCGTCTGTCTTCCAGAAGCATCTATAACTCGTGATCCTGATCTATGTGGTTGTATTGCTGTGCCTAATGTACCTCTTCTGATATTCGATAAAACGTTGCCTGATTTATAGAAATATTCTATTCTTTCTGAACCAATATAAACCACTCCTGGTAGTTGAGTACTACCGTCAACTGGTGTTAATTTATTTCCGTCGTCTACAGTAATTGTTGTACTATCATCTAATAAATCTATAGACAAGTTTGCTGTTTCATATATGTTCATTCTCTTATAGAATGTTCTATTAAGCATATCTTTAAAGATTCTCCAACTAACTTGTTCCATTTTTGATTGTGCATCAAATCTTTCATCAAAATACATTACATCTATTCTGTCCTGATTTGTTAATGATCTATTAGGAATACTTAAGAACGAACCAGCTATAGTCCAATCATAATTTTGCACTAAACTTTCCCCATTTAGCCACACAAACACGTGATCAGCATTTAAAGGATGACCAAATATTGTAAATTCTCCACTAGAGTTTCCAACAAACACTTCTCTTCTTTGATTCATTCCTGCAACATTATTAAATGTTATTGCATTAATTGTATCTCCGTGTGATAGAGTTATTCCGTCCACAGACATATTGTCTGGTTGTAGTATTATTTGATCGTTCTTATCATAGTAATGAGTTCCTACAATTGTTGATATAACAACTATGTCGTCTGATGCTGGAGGAATTGTGAGATTAACTGTTTTAGCATCAATATCTACAGTGTAGTCCGAGTATAAATCTTTCTTAGCACCATTAACATACACTCTCACTTTGTTAGGATCAATCACAGCACCACCTGGTGTCGCTAACAATCCAACCCTGTATGCATTAACTATTGTGCCACTACCTGATGTTGAACTAGCATTAAGCGTTATGATGCTACCTGATATGTCCGCACTGAACTCTAATTGCGTACTATCTTTACTGTTAACTCCATACGCAGATACAAAAGCATTTCCATTTTGTCCAACCACTGTTACTTCATACAACGAACTTGCTCCTTCGGTAGGATTCCACGCTGACACAATATAATGTGCACCAGTGTATGCTGATGTTACAAATGAATCCAGCTGTGTTGAACCACTGTTCACTGTGACTGAACCTATCAGCGTCGAACCGTTACTAACTTCAGTATCGGTTAAAATAACTCTGTATAGATTTACATCTACATTATTTGATACTGCTGTTCCAGTAACTACTAAATTGCTTCCTACAATATTAGCAGTTATCGTCATCAAATCTGATGCAGTATTAATAATATTGTAAGATGATATAAATGCATCAGTGCCATTGTGCGTTACAGAAATTTCAATGTTGCTTCTTTTTGTTGATCCTATTTCGTTTACTGAAATATAATATTTGGCGCCTCGATATGTAGAAATACTAAAACTATCCAATGTTGTGCCAGACGAAGTAACTGGATTTATTTCAATAGTTGATACATTTGGATCAATGGTGTTAGAAACTGTGTTGTCTCCTAAACCAATTCTGTACCAAGAAGCAGAGTTTAGTGTGGAAGCACCTGTACCTAATAATCGCACTGTTGTATTTGATTCAATGTCTCCAGTTACTGCGATATGATTTTCTGATCCTGTTGGTGTTAACGATGTTGTAGAAACAAACGCATCTATATCATTGTGTACTAAAGAATATTTGGCTGTAGCTAACTCTCCACTTACTTCTTCTAATGTTACTCCTAGATACCAAGCACTGTGATATGTTGTTTTTAGAAATGAATCTACTGTTGTTGGAGCATTGATAATATTTTTTGTCTCGTTTGATATCGTATCTCTATATCCACTTGATGTACTATCTCCTTCTGTGGAGCCAGCATATCCTGAGAATGAGAACAATGTTGTTGACCCATCACCATTATAATAAGTGTTGTCTGGTCCTCGTAATATTTTTCCTTGATGTTCTAAAATTGTAGAACTTGAGTAAGGACCAATTGCTCCAGCTGGATATGTTAAAGTATAAACGTCATTAGTACTGTCGTATGTAATTTCTTCAGAACGTATTTCTGTATATGCTCTACCACTACCAATTGACTGATTGTATGAACTTATTTGTATTAATGATCCTGCAGACGGAGGACTTGCAGTGCTACCATCCCCATTATGGAAAGTAATAACAATTTGTTTATCAAGTACAACATAGGTGTAATTTGTTGTAGGTATTCCGTCAATTAGTACATATAATTGTGCTAAAGAACTATCAAATTGGTATGTTTCTCTAGCCGGAGTAAAAAATGTACTTGTAGACCCATCACCAACAATTTCTTGATAAATCATATAATTTGTACCCGAAACAGCAAATGTTTTAATAGATACTTTAGAATTAGATGCTGGCGATGATGCAAATGTAATTGTATTGTTTGCTATATCTACTGTATAATCTGTGTTTAATCTCTGTGCTACTCCGTCTACTGAAACTATCACCGATGCTAATGATCCTGGACGTCTACCTGTACTAAAAGTATCAGTTGCTCCGTCTCCTAAATAACTTTTAACTAATATATTTGGTAATCCAGATTCTGGTGCTTGATAAACTTTAATATCTAATGTGTCAAATATTGATCCTGGAAGATTTTCTTCTGGTGAGTACGACGTTTCTGGTGTTAAGAACGCATCACCTTCAACAATAATGTCACTTGGAGATATTCCCAATGCTGATTTAAATAAACCACCACTGACTAAACTGTCCAATGTTTTGTCATCTGTAGGAGTTGCTACACCGTCTTCTTCAAAAGGTATTAATTCAATGTATGTGTCCGCGGACGCTGGAGAACCATTATCTCCCACAATTGTAAATGTTTTAGTGGATCCATCTCCTCGTATCACTTGCGACACTTGTCTTTTTCTATTAACATTGGCCACCGCGGCTGGATACAATCCAGAAGAATCACTGATATCTGTAAAATATATTGTGTATACATCTAGATATGTTGGAGCCACATCAAAAGTAAACTGTGTGGTTGTTCCGTCACCATAAAACACTTTGACTCTGCTTAATCCGTAACCATCCCAAGGTAAATCATACCAAGGAGAAGCGTCCCAACCTTGACTGTTGTCAAATGCTAGACCTGTAACCATCACTCCACCATAGTCCACGCCTGTCATTACCTGAGACAATTCGTTGCCTGGCATACCTGCGGTAGGCGTGTAGAATCCTAGAGTTCTCTCTGCGGCTGTAATATATGGTTCATCACCTCTCAATTTAACAAGATTTGACAATCCTTCATCAAACTTATCAGTACTAGTGTAGCCTGTTGTGACTTTGTAAAAAGAATTTTCATATCGTATTAGATCATTGTAAGCATACGCAGTATTGGCTGTCCAAGTCAACACTGTGGCTGTGGATTGAACTCTATCAAATTTGATTGTTGTACTTAAATCTCTCACAAGATCATTTCTAAGCACAGCATAGGCTCTAGCAGTGTCAGACGGTGTTACTCCGTTGGCTCCTCCACCTGTAATCACCACTCGAGGGGTGGCTGTGTAATTTGATCCGTTAGTTAACAGTGTGATTCTAACCACAGCACCCTCTCTAATAGTGGCTTTGGCAGTGGCTTGATCCACATCAGATGCTGTGTAAACATCATAAGCAGACGGCCTATCCACTTTGCCTGTATTCTGTCCTGTGGTTGGCATATAAAAATCTGTACCAGGGAATTCTGAGAATGTAAACTTATCACTGGTGCTCGAACCACCCGCTTGTCCATCTGCCACGTTGGCATCAATCTGTGCTGTGTACAATGGATAGAAGTAACCATATGATCCGCTGGTACTACCAGACGTACTAGTACCTAGCACTGTGAATGGTCCTACTGTTTTTGTTGTTCCACCTACCAGTGTCACTGTTGGAGCAGTAATATAACCACTACCTCCATGAACCACATCTATTTCAGTCACATATTTTTTGTAATTGTCTCTCCAGAAACGATATGGATATGTGTTTAAAGTAAGAATGTCTGTGGATAAATTTATATTTCTAATCGTGTTTCCATCATAGAATGCAGGTAAGTCAAAGTCTGTGTAGATACCGTCTTGTGTTTCTGTACCTGTATATCCTAACTTGTATTCTCTAATTTTTGAGTGGAACGGTTTAACTTCGTTGATATATTCTTCCACGTAGTTTTCAGTATTAACTCTGTAATTCTTTCTTTGATCTAGTTCTCGTAGTATATTAGATACATTTATAAAAGATGTCCGTACTAACCAATCTACATACTGCTGTTGTTCTAATACTTTTCTAACACCTATAAAGAAAATATTATTATATTCTACCGACAATTCTCCCACAAATAAATCATCTCTCAGAGCTTTCATTATATTTCTTAACTCTAGTTGAGGTTCTCTATCAAAGAATGTAGCATCATATGGATTTGTTCCAGCATAACCAGTATTTTCTAAATTATAATTATAAAGAGATTTTTTCAATTGAATTGTGCCATTTTGTGTGGCCACGTTAACAAATTCGTCTTTGGTTTTTTCAAATATTTTCCAACCACCTGTGTCTGCTGTCAATACTTTAACATAATCACCCAGTGATACCTCTGTTAATTCTAATTGATATTGATATTGAATTTGTTTTTCAATAATTTTATTTTCGTTATATGACGGAGCGTACCAGTCCACTTGCTCATAATATGCACTAGTTTTGTAAGTTTGTACTCTAACTCTGATCCATTCACGACCATCCCAGTGATATATTGACCAATAACCTTGATTAAATTGTTCGTCGTTATGAACTAATACATTAAGAGTACCGCTGATATCTTGAGTGTTTATATAAGTTAAATCAGCATATGTGTCTACTGCTTCGTCCCATTCTCCAGAAATAAAATTAGGTTCGGCTTCAGCGGCATTTAAATTACTATATCGAATATTATTAGCTAACTGATATTTGATTAACACAGAATTTGAATAATCAATTATTTCTTTTAAGGCACTAAATCTATCTGTATACCAGCTCTGTCTTGGTCTTATTTTATTTCCGTATCTTTGTGCTAAAGGAACATTAATATCAGGTACTTCGTTACCGTCTTGATCTTGTCCAGATAAACTATCCCACCATTTTTTCTCAATCTGTTCTCCAGGTCTATCCTCTCGATCGCCCTCTTTAATTAATTTCCAGACATAATGAGAATCTCCCATATCCTCACTATTGTTGTCTTTGTATGTTACACTCAATACCGTATTACTATTAATTAGATCAAATTTAGTATTAAATGTAATTAATTTGTTGACATCCGATACTGTGAAATATCGTATACCACTAGCTAAAGGATTAGCAATAATGTTTGAAACATATGCAGTAGTATTTTTTCTTGTAACTACAGATATTGCAGGATTAGGTAAGAACACAGAGTTTTTAACCCAGTAATAATAGTAATTAATAAATCCATCTAACTTTGAATCATATTTTTGTCTTACAGAATATGTTGAATTATCTGAATACAATGGTTGTCCAGATATTCTTCTTGCTAATCCTGGAGCAGTATCTGCACTATTAGCCCATTGAGCAGGTGTTAGTTTACTTTCAACCCACTCATATATATCTATGACACTACCTGGAAATAGTTTTCCCCAGTGTTTAGTTTTATATTCTTGATCTCCTTGTTCGTACCATAACCAACGACATTTAGATAAATCCCACCATACTTCTCCCACGTGATTTTCTGCCCAAGACATTGTATTTTGTACAGTACTTCCACTTGTTCCTACATCATATACAGCAGGATCCCATTCTGTTTTGTAGTTAATTTCTCTGTCGGCAAGACCTAATATTCTACCTTTAATTGGATCGTAGTAGTCTAAATAGCCTTTAATTTTTTGTTCTGCTTTATCAAATATAAAAGCACTTTCAATCAATCTGTTATCTACCAATTCTGGTTCTTCTTCTAATACTTTCCAAGAATATTGACCTGATTTTTTTAAATCAAACACACCAACCATTCCGTCATTTTCTCTTGTAGAAATGTCAGAAGTTATTGTATCATCGTTTGGAGCACCCACAAATACTGTATCATTAATAACAAATACTGAATTGCCGAATTTGTCCCCACCTGACACATTAGTTGTAACCAATTTTCCATCTAATAAAAAATCGTCATTATATTTGGTTGCTGTAAATACTCCGCCCGATCCTGTATTCAAATCTACAATCTGTGTATCTTGTAAATCAAACGTTGTCATACCATTGTCAAACAACATATCTCTAGTATTAGCATAACCTTGTGCGCCAATTACAATTCTTGTGGCATTGTTATTAATATGTACTGTAGATCCAAACTGCATATTGATTGCTGTATCTGGTGATAAAATAGTTTGGTCTAGAGTATAAGATTGAGTAGAATCATTATTTGCGTCCCATTTATAAATGTGGATTGCTCCTGCATCTGCTTGTAAACTATTATCTATTCCAGGCGCACCAATTACAAGAGTTTTTCCGTCTTTAGTCATTGAAATACTCTCACCAAATCTAGTATTTGCAGTGCTATCTTCAAAATTTACACCCCTTAATGTTTGTACGTGAGTGAAACCTGGCAGTGTGCTATCTCCGCTAACTGTATCACTTCTAACAAAAATTTCAACCATACCTGAATCACTCGAACTAATCGATGATATTGCAAGAATATCACCATTATCATTAATTGACATCCTATGACCGAAACGTTTGTATATTCCAGATTCACTACTGGTTATTGTGTTGTCCTGTGTCCATGCCGATACTGTACTATCTCCAACCGGTGTGTATGTATAGAGATATACCACTCCTGTATCAGTATTATAACCAGGTGCAGATACTAATAGATATTTCTGTCTTGTTGCTCTATTACTATTTTCTGTTGGTTCTGCTACCACGTGAGCCCAACCATAATTTAACCCCGATGTCATATCACTCTCTGGTGCAGTAAATTTTGTAAACTCTTCGTAAGATCTTATCGTGTTAGACCAAGCATACATATGAACTATTCCAGAATTACTGATTCGTGTACTACCATCCGAAGACAATATATTAGCATAAGGAGCACCTGCGGTTATAAAGTTTTCATCAGTGCTGAGTGATAAACTTTCTCCCAATCTTCCTGTACCTGTATCACTATCTGTCATTGTAAACGATCTAACAGACTGGAATAGAGTACCAGCAGTGGTTTCGTCTCTTGTAAAGATATAAACAACACCTTGTGAATATGGACTGATTCCGGTGCTGGTGTCTCCTCTGTCTCCTGGTGCAGATACAATTAAAAACTTACCGTCAGCTGTAGATATTGCTTGATACCCAAACTCTTGATTATACTCTGGATCAATAGATGCTAATCTTTTGTAAACATATGGATTAGTTTTTTCATATATTTTCCATTTTGCTCCGGGATTATCTACAAAAAGTTTATCACCAGGAATTTGATTCACTGTATCTTCCAAACGATATTCATTATAAGGTAATATCGATGTACTATCATTTAGTGCCGACATTCTCATACTAATGAACGAATATAATAATCCGTATACTGAAACTGTAGATTCGTCTGCATTGATGTTATTCAAAGACACTGCTTCTCGTAAAAGAGAATCTACTAAAATAGAATTTTGAGATAAAATTTCTCGTACTTGATATACTCTATTCAACGTTGGTATTTGGCTGTGGCCAATAGCAATATATTGATTTTTTTCTAATCCATGGTTGTTGTTAAATTGAAGAACCGACAGATTATCATTTGTTTGATGCTCAACCGATACTAAAGAAATACCTTTATATGTAATACGTTGTACGTCCCAATCATTATTAGATTTTTTAGCAATCCAAATCAAATCACTATTTCTAATTCTATTAATATCTAAGTTTAATAAATCACGCTCGTTAAGTGCTGTGTGTTGAACATCAAACAATCTAGGATAGCCTGCTGTTTTGTATGTTTGAACAACATCTCTATCATATCCTTCTCGTGTATAATCATATTTTTTAAATGTTTCAGATGCTACATATTCTAAAGGTGTGGAGTGCATCTCGTCTTGATACACTGCGGCAGATCTACTGTAGATTTTACTAGAGTTTTCATCATTTAATAATTCAATACTTTGAACTGTGTTGGTAAACTTGTCATCTTCCATGAGGAATTGTACAACCTTATCTTGGTCTAAACTGCCAAATTCTCCTACTTTAAACATCCACTCAGGATATACATTTAAATTGATGTTCTCCCCATAAAACTTAGCTTTAACTAATTTTTGAATGGCATTAAGTGTGCCTTTTTCTTTAATAAATCCTTGATAAAATTTGTATTGTGAAATATCATTTTGAAATAGATTTTCTAAATAAGGTCTCGATTGATATCCAATTAAATGCTGTGCCAATTGCTGTTGGGTTTCATCAAAATTATTAGTTTCTAAATTATAAAAATCATTAAATTGTGAAATTTTATAATCAAAGTTTGGAATAAGTTGAGCCGCTGGTTTGTTTAATTTTCTTGTCCATGTCCCATGGTCGAATTTATTACCTGAATTATGATTAGAGTTGGACACATAAAAATAATTACCGTATTCTACCGTATCGCCAATATGGTAGTCTGTGTTAGCAGTCCATCTATTCACTTTGGCTTCATCAAATATAAATCCTGGAGAATAGTAATCTCCATTCCAATCGCCTGTTTTCCACCCTATCAGTTTCAATCTCTTCTGACGGAATCCTGTGACCAGCTGATAGATAATATCTGAGAACACTGTGATATTGTCAAATAATATAATGTGTTCTTTCTGTACAGCATTCATTGATATATTATAAATGCCTTCTTCTGTATTTTTTACATCAATAGAAAATTTATTGCCAATACGCTTGGTTGAAAGATACTTGGCTTCTAACGGTTTTCCATTAGCATTCAATATCGAATACTGTCCAAACATATCATTAAATTTACTAATAATAGATTCTGTTGTCTGTATTACAAATCCATCAGATGCTGGTGACAAAGTAATAGCAGACCCTGCCGCCCATCCTTGTCGTGTCCAGTATAGAAATTCTTTAGCAGAAGTTTCCCAATTATTAATTTCTTTTAATTCTTTTGAAAATTTATCAAAGACAAACCCTTGAGTCTCTAAATGTTTACCATATCCTATTAGAAAATCTACAACACTTTGAATATTCTTAAACACCGTACCATACGGAATTACAGTTTCTCGTTCGCTCCAGTCTTTATAAATTACTGCTCGAGAGTTGCCTACTTGAATATTGTATAAATTATTATTTTTAACTGGTGTACGAACTTTAAAATATGGTTTGTAAATATTATATCCAATTATTTTATATCCACCTTCTAGTGTACTACCGTCACGCGATACTGCTGAATTTAATTCAACCAACACTCCAGAGTATTCAAATGTTTCCACAGGATTACTGGATCTAAATACAATCTTGTAGTTTTCTTCAGGAATAAATTGTGATCCTGCTGTTGAACTTGGACTGATACTGTCTGTTAAAACTTTTAAATTGTCTTTATCAGTGAAACCACCTAACTTGTAGGCTAGTTGAACTGTTAATCCTTTTAACTTATCGTAAAAATATACAGCAGGGTCTAATCCATTTTTAATTAGATAGTTTACAATGAATGGCTGATATCCAGCAGTTCTGTTGTATCCTGTAGTCAATCCAGAAGTATCTAGATAGAAAGTAGCATCTGCAAGAGTGGGTGCTAGTTTTGTGTCTGTATTAATAATGTTGCCTGCTAGGTTAGTTCCAATTCTACTGTTATCTAAGAAGTATGAAAAGAATTTGGCAGGTTTAGTCAAGGCCAACATCTTCATTACAGCAAAAGGATAATGACTGCTTCTTCTCCAAGCAGTTTCTGCTGGTCCATGATCTCCAAAACTCCATTTATTTTGTGTGCCAAAAGTTTGGTACTGATCAATTAATCCAATATGAATCGGTGCTCGTAAATTACCGCTGTCATCCACAGGTAGATAATTGCTTAATCCTGTTCTTTTATATTTCTCTACTGAAGTTTTAAGACTAACGTCATAGCCTATTTCTAAATGATTCCACAATAGATCATTACCTGCCGTGTATGGTGCTGGTCCATAATTAGTTTCCCACCACGTAGGTTTTTCTGAATAGCCCAACATTTCCCATGGATGAGTATGTGGTCTATCAGTATCATAGAAAAATTTATATATACCTCTCCAGTTACCTGGTAATTGCTCTCCTGAAAGAATACTACGATTTTTACTATAATTAAATGTAAAAGAATCAAGCTCATCATACGAATCGTTCTTTTGATAGTCTACACCATTAGTACCAGCCCAACTATAAAAATCTAAACTCGTTATATTGTTAATTTCTTTTGTTTTATATTCTGTTTGTCTAAAGGCTCCTGGAACAACATCTGTTATTGCTAATAAGTTAGGATCATATGTTGTTTTACAATTGTTATAAATTCTTTTTTCTAATTCTAATAATAAATCATCACGATAATCTCCAAATGCAACAGTTTTGCTACCGTCATGACCTATAATAATATTAGTTGGAGTTCTATATGTGTTATCAACTACTAGTTCTGGTTTAAATTTTGGATATAGTCCTAATTTCGTAGGAGTTGAAGGAATAAAACTTCCTTCGGTATTAGCATAGTCTTTAATTGTGACTATGTCTCCTTCTGTCAAAGGTGTACTAATTGTTAATCCATCCGAATCTATATTAAATGTATAATCAGAGCCTAATATTAATTGTTCGCCATTAAGATAAACGTATACTGCTCTGTTACTTAATTGTGTTGGATTAAAATATGATTCAATTGCATATTCTACTTGTTCATCTGATTGTACTGTAAATGTTCTTGTTTGCACCGATTCACCGTATCCAATCATATCATCATAGTAGAATGGAAAACTCTTATCTTTACTTGTTGTCATAGATTTAATAATTTCGTCTACTCTATCAGTAACAGAGCCTTCGTGCGTTTTGCCTGTAGTTTGAGTTAAAAATCCTTCTTTAAATCTCTGATATTCTGTAGCAGAATATTCTAATGATCTAATTGCGTTAGCATTAGGATCGATCAATAAGAACATAGCCTGAGGCAATGGTGCTCCGTGTTTAATAATGGTTCCGCCTTTGGTTCTTATATCTCCTAAATCTCTTAAATTACTACTGCCTGGTGTAACCCCAATAATTTCTGTATTCTTTTCGTTAATGTCATTTAAATGGTTTAATATTTGTCCATAAGTAAAATCTCCCAATTGAGCATTGAACGGGTTTACTGATAAATTTTCAGGTACTTCATATAATCCTTGATCTTTAACTTTAGGAGCAGAACTCGAAGACGTAATTTTTACTAAATCTCCTAGTGCTAAGTCGTGAGTAAACTGAACAAACTTATTGCTAAGTCCATCTACTAAATCATAATCATCTTCTATGTTTTGAACCACATGATTTACTTCTACTACAACAGATAAATCAGTAAGTGATTTACTGTTTAAAAAAGCATCTATAGGGAATGCTCTATCAGTGGCATCAGTTACTGTGAATATTCTTACAACTCTCTGTTTACTTTCTTCTGCTCGTTGTAACCAACCCACTCGACTGATGTGTTCTTCTCTGGCTAACACTTGATGATAATGTCCAGTATTAAATTTTCTTGTTTTTATTTCTCCTGCTAATTGATACTCAAAAGAATCTGTAGAATAGTCGCTGGTGAAAACCATATCACCAACATTTTTAATAGTGTTATATTTGATTTGTAAACCTAATACAGGATCTACAGGTGCAGTATCGCTAATTTTATATTCAAATAACTTAGATCCTGTAAATGTAGAATTTTCATAAACAGCTTGATCATCAAAAGCATTATGATGTTCATCAAACATTCTAAACAATGGTGCTTGATTTAACTTTGTCTTACTTTGTCCCATTATCCATGTATTTTGATCTTGGTTATAGTACCACGTTTTACCTTGGTACTTAAGGCCCATTTCTACACTAACACTATCACCGTCTTGTGGTCGAGCATCAAAATCTGCTGTTAATTTTAATGTGGTTACTTCTCGTCCAGCAACACTAACAAAATTTACTAGATAAATTCTATTGTTTACTAATGGATCTGTATCTGCTAACACTAGTAATCTCATACCATCTTTTAATGGCACACCATCCACAATGTATCCTGTTTGATTAACCATTTTAGAAAATATGTCTGTAGTTACATTATCTACTAGTGTGATTGGTCGTTTGGCCGCTATACCATGATTATATAAACTTAAACCAGAATCAAATTCTATGATTGGTCTTTTGGCTCTATCTTCTTCTAATAGGTTAGGTGTATAGCCAATCTCTTCTGCTGTGGCTTCAATTGTTGCTCTGTGAAACCATCTGTTATAAGCAGACCAAGCATTACCGTCAATGCTGTCTCTTTTAATTGTGATATAATCTTTTTCAACTGGTCTATAAAAAGATACAGAATAGGGTCTGTCTGCATAAGGTACACCATCATAGGGTTCTGTAAGTTGTTGAGCATAAGCCCCTGACACAATTAAATTAGCAGTGTCTGTTAGTGTGATTGAACTACCTACACCTTCTACATAAAATTCTTTAGTGGCGTAATCTGTATTGGTTACATTGCTGTCAAAACGCAGTTTCATTCCATTGGACAATTTTGTTCCTGAAGGCAATGTGTAATTTTTTGTACCTACAATTTCGTGTAACACATCAATTTCGTTTGTGTCTGTGATAGTTTTAATTGTAAACGCACCATTCATTTCGGCGTGAGATCCACACTGATAGTACAACACATCCGGTGCTCCTGTAGGCACTGTGAATGTTAACACCCCCTGTTCAACACCGTTACCTGATACTCCTGTAGAATATAAAATTGAGGTACTGTCATCAGCCGACACTCCTGTTTTGAAAGGTTCTGTCATTATACTGAAAGGATGTCCTGATGTGTTAACAAGAAACTTATATGTGTTACCTCTATACAAAGTTATTGTTGGATTATCGATCTTAGGATATGTGCTGAACAAATATGCTTCTTGAGCTCGATGTGTTACCTGAATTTCAGTCACTGTGTTAGGACCACTGTTAGTGATCAATATTGGATTTGGTCCTTCTGGTAGCCAGTAGTACTCTCGATAGTTAATTAATTTGTCAAAATCAATCGAAGGGTTCCAAGAATAAATTTTTTCTTTGTTTAGTCTGTCGTGATTGTCAACATTACCGCCAAAATATTTGATTTGATTAATGTAATCGTCATAGGTTGCTGTGAACTTAACTTGATCTTCAGGATTAATCGATGAAGAATCTTTTTGTATATAAGTTACTGTGGGTTCTAATTGATAATCATCTCGGTCTTTTAATCCAGACTCAATGTATTTGTCTGTGGACACATTGGTATATGCATCTTTTCTTCCCACAAATCCGTCTAATCGATCCAGTTTTCCTGGCTGGATGAGTTGATCTAATGTACTGTTTAAAAATCTTTCGTTAACGTCTGTTCTATAGAATGCAGGAAGATGAGCAATAGTTCTTCTAAGAGTAACTCCGTTTTGTGTTACTTCTACTTCGTTACTTTGACTATCTATTATAGTATCCGCCATGATTAGTATCCTGTTCCACTACTACCTGTGCTGGATCTTGAACCAGTGCTAGAAGTGGTAACAGACGATACTGCGGATGTTGATCTGATGTTTGTTGTCAATCCTGTAGTATTTGATACCACTGTGCCTTTGGCTAACAATTGGTTTGCTCCAACCGCATCAATAATTTCCACGTTGTCAACTGTGGCTCCGCTGACAAAAATTTCATCAGGAGCACTGCTGATTTGGAATAGTGATCCAAACACTTGACCTTCTTGGTTGGGTACTATAACCACTGTTAATAGATCTGGTGCTAGTTGTTTGTGTACGTAAGCCGCTAGTTCAGTAAAGTAAAACGTATCTCCAAACTCAAAATTATTTAGAGCAAAAAACTCATTGATTGCCTGAATTACTCTCGTTTTGATTACTGAATTCGTTACGTTGGTAGCATTATTTTTAACTACTTTAAATGTGGCTTGAAATCTTTCTTCTGCTTGATTGCCAAACAACACTTTATATTTTACAGGATGAAATACTAATTGATCCGATAATGCTTTGATTGGTTCTAAAACTCCTGCATAACTGATACGCAATTGATCCGACGTAGAAGGTATTGGTTGTTCTCCACCCTCTTGTAACCACAGTCTAAATCTTTGATCATAAGATCTTTCTAATAGATAGATATCCATAATATTAGTTTGTGCTGGGTCAATTCTTGTACTCTGACTTGCTGTATGTCTATATAGGAATTCTATGTCGCTTCTACCTCTGTGTGCTTTGTAATCTGTTGTGGTATTTAAAACTACATTATCAGCATCAAATTTTTTGATAATATTTTCAGATTCGCCGTAGAAATAAAATAATTGTCCATCTGTATAATTTCCGGGCAACACAATATCGCTTTCATTTTCTGTAACAACAAAATTACTAGCCGAATAAGGTCTCCATCTTTCAATATTGTTATAGCCTATATATTTTTCAAAAAATACAAATTTTGCTGTGACATTTGTATCTGGTTCAACAAAGATATCAAATATGTCTGGATTGTCTACAACACCATCGTCATCTCCATCATAAAAACCTACTTTAACTTTTCTGTTGTCTTGATATCCATCATTCTCTTCCACAGTATCTACAATCTGCCAATCGATTGTGTAATTTAAACCTAATCCAGTACTAGTTATTGTGTTACATTTTAAAATTCTTATAACATCTTTAACAGTGCTACCTGAAATATAATCATAGGTTCTGTCTGCTTTGTCAAAATAAAACTTATTCTTTCCAACACTTTCAAACACGTAGTCTAATGCTCTGTATGTCACTGTGTAAACACTACCGTCGTTTGTAAATTTAAACCACCAACTAGCATCTAAATTAGCCTGTGTTGTATTACCAGTATTATTCAAACTGAATATGTTTGTATCGTCTATGTTAGTTGCTGTGATAACTTTCCATACCGAATCTTCTTCGTCGTATCTCAAACCAAATTCTTCATATGCTTCAATTCTTTCAATAACATCATTTTTTAATGCTGTATCAAAGACTGTAGTAAATGGTGGGAACACAGCACTAGCCACTGCATTATCGGGGATAGTATCATTCAATGTGACTGGTCCTAATCCTGATTCTAAATTGCCTACTCCAGAATTAGCACCGTCTAATACTACTCCAGATATTTTTGTCCAAGCACGATCTTGTGCTCCTGTTGTGCCAGCAGTAACTAACTTGCCATTTAAAAAATGTCTACTATCTGGTGATATAAATTTTATCAATGATCCTACTTTAGCATACTTCAAATTATTTGTAGCATAATCGCCTAGAGTCAACGGACCAGCTGATTCAAAATATCCTGTGTTAGTGTTCGTGCCAGTTGTGGTACTGTTCCAGTTAGCAGTTAATGGCTCTAAATCTTTAGAACCATATTTTAAATAGAAAAATTGTCTTGCATATGCTTCTTTCAATCTGCCTTCCACCATACGACCAATCACATCTGCAATTTCGTTTCTGTTAGCAAACGTAAATGTAAATTGAGGTGTAGATTCTTCTCTGTATAATATACCATCATCGGCAAACACAGACACATTTGAATATGCTCCACTTGGATCAATGATTTCTTTAGCTCTTGAAATACCACTTGCCGCTCTATTCACTGATCTAACTTTGATAATTTCCTGTGACACTGACAGAGGCATCACATTGTAATCTTCCGCAGTGATCATTCTGTTCTGTGCATAATACACCTGTGGTGCTTTGGTTTTTATTGAAGTATTAGACTCTGTTGGTGTGGCATTGTATATTGATTGTTGTAACGAAGCCGCCACTGTTAATATTTGTCTTCCGCCATTGGCATCTATATACGGTATTCCGAATTGAATATTCTGCATATCAGCAGGTTGAATAGAATATCTTGCGTTGTCGCTAGTTCTATAATATAACCTAAATGCCCCAGAAGGAATGTTTGAAAAGTTTCCATCTCCAAACACAAGGTCCACAGCATCACCATTTCTTGTGATTACATTATAAATGTCTCTTATATTAGCAGATAGAGAATTATAAATTGTATTATTTCCAGATAATGAAGGAATTCTAGTCCAAAGTTTTTCTAATTGTCCAAAGTCATCTAACTCGTATAACCATACATCGTCGTTGTTGATATTAGCAACATTGATATATTTAGAATAATTTGTAGTGGGTTGACCTATTTCAAAATCCATACTTCCTAATACTCCCTGTTTAAACATTACAAAAAATCCAGTATTAGGACTGGAATCACCTGCGCCATCATTACGATACACATAACTCATCGCTCCACCAGGTAATGGTGGTGCTTCAAAAATAGATTCTGAATTAGTTATAGAACTTGGTACAATTTCAAAATCTCTTGATACTCCACTTATATTTTTTGAAAAAGAAAACATTGGAGCATTTGCATTTGAACTATTCAACACATAAACATCTGTGTTTATACCGCCGATGGAGTCTGACTGTAATGGTCTTCCATATTTTTGCCCTTCTACATTTGCGGCATTAAGAATATTGATCATTTGCTCTCTGTAGTTGCTGTTCGTTCCATCATTCCATATAATAGTTGTATTGGCTAAATTTGCTCCAGAACTATCTACTACTGACTGTGTAGTTGACAGAGAAACAATCTTTAATAGTCCTGTAGCAGGTTTATTTCTTTTGACATTGTAATTGATCAGTCTTGCTAATCTTAATATCGAATCTCTTCTTTCAGCAGTTTCTAAAAAGTTTTCTCGAGCATTTAGATCCACTCTAAATGATAGTGATTGTGCCACGTAGGCGATAAGATCAATTAGTGCCACATATTCTGAAGACTCAATGTAGTCGTTAAAATCATCTGGATAGTTCTCTCGAAGATAAGCCACCATGGTTCTACGGAGTGTCTCAAAATCGTAGGATTTAAAATCTGCCTGTTGGAAAGCGGTGTAGATTTTACGCCAATCTTCGGCGACTAATAATCGGTTTTGTCTATCTGTTGTGGCCATTTTGTATTAATACTCTTTGTATAAGGGTATTTATTGGCGTTATAATCTGCGTATATTAATACAAACCCCTAGCAGAGTTTTCGTCGAAGTTTAACAGCAATTTTTCGGTGATATTATACGGTATATAGGTAATTGTGGCTTGTACTGATATGCCATGTTCTGCTTCAGATACTAGAATTTCTTGTGCAGATATGCGAGGATCAGCATTTAAATTATTAGCAATATCGTCCGCCACTGCTTGTTTAACAGCATCAGTAAGCGGTTCGAACAATACATCATAGATAATTGTGCCAAATTCTGGATTTTCTACTCGCTCTCCTTTGCGTACATTCAATCTATTAATTAAATCTTGTTTAATCAATTCAAAATCATAGAGTTTATAATTGGTATTAGTGGCTCGTGAACTAAATCCTTTGAATACTTGAGATTGTTTAAATGTAACTTTATTATCTTGTGCCATACTTATAATCCAAACATTTTTCCTATACTTCTTCCTACAGTAGCAATTTTTGATCCAACATTACTCATTAAACTAGTAACTTGAGTCACTGCTGTTACTGAACTACCTACAACATTTTTGTAAGTTTCAGTTACTGTATTTACAACCGATCCCATTCCAGGAATGTTATTAACCCCTCCGCCAATACCGCCACCAATAACACCTGGAAGATTTTGTCCTCCTGTATTATTTAAATAAGGAGTACCTAGAGAGGTAATCGAATTAATCACTCCAGAAGTAAGATTATTAGAAGACAGATTGCTTGTAAGACTTGTTATATTACCTACGTTTATTCCTTGTGTTATACCAGTTATATTTGATATACTACTCGGTACACTTGTAATATTGTTTAATCCTAATCCAGATATTGACTCTGGAAGATTTGCTTTAAGTACATTGCCAGCCGATGCTATGTATCTGTCCACCGACGTTAAGTCTCCAATTGCTCCTGATACTGTTCCTGATATTGCTTGATTTAAATTACCTGCTGTAAATAAATTGCCTCCTTGATTTACAAAAATTTGATTTTGTAATAAATTTTTAAATTCGCCTGTTATCGATCCTACCGTTTGATTTACTATAGAACTAATCGCTTCTGTTGTTTGTGATAAATTTAAACTAGCTGGAAGATTATAATCTTTCGCATAGTTGTCAATATAGTTAGTGGCTATCGATTGTAATTTAGTAATATCAGCTGTGCCGTTACTCAAACCTAATCCTTCTAAATGTACTTTCATATCCGCCTGCATCTGTGCCGCTCTTACCATTGCATTTGGATGAGTTCTGTTTAATTGTGAAATAAATTCTGGTGTTCCTGGAACTGCTCCTAATGTACTAGGTTTACCTCCAACAAACGATACAATTTTATCTCTGTGAGCCCAGAAAGGTTCGTGTGTGGGTACACGCATACCGTCTACACTAATATTGAGATTTTGGTCTACCTTTAAAGGTATACCTTTAAGTTTTTTAGTAATATCTACATCAGGAATAGGAGTATTTAATGTGCCTGTACCAGATTGATCATAATATCTTGTTCTATAAAATGTTGAAATTAAATCTGGTCTTGTGCCCATACTATTAAAATGTACTTGAGAACCAGTTAAATGATGTTGTCCGCCTGACATATGCAATTGCATTGCGCCAGCATACGAAATAATTGCGCCTTCTGGTGCTTTAGTTGTAACACTGCCTTTTAAAGATTGATTTAAAATATCATAATCAGCATATGTCATTATTTGTTGTCCGCCATCTATCACTAATTTTTGTCCTGCGGCAAATTTAATTTGTTCTTTAGCAAACATATTAATATTAGCATCACTATGAAAATCCATATTACCTGAAGAACGCACTGCTACCGAACTTGCAGAATAAAGATCGATTGACCCGTCTTGATGAAAATTCATCCAAGCATTACCCGATCCATTTGCAATATAGACTACACCAGCTGTATCATTTAAAAGAATCTGATGTCCTGATGCTGATCTTAATCTAACTAATTGGTTTCTTCCGGAAGCATCTCCGTCGTCCATAACAAAAGTATGTCCGGTTAATCGATTTATTACTTCTCTATGATTTGTTCCATCGACACCCATGTCTTCTGTTCGGCTGTCTGGATCTCTTCTACCTGGAGTACTAAAACCAAATACTTGACTTGGAGACTCTCGTCTTGCCGAAGACGTTGTTGTTCCTCTAACAGTATCTTGAATTAAACCTTGTCTTCTCAATGTTTCTGCAAAAGGATGAATTGGTTTTCTTAAAGTTGCTTCAGATACTGCACCTCCCAATCTATCTAATACTGTTCTATTAACTTCTCCTGCAGGTAACGATGACGTTCCATACACAGATTCTTTACTGTCTTCGTCTACACCTTCTGATAACCCAGTTAATTCTGTAGCCGCAATGCCCGGAACCATGTGATTGATTAAAGGATCTTGTACACACCCAATCCAATATGCTTGTTCTATTTTTCCTTCTGCAAAAATAACTAATACTTTAGTATCTATATCTGGTGGTACCATCCACATTCCATAAGAATGTTGTGATGATTTATAATCATAGGGTTTGTCTTGATTTAAATATCTTGTTGTTTTTGCTCCGTAAAAAGGAGAGAGATAATCACACACAATTAACTGTTCTCCTGACGGTCTATAGGTATTGGCTAAAGATGGAATCAATACACTTAATCTACCCATTCTGGTTGGATCAATGTTAGATTTTACTATAGCTAGATACGGACCTGGATCTATTCTAGCTCCGTCAGAGGTTTGTTTAGGTATATGCGGTGTTGCTGTATCTCCACTTAAAAACGGTGTTAATCCTACCATAATAATATCCTAACTTTAATTAAAAAGTGTCTGCTCCTTCTGTTGGGTTAAAAGTGTATTTTCCAACCTGAATCGATTTTCTTTGATCTAATAATGAATTTAATATTGCCGCTACTTTTTGATTTTTAGCTGATTTTAAAACTTCTTCGTTGGTACTAGACACATCTATTTTAGAAAAATCTATAACCTTTCCTGAAGTATCTATTACCCAAGAATTTACCATAGGTTTAGTTGCATCTCCGTTAGATTGATTTCTAAATCTAGTCATATGCAAGGTTTGTGTAAATGCTCCACTGTTAAAAGAACTGTTTACTTTATATACTTGATATAATCCGGAGAACATAGCACTTTTGGTTCCTCCAAGTTCATATGTTCCTTGTACATCATTTAAATCCCCTGGCATAACAAAATTTAAACGTACAATAGGATCATGAGTATCAAAATTAAAACATCGAAACTTATTGTTCCATGACCCCCCTACCGCATCTAGTAAGGATTTCATATCATCAGATAACAATGGAGCATCATACTCTCCCCCGTCGTCGTCTCTTAATCTTTTTATATCAGAAGATGTTATATTTAAATTAAAAAATTGACTTACTCCAATCCACGCTGGATCACCTATAATTTTTAAATCTACCTTAACCATATCGGCTTGTGGATTTGCTAAGGCATCCATAAACAAGTCTGCTTCGGCTTTATTTTCATCTCCAAATATACCTGATGTCGAATTTTTAACACCTGCAGGATAAGACCTTAAATCCAATCCATTATCAATATCGATATCATCACCAAACACTGTAGAAATCAGTGTTGGGGCAGGATCGGTTTCGTTATTTTTCTTTTCGTTTTTTGGTCGTAATCTTGATTGATAGTAGGCTACTTTATAATTAATATCTAAATCTAATACGTCTGTATTATTACCTGTAAAAAGATAATCGTATTTTTTCTTTACTTTAATATAATTAGCACTACCAAAAGTAACTCCGGGCCTAGCTAATCTATATACGTGTATTTTATATGGTTCAATAAAATAAGTTATTATTTTTGGATGTTGCATGGTTTTTTTATCAAATCTTCCAACATCGGTTTCGATTGAAGATTTGATTATAAACCAATCAACGTAATAATCTTTATCATTTATATTTTGAAAAGCATCGCCTGTTACATAACTTACAGACGTAAGAGATGTCTCATTTCTGAAACTCTCTCCTTCTCCTACCGGAATACTAACAGATGTCTCTTTTGTATCTGCTTTTATTTTATCTGCTTTATCAATTATTTTTTGAGCCCAAGATTCAAGCACATCTTGAACCGGTTGTAAAGTCAGCATTGCATCTTCTAATACTTTTATAATAGCAGTTCCCGGAGCAGATTGTCCTCCTGCTATCCATCGATATTGCGTTACATCTGAAATTTGCTCACCGGTTTCAAGAGAAGCTTCGGCGGCTATATCAGAGGCACTTCCGGTAGTGTAACCTCTTTGTGTCGTTGTTCCTACAGGTACCTTACTAGTATTTTGCTGACCTTTATGAAATAAAGGTTTATCAGCAAAGTCTTTATGCACAAGAATTTTATATTTGTCTTCCATTCCTTTTGTAAATAATCCTGCATCTCCTTCTTTAATATTTTGAGTATTCAATGCTGTTTCAAAATTAGACATAAAATTTCTTAAAGAATCTGCATTCATGTGTTTAATAGAAGTTCTTACATAATTGTATCTGTTTAAAAAGCCTGCTTCATTATATGGTATAGCATCTATATCGTACGTTGCTCCTGCTTTATCAACTTTAATATTCATTCGAACAATTTTTATAGGAATCCATTTTTTACCTTCGTTTTTATCTATAGATCGATCGTTTCCAAATTCGTCAAATCCTTTAAATTCTAACGTTAACAAATAAGGTGCATCCACGTGATCTGTGTAACCACGATTGTATGCCGCGGCTTTTAATTTTTCTAAAAGAGTAACTCCTGTGGGTTCATTCAATATTATTTTAATTTTTCCCACTGCGGCAGATCTACGTTCTGGATTGAAAGAATGTACAGTTTCTATATTAACTGATTCAAAATATATATCTCTGTTTTGATTTAATATAGATTTTGATCTTTGTATATACGTTTCTTGTTTTTTTGTTAATCCAACATTAGATATTATGTCAGCAACTTCATTTGCCTCAACATACGCATCTTCTACTCCTATACCTGCTGAACGGGCAACAACATTAGTAGGAGCACGATCAATAATATTCAATGGATTTTTTAAATCATATTCTCCTAATGCACTTAAAGTGAACAAATAATTATAACTAGCATATTGATGAAGTGGATTTTTATGTAGTTCCGATTCATCAATTGTTGATCCCACATTGTTAGAATCTCTGTTAGAATATAATATCGAGTCGATGATTGCCATTTTATAATCCTAAATTTTTTTTTAGATTGCTCTTTTTAGGTATTCGAATAATTTTTCCTGGAGCAAAATCGTAAATAGGATCTTCAATGACATCTGGATTTCTTTGAGCAAACACCCACCATAATCTCGGAGTGCCATATAAATCGTATGCAAGAAGATCCGGTCTGTATGCGTAAATTTTATCTATAGTGTAGGATATATCGTCTTGGTCTGCAGATATAGCTCTAGGAACAAACATATCTAAACTTAAATTATTTTGACCAGTACTAAAATATGGACTGGTATTATTGTATGTTGCCATTAAATAAATCCTATTTTATTACCGTTATTACTGTTATCATCAATACTGCCATATGCAAATTTTTGTAAACTAAATTTTTTAACACTATCTCTAGAATAGATAGGTTGTAATTGAACTGTTGATGTACTTAATGTTGGTGCCCAAGATTTATTTAATCCTGGATCAACTATAAATTTTTTATCAACATTTATTCTTGGAGTAGTTTGTTGTTGCGTACAAATATAATCAACATCGCTTCTCATATCAATACTGAATCCTGTTACTACTACTGGTACATTATTAAACACGTGATCTCCGTATCCTGACAGATGTAATATCGGTGGAGGGTTACCTTTAAATGCGTCTTCTCCTCCAAAAAACATTTTGGTTACAGATCTAAAGAAATGTAACATAGCTACCCAATATCGTGCATCATCGGAGTTTTGTACAGGAAATTCTGCTGTAATTGTGAAACTCGGTACTTCGCTATGATTATATGCATAATGAGGATAGTTACTATGTGGCATATTCAATGGAGAGTATGATGCCGTATGATTTATAATTATACCTGGAGTTATAGGAAATATCACCCCTCCTGAATCAGCCAAAGGAGATAGTATAGGATTATTTGATCCAGATGTTGTTTGCGTGTCCCAATCAGTTAATAGTTGTGACTTCACAGAATCTTTTGTTCCACCAAAGAATTCGATCATTAATGGACTATTAGAAGGTAATACTACTTTGACTCTAAAATCTGAAGCTTCAGATCTGGTCCATCTTGCTCTAGCCATCATTCTATCTTGGGTGCTTTCACCGCCAATTGGTAATCCTGCCCCAAACAGTCTGCCTAGTGTTTTATTAAAAATAGCACCACCTGTTTTAGATAGTGCATCTCCAAATGTACCTTTTTTGTTGTTATCAATCATTGACATAGCATTAAAATTCTGTTACATTTACATTACTTTATATTGTATTTATAGGCAAAATTTTAGGCGCATTTTACTAGCAAAAAACACCCAATATAGTTTAAAAACAAAGGATTAAGGAAAATTATGAAACGAGTAAATTACTTGAACAACAGAGATCTGTTGTTAGAAATACACAGAAGTAAAAACTCCTATTGTTCATACGTAGCGCCTGAGTATGATCAATACGATTTAATTGTGACTGATATTAAAAAAATCAACGATGCCAATGTGGCTAAAGCCAGAAAAGTACAGGCCAAACGTCTAACCGATGAAGCTTGGGCTATTGCCAAACAGAGTGGAAGCAAACGACTTAAAATGAGCGACTTTACAGTGAGTCCTAGAAAGATTAAAAAAACAGATCTTGTGTTTAGAGTGATGACATTCGATCACATCACCACAGATGCTGATAGAAAAAAGAATCCTAAATCACGAGCAGATCATCACGTGAAAGTTAATTTTCCTCCATTCCAACACTACAAGTTCGATGACAACGACAAATTGGTATGTGTGGGCAAAAGTCATTGGATTGGTGGTATGGAGAACGGCTATTTCAGTCATGAGCATGGTCGTATCACCAACAAACTGGCTATGATGTTTATGAAACTGGCAGAACGATACAGCAGTAGAAGCAACTGGCGAGGATATACCTACGTGGACGAGATGCGTTCACAAGCGTTGGTGCAATTGAGTCAAATTGGTCTACAGTTTGATGAAAGCAAATCAGAAAATCCTTTTGCATATTATACAGCGGCTATTACAAACTCGTTCACTCGTATCTTAAACATTGAAAAGAAAAATCAAAATATTCGAGACGATCTATTAGAATTAAACGATATGATGCCAAGTTATACACGACAGGCTAAAAGCGAAGCAGAACAAAAAGAAGAACAGGAAGAACGTTTGAGAAAATTGGCAAAAAAAGATAAAACAATTGCTAAAAAAATTGAACCTGCACCAGTAAAAGTATATACTAAAAAGGCCATAAAAGAATTGAACCGTAAATTAAAACAAGAAGGAAAAGTTTCTTCTAAGGATTTTGAAGAGGTAAAATAAATTATGCTTTTTAAAAAAGCGGCGTGTTTTACAGATATTCACTTTGGATTAAAAGGTAATTCCAGAGTACACAACGACGATGCTGAAGCATTTGTGTATTGGTTCATAGAACAAGCCAAAGCACAGGGCTGTGAAACCTGTATATTCTTAGGCGATTGGCATCATCACAGATCCTCAACCAACGTTTCCACAATGAACTACACAGTTTCCAATATGGAAAGACTGGGTCAAGCATTTGACAACGTGTATGTACTGATGGGCAATCACGATCTATTCTACAGAGAGAAGCGAGAAATCAACTCCATGGAGTTTGTGAGATACATTCCCAATGTGCATATTGTGAACGAATGGATATTGGACGATGATGTGGCACTGATTCCTTGGTTAGAACCAGAAGAACATCTCAAGATACCAGATCTTAAACAGAGATATATTTTTGGACACTTTGAATTGCCCTACTTCATGATGAACGCAATGGTAGAAATGCCTGATGTGGGTGGTATCAAAGCAGAACACTTTGTTAATCAAGAATATGTGTTCACTGGACACTTCCATAAGAGACAACAGCGAGGCAACATACACTATATTGGCAATGCATTTCCACACAACTACGCAGATGCTGGTGACGATGCTCGTGGTATGATGATATTGGAACACGGTGGTAAACCGCAGTATATTGATTATCCTGCGATGCCGATGTATCGACACTACAAAATCAGTGAACTGTTAGAAAACACTGATTTGCTTTTAAAAGAAAAAATGTATGTGAGAGTGGGTTTAGATTTTAAAATGAGTTATGAAGATGCCAATCATATCAGAGAAACATTTATGAATCAGTACAAACTTAGAGAGTTTCAACTCATACCAGAACAGCTGGATCAAGCAGAAGCCAAACCAATCACTATAGAAAAATTTGACTCTGTGGATCAGATTGTGATCAAACAGCTGGAAGGTGTGGACTCCAAAACCTACGACAAACAAATATTAATGGCAATTTACAATAATCTAGATGTTAACAATTAAGACTTTAACTGTAAAAAATTTCCTATCTGTGGGCAATCAAGCACAGAGTATCAATTTCCAAGGCAAAAACCTTGTGTTGGTTATAGGAGAGAACATGGATCTAGGTGGTGATGACGCTGGAGCAAGAAACGGCACAGGTAAAACCACCATAATAAACGCAATCAGTTATGCTTTCTACGGCGACGCACTCACCAACATACGTAAAGACAATCTAGTCAACAAAACCAACTCAAAAGATATGTTGGTTGCTATTGAATTTGAAAAGAACGGCATACGCTACAAGATTGAACGGGGCAGAAAGCCACAGGTTCTGAGATTCTATCGAGATGATGTGGAACAAGACTCTGACTCCAACGAAGCACAGGGAGAAAACAGAGAAACACAGCACGAAATAGACAAACTGTTGGGCATGAGTCACGCAATGTTTAAAAATATTGTGGCATTGAACACATATTCTCAGCCATTCCTTGCTACCAAACAGTCTGAACAGAGAGAAATTATAGAGCAGTTGTTGGGTATTACCATACTGTCTCAGAAAGCAGATATGCTTAAAGAGCAGATGAAAGGAGCCAAAGAAGAGAGTTTGGCAGAACGATTTAAGATTGATTCCGCAGTTGCTTCCAATCAAAAAATAGAAGAGTCTATAAACAATTTAAAATTGAGAAACTCTGCTTGGCAAACACAGCAGAAAGAAGATGTTAAAAAACTTAAAACAGCCATTGAAGAACTAGAGCGTGTGGACATTAAAGAAGAATTAGAACTGCACAAACAGATACAGAAACAGCAGGATGATTTAAAAACTCTGAGAAGTCTTGAAAAAGAGCGTGCCTATCACGAGGACACAGTTACCAAGACTACCAAACAGATAACTCTAAAAGAAAAAGATTTAGAATACGCAAAAGATGCCAAATGTCCTACCTGTGAACAGCCGTTACACGACAACAAACATCAGCAGTTGTTGGAAAAGATAAATGAAGGACTTAAAGAATTACGAGAAGACGAGTCCACACTGGTTGGCAAACTTAAAACCATCAACGAAAGTATTCAAAAGATTGGTGATGTTGGTGTTCTTCCTGGCACATTCTATGATTCCATTGAAGAAGCATACAATCATCAAAACTCTTTACAGGATCTAAAAAGACAACTGGAACAAACTGAGAAAAAAGAAAATCCATATCAAGAACAGATTGAAGAATTAACAGAAACAGCCATACAAAAAATAGATTATAATCGTTTAAATGAGTTAGAAGATCTGTATCGACACCAAGACTTCTTGTATAAACTGTTGACTGCTAAAGATTCATTTATACGAACAAGAATCATTGAACAAAACTTAACCTATCTCAATCAGAGACTGGCTTGGTATTTGAATCAAGTGAAACTGCCACACACTGTGACATTCTTACCAGATCTCACTGTGCAGATAGAAGAATTAGGCAGAGAACTAGACTTTGATAACCTAAGTCGAGGTGAAAGAAATCGTTTGATATTGAGTTTGAGTTGGGCATTCCGAGATGTATGGGAAGGCTTGTATCAACAGATCAATCTACTGTTTATTGATGAATTGATAGATGCTGGTATGGATGCGTCAGGAGTAGAATCATCCATGGCAGTGCTGAAAGATATGTCAAGAACACAGAATAAAAACATATTCTTGATATCTCACAAGGATGAATTGGTTAGTAGAGTTAATTCTGTACTGAAAGTGGTAAAAGAAAATGGTTTTACCAATTATGCCAATGATGTGGAAATAATAATATAGGTTGACTAAACCACTAATTAAACGCTACAATTAGGATATAGTTAATTAATTAACGTAAACAAGGAGACACAAAATGTCACAAACACACGATTCGATTATGTCAACAATTCAGACATACTCTGAAGAAAACGCAAAGTTCGCAGACAAAGGTGTAAAAGCCGCTGGAACTAGAGCAAGAAAAGCCCTAGCAGAACTTGGCAAATTAATCAAAGCAAGAAGAAAAGAAATTCAAGAAAGTAAAAACGCAGAAAAAGCCGCGTCATAATTTCTTTATTTTTTGATCAAAAAAAGAAAAGCCCGTATGTTGCAACGTATGGGCTTTTTTTATATGTTGTATATCTCGGTTATTAGAGGAGTTTCTGGATGTGCTATTAACCACAACAGATATTCTTTGTTGGACATTTTTACTTCAATCACAAAATTAGAGTGCTCATCCACTTCTATCAGCAATCTGTTCTTTTCATACAGCTCGCCTATATGAGGATACTGTTTAATCCACCATTCAAAACGTATTTGTAGATCCAGTTCATCTAGTCTAGAATACACTGGAAATTTAGCCAACAGTCTTTTTTTCATTGCTGTATATCTTCGTTAATAATAAGAGAGCCGTGTACTCTCACTCTTATGTGTCCGTTGTAGTACTGATCTGACTCTAATACTCGTCTAGCAAACTGCTCACGTGCTTCTATATAATTGCATTCTGCTTTGCTCCGACAATAATAAAGTATTTCTCTTTTAAATTTTTCTTTACCTAGGCGTTCTATGTCTTTTTGTAGAGCATCGCTCGACCCATAATATTCTCGCCAGTCACTTGCGACAGCACCGCGAATTTTTTTGCGTACTTTTTTTCCATTTTTCTGCGTATGCATTCGATATCGCGTGGTCTTGAATCGAGCCAGTTTCTTACCCACATACATCCTGCCCGAATCTGTGTTGGTAATGAGATACACGAAGCCGGCGCAGTCTTCTGGCAGTTCTTCTACAACATTATTTTGATAGGTCCACATTGTGTTTAAAAATCCAGTTGTTTATAAATTTTATATGTTAAGTTTTCTTGTCCAAACACAGTTTCAAACATATGTTGAATAGTTTTATAATAGTTATTCTTACGCTGATTATAAAAATGATGATGATTGTGCTGTGCGGTCTGTATCATCTGTTCTTGTGCTGTGCTATTGTTGTTTATATGCTGTAGGAACTGCAACAAACACTGTAATTTTTGTGATTGATCAACGTCACTGTGCCACACAGAATAAAATTGATGATCGTACAATTGATATCCATACTGTAACAATCTATTGTGTATCGTTTGATTGCCCAAATGAATTATAGGTATTCCTAGGGCTATAGGACGAAATGTTTTTTCTGTAAAATGCCAAGCACCACTGTTGCGTGTTTCTAAAACTAGTTCACAAAATGCTTTTTCATACATTTTAAAATTTGGCAAGCCATTTCCGTACGAGCCTAATGCGTCTATATGTGGCCCTTGCCCGTGTGTCTGTTTCAACTGGCTCATAAAATTTTCCACTGTTCGATACAGATCAACACTGTTTGCTTGTGTGAACGGCAAGAACTCTGAGTATATTGATGAGTTTTTTAAAAAATCTCCCACTGTGTTTCTAAAAGTATCTTTAAACACTGTCTGCATCAAAAATAAATGAGATGGATTCCTATGTTTCTGCAGAGTGTTGGACAACAATAAATTAAAGTAATGAGATATTGAGTGTTCCCACGTATCGATGTTGTACACAGGCAGATGCTGATACTCTTGAGAATAATAGCCATTGACCATCATATGAATATTTGACTGTTGTGCTAGAACATCCAATTGATCCAGTATGCCTGTGTCAAAGAAAAAAGGATGATGAATGTATATCATCAAACAATCTATTTTATTCTGTTGCAACAGTTTGCTCAGTGTTTGAAAATGATCTTTCAAATAGGTTTCTTCCACAATCATCCATGGCACTGACCCATGTTCACACAGATTCAGCAGTTCATGATGTGCAATTGCTTGTGGTTGAATACCACCCCACGTATTGAGAAAATCATTGAACCAATTTGGTAAATTAATACTGTAAATCTGTGGTGTATTACTGTCGTTTATTGGCATAGTGGTATTTAAACTCAAGATATTGGGGTGACAAAATCTGCGATGTTATATACACACGATGGGCAACCGTATCCATCCACCAGGCACAAATAACACAATTTCTTATAGGCAAGACATATAGCATCGCTGTAGTGAGCTCGGAAATGCGGCTGAATAAGCGACAGGTGAATCCGAAGATGCAACAGGCAAAAATGATGGAGCTCTGTGAAACAGATACAACTCCGTGTTTTGGTAAAACTATCGTATAAGGGTTATCAAAATTTGCGTCAGAATGAATTAGCGAATGGGTACAGCCTGACCGCCCAACGACAGTAGCGATATACGGTGACTGCGAACTCAGTACACGAACAGAGTTGAAGTCAGTTCGGCTAGAAATAGCCGAATTGTGACTGCTCATCTAGTACAGCAAACGCAAAAGATAGACAACAAGGAACGAGCGATAGCGAAGTTCAGATGTGCGTAGCACATCTCTTTAAGGCCTTAAGGATTAAAAGAATGGCTGACCAGTTTTCTTAGTGGTTTCTAGATTGTCTTTAACAATGTCACTCACAATGCTTCTCTCTTCATAGGTCATATTGAGAGCTTCTTGATAGGTTACTCCACCACGCATATACCAACAGATCTTCAGCAGATCGTGTTTGATATTTTTACCTTCATTTTCTAGATCTTTAAGATATTTTATGATGTCAGAGTCCTGGAGTGAGACTAACTTTATACGAAAAAATTTGAGTTATCAAAAGTGATGGGCACTTCGAAATTTACCGGCGCACCGCGTTTGATTTGATCTTCGGTACTGGCAATTTTCAGAGGTTTGAATGCCGCTTGAGTTCTAACTTTCACTAGCTCGTTCTGTATTTCTGTCATCAGTTTGGACGGAGCATTGTTCACAAACTCCGACAACTGCTTAACGTCTGTTACCACAGTGCCATCTGGCGTGGTGATAGATGCTATGCTGTCTATCAGCATACCATAATTGAGATCAGTTAACTTTTTTAATCCTTCTGAGAATCTACGATTCTTTTCTTCTTCTGATAGGTTGCTACTATCTATTGCGGCGTAGGTTCTCTGCTGTTCATATGCGGCCAATTGACTGGCAGTGATCTGTTTGTACGTGAGTGGTTTAAATTTAACAGTGAATCCGTTGGTGGTTTTTGCTTCATCTCTGATGTTGACATTTTTAACAGTGTCTAACAGTTGAGGCAGATTCACAGTCTGTGCCACCTGCTCATTGATCACAGGCACTATGGCATTAACATCCATGGTTTCACCATAGGATGCCACTCTAATGGCCAGTAGGATTGTGTCCATATCGTAATTCACCATTTGCCATGGATCGTGTAGATTGGGCACACAGCTACGAATCACATCCACTGTGGACTGTCCATTCATCATTGCGTCCGGTGTTTTGAATGCTAGCTCATCTTTGGCTGTCATGGGCAGGATGGGTATTTCGCCTGTGGCAGTGGGTGTAAACACGTCTTCACTGTAATACTTGCCTTTTGATGGCAGAGTCACATAGATCGACGCTTGTCTATAGTATTTTTCTAGTGGATTTATCTGGTTCATTTTTATCTATAAATATACAGTATATTAACTGCAATGTCTAGTGTATTTATATGGGCATATAATGGGGTATTTTAAAGTAGCAAATGGCTGAAGAAATTAATCTAGAACGGTTGGCCGAGCAGGTCAAAATCACCATAGAAGCATTGAAGAAGGTCACACCTGGCTCCGTGAGACAGCGTGAGTTACAGCAACTCTATGACAAACAGATCCAGAGCCTTAGGACTCTACAGAAGAACACAGCATCCGGCACTGAGAAATTTCAAAAAGTCAACAGAACGCTGGCCGAGACTCAAGACGCATTTGATGATTATCGAAAAGAATTAGACAAGGCATCC
>Ga0208542_1000021_pt1 | contig 45055 bp, 43 predicted proteins | sample DEB08_DNA_3_FD_185495 | JGI IMG/M metagenome (GOLD analysis project Ga0208542, IMG submission 185495) | Aqueous microbial communities from the Delaware River and Bay under freshwater to marine salinity gradient to study organic matter... | ecosystem: Environmental > Aquatic > Marine > Coastal ... | reverse complement strand
AGCCTTAGACTCACCGTGATTATATTGTATCACAAAAGTCCCGTCTTGTCTAACACTTTTTATAGTTTCGTAAGTGCTTACTGACGCAAGTGGAAAATGGAAATGATTGTTTCTGTCGGTATATCCAGATAGGATTTGTAGGGCTATACTCAACGCAAAGTCATTACGGTATGTATCCGCACGAAAACCGAATAGTGCTGAATAATAACTGTAGTTGTCCCTAATCTGTTCCATCATATCAAAAACAGATTTAGCAAATGGTGTCTTTCTAAAATAGATACAGGTTGCCCATCGCATGGGGAAACTCGTCTTGGACATATTCTTGTCGCTGTGGAAACTATTAGTTCCCGTTACATCGTATACGGTATTCGGGCATAGGAAATCACTATGGTTTCCCCAGAAGTTGTTTAGATTGTCGGATAGGATAAGGTAATCAGCATCCAGCAAGATTGTTTCGTCATAGGGCGATTGGTCATACGCCGTCATACGGTCTGTGTTATGCCACGCAACAGTTTCTATTTCATTGTCATGGTAACGAAACGCTCTGGTGTTTTGTGTTTCCTTGTTGCCAGTTACGATAGTAGTATCAACGCCAAGATGCTTACGAATAAGTTTGGCGTTTAGTAACGCAATCTTTTCGTAGTCTATTGTTTCGTTATTATAGGCAAAGATAAGGCAACCTCTGCTTGTTCCCATGTATCAAATGTCCTCAAAATCTTATATTGTATATCGTCCCGTTTATGAACCTGTTGGAAATGATGATGGATATCGTTTTCATTATCTGCGGGTAGAAAAATAGTGTATGGTTCGCCTTGTAAATCATCAAATAGTTCCAGTTGGATTGGTTCTTCCTCAATAACTGTTATCTCAATATAGTAAATCATAGTTGCTCTGGTTTCCTAGTACGCTTTAGTTCCTCGTATTCGTTGTACCAATCGTTCATTACTTCTTGGTACTTTTGCTTTGCCATGTTATGAAATTCAAACCATTCGTCCATTGTGAAACGGACGGGATTATCGTATTCATCTTTGAGATAATGATATTCAAACCCATCTCTGAATAAAGATGTATGATCAATAAGAAATGGCGTGACTTTGAATAACCCACCATTATAGGCAAGCGTCAATGATTGTTCTGCTTTCTCAGCAGCATTACGCTTCTGAACATTATGGTCCAGAAGCGTTTTTGCGGTTTGTTCTAAGTTGCTCATGCGCCATTATAACAGGATAATGGATATGGAGTCAATATTATTAAGAAGCACTTACTGATGCGGTTCCCCAAGTAGGTGTGCCCCAAGTATTAGATAGATAAGTTGTTGAGGGTGGGTCATAGTTAAATGTAACTGTGGTTTGAGCAGTTACGTTATCTTGGACGGTATATACTGACTTATCAAAAGTTTGATCAGCGGCTGCGTCTGTAAGAATAACCTGAATAGTCATAATAGTACCGTTGTTACCCAAACCATCAGTAGCATCATCTGCGTTCATCTGTACGTTATATGTAATGTAGTTTGATGTGTATGGGGATGTATCCGCATATTGCCGAAACATTGTGGTATAGGATAGGTTTGTAAGTTGATAATAACCCGTTGATGTTAAGTTTATACTAGGAGAACCAGAACCACCAGATTTACCGCCGGTAGTTGAATTGATATAGTATGATCCAGCTTTTGAGCAAAGGTCATTCCATTCATTGTCTTTTGCATTACCGCCACCATGTGAGGAATAAATTTGAATACGACCACCGGCATTAAAGAACCATCTTGCTTCGTTACCACCAGCAAATGTCAATGTATTTGTAATGGTAAGTGAGGCAGTCCAGTCGGTGTTGTTGATACCTGTACTATTGGAACTTCCTGACCAACTAGCGGCATTGGTGCGGTTTGCTTGGATTGTTGAAATATTACCAGATAATGCGGTGAATGCTTCAATAGGATCGCTGGTACTTGGGTTCGTGATAGCAGTGATGCTTGAACCCTGATGGCTTGCGCTTGAACTAATACGGTTTAATAGGTTTGACCACTGTGTTGCTGTGATGGTTGTTCCATCTGAAACGGTGGACAATGTGGTTGATTGCCCGTATCCTGTATCACCTGTTCCCGTTCCCCATACATTATTCACATCGGTTGCGAATGTATTGTAATGGCTGTCCAGAATGATATCTCCGGTTTGATATGCCATGTTATTATTTCTCCTATATGTTAGTATTTATTATATTTAGTCAAATTTTCTGAGGCTGTTAAAATTTGTAAGTTACACGGAACATGTAGACCAGATACATTTTCGCCGCATAAAGGAACTATGTGATCAACATGGTGAGCAATACCAGTTTCCATTTTCTTTTATTTAGTTAGTTGACGGTAACGAATGCTTCAATAATTTCTTGACCGTCTTCTAAGGCACGACCAATAGTATTGAATGCTGTTGCTTCGCCAGGAAGAGCAGCACGGGCAAGTCCATCACCAGCAGAAACCAAACGGTCACCTTTCTTTACTGAACCAACAATACGAACCGGGCAACGACCTGTTAGGGCAACTGGCGTACCACCTTCTAGTCCAGCGTTCATCAAGTGGGCTGGGGCTGTGGAAACAACGCCAAATACATTTTCGTCTAGTTCGCCAGCTTTGGTGATTTCTTCAACACCACCAAGAGCAACGATTGTACCAGGTTCATAAGTTGCGTCTGCTGCGAAGTTTTCCGCAACGTCAGCGTATTGTGCTTGGGTTGATGTACCGTTGAAGGTTGTTGCATAAACATTCGCCCATACTAGGGAAGCGGAACCAAGGTTATGTGTGGTTGTTGTACCAGGAAGAACGTGTGATGTAGCACCGTCAATGTACATAACCTTTGTGTTTGAACCACCGTCATTGACGTTGAAGTTGATATCACCATCTGATGTTGTGTTGCGTAAAGTTACATCAGAACCAGATACGGAAACTGTGAAGTCTGAGTCTGACCCGACAGTAATACCCGTATCATTAGCGATTGTTAGGGCACCGGATGTGGTGTCAGTTGCATCACTGCGTAAGAACTGCGTGGATGTTAGACCAGATAGCGTAGATGCATCATCTGACTCACCGTTATATTTTGCACCAGAAACTGTGGTGGATAGGTTATAACCAGGGGAGATTGTTGCGAAACCAGAAATAGCAGTCTGTGGAGTGAACTGTGCATCCTTAGAAACAATACCAACAATCGCATCAGAAACATACATTTTCACAACAACGTGGTCGGAACCAAGTGAATCGGTTACTGTATCAATAACTGGACCAGACTGACCTGTACCAGTTGTGAAGGCTGGGCCAATAAGTGTAAATGATGTTCCGTTATATACTTTCAACTGTGAGTTGGTTGTATCCCACCATAGGTCACCAGTAACAGCATTAGATGGCTGTGAAGCACTCGCGGTGGAAGATGAAATAGTCTTCCAAGCGGTGCCTGTATATACTTGCATCAAGTTAGATGATGTATTCCAGAAAAGCTGACCAGCAATAGGCGCTGATGGTGCTGAACTATTAGCAAAGTTTTCTAGTAGTTTGACGAAATCTTCGTTTAGGATTTCACCATACCCAGCATAGTTCTTACCGATTAGGGTAAGGTCGGTTGTTGTATCAATGGTGCCGTCTGCGATTGTTGTTAGTACTGCACCAGATGTTTTATTAACGGTATAACTCATTGTTTATAATCTCCACGTTTATATTATTTATGCAAAACGATAATATATATACATATTCCTTTCTTAGATTGAACTCAAGTTAGTCAAAGTTTGTACCCTCACGGTGTAGTCAATCTGAATAAGACGGTTTAATGATTTCTGAACTGGGTGGAAAACAACATGTGTAAGAAGTTTACCAGTATTAACAGTTCCAGCCCAAGATTTTAGTCCAAGTTCGTCAAAAACATAAGTTCCATCAAAGTTTTCGGTATTATCAAATGCCTGTTGACCGCTTGGCTCACCGTAATCAAGCAAACAAGTAATAACGATATCGGTATAAACCTGTCCAGCGGTATGTCGTACTTCAATCTTGTTTGACGTTGAGTTGGTGTTTAGGGCTGAGTTATCATCAACCACCTTATAATATGTTTGGTTATACAGGGCGGCATTTACACCACTGCTGTTTGCTGGTAGATAGGTAATAACACCAGTTGGGTCAACTGATGTACCACCATTACCAAAAGCCATTTCGTGAATAAAACCTGTTGTTTTATTACCAATAGAAAGAGCAAGTGCTTCAGAGAAGTTCTCAAAGTGGATAGCGTTGCGTTGATTTACGAACTCTTCACCGGATTCTGGATCAAAGATACGAATATGACCTTCAGCCATAATACCACCGTTTTCATTCACTTTTTCTTCCTTGCGAACTTCTTCCAAGTTGCCCTTTTCTGTGTTTTCATCCATAATACGAAATCCTTTTATGTATTTATATTATATATCTAGTAATGTTCTTTTCTCTACGAGGTATTTTGCTGGAACGGTGTCGCTGTTTTGTAGACCTTTACCGTCCGTTGCTTTATTGGTTCCAAGAGTATACCAAGTCTTCGTATGCGTATCACCTGGGATTTTCTGACCCGAGACATCTATTACGTTTACACCAGCATTATGTACCTTTGCGCCAGTACCGCTTGTGCCACGACGAATACGGGTCAAAGTATTTGCGGTATCGTCTTTTTCCCAATATGTGATACGTTCTTTATCAATCATTACGAAACCAGGTACACCAGATGCAATGTTTGGTTCAGCAAGAACACTAGCATCAGTTACATAAATCGTATCATCACCGAAATCAAGGTCTTGAGCCAAGGTTGTGCTGTTATCAACCGCAATACGATAATAGTTGTAATCGTTTAGCATATCCTTGAAGATACGGAAACCACTACTTGGCTGGGCAATATTTTCACTAATACCAGAAACAACAACCACACTAGAACCAGTTAGAACCGTTGTATCGGCAATAAGAATGGTATTACCAGAAACGGTGTAATCAACTGCGCTGTGTAGTTTTGTTCCATCAACAGTTACCCATAGATAATCGCTATTTGTTACTGAACGGTCAAGTGTGAAGCGTTGTCCAGGTGTTGTATCGCCTGTTCCAACGAATACATTTGTCTGAATACGCTGCATGTCGTGGTTTGAGAAACCAATAATACGGATTGTATCACCAGGACTTAGAGAAACACTTGGGTCAATAGTTAGTGTATTACCATCGCTACTTACGGTATATTCAGCATCAGTTGTAATACCAAATATCACAGTGTCTTTATTTGATGGTGTAGCCAATGATGAATCATCACCGATAAATGTGATTGAGCGAACAGAACTACCATCATATGGGTTTACCACATAATCTGTTCCCGCTGTCTTATTTGTTAGAGGTGTAACTAATGTTCTATCGTCATAGTCAATCCATCCGATAAAGATATCACTGTTGGCTACACTTGCACCAGTTTCACCAGCAGAAGTAGGCGCATAGAAGGTAGTTGTATCACCATCACCCTGATAGTAAGCAACGTTTGGTGGACGCAATCTTGAACCATTTACCTCAACAATAATGTTTGCGCCAAATGGACCAGCGTAACGAATAGTATCATCAAGGGTAATAACTCGTGTTGAACCATCACTGGTTTCTGTCTGTTCTGTAACCGCAGAATAAGCAACACGCTCTGCTGGGTCAACATTATAAAGCATAATATGAACATGGGCACCATCTGCTGGGGCAGATGATAGGGTGATATCAACCTGTGTATCACTGGATAGTGTGGTTGTTGGGTTAGCACTTTCTACACCATCAACAAGAACATATGCTTGCTGAACGATAGTTGAATCAATCGTAAATGTGAATGTATCTTCTGTTCCGTCACCAGTGAATGATTTCTCAGCAACTAGTTTTTCGCCCGTTGTGCTATATGAATAGAAGTAAATCAAATCATCGGCTGCGGGTGGTGTTGTAAAGGTAACGATACCAGATGTATAGTTAATCGTGAAATCTGTTCCTTCATATAGTGCCCCACCAGTAGTAGTCCATACGAATACTCTATCAACATCTTCCAATACACTGGAACCACCACGATATGAATATGCGGCTGTGGAACCATCTGCTGTAACAAAGTTGGTATAGATACGTGCTGCGTTGCCGTCATACGCACCATCCTGACCAGGTAGTGAATACACTTTCAAGTCAAGTGTATCAAAGATAATACCAGGAACGAACTCTTCTGGTGCGTGTGAGTTATATGTATCTACGAAGTCACCACCCGCAACATTGATATCTTCCGGTGCTGTTCCTAGCGCCGCATCTGTGTAGTTTGAACGAATGATTGTATCAAGGGCGCTTGATCCACTGATAATAGTGATACCATTTTCGTCAATCTCAAATGAATCATATGGGTCAACATCAAACGCACCAACATCAAAACCAGGGTTAGCTGAGAAGTCTGGTCCGTATACACGAACACCAGGATAATCTGTTCCAAACTGTAGTTGTGTAATATCCTTACCAATCATTCCTTCGGTTGGTTTGTAATATGCTTGGATACGATCAGCGTTATTATCAAAGTTTTCATCGGCATAGATGCTCATATTAGCAGCATCAAATGTGGAACCACTCGTAAATGCTGTATCAACGATATATGCTTCACCGTTATATGAAACGATATCATTTACATCATAAGAAGTATTTGCCGTCCACTCAATAACTGTTGAGCTATATGTGATACGGTCAAACTTGAGTGTTTGGTCAAACTCACGAACCTTACCATTGATTAGGTTAGGATAAATCTCTAGACCAGAACCAACACCCTCAATAGTGAATGTTGGCGTGGTAACGTAGCCAGAGCCAGGATTGGTAACTGTTACGCTCAAGATTCTGTCGCCGTTTGTTTTTGCTTCTACGGTAGCACCTGTTCCGCCGCCGCCAACAACTGTGATAACTGGTGGAATAAGATAACCAGAACCGCTGTTGATAATACTTACTGAACCAAGTTCATAGGTATAGTTGTTACCCCAAGGTGAGTTTAGTCCTTGTAGCCATAGTGCGGCGTCACCTGATTTTTCACCAGATGGCTTACGATAATAATCACGATCCGTGTCATAGTAACTATGAACGTCAAAGTCAGTTACATCACCATCCCAAGGATCATCCTTGGTGTACTGTAGAATGTACTCACGGATGTTGGTACGATATGGTTTCGCTTCATTGATATAATCACGAATGTAATCTTGGTTATCACGCTGGTAGTTTGGATATTGGTCTAGACCACGAAGTTTCTGAACAACCTTGATGAATGATGTTTTGAATAGCCAATCAGCATATGGTTGTTCTGTTAGAATATATTCAATCATGGTAAACCATAGACGGTTCCATTCTGAACGAATGTCTTCAACAAAAATATCATTCTTTACTGCGTCAATAATCTTGCGAATCTCGGTAACTGGGCGTTTTTCAAATAGCCCATTATCAAAACCAGCATTATCAAAACCAGTTGCTTCTACACTGTTATCGAATAATGAACGCTTTAGCTTAATGGTCGCGTTTTCCACAACAACTTCTAAGAAAGTACCATCGTCCTGAAGCTGAACAATACTAGCAACACCTTCGTCATTACTCTTAATTTTTACCAAATCACCATTTGTAAGCGTTGAGCGTATCGTTTCTAGGTCTGGCTCTGTCTCGACAGCATATGTAACAACAGTATTTTCTGTAAATCCATCGGCGTACCAAGTTGTTCTTTCCCAGTAGTTGTTAGTATCATACGCTTGGACTCTAGTTAGTATCCAAGTGTTATCTTCTTGGAGTGTATAGATAGTCCATAGATTTTCTACTGTTTCATTCTGTAACACAAGAACCTTATATCCAGTAGAGAATACGAGTGCGTTTATATATGTTAATTCTGCATATGTGTTAACACTTTCGTCCCATTCGCCGCTTTGTTCGCCAGGAATAGGTTCAGCACTTGAAATAGTTCCTAAGTCGAACTGATTAGCGACTTGATACTTCGCAAATACTTCGTTACAGAATGTTACGAATAGTTCTACCGCTGTATCTTTATCAACAAACATTGTCTGTCTTGGACGATATAGAACACCATATCTTTCGGCTGTGCTTAATGTGCGTTGTGGAACAGCATCACCCTGTGCGTTTGTTCCAGATAAACTATCCACGAACTTATTGTAAATCTTATCATTGATAATACTTTGTGGGTCACCTTCTGCTACCAACTGATATTCACTATGTAGAACATTGCTGTTCTTGATAACATCATAGTTGATGTGAAGGATTGTATCGCGGTCTTCCAAATCACCAGCAATATTATAAGCAATGATAGCATTGTCCTTAATAACACTTAGGTATTTTAGACCATAGGTTTTTGGATTATCAATAATACGGGCAACCGTTGATGAACCAAGTTTTCTGAATCCAAGATTTGGTGCTTCGGTAAGGTCTTTCACCCAGAAGTAGTATTTGGATGTTACTGTATCAGTATTGATATTGTATGTCTGAACCTCAACATAACTGCTATTATCTATGTATTTTGGTGTGCCTTCGCCAGAATATGAACTTGGTGGATTATTACTTTCTACCCATTCATATACATCAATGCTTGAACCTGGGAACTTCGCACCCCATTGCTGAGAGCGATATGATAGTTCGCCTTGTTCATAATCAATATAGCGAACAGTGGATACATCCCACCATAGTTGCCCAACCTGTTTTTCACCCCAATGACTTTGGGTAGTCAATGTATTCTTTTGATTGGTATTTACATTGTAGTTAGCAGGGTCACGCTCAACGATATATGATAGTTCTTGCTGGGCAAGACCGCTTACTTTACCCTTGATTGGGTCAATCCAATCCATATATTCTACGATTTCATTCTTACGACGATTATATATGAATACTTTGTTTAGTAGTTCCACATCTACTTTATCATCTTCTTCACGTAGTGTTATCCAACCCTTTTCCTCGGATGGGTTGTTATATTCATAAAGAATACCGCTGTTCTCAATGCTACTTGACTTATCGTATTTTGGAGAACCAACAACAATCTTACCAGAACGGATATTCACACTGGAACCAAACTCGTCAAACTGCTCAATCGTATCGGACTGTAGTTGCTGAATGTAGCCAAACTGTGCTGGGTCTGTAACACTTTCATTCCAACTTTCTAATAGGTCATATACATATACGGCACCGCTTTGGTTTTCACGGTCATAGAACTTAGTGCTATTGCTATCAAATACTGTTGTCTCAATATCGTCCTCGTCAACATCAAAACGAAGGGTGTTGATTGTGGAAGCACGATTAGAACCGACTACCAAGAAGTTACCTGAACGGTCAATATCAACAGCAAGACCAAAGTTTTCATTCTCATATGCCTGTGGATGGTCAATGCGCTGAACCATAGCATAAGGTTCTAATCCAAGGTTCTTATAGGTGTCACCAGAAAGCGGCATGACACGGAGTTTATTTCCTGTGATTACACTTTCACTATCAATCGTTAGGGAATCATCACCTGATGTTGATACACCAGAAATACTCAAACCGTCAATATCCGCCAACACTGTATCAAGGTCTGTTCCAGTTAGAGAAACAACTACATCATTGATACGGAACTTATCACCACTCACGATTGTTGGGTCTGTTTCACCAGTAATCGTTCCATAACGGCGGGACTGTTCCGCATAAACATATACAGAACCTGTGTTTGTATTGTTAGCATCTTCACCAGGGGCACCAACAGCAATCCAGTTTGCGTCTTCATTGATTGTGATATCATTACCAAATAAATCACTGTCTGCTGGGTCAGGCGCATCCAAACGCTGAACCTGAATGAAATCATTCACCTCAATCTTCACAAGTTCATCACTGCTTGGAGCATCACGAAATACGATACTATTACCACTAATGGTATAATCACCGAACTGACTATCGCTTCCCGGTAGAGCAAGGTTCACTGTATATAGTTTTAGATCATTGTTTAGATACACATTTAGTAGTCTTTGTGGGCATAGTGTGCCTGTTGGCGTGAATGTGGTTGTTGTTCCATCACCGTTGAATACTTCTTCTGTTCTCTCAAATACATATGCGGCACCAGCGCCAGTAACTACTGTGCTATCACTACCAACATAACGGCGGTTTGGCGCACCAGAAACAATAACTTTACCATCACTGGTTGTTTCTATGGTTTGACCTAGATTATCTGCTGCGGTGTCTTCTGGGTTCGCATCACGCACGATTGTATCAATATTTCTATATAGAGATACACGACGAATAACATAATCTTTTAAAGAGTTAAGTGTAAACGTGAAGTTTACAACATTACCACTTAGGGTGTAATCAACATACGGAACATAGATACGACCATCGTCGTCAATCACCTGAATATTATCAATGGTTTCTGGGAACCAGAATAGTGTTGAACTGGTCTTGATACCGTCACCTTCTTCAGTAACAACTGCTTCATTGGATGATGAGATTTCATCAAATGCGTATGCATAGATTTTACTTGCTCCCGGGGCACCTACATACAACCATTTTTCATCGTCACTTAGTGAAACGCTTGTGCCGAATAGGTCGCCAACTGCTGCATCACTTGCTCTTAGGATTTGATGTACTGCGAATGTGCTTGCCTGTGTGCGTTTATAAATGAATACATAACCACGGGTTCCATTAGCCGTTGGTGCGCCAACCGCAAAGTAATCACTGTTACCAGCACTCACGCTTGTACCAAACCCGCTGATTTGAGATACATCACTTGGGTCAAAGATTGCGTTTTCACTGAAATCGTTTGATACAGTTTTTACATATGAGATAACTTTACCTGTGCCGTTATTTGGAATACCCGCAACTGCCCATAGATTTCTTTCTGAAGCACTGAAGCAAGTACCAAGATTATCATCACCAGCAACGGCACTATAAGCAACATTTGTACCAAAGTCCCAAGGTGATTGTTTCTTTAGAACTTCCCATTTACCATCGGCATTATTTTCCAACCATGTTTTTTCGGCATCCTGCCAACCAAGTAGAGGATTGAAACCAGCAATATCTTTTGGTTCGCTATAACGAATGCTTTCTAGTTTTAGTAATAGTCCATCAAGGTCTGTTTCACTAAGTTCATTTTGTTCTAGGGAAACAATGAACTCCACATTAGAAACGATGTATAGAACTTTATAGAAGCCGTCAAGGATAGTTTCTGTTCCACGAATAGCAACAAAGTCATTTACTTCTAAGTCATGGTTTCTATCTGTGCGAACAACCACTTCATCGTCAAGTTTATCAACGACTTCTGTTACCTTCACGAATGTTTCGGATACTCTGAATACATCCCAAACACTTGCTAGGTTTTTAGCGGTCCAGATAGTATATCCGCTACCCACATTGTTGATGTACTGGTTCAATGATGAAATGTTATTGATATCAAATAGCGTTACGCTAACATCATCAAGTCTTGGGAAACCAGCGGAAGTAATATCTAGTTTAGTATTAGAACCACCAGAACGGTTAGTAAAGATATTCTTGGTATATTCATTTGGCGTCTTGAATAGATCATCTTGAATGTATGAAATGTGTTGCGGTCTATCTTCACCGTTGTTTAGGAACTCAATGAGTTCTGGGTTAGACTTGAACTGATTTTCGTTTAGCTCTACTTCGATTATCTGGTTAGCGTCAATCGCACCATACTCACCAATACGGAATGCCCATTCTTCAAAGAAGTTGATATCGCTATCTTGGTTATCCAACTGGGCACGAATAAGTTTATTGATAGCAGAACTTGTACCTTTCTGACGAATCATTCCCTGATAGAACTTCACCTGTGATACATCGTCAAGTTCTAGGTTTTCTAGGTAATCACGCTTCTGATAACCGATTAGACCTTTACCGAATCTATCAAACTCACTCTCGTTATTTTGTGTGTCCATATCATAGAAGGTTGTGAAGCTGTTAGATAGGGTATCCAAGTTTGGACGAAGACCTAGCTTAATATTATCGGTGTGTGTCCAGTATTCATGGTCAAATACCTGTAGCGCATCTTGGTCTTTCACACATACATAAGTTTTCTTACGGAAGATAACAAAGTCACCCTTCTTGTAATCTCGTCCAGGTTGCCACGTTGCGGTAACATCATTGTTGAATACATAACCGGGTGCTTGGAATGAACCATCCCATCCAGCAGTTTTCGTACCGATAAGTTTTAGACGATACTGACGGGAACCAAGCTGTGGCTGGTAAAGAACATCATTGAACACGGTTATATTGTTGAATACGATGGTGTGTTCATACTGAACTGGATTGATTTCAATCATAAAGATAGGACCAGCGTCCTCACTTGATGTTACGGTGAATAGGTTATCAACACGCTTTACTTCAAGCTGATTATAACGGATTGGTTTTAGGTTTTGGTTTAGAACTTTATAGTTTAGTCCTTCGCCACCAAGGTCATCAGGTGTTGTTCCAAATAGTTCAAACTTCACACTAATTGCTACGGGGTTCAGCACAATTGTTGAACCAACATTCCAGCCTTGTGACTGCCAGAATAGAAACTCTTTCGCAGAAAGAATCCAATCTTTGGTTAGCGATCCAACCTCGTCTTCAAGTACTTCATCGAATACAAATCCCTGTAGTCGTAGATAACGTTGATAAGAAACAAAGAAATCAACTACCTGCTGTGGGTTAGTGAACTCTGTATTATATGGAATACGAAGAACTTCGTTCTTGAAATCTCTATATACAACGCCATTAGCATCCCCGCCAGAAATGGTATAACGGTTTTGTGTAATCTCGCTTGGGATGATATCAAAGTATGGTTTCTCATAATCGTAGCCACGAACTGTCCAACCACTGTTTGTTTTGGTAACAATAACACCACTTAGTGTAACACTGGTAATAGGATTGGATTTGGTTAGCTCAATCTCGAAATCATCGTCTGGAATGAAGATACCTTTGTTCGTGGATGTTGGCGATACCTGTTCCGCAAGCACTTTTAGGAAACGTTTGTCGGTATAACCACCAACACGATAAACTAGTTTTAGAACAAGGGCTTCCAATACCTCTTGGATATTATGTAAATCAACGTTACGGTGACGGGCATAATCACTAATGATTTGTGAAATACCATTCACACGATTTACATTACCATCATCATCAAGTGTTCCGTGAATAATCATATTCTGTGGCTTGATACGCTTTAGGGTTGTTTTATTAACAATCTGGTCAAGCGTTGTATTGCGAATAATATTATCAGTATCAAAGCGTGTTAGCAAGAACTTACTTGGGTTCGTTAGAGCGGCAAGTCTCATCAAAGCAAATGGATATTCACTGCTTCTTCTCCAAGCACTTTCTGCTGGACCAACATCACCAAAACTATATGGTTCTTGTGTATATGTGGTATTATATGCCGCAACTACGGAAACAAGTGGGTCAACCAATCTACCGTTCACATCAACTGGAATGATGCTCATTAGGTTTGGACGCTTATAGTTTTCCAAGATTGTGTAATCTTCACCAGCAGCATCTTGGAATAGTTTACCGTCACGCAAGTTTTCCCATAGCACTTCGTTACCTTTTGTGTATGGGGCAGCACCATAACGGTCATCCCACCATAATGGCTTTTCGCTTAGACCGAGCATTTCCCAAGGGTGTGTATGTGGACGGTCTGTATCGTAGAAATAACGATAAACACCACGCCAATGACCTGGTAGAAGTTCCCCGTCAACTTTATCGGTAAAGTTTGACCAGTTCCATGTGAACTTGTCTTGGATATCATATCCTGTCTGGTCAGCATAATCAACTTTGTTTAGAACTGCCCAACGAAGAAAGTTCACGCTTAGAATATCATCAATCTCTGCTCGTGTATAATCAGTTGTGCGGAACTTACCACCTACAAGATTATGAATATCAAACACATCGGTTGTGTAAGTTGTTTTGATGTTATTGTAGATACGTTTTTCTAGTTCTAAAATAACTTGGTCACGACTATCACCAAACGCTACGAAGATAGAACCATCATGACCCTGAATAACTGTCTGTGGTGTTCTAAATGTATTGTCTGTGTAAATCTCTGGACGGAACTTTGGATACATACCCATCTTTGTTGGAGTAGGTGGAATGAATGAACCATCGGTATTATTGTAATCAACAATCTGTAATGTATCACCAATGCTTAGTGTGGTATCATCGGTGAATGTAATGATAGCACCGTCTTGGTCAAAGGTGTAATCGGTTGTTAGGTATAGTTGTGTTCCATTTAGATATACAAGCACAGAACGATTACTTGGAACGCTATTATCAAAATATGTTCCGTAATCATATGTTCTAATCTCTGGGTTAGTGATTGTATATGTGGTTGTGGTATTGTCTTCACCATAACCAATCATATCACTGTAGAAGAATGGGAATGTTTCACTCTTACCAATCTTTAGTTCGTTGATAACAGCATCCACACATCCTGGGATATCATCAAAGTTTAGGTCAAGTGTGCTTATAGCATCATAGAACTTTTGCTTAAACTTGCTGTATTCACGCTGGGCATAATCAATACTGATAACGGCGTTAGCATTATGAACATGCTTTTCGTTGTGTTTAAAGTTGATGTTTTCATCGCTTAGTAAGAACGCACCGAAATGGGCACCAGCACTGTGCTGTAGAATAGTTCCAGCAAAGTCTTTTAGGTTTGTTACATCACGAAGGTTACTGCGACCAGGACTATCACCAAAGAATACACTTGAGTTTTGCGAGGTTTGTGTAATGTGGTTCCTAATCTGCCCAAGTGTAAGTGTTGTAAAGTCTTCATTCTTAGCGTTGTTCTCTAGGTTCTGTGGAATTTCATAGAACCCAAAGTCACCAACATCATCGGCGTATACACGAATAGTAATCTGGTCGCCAACTGCCGCTGGCTCATCAAGGATGATGTAGAAGTTTCCATCCTGTGATAGTGTAGTATAATCTGTATCTACAAAGTTAGTAATATTCTGTGTAGTATCGCGCTTTAGAAGTGTACTATTCTTATAAACGAATAGGTTTACTGTTTCCAGTTCATCACTTTTAGGCGCGATTGGTGATTGGAATACTTGTAGTTCGTCATCAGTTACTGAATACTCCGCAATCTGATATTGGCGAGTATTTCTATTTACTTTGTTCCAATCGTTTTTGATTTCAACAGTATTGCGGTCAATAATACGATGAACGAAACCGTCATTGATAGGTTTTTTTACAATAATATCATTTGGTGAATAGGTAAACTTATCACGAACATAGTTGTTCTCAAAAATGATATCACCAACATTCTCAAAGTTTTTATAGCTTAGACCGAAACCAAGCACACTGTCTTCTACTGCTGAAGATTGGCGCTGATAACTGAATAGTTTTGTTCCTGTGAAACCTGTACCGAAATAGATGCTATCATCGCTGAAACTGTTTCCATCTGTATCAAAGATATCAAAGTATGGTTCTTGGTTTAGTTGTGTTTTTTGTTGTGATTCAACCCATCCATCGCCGTCATAATGTAACATCGTACCCTGTCTGGTAGAACCGTTAGTAACGATGATAGTATCATTTACTTCAGCATCAGCAACTTCGGTCATATGGATTTGTTCGTTGCCGTCATCATCTGGGTCAATAATGGATACTTCGTAAATCTTGGAACGCACGATTGGGTCTTCGTCTGCCGCCCAAATAACAGTAACCCCGTTTAGAAGCGGAATACCATCAACGAAGTAACCAGCCTTACCCTCAACATTTGATAATGCGTCTATCTGTGTGCTATCAAAACAGGTCACAACTTGCTTGAATACTCGTCCATATTTGTATAGCTGTAGGTTTGGTTCGAACTCAATGATTGGACGATTTGCTCTGCTATTCTGGTCCAATACAGAACTGAAATCGTTATATTCTGCTGTCTTCTCAATGACATCAATATGAACCCAACGGTTTGCTCTGGACCATGCATTGCGGTCTTTAGAAGAACGGTTGATTGTGAAATAATCTGGTGATAACGGGGCACTGATTGAACCAGCATATCCGGTTGTGTCAAAGTCGTTTACATCGAAACCCTCTTCTTCAGTATCAACATAAGTTTCAGGAACGATAAGCTCATCAACGGGGGTTAGGCTGATACCATCAGGTTGCCCAACACCTTCAACATAGAAGTCTCTGCCAGCATAATACTCAGAAACAACATTGTTGGTATCAAACGAAACTTTCATTCCGTTTGTAAACTCAACTTTGTTCAAGCTAATGTATTCGTTCTGCCCAATAATATCGTTTTCAACGTCAAGAACGGGAACTTCGCCAGCTTCTACAATATCAATAATACCGAACCGCTCCGAATCAATACCATCCTGATAGAAGTATCTTGTTAGTGGTGCAGTGATAACTGGAACTTTTTCTAGTTTATCAAGTGCGTTCTTCCAGAACTCAAGGTTACCAAACTCTTCACCACGAGCAACAAGGATTTTTTGATTCTGCGGAATATTCTTTAGATACGTTAACTGAATAACACCATCGTTTAGTGGGAAGAAGTTTGTTGGAACTAGGAATAGATATTCATCCTTTTTATAGAACTCTTTGCCGATATGATCATCACCTTCGGTAATAGAAACTTTTTCGTTCACACGGATTAGTGCGGTATTACTTGATAATGAAAATCTATCAACACCATCTACAGTTTTGCTAGTTATGGTCCACACATTGTAACGCTCATTAGTAGCAACGGCAGTATAACTTTCACCGTCCATACCAAAGTTTTCTGTGTCGTAGCCGCCAACACCTTCATCAAAAGCGCCTTCGGCAATCCATAATGTATCATCAGTAGTTGGGGTAACGAATACTATAGTCTTACCAACCAAATCGGAACCAGTAACACCATCAATAGAAATGGTATTATCAATAACTTTATTTTCAATATCTACGAAGGCACCATAATAAGCAAGGTCAACGTCGCTATCAGGCATATTGTTGAATCTGTCTCTGCGTTCACTATTGGTATCAATATTGATTCTATAGATATCATATCTTTCGTCCGCTGGAATATACGTTGTTGGGTCAAACGGATAAGCATCGTTATCAAACCCTGTTTCATCAGCGTCAAATAGTCCACCAGATTCCCAGTTTTCTTCAGATTCATTTGCATCTTCATTATAGAATACTAATGTAGCATTGTCTATATTTCTAATATCGGTAATACCATCAAAACCATCTGGGTTCGCTGCGATAAAGGCACTGAACTGTTGGTTGTTTATTTCGCTATATGTAAGACGGGTAGCATAATCTACATCGTCAACTTTAGTCATGCCAATCCAAAAGTTTTGTGCATCCGCAGTAGGCACATTGAATGTTACAACACCTTGGTCATCACCGTTATTCACAACACCAAGAATATCACGTGTGGAAATATTGTCTTGGATTGCCTTGGTTCCAGATAAGCCTGGTTCAGTTTGAATCCAGAATGGGAAACCTTGTTGCCCAACCTCAAAGTTATATGTTCCACCTCTTGCTAATGTGATGGTTGGATTATTCACAGAGTTTCTTGCGTTGATGAAATAAGCACTTTCATTATCAACACGAGTTACCTCGTAATCCGCTTCCATATCAATAATAGAGTTGAATACCTGAACTGGGTCAGGACCATTTGCTAACCAGTAATACTGGGAGAAGTTTACGAACTTATCAAAGTCAAAGAATGAAGACCAAGTGTAATATTCATTCTCAAATATCCTATCATGGTTATCGATATTTCCGCCGAGAACATTAACACGGTTAAGCATATCAACGTAGTTTGATAGATATTCAATACGATCTGTTGCTTGACCTCCAACTTCTTGGCGGTGGGTATATACGATACCTGGTTCTAACTGATAGTTCTGGCGAGTAGTAGATGGTTCTACAACATATTGGTCACCAGCAGAGTATGATGGAGCAAACTTACGACCAACATAGGCATTGATTTTTTTCTGTAATGCTGGTGTTACTAGTTGGTCAATAGTCGCATTAAGAAACTTTTCGTTTCTATCTGTTCTGAAAATTTCAGGTAATAGACCAATAGTTTTACGTAATGCCATTTTTGAATACTCTCTTTTATTGAATATTTATCAACATATATAATATGCGTATATAATCAATATTAGCTAGTACTACCAACATTGGTATCCACAATAGTCACCGCAGAACTAAATGAACTTGTAATAGTATCAGAACTTGTGCTTGATGTAACCACGTTACCAGATGCTTTTAGACGGTTTGCGGTAATAGCATCAATAACTTCTACATCATTCACCGTTGCGGCTGAGATGAATATTTCATCTCGCTGTGCTGTAATCTGGAATAATGAACCGAATACTTGGTCGCCAGATTTAGGAACGATTAGAATAGTTTCAATATCTGGAACTAGTTCTTGGTGTAGATAACCAGCAAGTTCAGAGAAATAGAATGTATCACCGAAATCCCAGTTTTCTACAGCAAAGAACTCATTGATTGATTCAACAATACGGACCTTGATTTCAGAATCTGTCTTCAACGTAGGGTTATTCTTAATAACCTTGAAAGATGCTTGTAATGAACTATCCGCTTTATCACCAAACAGCGGCTTGTATTTTACACTGTTGAAAATAAGTGTATCACTAACTGTTTTAAATGCTTCCAATCCGCCAAAGCTGTTTCGTAGTTCAAAGCTTGTTGGTTTAGTAGGTTCAGTGACTGTATTTGTTGTATCGCTAATATAGTTACGATAATCCTCATCATATGCTCTGGTTAGCAAGAACATATCCATGAAGTTTGCTGGTGATGGGTCAATACGACGATCATTTGGTGAGTTATGTGTATATTGGAAGTTCAATAAATCTCTACCAACACGGGAACGATAATCAGTAGATTCTGAAATGCTACGAGTTCCAGCAGAGTTGATATCCAATACAAAGAACTTTTCATCAGTCGTTGCGTAGAAAATCTGCCCATCATTATAAAGTGTTAGGTTAGCGTTGATTTGTGTTTCGGTTGTATAATCAACATTCACTGTAGTCGTGGATATCGGTTTCCAACGCTCAAAGTTATCACTATCCAATATTCTTCCGAAGAACGCTAACTTCTGTGTCGAATTAATAGTCGGTGCAACGATGATGTCGAAAACTTCTGGATTATCTGGAACACCGTCATCATCACGGTCAGGAAATGTTACTTTCACTTTAGTAGAATCTACATAGCCATCTGCTTCTTGAACGTTATCGTAAATGGATAGGTTATAAGGAGTTGTGAACGCTTCGTTGCTATCTGGTTGCGGATTGACTTTTAGGATACGAATGTTATCTTTGATGGTTTGACCTGTTCGTGGGTCAAAGATTTTTAGACCAGGCTCAAAGTAGAAACGTGTCTGTAATGTACTTTCAAAGAAATAATCAAGTGTACGATACTTCACGGTATATGTTTCACCGTCTGTCTCGAATAGAATGAACCAAGAGTTATCAAGTCCTGCGGCATTTGTGTTGCCGGTGAACTCAAGATTGAATGTATCTGACTTATCCAAATCAACATCTTCAATAACAATCCATTCTTGGCTATCTTGATCAAAACGCAAACCAAACTCTTTGAATAGTTTTACACGGGTAATAATATCATTCTCTAATGCGGTTGGTAAATCTGTTGTAAATGGAACAACAACTTCTGTAGCAATAGCACCAGTTGGAACGATTTCATTCAATGAAACAGGACCGGAACCATCATTAAGGGCACCAGCACCTTGGTTAGCACCATCATCAATAACGCTTGTAATAGCTGTCCAAATGAAATCGCTTGTACCAGGATCACCAGATGTTCCAGCAGCAAGACTTCCATCTTCTTTGAAATAGAAACCTGTCGGTGCTACAAACTTCACCAATGTATTGGTTTTTAGATATTTCAAGTTGGATGTAACATAACTACCAATAGTCTGCGGATCACCATTGCTATTAGTGAAGTAGCCAGTGGCTAGGTTTGTTCCAGTTGTAAGCTGTAGCCACTGGACACCATTCACAGTAAGGTCATAGTTGGTATAGTTCTTATAATAGTAATGGAGACTTGCTTTTGAATCAATGATTGGTTCAACCTGATTGATAATAACATTTAGAATATCGTTATCGTTTGTAAACTCAAAAGTAAATGTTCCAGAACTTTCTTCTTCGTAGAATAATCCATCGTCAGCAAAGATATTTGTTGAACTATACTTACCTGTTGTATCACGCACATCCAGATAACGGGAAATACCGGAACTTGTACGGTTCACCGATTTCACTTTTAGAATATCATTGAACTTGGTTAGTGGGAAGGCATTGTAGTCTTCACCGTTTACCATACGGTTTTGTGAATAATAACTCAATGGAGCCTTTGCCTTGATGCTGTTTAGATTTTCTCTAGCACTGGCGTTTGAAACGGTTGACTCAAGTGATAGCTCTAATGTAAGTGTTTCAAGCTTGTTGTATCTGCTCAAATAAGGAATATCAACCACAACATTCTGTAAATCTTCGGGGGTAATCTTATACTCCAACGCATTGCCTGTGCGATAGATAACACGGAAATCACCAACGGGAATATCGGAGAAAACACCATCACCGAATGCTAAATCAACTTGGTCGTTTGTACGGGAGTTTACAGCATAAAGTGTGCGAGTATCAACTGCCAAGTCATTATAGATAACGTTTGTACCAGAAACGGCGGGAACTTTTGTCCATTGTGTTACAACATCACCGTTAGAGTCAAGCTTGTAAAGCCAAATATCGTTGTTATCAATATTATCCACATTCAAGTTTACTACACGGTTTTCAATGCTCTCGTCAATCGTAAAGTCTGATTGTTGAACTGTTCCTTGCTTGAAGTAAATGAAGAAACCACTATTCACAGAACCGTTACCACGACCATCATTACGGTAAATCATATTGAAAGCATTACCCGGAACAGGTGGGTTCTCATAGACATAACTCTGACCAGAAAATGTTCCATTCACTAACTCAAAGTCCATACTTAACCCATTCACAGTAGTTGTAAATGAATATATAGGGACCGTATCTGGAACAAGGTTCATTTGGTATTCTTCTACCTTGATACCATTGATTTCAGATTTATAAGCTGGCTTACCAAAGCGTTGTGAACTCTGTAGAGCAGCATTCATAACAATGGTAAACTGTTCCAAGAAATCGCTATTGGTATTATCATTCCAAATGATTGGTGTATCGGCAAGGTTGAAACCATTACTATCAAATACATTCTCGGTTGTAGTGATAGATTGGATTTTTAGAAAACCACGTGCTGTCTGGTTACGCTTTGGATAGTAAGAAAGCATACGAGCAATGCGGAGAACTGAATCTCTACGCTCTGCCGTCTCCAAGAAGTTTTCACGGGCATTTAGGTCTGTGCGGAAAGCAAGAGACTGACCCAAGAAAGCAATCAAATCAATCAAGGCAATATATTCTGAACTCTCAATAAAATCGTTAAAATCTTCGGGGTAGTAAATGCGAAGATAGTCAATCATCGTTTTACGAAGGGTTTCATAGTCATACGATTGGAAGTCAGCTTCACGAAATGTTTCGTATACGCGCTTCCAATCAGAAGTGACAAATAGAGAGAAATTTCTTGTTGACGTTGAACCCATTTATAAAGCCTTTACATTTATTGTATTTATGTATTATGGTTATATCCATATATTATAATCTGGCAGTGGTTACGGTGTTTGTATCTCCGTTGAACTCTAAGAGTAGTTGTTCAGAAAGATCAAACTCACGGTAAACCAAATCAACTTCAACCTGAATACCAAGTTCATATTCAGTAAGGACAACATTTGCGACATTTGTTCGTGGATCGTTATTGACTATATTGGTTACATCATCAACAATAGCCTGTTTCACATCTTCTGTAAGTGGATCATACAGATGATCCCAGATAATCGTTCCAAAATCAGGATGCATAAGTTTTTCACCCTTACGAATATGAAAATGGTTGAGTAAATCACGCTTGATTAGTTCAATATCTTCAAGTCTGGTGCTACCAAATGTCACGTCGACTGTGTTATAACCTCTATAAAAAGCCATATTTTTTCTCCTATATCGTATTTAGCACTTGACAAACCCCCATTTTATGTTATACTAGAAACATAGGATAAAGGAGAAAAGTATGTCGCATAACGCAAACGAAGCACTGTTGGAAAACCTCTATGAGCAGTTTCTCGATGAACTGCTGGAAGACGGTACTCCGATGAAGATTGCCGAAGCGATGGCAGAAGATTTGGCTCGTGAGAAAATGGAAAGGATTGACTAATGGCTATTAGCAAAAAATACAACTTCGCTTCTTACGAAGAAATCCCCGCCAACCTGTCCGGCTATATGCTGACGGTGGCTGATGCCGACAACATCGCTGATGTTCCGTTGAAGGATATCAACGATTACCTCAATCAACTGGAAGATTGGGCTGACGAACAGGCGTGGGCCAATCAGGTGGGTGCGTAATGAACAAACGAGAAACAAATGCCTCGTAAAGCAGCACCAAAAAAAGCACCTGTAAAGAAAACAACAGCAAAAGCTAAAAAGGATATTGACCCTTTCGAGATTCCAAGATTCCTAAATCGGTGGATTGGGAAAGAAGAAGTTATTTCCCTTATTCGCAACGAAGACGGTGACCTTATCAAAGTGACCAAAAAAGGCGACCATTATTTCGCTGAAACCGATAAAAAAGTTCCCGCCACACGAAAAAAAGCTGCAAAAAAGACTTGACATATCCATTTAATCTGCTATACTGTAAATAACAGTGGAGAGAGATTATGGCTAAAAGTGTTAAATTCAAGGTTCGTGAGCAGCGTAAACCCCGCAATATGGCGGTGGTTCATATGTTCAATCGTGGTCACGCCGTGTTTTCTAATAAGAAAGCAAAGGCTTCCAAAAACGCTTGCCGAGGTAAAATATAAATGTCCTTTCATCCTTCTGCCCATCAAGCAAAGATTTGGTTCAATAAACTAAATGAAATGCTTTTTGATGGCGAACTGGAAAAGCCATACGTTGAAATCCGTCGCCGCCAAGGTATTTGGGGCGAGGGCGGTCACTACGGAATCGATGAAGATGGCAACATGAAAACCTTTATTTCACTCACCAATAAGTTTCGTGACAAGAATCATTTCCTATCGGTTTTGGCGCACGAAATGGTCCATCTTTATCAGTTTATGGTGGGCGATAGCGGAAACCATAATGAACTGTTCTACTCTTTCCGTGAAAAGTTTGAAGAAAATAACCTCTTGTTGAAAAGGTGCTACTAATGCCTACTTCGCATATTATTCTAATGCTTACCGGATTTGTTGTATGCAGCGTTGTTGCGGCTTACCTAACAGTTTTCGTGGTCAAAGTTAGCGACCACTTTTTGGATAAGGACAAGTAAAATGGGTACTCGTGGTCTATGCGGTTTCGTTGTTGATGGTGAAGTCAAATGCTCATACAACCATTATGATAGCTATCCTTCTGGTCTTGGCGCAGAGATTGTTGAGCAGATTGGCTATCTCACCAAGAACTTTTCAGAAGATGATCTGAAACAAAAAGTACGGGATATGTTCTTTGTTGATGACGACTCAACACCCGTCACAGAAGACTACATTGAGAAATACAAAGAGTATTACGATGGAAATGTCGGTGGAAGCACCGAAGTAACTTGGTATCAGTTGCTACGGGACGCACAGGGTGATCTTGTAAAGAACATTGAAGCTGGCATTATGATCAACTCAAACCCATTCGCCAGAGATAGTCTGTTCTGTGAATGGGGATATCTGGTCAACTTGGACACGAAGATGCTGGAAGTCTATCGTGGGTTCCAAAAAGCATCCCACGCTGATGGACGGTTCGCTGATCCAGATTTTACGCCAAACGAAGAGTTTCGGTATTATCCTATCCGTTTGGTAGAAGAGTTTCCCTTCGATGATATTCCCGATATGAAAGAGTGGGAAGAATCATTGTACGAAGAAGAAGACGAATAAAACACTTGACATATGCCCAAACCATACTATAATGATTATAGTTGATGGAGAAAAGAATGTTTGACTTTGACAGAATCAAGGCAGATTTCAAGGGCTTCCGTGTTATCGGTGATATCCACGGTGAGTTCGATATGCTGATGGATATACTAAACGATGCACGTGATAAGAATCTGCATCCCATTCTGTTGGGTGACCTGACTGATCGTGGTCCCTCTTCCGATAAGGTGCTGGGTTTCGTTCTGACGGCGGCTTCCGTTGGTGCTGTTAGCCTTGTTATGGGCAACCACGATGACAAGTTGTGGCGGCACTTGAACGGTAATGGCGTCAAGATCGCCCACGGTTTGGACCTGACTCTGGCTCAGTTGGATGCTGCTCCCGGCGGCGATACCATCAAGGCTATGTTCCACAAGATGGCTCCTGACTTCCCTGTGTGGGCGACGATGGGTGATTTCACCTTCGCCCACGGTTCCTTCCACCCTGTTATGCTGGACGATAAGGTTGTTCTGTTCAAGGATAAGAAGGGTAAGGGTAAGGCTGTTAGTCGGGCGTTCTACGGTCAGGTTGATGGTTTCAAGGATGATGGGATGCCCATTCGCATCCACGATTGGGTTGATGATATCCCTGCTGGTCACACTGTGTTCGTCGGTCACGAAGTTGTTGGCGACGATGTACTGACTAAAGTTGGTTCGCAAGGTGGTAAGGCAGTGTTCGTAGATACTGGTGCTGGTAAGGGCGGCAAGTTGTCGTCAGTTGATGTAATCTTTTAGAAGGGTAAATAGTATTATGTTACACCGTATCATTACGTTTGACGAGTATAACGAGAAAATTTCTGTTGTGGATGCAGTTCTAACTGATCCACGTGTTTATTGTAACCACCTTATTAGTAACCGAATTCTTCATCTTGTCCTACCTATTGAACCAGACGGTAATAACGAGAATGTTATTTCGGCATTTGATAGGTTGGACGGGCGCAGTGCCCGTGAAGTCTTCGAAGAAGAACCAGATTTTCTCTATGCTTTGGCGAATGATTTGATAAGCGGTCTACCAAATGGAGCATAATAAAATGTATAACCCAACAGTAGCCTACTTTGAAGACGAAGATATTCTGGCTCGTGTTCAGTTTCTTGATGAACTGGCATCAGATTACTTTGAGGCTGGATACAGCGAAGAAGAAGCAGAAAATCTCGCATTGTTTGACTTTACTGCAATGTTCACTATCTCCAAGAGAAACGGTGGCGGTGATGTAGTCTTAGTCTTGAATTATCGTATGCATTAAAAGAATAATGACAGCGGTGTTTTTTCAAGTCTGATCTTTGTCGCTTCTATATAATCTTCTGACTTATCAATACCGATATATTGTCTGCTATTACGAATAGCCGCAACGCCAGTTGTTCCACTACCGTTGAAGCAGTCTAAGATTACATCATCTTCTTTGGTGAATACTTGGACTAACTCTTCCATTAGTGCAACTGGCTTTTGCGTTGGATGATTTGCTGTATCTTTTCTTTCATCTTTCGCAGGTTTTTTATACTCAAACTTCACTGTTGATGGTGTTCCAAATACATTAATCAACCCCACACCGTGCGTGATGTAATTTTCCCAAAACTTTCCATCTTTTGGTTTTTGAGCTAACCAAATAGTTTCGAATGTTGGAGTAAGTTGCGGAGTCTTTTTTCCTTCAAGTTTCCGCAAATACGTTTCTTTCTCGTTTTGTGTAAGTTCATTATTCTTCTTAATAAAATTACTCATATCCTGTGCTTTACCTTGACCAGCACCATAGTCCCAAATCAACTGGTCACGCAACTCAAAACCGCAGTCCTCAAGCATGCATCCAACTCTATGGGAACTTCTGGATTGGCTAAACATAAGACAAAATCCGCCCGGTTTCAACACACGATATAACTCTTGTGTAATGGGAGTTAGAAACTCAACCAGTTTCTTAGATGTTTCTGGATCAAATTTCATCCCGACAGGAATATTACCAACAACCTTTGCTTTGTCTTTGGACTTGGAAATCTTTTCATCATCCCACGAACCATCCATTTGGTCAATACCATACGGCGGATCAGTCATTACGCAATCAATTGATTGGTCATTCATTTGTTCTAAGTATGATAAACTGTCAGATGTTACTAATTCGTAGTTTTTACTTGACATAAAATAGCATTCCTTGTATAATGACATATTATATCAATAAACACAAACGGATGTCAACTCAAAAATAGGAAAATATAAATGCTAACATATAAATTAAATCAAAACTGTTCATTGGACGATACAACGAGGGATGCCATATATAATACCGTAAATGGATGGAATAAATTGATGGTGGACGAATATGCTAAAATTTCTAAATTTCATCCGTGGAATCACATACCAGTTCGCAATCAATCGGGCGGTATAGCTGAGTCATTTGCCTCGTATATGTGTGCCACTAATGAAACCCTAGTCGAAAATCCCTGTGGCGATGGATACCCGGACATTCTTCCAAATATTCCAGAAGCCCAGCCTTGGATAGATAATCCGACAACAGAAAATTACTTGGGACCGGGGGGATTTGATGTAAAAGCATTATTAGCGAGAGAAAAGATTGACACCAACGCATCTGCACATCATCGCCAAACAACAAAAGTACTTAATGTTATTTGGAACTTTTTTGACAATATTCCGCAAGTTATAGGAGTTACATATACCAATTCCTTAGTTGAAGATGATTGGGGAGTGCCTAGTTCTGGGAGTGTTGGGTCAAAAACAACACCATCGTGCTCTCTAAGAAGTTCTGGTAAAAAGAAATTACGAGAAGGATGGGTTATTCTTAAAGAAGATATTGTTCTTGTTAGCCCAGAACATTGGGTAGGATTCAAAAACACTTGACAAACACCGCAGTTATGCTATAATAAGACATACTGAAAAAGAGGTTGTTATGAACTACAAGTTTCCACACATTACTCACATTGACGATGTGCTTCCTCACGTTGAGGGACGCAAGGAGTTTGTCGTGGCAGAGCGTGATGGCTTTACTGTTATCAACTATGTGGTTCAGACTCCCGACACCTTCGCTGATGACGAAGATGGTTGGGATATTCGTCGTGAGTGCCGTGGCTTGACTTTTGATAAGGATGGCTATGTTGCTGCTCGTAAGTTTCACAAGTTCTTCAATGTGAACGAGCGTGACGAAACTCAACTGCACAACATTGATTTAGACAAGCCTCACGTAATCCTTGAGAAGTTGGACGGATCAATGATCACTCCTTTCTTGCGTGATGGCGACATTGAATGGCACACCAAAATGGGTGCAACTGATGTTGCTGGTCCTGTGAACGATTTCGTTGCTGAGAACCAGAACTATCGTGCTTTTGCTATGGCAGCGATTGAGCATGGTGTAACTCCTATCTTTGAGTGGTGTTCTCGTAAGAACCGCATCGTTATTGATTACGCAGAAGATAACTTGGTTTTGCTGGCTATGCGTGATAACGCAACTGGTGAATATTGGGATTACAAGCGTATGTGCGATGCTGCTTTGGGGTTTGTGCCTGTTGTGAAGGTTCACGACTCCAAGTTGGATGCTGACTTCATGGATTATGTTCGTGGCTTGGTTGGCGTGGAAGGTTTTGTGGTTCGCTTTGATGATGGTCACATGGTTAAGGTGAAGGCAGAAGACTATTTGAAGTTACACAAGGCAAAGGAAGCAATCGCACAGGAAAAGAATGTGTGGGCGTTGATCCTTGACGAGAATGTTGACGATTTGAAGTCGTTCTTACAGGAAGAAGATCGCAAGCGTGTAGAAGCGTTTGAGGTTGATTTGTGGAAAGAAGTCAATGAAAAGATTGATTTGGTTGAAGCTTTCGTAGCTGATGCAAAGTCGTTCTTGGACGATGGAAACTTATCTATGTTTGGTCACTTGACTCGTCCAGATTTTGAAATGTTTGAAGATGCAGATCGTGATAAGAAGAAGATGTTTGCAACTGAAATGGTTCGTGAACTTCCTTTTGGATTACACAGCGTAGCATTTAAAGCATATGATGGGATGAATGTTCGTGACTTGGTTATCAACTTCATCCAGAACAACCTTGGTACTGGAACCAAGTTGGACAAGATTCGTCCATTGTTTAACAACATCCGTTTTGAAGAAGTGGAGTATGAAGAATGAAATACTTGATTGAAACATCACGAAAGCCAGAACCTGGTTTCTTCAATGGTGGAACCAAAACTGTTTTCACTCCTGGCTGGTATGGTTTTGTCCAACGATTGAAAAAAGTTTTAAAGGATTTGATGGAATAACTTGACATATAGCAAGAGTATGCTATAATAAGTTAAATGATGGAGAAAGATATGCCCACTCTTTATATGCTAATCGGTGTTCCTGCTTCTGGTAAGTCTACTTGGCTTGCCAAGCAAGACTTGTCTAATGCATCTGTGTTAAGCACTGATAACTACATTGAAGCGGCTGCAAAGACCTTTGGTAAGACTTACAATGATGTCTTTAAGGACGAGATTAAGAACGCCACATCTAATATGGACATTCTGTTAATTGATGCTATTGCGATGAATGATGATATCTATTGGGATCAGACTAATCTTACTATTAAGTCTCGCAAAGGTAAGTTGATGCGGATTCCTGATGGTTATCGCAAGGTTGCAGTGGTATTTCCAACTCCTGATAAGAAGGAATGGGAACGCCGTTTGAACTCTCGTCCTGGTAAAACCATTCCAAAGAATATTCTTGCCAATATGGTGAATAGTTTGGAAATGCCTGATAAGAGCGAAGGCTTTGATGAAATCGTGGTGGTGAAATGACTTATAATCCTGACAACTGGGTAGTTATCAAAATCAAAGGTGATGACCCACATTATCGTGTTCTGGCTGGATGGTCTGGTGGATACCTTGGTGGAGACAGTTGGAAGATGAACAGTGGCATTACAAAGGTTGAAGAAGGCGAACACCACTATGACTTCATTGGTTCGTCTGGTTCTGTGTATCGATGCCACAAAGAAGCATATTGCCTTCGCATGAACAACGCTCACATTTGGGCGCAGTTACAAGAACTGCACGGTGATAAAGTTGAAATGATGGACGAAAAAACTAACTGGCACGAAGTGGATTGGATTATTGACAAGAACCTGTGAATTTTGCGAATACTATATTAGTAGCCTAGATATCCATCCATCATTTTGATACAAAATACCAAGGTTATACCTTGATGATTGGATATTATATTTGCTGTATTGACCAGTTCTTTCAGCATAATCCATACAGTTGTCTAGCTGAACGTAATGATAGTAATACTCTTCCGGGAATATACGAAATCGCTTACTATGATGAGCCATATAAAAACTATCAAATGCCTGTGTAGTTCCGTTACTGAATGTGGGGATAAAGTTGTCAATTCCAGTAACAGTGTTATATGAATAATCTTTAATCCAGTCGATAAATACGTCTGAATAGTCATTCACATTATAATCACTTGACCAATCGCCGATAACATTCTCGTCCTGGATTCCTCTACTTCCAGCATAATACCACTTAGTAAAATGATAGTTTTGATCAAATGACATACCAGGATGACGAATTACTGTATCTATCGTAGAAATAGTTTTTGCTAGTGTTATATCCATCATATATATTATATATCAGGTGTAACCCCCGAATAAGTATATATTGACATTGCTATCAAAATAAAGGTAAAATATCTGTATGTTTTTTAATCTATCCAACACACAATCTCCACATTTTCTCAACAATATCGTGTTACCAAACGGGCTGCACCTGTCCACTGATGACGGATGGCACACGATGGTGTTTGGTAACACAACTGTTATTATAAAAGGGTATGCCGATAATATCCCCTTGTGTACGGTAGCAGAAAAATGTATTACATCGGATGCGCCGAATATTCGTGGAAACTTCACTGCGTTTGTATGTACTGATGAAATCGTCCGTATTTTACATGATATGAACAGGGGTTATCCACTGTGGATTAATAATATCGGGATTACCAACTTGCATGGAGGAACCGAACAGATATGGGCAGATTGCTTGTTGACAGTTGATAAGGATATGAACGTTGAACGTTCTTGGTTTAATCCGTTTTCAACTGTGGATGAAAATATATCAGATACACAAATAGTAGACAAAATTCACGACATACTAATGTCTAGTTTTGAAAATTTCCTTTCTCATAATGAGTTACCGTTAAAGATTTTTTTATCTGGTGGGATTGATACTACCACAATGTGGGCGTACTTAGATCATTTTACGAAAGACTATGAGTTAGTTGATTATGAATATATGAAACTTACCCCATTCTACAAAAGAAATCAATATGCCATTAAACGATATTGGGGATATACACAAATCCACCTATGGGAAGAACCGTGTGTCTTAATTACTGGCGGTAATGGTGACGAAAATATGTTACGGGGTCCGAACACATTATCGATGAAACTGCATAGCCTTGGGCTGACATTCGCGGATATATTACAACCAGACGATTACCACTATACATATTTTATGAAGAAGCAGAACATATTTGATACGTTTAAAAACCTAGAAGAAATATACGACGATGAAATTTTGAATATAAACATAAACGATCACCAACATTGGCATCTGGAAAACACGATAACATTTACTCCTTGTAAAAATATTGATATACTATCACTTGTATTATCCGGTAGTAAAGAACTTATCGTGGCACAGGCGAGAGACGCTTGGATCAATAAAGAATTAATCAAAAAACTAGACAAAACGAAATTGCGTGTGTTGAGTAACCAGAAAAATATTAACTGTTTGGAAAATACATGAAATGTAGATTTGTTAGAAATGGTCTAGCATTAAGTTATGACAAACTTATCAAACCGTGTTGTGCATTTAAACCAGAATGGGAGCATACCGTAGAAAATACCAGACTTGATGAATGGCATGCTTATCCAGAAGTAGACGATATGGATATATCTCTTGCTCATGGTGAATTCCCCAAAGGTTGCATCAAATGCAAGGTGGCAGAAGAAACAGGGCGCACAGATAGTATGCGCCTAAATGCAGAGTCTGCATATTCTCATTACGGTCCCGAAGATATCACACTAGAGATTAGACCAGGTAATACTTGTAACTTTGCGTGTCAAACCTGTTGGCCCGAAGCAAGTAGCAGAGTAAGTAGCTATTACAAACAGGCATTCGGCACCAAAGATATCGTATCTGAAAGATATGAAAACTTTGACTTTCTAAACGTAATCAAAGACAGACTAAAAGATATTGTACTACTAGGCGGCGAACCGTTCTACGATAAGAACTGTTTAGAATTCCTCAAGTGGTGTGAAAATGAAGATATTACTGCAAAACTAACAATGTTCACGAATGGGAGCATGGTAGATTGGGATTTCATAGACAATTATAAAGGGGAACTGACAGTAGTTGTATCTCTGGACGCATACGGTAGTGTAGCAGAATATATTCGAATCGGAACAGTTTGGGATAGAGTCAGAGAGAACTACCTCAGACTATTAAATTCTGATAACATAAACACCCGTGTCAATATTACCACCAGCGTATATAACTTTCCTTTCGTCGGAGAACTGGTAGAATGGCTCTCTGATGATTGGCCCGAAATAGTTACATTTGGGTCAGCGTTTCAACCGCATCTTAAAGAACCAGTAGTCCCTTTGGAGCTTCGTCCTAGCATCATAGAGAGCATGGAGAAAGCTATAGAAAAGGTATGGGTATCGGATATACCCGAACACCAGAAGCACAATACAAAAAATGTTCTGGAAACTATCATAAAAAGCTTGACAAACTCTGAGTTTGATACTATATTATACAATGAGTTTATACATTTTCAAAGCAAGTTAGATGCCACCAAGGGTGTCAATGGAGAAGATTTTCATAGCTATTTCTATGATTTTAAAAAGTTTAAAAAAATGGAAAAAACTGTTGACTTTTAGATTATATGCGAGTATAATGTATAAATACAGTAACAAGAAATGTCGGACGAGAGTGGCCGGGTGAGTACGCGAACCTCACGAAACAGATTTATAGGACTAATGATGCAAACTATTACAAGACAAACGTTATCGATACAAGAGAAACATACAGCACTCGTATGTGGTAACGCCATTAGTGCATCCACAGTCATGCCCGGATCACAACTACGCAATGAGTGGTTTTATAATGATCCAGACAAGAGGGTTCAAGGAGATAGTGTAAGCTAAACTCCTAATAAAAAACGAAAGTTTTACGAACCCTCTAAACTCAAAAAGTTTAGGGGGTTTTTTAGTTTGTAGGTAGGAAGAAGAAAAAAGTTTAAAAAAAGAGTTAACATATGAAATAACTGTGTTATACTCTAAGAAGAAATGGTCAAGACCGGAGTGTAGAGAACGAACTACACAGATATATGGGAAGGCCAGCGAAACTAGAAATAGCCGCTATGTAATGTAGTGATACTAGTCTTGTGGAGCGGAGGTTCGAAGCGCGTAGCGTGGATTGCCAATATGTGAAAGACAATGTGTATTTTGTCAGGGTGCGGGTCAGTCTGGAGTGACCGTCGGCCTTGGAGACCGAAGATCGTAGGTTCAAATCCTACCATCATGACAAAATACATATACTAGGCGCAGCTTTCAAAGTGTAAGTCGCAGAGATTTTGGCTATAAATACTTTATGTTTCAAGATTATAGCTTATTCATTCCTAATCCAAAACCAACGGACAATAGATCGCCATATTTTTCGTTATTCGAAATTTATTCTGAGTTCTTCTCTGAAAATTCTGATAACATTATTGTTGAGCTATCCAGAGTTAGAACTATGGATGACATAGTATTTTTGAATAATCTACACAAAACAAAAAATGTAAGATTTATTTTTTCAGATCACCTAGAAATCGGCGTCAATAGAAAATTATCTCCATTGGTGGAGCAACTAAACGTTCCAGCAGAACATATTGTGCATATACACAATATAGAAACCAAATTACAAAATCTACAAACACACCAAAATGTTCGGTTTGTGGATTGGTGGCCTTGCTTTGTATACAGGATGTTTCTGAAACAATATAAATTAAGTGACATCAATAGGTCAAATGTTGGCGATAAAGGTTTATTTTTCGTTGGAAAGCCACATAAGGTATATAGACTTTCGGTGTTGGCACATCTTTACAAATCAAAAATGTTAGACAAGTTCATATGGTCACTATACATGAATGATCAGATGATTCATGATTGTTATGATCTTGTTAGTGACATTATGACACACGAAGAATACATTAGTGACTTTATACCGTACAGCGTAAAAGCGTTGGATAACGTCAAAATTCAAATTCAGAAATCATCCTTGCATTGCGATGGATTTCCATTTGATATTGAATTATTCAATCGCACGAAGTTTAGTCTGGTTAGCGAAACACACCCAAACATTCCGTATTTGTTATCAGAGAAAACATATAAACCATTGTTAATGAAACATCCTTTCATATCTTTTGTTCATAATGATGATTTTTCAAGATTGCAGAGCATGGGGTATGAAACATATCACTCACGACCACTAATGTTCTACAATGTAGAAGAAGCAAATTATATGCTGAACATAGTTGATAGCATGTTTGATAATGATATGTCGGACATCGCAGAACATAACCATAATACATTTCTTAGTCATGTTGAAAAAGCAGAACAAGAAATTATTGATTTAGTTGATACACTGTTTAATCCCAGTTAGCACTCCAGGCGAGCGCGTCCGACTGTTAATCGGAAATGAGGTTGGTTCGAGTCCAACACTGGGAGCCAATATAGCGTTTCAAACCTTTACGGATAAGATCGGCGCTCAGACTAGTATGGCAGAAACGGTAGACACTGACCCAGCTAGTTCCTACAGGATCGTTTGAAAGACAAAGTAGGACGCAAGTCTCATAGAGGTTGAGTTTGAGTCCACTCAAAGTTGCCGTGGGGTAACAGACCCCGTTCAATCGGGCCACGTAAGACAGCAAACAAAAGACTCATAAGTTTCAAGAACAGAGTGGTAGTTGCCGTAATCTCGGTGACTGTGTGTTCGCTACACGCCGGAGGCCACTCGCATTTAGGGTTGTAGCGATTACGCTCCCCTCTTATAGTTTGCGGTAGCTTAACAATCCCCGGTAGCTCCGAGGTGATAAAGCGGCTTCTTTATTAGGATGTGAAGCGAGATGGGTGTCGAAAGTGTGGATGCATACACACAAGTAGACGGTCTTAGATGAACACCCCGCAAAGCCAATAACGGGAAAGATGGTAAGTGTGGTGAAATCACGGGTCTGTAAAACCCTCGTCTAAGACTATGTAGGTTCGATTCCTACCTTTCCCACCATTTCTAGCAAGATCACCCAATGGGTAGGTCGGCGCTTGGCCTAGCGTGAATAAGGCCACTCTTTTTTATATCGGTGTAGTGTAATGGTAACACGGTGGCTTCCAACTCCACAGATCAGGGTTCGATTCCTTGCACCTTTGCAAACAATGGCCCGTTCGTCTAACGGCTAGGACGCCAGATTTTCATTCTGGAAATAGGGTTTCGATTACCCTACGGGCTACCAAATCAAATGCGGGTGTAGCATAGTGGCTAATGCGCTGGCTTGCCATGTCAGATACGAGAGTTCGATTCTCTCCATCCGCTCCAAAGTTTCTTGCTCCTGTAGGTTAATGGTAGACCACCCGCCTTATAAGCGGTTAAATGACTGTAGATGATAGTGTAGTACGGGTTCGAATCCCGTCAGGAGTACCAAACAACGCCGCTCTAGCAATGGAAGTTCATGCGCTGGATTGAAGACCCAGATATCTTGGGGCAGTACCAAGGGGCGGCACCATTTTAACTCGTAAAGTACCCTAGAGGCTCCCATTGAGGTCAACGCAGTAGCAAACAGTCTAACTAACTTAGTAGCAAACCAAGTAGCCAAGAAAGTGGGATAGGGGAAACACGGAGTTGATAGACCGAAACAGTTAGTTACTTGAGTAGGTCTATATTAGTTTAATGCGGCAGTGGTGAGAAATAGTTAGTCCGGTGGTCTGCAAAACCGCAGTATTCCAGTGCAAGTCTGGTCTGTCGCTCCAAGTTTACGATAGAGTGTGTAGATGGGAGTCGTTCCCCGTAATAACACTAGAATAACAATCTTTTGTTTCTACAAACTACAAGGTGGTCGCTCCACCCTATCGTAAAACAACAGTGCAACCAAACCAGTAGTAGCGCCTGCACTGGGTATAATACCAATCGCAAGTCCGTAAAGAGTTCCTGCTACTAGTGCTAGGATTGTTTCCATTGTTCTATTAAACTTTCTACTAGTTTCTGGTTGCTCTCTAAGCTCATATGATGACCGTCTCTGTTGGTACTAAATATATATTTTAATGGTAGCCTAAATTCTTCTGAAGTGATATCCATATGAGGTTGTGCTCCATCAATAAATTTTTTATATGTGGTCCAGTCATCGCCTTTAAGATTATTATACACATCCTCTGACACCAATGATCTTTGTATGCCTTCTCTCCAAAAAGTTTCATGAATGTATGGCTTAGTCATATCATACAAATACTCCTGTTCTTCTAACGTATAACTCCAGGCGGGTAAAAATTGGTATATACAATCAGGTATTACTTGCTGTTTAAAATATTCAACATTATCTAAATGATCGTAAGACCTACTTGTAAACACTCCATTTACTAAACGTCTGTGCAGATAACTGTAAAGAACAAATGTATTTTGTACATCAAACATTTTAGAGGCTCTTTCGCAAACTAAGCGTATAGCATCGTTACCAGCACCATTCATACCTAAATTTAAGCATGGTATATCAAACTTTTCTTGTAACAAACTTGGCCAACTATGTTCTATAGGACCACCAAGATTTATTGTAAAACTATCTCCTAGGCATATATTAACTGTTTTGCCAATATACTGATCGTATTCTGGTCCTCTAAATCCCCAACTGTTAAACTGATAATCAAAGTCCTGTACCGGATAATTTTCGAACCATTCTTTGTCTATACAATGATCTGGGTGATCCATTCCACTATACTTGCCTGTATAGTTTTTTGTCCGTTTAAAGTAATCTAAATCTTCAATTAGCATCTGCTTTCCATGTTGCTTTCAATACGTCTGCATAACTGTCAATATGATGCCATGTTAGCCTGTGGGCTTGTTTGTAACATGTGTTCTACTTCATTGAGAATTTTAAGGTTCATCTTAACTCCACTAAATATTTATAATAGTAGCATATAATGGTTACATAATCAATGACAATATTAATATCTGGCCGCGATAGTTTTACCTATGGTAACGAACTAGACGACTGTACTCCTAAACGTTTTAGTGAATATACATGGGCTGCTGACCTAGCTACTCATTTAGGTATGAGCTATGACTGTACTGCCTGGGGAGGACATGGTAACAGTAAGTGGTGGCGTGGAGAGCATTGTCTCATTGAAGCGGCAACATTCCTCACCAAGTTTCTAGCGAGGCCGTTTGGCACGGAACTATCCTTCATACGGATGGCCTAGTGGGTTCGAAACCCATACTCGCTACCAAGTTTAGGATGCTAACAGCAAACATTTACACCAGACTTCTAATCTGACTAGTAAACGCATCCTGTTTTATTATTGGTCCATAGATCAACTGGTAGATCATCTGATTTTGATTCAGAAGGTTCTAGGTTCGAGTCCTAGTGGACCAGCCAAAATTTTGGGAGGGATGGTCAACTCCGTAAATACAGTATGAGAAAAAATATATATCTATTGTTTCCCGCTGGATACATGGGAACATACATCAACTGGTTAATTTGCCGTAGCGACTTAGATCAATTTGGTAAAATCACAAATGATCCATTGAATAAATCGCAGACACATGCTCATAACCACGCCAAGAGACTAACGCATATGAACCTTATGCGTGGTATGATATGGATCATAAAAAACAAACCTACGGAAAACGTCATTCATGCGTGGAGTGTCGCCGATGGCAACAATTACACACAACGGGCGGCATACGCAGTACAAGCAATCCATAGGTTCGATGATGACCCTGTGATTATCAATCTGCATCACAACAACGATGAAGACATTTATAAGTTCGGTATGCTAAACCTGTTTACTAAATGGAACTCAAGCGTAATTCTCGCTGCGAAACATGATGATGATATTATGAATGCTCTCCAAAAAGATGAAGAAGCAGCAACGGAATGGTTAGTCCATAACTGGAAAAAGATTTGTGCTGGGAACGGACCAATCAATGAGTACGAAGTGTTGTACACACTAAAAATGAACAGAGAGGTATTTGATCTCAGACTAGTCACTTGCCTTGAAGAAATCGATGTCAATGAATTCAACTATAGTTGCGAAATGCCAAAGCATTGCTACGACATATGTATAAAGGATATTGTTGAGGATGATTTTATTGATAAATTCGAAGAAATAATCAACAATACAGATTCTGGTAATTATGATTTCTCATACGTCAGAGACTATCACCAGACATATACATCCGCACAAGATAATAGAAATCTATTCAGATGCTTGAAGGAATTTAGAGAGACAGGCAAAGTCGATAAATGGTGGAATTCCAACCCAATGACTAAGGCTTTTCTCCGACACGAACAAAAATAGTTTACGGTGGGCATAGTGTAGCGGCTCTGCACGACAGATTGTGAGGTCGGCGGGGCAGAACCGTCCAGGACTACCAATTTTATAGCAAGGTGGTAGAGTCTGGTTTATTACAGCAGTCTTGAAAACTGCCGTGGCATTGCGTCCACCGTGGGTTCGAATCCCACCCTTGCTGCCATTTCAAGGATACGTGTCAGAGTCTGGCTTATTGTGCTTTCCTGCTAAGAAAGTGTGGCATTGCGTCCACCGCTGGTTCAAATCCAGCCGTATCCGCCAAAATTCAAGGTCACGTGGCAGAGTCTGGCTTATTGCGCTCGCTTGGAAAGCGTGTGAGGCATTGCGTCCTCCGCTGGTTCGAATCCAGCCGTGACCGCCATTTGACAAACTACGATACTCGTGGTATAATAGTATTTGAACTAACTGTATATCGTTCCAAGTGAGCAGTATAGGTGAGAGACTATGAAGCATAAGCACCGCAACTTATGTGGAGTCGGCAGTGAGATATCACCCCTTGGATGCTTGGTGTACGAAAAGTTCTTTATAGTGCTGTCGCTGATGATAGAGAGAACCCTAATAGCGGTAGGGACGAGACTCTTATAAGTTTTTATGCTCCTGTAGCCCAACTAGGTAGAGGCGACAGTCTTAGACACTGTGCGTTGGGGGTTCTAATCCCTCCAGGAGTACCAATATTAATGCGGGTTGGAGAAGTGGTCTATCTCGTCTGGTTCATACCCAGAAGATCGGGGGTTCAAATCCCTCACCCGCTACCAACAACAATAAATAATATTATGGAATATACAACAGAACTATTTTGGTGGCAAGTCGGCGATAAGAAGTTTGATAACAAATGGAAAGCTGAACTTGAGTCACAAGAAACGGGCATGCATTGTTCTTTCGAAACACACCATGAACTATACGAAGAGTCTTTACAAGATGCGTCCTTTGACGATAACAAAGACTACGAGGTAGATTTCCTAAAGTATCTTCGTGAAACTCACGATCATATTAGGTTACATTACACTGGTGGTTCCGATAGTCATACTATTTTGACAAAATCCATGCAGCACAATATCTGCGTAGATGAAACGATTACTATGATGGCGTCGGATAATAAAGTTATTTCTGAAAGTTGTGACCAAGAGTATATCGTTGGTGCGTTCCCATTTTTGGAAGAGCATAATATAAAATCGGTAGCTATTCGTAGTGGTTTCGATTTCATCAATCATCTGTACAAAAATCCAAACTGGTTCTTTGATGTAAGAGGTGGTTATACTTTCGTGCGACCACATAGTATGAACTTTGAATACTATGATGGTATAAATCGCCAGACTGATTGTAATCTAATCGGCAAAGAAAAGCCAACACTAATAAATCAAGGAAACAAATGGTATGTTTCGGTATTAGATAATACTATATTCGATCATATCGGTTTGCCAAAATCAGTTTTCTTCTGGCTACATCCATTGAATATCAAATCATTTGTAAAAAATGCCAGACAGTTTAGAAACTTTATTAATGATAAATCCAAAATCGTATATTCTTCCGGTAACTATAAAGGGCAAGAATACGTCGATCTTTGTAATGCTATGGGAAGAACACCTGTACCAAATGACATAACAGGAAAAAACAATATGTCAAAGGCATCAGGTAGAATATGGTGCAATAAAAAAGACAAAGCAATGCTTATTGATCTAATCAATAATGACAAAATAGAATGCTTGGTGAACTACTACTCATCCATGGACACAATAAGAACATTATTCCCGAGTATCGTTGAAAGTGATGGTTTTATAAACAGGTTGTTACCAGCTAAGTTCCCATTCTACATCGACATAGATACTTTGGAATATTTTAGACCAAACCAAATCACTATGGATTTTAAAAATAAATAAGAGTACGTAAACTCTAAGAGGGAGAACATAAATGAATATTATAGGGTATCGTGGAAACCCCACGAAAGCACAAACTACGAAAATTTTTCAAAAACATACAAATCTTTCACAGTCCGAAATCAATACACTCGTCAATGATATTCTAAAAGGCGAAGTAAGAACTGTGGATAACGATTTCGTCCTACGGGAAGACTTGGAAGATTCTGGATTCATCGTAGATTAAGAAATAATGCGGGTATCGTATAATGGCTATTACTACAGTCTTCCAAACTGTAAATGTGAGTTCGATTCTCACTATCCGCTCCATTTTCACGCCCACATAACTCAGTGGTAGAGTACCTTCTTGGTAAGAAGGAAGCCGTTAGTTCAATCCTAACTGTGGGCACCATAGTATCCATACATAATCTGTAATAAAGTTCCAGTAAATATATGCATGGAAAACTTTAACGAGCTTGTCGCCATCTACTGGCCCGTACTAGTATCATTCGTCGGACTCGTAATCGTCCTCGCACGAATGAAAGCCGATATCGATTCGTTAAAAGAAAAAGTCAAAACACTTTTCGATCTACATAATAATAAAAAAGATTGACTGCGTTTAGAAGTATAAGTATAATAGTTATTACAGAATAACGCCCGTATGGCACAACTGGTAGCGCAACGCACTTCTGCGAGACTTCCATAAAAGTCTCCTGGATATGAAAATATCCAGTTCTGGGGAACGGCGAAGGGAAATCTTCAAAGTTCAAGAGGTAATGCGTAGGTTCGGGGTTCGAGTCCTCGTGCGGGCACCATTCTTTTTGGGGGATTGGTATAGTTGGGAACACACAAGATTTATGTGAGACTTCCTAAAAGTCTCCGGGGCAAATAGCCCCGTCATTGGGGAACTGCGAAGGGAAATCTTCAAGGTTCAATGAGCATTCTTGAGTCCGGGGTTCGATTCCCCGATCCTCCACCAAATTTTTATTTCTTTTTATATTCTTCCCATTCATCGGGCATCATATTACCTTTAGCGATATTATCCGCAGCAGTTAGATACTGTAGATTATCTTGATGATGTAATCCACCTTTTGATATTGGGATTATATGGTCTACATGGTGTCCTTCTGGGCAGTTTTCGTATATCTCTTTGATTTTGTCAAGGTCAGCATCTGGTGGAGTTTGATTTTTCTTTTTCATTTTATACTTGATAAAACGAGAATTAGCTCTTGCTCTCAAAATTCGTTTTCGTTCATTTGGATCATGATGTACCCGTTGTGATTGTGATGAACATTCTTGACTACAGTATTGGTTAGTCTTACGACTGTCGTAGATTGCTTCTTTGCCACATTGTTTACATTCGTAAGTTCGTGGATTTATTCGGTTCTTTTGTTCTCGTTTTACAGAATAGCGTGGACCATCTTTATGAGAGATTTGGTGAGCGTTTAGCGCACGATGATTTTGGAATTCTTTGCCACAGGTTTGGCATTTATAAATAGTTTCAGACATTGACTTTCTCCTTGTTAGATTGTCTTTGTTTAGAGTGATCAGGATGTTCCCGCATCCTTTTCACTTGTATTTAGCACGAAAGTGTAGTATAATAAGTTTATTGGAGCGTAGCTCAGAGGCAGAGCATTCGGCTTACATCCGAAAGGTCAGGATATCGTAATTCCTCGCTCCAACCATTTTTATGGGCTTGTGGTGAAATTGGTAAACACACTGTCTTTAGGTGGCAGCGCCGTGAGGTTTGAGAGTTCGAGTCTCTCCAAGCCCACCATTTTTCGGAGATTAGCTTAGTCTGATAAAGCGCCCGGTTTGGGACCGGGAGATCGAAGGTTTGAATCCTTCATCTCCGACCAATTCTTCATAAATAGCATCATGAACTATCCCGGAAAATACCCAAGATCACATCCATTAGGTGATTGTTTTTACAACACTGATAAGAAACTATGTTATGTTCAGATTCCTAAGAATGCTAGTTCTAGTATTAGGAAAGCGTTGGGTTGGCATCGCAGTAACTTTATAACGGAAGATTTAGACATAGATAGATATATTGTTGTATTGCGTGACCCAGCGGAACGTTGGTTATCAGCAACCAACTATTTTTGTAAGCGTCATAGAAGACCAAGACCCGATGAACATTATGAAAGTCAAAATTACTTTATCGGATTTTTAGATTTTGATAAGGTAGATTTTTTTTGGTATAGCGATAATATTTTACAAGATATTGATGTACATTATGGTTTAGGGATTGATACTACGGTTAAGGTCAATGGTTCGGCTGGGCATATTTCATTAAACAACGATGATTTCATTCGTGTTATGTATAAGGATGATTATGATTTGATATCGTCCGTAAGATTTATCCACAAATAAATACCATTATGAAAATGTACTATCTAAAACTAAAAACTCATGAAGCGGCTCGTGTATTTGAGAATTGGTTAGACAATAACGCGAAAGGTATGTGGGAAGTTGTTCTAGAAGATATGAGTGATATAGATGAATCTACAGGCATTAATCAAACTGAAAAGGTTTTGCTATTTTCATTTGAACATCAGTCTGATAAAGAGAGTTTCATCGAAGCATATAAATCAAGGAAAATATTCTAATGTATGAATACAGGGCAAAAGTGGTTCACATCGTTGACGGTGATACAGTTGACTTAGATATTGATCTAGGTTTTGATGTATGGCTCAAAAAGAAACGTATTCGTCTTTTAGGTATAGATGCACCAGAATCCCGCACCAGAGATTTGGAAGAAAAAGTCTATGGGATGTTGGCAAAGGATTTTGTCAAAGATACTATTCCAGTTGGCTCTGATGTTATTGTTAGAACGAGTCTTGATGACGCTGGTAAGTTTGGCAGAATTCTCGGCGAAATAATATATGGCGGTGGCGAGACTAGCCTCAACGAAATAATGATAATGAAGAATCTAGCTGTTAGATACAATGGTCAATCCAAAGAAGAGATACAGCAACAACATTTGGACAATCGTAGAATTCTTTTAGAGAAGGGTGAGTTGAGTGGATGACAAACCATATGAGTTTACGGCAAAGGCCATTATCGTTGTTCTAACACCAATAATATGTTTCTTTGTTTATGATATTATTGTTAAGGCGGTATTATAATGGAATGGGCATTACTGGGCGGCTTCTTTTTTTATATCTTTCTTAGATTGTCAAGTGTCGATAGTATACGGTTAGTTGACGAAGATGACATGAAGAACAACATCTACAAAATTTAGTGCTTGACTAAAGCCCATATCATTGATATAATAGTATTATGGTCCTGTAGCCCAACTAGGTAGAGGCGGTTGGCTCAAACCCAGCTTATGTGTCAGTTCGAATCTGACCAGGACTACCAACGCAACTCTTATAAGAGTATAGAAGATGAAATATGTGATTATGATTTGTGCCGCAGTTATGCTAAGTGGATGTGTAACCTTTAGTTTTCAGAAAGATAGTTCTGGCGACTATGCATGGCAATCACTGAACTGGCAGATGGGTAATGATGTTGTGCCCTTGGTGAAGTTTGATATAGACAAGTAATAACGGGGGTATAGCCCAACATGCAGAGGCACGGAACTTAAAATTCCGAAAGTATCGGTTCGAATCCGATTACCCCTACCAATAATGCTTCCGTAGCTCAACAGGATAGAGCAACTGCCTTCTAAGCAGTAGGTTGCAGGTTCGAGTCCTGCCGGGAGCGCCAAGGGCAATTGGAGGGAATTTGGTATACCCGATTGACTCAAAATCAATTGTTTCTCAGTTCGAGTCTGAGATTGCCCACCAAATATTAATAAGGGCGCGTGGTGAAATTGGTAAACACGCTGGACTTAAAATTCAGTGCCTAGTGCTTGCGAGTTCGATTCTCGCCGCGCCTACCAAAAACCCAAGAGGAAAAAATGATTAAACGAACGTATTACTGTATGTGTGATGAATGCGGAACTGTTCTAAAAGATGGCTTTGGACAGTTTGATTATCGTGACCGTCTAAATAATATGGTAGACACGGTAACAAAATCTGGTTGGAAAGTTGTAGAACAACCGGACGGAACATACAAAGACTATTGTGAGAAATGCAAGTGATATATCTATTTGATGTTGACGGAACAATAACCGAACCACAGCAACCAATTTCTCAAGAAATGATTGATACTCTCGTGGAACTACGAGAAACAGATGAAGTTTATCTCGTAACAGGAAGTGACTATAACACCCTATTAGAAAAGAAACAACTAACGCCAGAAATGGAGAAATCCCTTTCTGGTATTTTTGTTTGTATGGGATGTGAGCTTTGGGTGCAAGGAAAGTTAGTTTCTCAGAGTGATAAAGCATTCCCCAAAGAACTACGATATGAACTAGGTAAAATCTTAGAAGATTCAGATTATCCTGTTCGTAAAGGCAGACACATCATAGACAGAACAGGCATGATAAACTTCTCTGTTGTTGGGAGAAATGCAACACCCGTTGACAGAAAGAGTTACACGAGATATGATGAAGAATGCGGAGAACGCATTAAAATAGCAGAACGTTTATCAAAAATGTTCCCTGATTTGGACTTCCATATTGGTGGTGAAATCAGTATTGATATCTGCGCCAAGGGACAAAACAAATCTCAGGTTTTGGCTCGACTACCAAAGGACTTCATCATGTTCTTTGGAGACAGAATACGACCTGGCGGCAATGATTTCCATCTATCCAGAGAGATAGAGGAAAAAGATTTGGGGGCATGCTTTGAGGTAAGCGGTCCAGAAGAAGCACTGAATACATTGCCTTCGATACCTCGTTAGGCTCTACGGTCAATGGTTTTAGGAAGGGGGGTTTGTATAAGCTCCCCTTTTTTTGTGTAAAAAATAGGCTTTGTGATAGGCTTGGCATTTACTGTCTTCATAACGATTCCCAGTTATCGTTTCGATTCTACTAGATTATACCACCAAAAGATTTATAAAAAGTTACGAAAAAAATGCTTGACATATACTGAGAATATGCTATACTGTTTATACAAGTTGAGAGAAACAGGAGTTCTAAAATGACCAAAGCTGTTGTGAATGTTTATAAGGATGGTTGGACCCCCTCACGCCCTTGGTGTGCTGATGTGAAGACCCCCGATGGCAAAATCTACCGTGCTTGGCAGTCTGGTTTCCGCACCAAGAAAGCGATGATGGAAAATATCGAAGCAGCGATGGGTTGCGTATCCCAATACGGTTACGAAGTTATCCAGACTAAAGGGCGGATTTGGTAATGATTAAACTGGTCGGATTTCTGCCTCGTCGTGCCCAATATTGGGTTGGGTATTCGGTAGGTTTTCTGAAAAAAGTGCTTGACATATAGCCAGAATGTGCTATTATGTATTTGTAAGTTGGTTGAAGGAGAACACAATGTTTCAGATTTGGATGCGCTCTTGGGAAACGATGGAATACGTTGAGCCTGTTTACATCAAAGCGGCTTCGGCCAGCGAAGCCCTTGACAAAGCCGATGAAATGTTTCGTCTGTACGGTTACCAAGTCAAAAGCGCCTTCCCCGAAGGTCAGTGGATCGAATAAAGGGAGTTTATTATGTCTGGACGCATTCAACGATCCGCCGCTTTACAAATAGGGTTACAACTTATGAATATGGCGG
>Ga0208542_1000020_pt1 | contig 45639 bp, 58 predicted proteins | sample DEB08_DNA_3_FD_185495 | JGI IMG/M metagenome (GOLD analysis project Ga0208542, IMG submission 185495) | Aqueous microbial communities from the Delaware River and Bay under freshwater to marine salinity gradient to study organic matter... | ecosystem: Environmental > Aquatic > Marine > Coastal ... | reverse complement strand
CTTTGAAGCTATCGAGGAAATGGTCTGACATCACGTGATGTCACAAAACAGGAAAGGAAAGATCATGTCACATTTCTATGGAAAGCTTTACGGCACTCGCCGGAACCCGGCCACGTCTTGTGGGAGTAAAGGGACCGGCATCACGGCGCACGCTGCATCATTCGCGGGAGCGATTGAAGTCTCGCTAACTTACGATCCAACGGATGATTGCGACCGCTACACCGTGCGCCAGATACCATGGCAAGGCGTCGGGCACTCCGGCATCTTGTGCGGCGGCGTCGTCGGGCAACCGCCCAAACCTTCAACGGATGAGCTTCGACACTTTCTCGTAACATGCCATGTAGGCGGGGAAAAGAAAGCCATCCGCATCACCTGCGAGAGCTTCGCAACGGCCGTCGAACGTGTATGCGCCTTGCAAGGGATTTCGGAAAAGGACGTGGAGAGCGTGGAGAGCGTGGAACCCATATTTGAATAGTCCGCCGTGGGGCTGGCGTGACGTGCCAGCCCTACCACGGAACATTCAGAACAAGTTCCAAGGAACGATTACAGGAAAGGAAAAGTTCCAATGTGTAACATAGATGAAAATATGGTTTGGGTTGTCTTTCGCAAGTTTCCAGAGGGTGACGTAATCGCGTTGTTCCCTGAAATCGAAGATGGCCCCGGCTTGGTACTGAGCTACCAGCATATCGGCCAACACGGTTCCGCAAGCGTGGACTTGCTGAGTGAGCTTGAACCTGCAACCACGAACGAGTGCGCCGAGCTTATGCTAGAGCTTGAACGGCTTGGCTATCGCCAGAACCCGAGCAAGGAGGATTTACTATGAGGACCGAAACAGTCACGCGCACGATTTACAAATTCGACGAGCTTCCCGAAAACGTGCAACAGAAAATCATCGAAGGATGGCGCACCGATGACTATTTTCATTGGGGCGACGAGTGGCGTAACTCTCTCGAAGCCTTCGATAGAAACTTCCCGGTAAAAGTTAGGGATTGGGAGGTTAACCCCTTCGGAAATAGCTATGTACAATGGTCTTTGACTTGCGCCGATAGCGAGGCGGAGCTTGAAGGCGTGCGTCTGTGGAAGTGGCTGATGAATAGCGGTTACGACAGACTTGGTACTAAAGAGGTACCTGTAGCCGAGCGCAAGCCGAAGTATTCGCGCCATCTGCGGAAAGCTGTAGTTCAAACTATCCGCCCCGTCACAATTAAGGAGTGGCAGGACTGTCCGTTGACGGGGTATTGCGGAGATCACGACATCCTTGCGCCTATCGCCGAGTTCATGCTTCGGCCATCTGATCGTGGCCCCGGCTGGGAACGCACGACAATCTGGGACTTGATGAACGATTGCCTCGAAGGCTGGCGGGATGGTTTCGAGAAGGACATCGAGCACTGGCACTCGGAAGAAGCTATCCGCGAGGATATCGAAGGCGGCGAGTACGAGTTCTATGAAGACGGGAGTATCGCGTGAGCAAGCTCATACGAGATTGGGCTGAGCGTAAGCCGGGGGGTGCCAGCGATGGCACTCTCCGCAGGGAGGGCGATCTTCTGCTAGTGGATCGCAGCCCCGGCGATACGCTTGGGTGTGACATGGAACTACTGAAGAAATACGAAGGGTATGTAGTGGCTGCATTCGCGCCGACTATCCTAGACGAGGACGTGCTACTCCTGAAGCACGACGACACAATTCCAAAGGCGTGCGCTGAGGTAAGAGACAAAGCGCACGCGACCGCAGCGTACCACGGCTTGCTTACGCTGTATGTGAAGAACCCAGCGGCGGACACGGACGAGGAACACGAGGAAAACTTAAATAACCTACGCGAGCTTGTCCTATACGGCGGAGAAGAACCACCTACCAACCTTCACCTTTACTGCTATGTCTTCGGGTTGGGCATCCCTGAAGACGTGCCAATGGAGACAGACAAATGACTGAAGAAGAACGCAACCTGCTTTTGCAGACCGCACGAGTGACCAGCGAGATAGCGAAATACTATTTCAATGGTGCGCACTACGCGGGAGACCGGGAGCTTGACCAAGCTATCGAAGCACTCGAACAGCATGAACACCGTGTCACCCCTAGCGCTATTCTACCGGATGGAACGGTCGCTAACGAGGGAGTGACATCACGTGATGTCAGTGAGTGGTGTCGTATAATTCCTTGGGGGTCGGACGAAGAGCACTGCAACACGTGCGGGGTGACGTGGGATAAGAGAGATTTTCCACCTTGTCCAAACAAGGATTGACACGGCATAGGTGTTACGACTAGGATAGCGCCACTAGACAAAGCGGGAAGGGCTTTCATTCATAATCAGCGCACGTGGCCAACCCCCATGTGCAGACACTTGACCGGATGAAGGAGATTATCATGGTCGCCAAGAAAAGCACGACGACGAAGACTGCCGCAGCCAAGAAGAAGGCTCCGGCGAAGAAGCGCACGATGACGGCGGAAGAACAGCAGGCCGCTGCCGAACTGGCGAAGGCCAAGAAGGCTGAAGCCGAAGCGAAGCGCATGATGAAGAAGGCGGAAGCTGATCGTGCGAAGGCCGAAGCTGAGCGCAAGAAGACGGAAGCCAAGGAGAAGGCTGAGAAGTCTCTCGAAAGTGTCGCCAAGGAAATCAACGTCCGCATGGAGAAGTACAAGCAGGGCCTCGTGAAGGCCGACGACTTCAGGCTGGGCGCTTCGATCTTCATGGCGCAGGCCGAAGAGACCTGTAAGGAAGCGGGCATCAAGTTCAAGGATTGGGCGGAAGCGAATATCGCTCAGTCTTGGAACACCGTGCGCCAGCTTTTGCCCATTGGCCGCGTCGGCACCGAAGACGAAGACAAGGCGAAGGCCATGCTCACGGACATGCGCGAGCAGAACAAGGCCGCGAACAAGAAGGCCCGTGAGAAGGCGAAGACTTCGAAGTCCAACGGCAAGCAGGGTCCGACCGAGACGCCCGCCATGCGAGCGATCTCTGCGCTCGACGGCATCAAGGATAAGAAGGAGAAGGAAAATCTGATCCGCAGTCAGGCCGAGAGCGTCGGCTTGACCCTCCGGGAAGAAAATGCCGATGCGAGCATGTCTCCCCGCGATGCCTTGGAGCAGCGCTTCGAACGGCTCAGCCAGAAGGGGAAGATCAGCTTTACCAAGTGGGCGGCTGAGCGGCTTGGGGGTACGTTCACGCTGGAGGGGGAAGCCAGCGGGGACGACGATGGCGGCGACATCGGGGATGATGTCGAAGCCATGAAGAAGATGCGGGCGAAGAACGCTTCGAATAAGAAGTCGTAACTCCCTGCGTCGGTAGGAGTGAAGGTGGCCGGGTTCCTTTCCTGTCTCGGCCACCTTCCTCTATCCCAACCAACTTTAGAAAGCGCACCCCATGTCTATCGTTGAAACCCATTTCGATCTGACATCACGTGATGTCATTGAAAACAGGTTCCGCAGGATCGCGGAGCATATCTTTACGACCAATCGCTACGCAGGTAAGGAACAGTTTGCTACTGAATTGCTTGAGATGCTCCAAGCCAACAACATCCATCTTTACGAGAGGACACAAGACAATGAACGGGACTAACAAGGTTGCGCCTTGTGCGCAGTGCAAGTTTTGCTATCCGATCGATCACCCCGGCACGCGAGGCTCGATGGAGGCACAGGCGGTTTACGAGTGCCGTCGCTTTCCCCCGTCCGCTTCGCTTATCATGCAGCCGAACAGGGTGCAGGGCGGACCGCCTCACATCATGAAGCAGTCGGACTTCCCGAATTGCTGGGAACGGTGCGGCGAGTTCGTTCAGAAGCTTCAGTCTTAGGAGGAAGCCATGAAGAGCATTAACATCTATGAGTTCGCAGCCGTCATGGCGGGCAATTTCGTAGTCATGGCAGCATTTCTAGTCCACCTGATGCTGGCCCGCGATGCAGGCACGGTGCTCTGCATTCTGGTCTGGGGTGCTGCGTATTTCTCCAACTTCCTGTGCGTGGCGGACAGCTTCGGCAGTCGTATCCTCTGGGGAGTGGCCGTGGCTTTAGAATGGTTTGCTATCCTCGGTGGAGTGATCGCCGTGCTGAGCGCCATCTATTACGTGACGTTGTAGGATAAGAAAGCAAGATGGACAAGCGACTTCAAGAGTGCATTGAACTAGCCAAGCTACGCCGTGGCTTGTCCATCTCCTTTCGTCAATGGTGCGAAGAGCAGGGGAAGAACTACCACAACTACATGAAGCTTGTTCGCATTGGTGATCTTGAGCTTGAGCAGGAAGGCGCGGGGTTGGCCCGGCTCAATGAGCTACGCGCCCGCACCCGTAACCAGCAACAGAAGTTTCGGGATCGCAAGAAGGCCAAAGGGGAGAAAATCAAGCGGAAGTCTTCTTCTTCTTACATTCCGGTCAAGAACAAGAAGAAGCCCGGCGTTAAGCCCGGCACGCCATCCCCCCTGAAGGGTAAGAAGTACAAGGAAAGACCAGACGGGAAGAAGTACAAGATAAAGCCGAAGGTAGATAAGCGCTCTCTTATCCAACGTATCATCGAGGATTGATATCACGTGATGTCAAAGCATAAAGACCCAGACCTCGTGGCCTCACGTGCGATAGAGCCTACGTTTTTCAAGGCTCCGCATCCTTCATGGTCGGATGTGACGCCATCGCCTTACCAGCACGCTGCTGTTGAGTACCGCATCGCTCGCCGCCACTGCCTGATTGGGGATGCTCCGGGGCTAGGTAAGACGGCTGAAGCTATCTTGTACGGCAACAGCCTTGGGGCTAAGTACACCCTCGTAGTATGCCCCGCCTCGCTTCGGTTGAATTGGGAACGCGAGATCAGGATGTGGTCAACCATACCCGATGTGACTACATACCCGGTCATGCTATCGAGAGACGGCATTAACCTTAACTGCAACTATGTCATAATCTCTTACGATCTGCTACGAAACGAGGCCATCATGGACGCCTTGCTGGACGTAGATTGGGATCACCTGATACTGGATGAAGCGCACGCCTTGAAAGACCCTAAAGGAAACAAGCGAACCAAGGCAATCTGTGCGCCGGACATGCTGCCGTCTGCCGTGGAGCGCATGACCTTACTCAGCGGCACGATCCTCCCTAATCAGCCTATCGAGTGTTATAACGCCGTGCGCCTGATGAATTGGGACGCCATCGACCGCATGAGCGTGGAGAATTTTCGAGATTACTTCTATGAGAAAGGCGGTGGCTGGGTACGCAAGCCTGTCTTGATTGAAAAGGACGGACAGGAGTTCACTCGCTATGAATTGGTGTGGGATGATGAGGTCCGCAATCAGCCGGTCAATCTGAAGGAGTTGCAGGTTGCGCTTCGTAAGAACGTGATGGTGAGGCGGCTGAAGGAAGAAGTGTTGACGCAGCTACCTAAGAAGCGTTGGCATGTGGTGCCGGTCGGAACTAGCAGCGCCGTTCGAAAGGTGATGAACAGTAAGGCGTGGAGTACGGTCGAGAAGCTGCACCAGATGGACCTTGATATGTTTGACCGATCTATTCCTGTAGACGGTGAGGTTGGCACAGTCATGCGGCAGTTCGGCGAAGCTAAAGCTCCACTCGTGGCCGACTATATAGAAGACCTATTAGAGGGGGGAGTGAAGAAGCTGCTAGTGGGGTGCTGGCATGTGAACACGCTTGAGGGCGAAGGCGTGGGCAGTACCGGGTTAAGTGTCTTCGACTATCTGGTTAAGCGGCTGTCTAAATATGGGCTGGTAAAAATGGATGGCACCAGTAGTTCGTGGGATAAGCAACATGCAGTCGATAGGTTCCAAGAGGATGAAGAGGTTCGGGTTATTCTCGGGCAGCTAATCTCCATCGGGGAGGGTTGGACCTTGACGGCTGCACAAGATGCCGTGCTTGCTGAGTTCTACTGGGTGCCGGGCAAGAACGATCAGTTCCTAGATCGCCTACACCGTCGAGGGCAGAAAGGCGAGTACGTCATAGGCCACGTGCCAATTGTTCCCGGTAGCATCGACGAACGGGTGATCGGCACAGCGGTTTGGAAAGATCAGAATATCTACCAAGCACTGGATGAGGAATAAGCTCAGATGCCAAGACTTAATGTGCGGTGCTGTTGCACGCCTAAAAAAGTTTTCGGAACTGTTGAAGTACCTCAGCACGCGCAGGTACAAGGAAGCTTCGAAGTATATCTACTGCCAGAAGACAACTCTTTTAATGCAGTGCCTTTCGATCCTAACGGGTCGGAGGCTGTAACAACCGAGAAAGCCACAATCAGGGTTAAGCGTATCTATGTCGAGAACGAAGGTATGCAGTCAGCGGTTTACTCCGACGACAGACCCGAAGAGTTCTGGCAACGAGTGCCTACATTTCGAGCAAGTGACATCACGTGATGTCAAAGGAGGGCGTAAACAAATCTATTGACAACTAACGTAATACCCATTAGTCTTAGGACTGCACACAAACCGAAGGAGATATCAATGGATATCAAAGGAATTTCAGTCGTCGATATTGGCGACGGTGAACGCGAGATCACTGTTACCGCAGTGGTGTCGGGCGGGGAAGAGCTTGCTGCCGATGACGTGGCCAAGCTTGAGGGTCTTCTCATGGAGGCTCAGGGTGCCGTGACTTCTGCCCCGGAAGAGGAAGAGGCTGAACCAAACAAGCCGAAGCGTCGCCGTCGCTCCGCGCAGAAGGAAGAGCCGGAAGACGAACCGGAAGACGAACCGGAAGACGAACCGGAAGAAGAGGAAGAGAAGCCGAAGCGTCGCCGTCGCTCCGCGCAGAAGGAAGAGCCGGAAGACGAACCGGAAGAAGAGGAAGAGCAGCCGAAGCGTCGGCGTCGGAAGTCTGCCGCTAAGGACGACGATGCACCGTCCGAAGATGACGTTGCCAAGGCCTGCACCCTCGGCTCCGAAGAGCTTGGTACCAAGTTCATGAAGAAGATCATCATGGAGTTCTCTGAAGATGGTACGCTCGCCAGCATTCCGGCTGACAAGCGGCAGGACTTCATCGACGAGATCAACAACGAGATCGAAGCGGACGAATAACCATGGGGGCGAACACGCTACCAGCGCATTCGCCTCTTGGTGCTTCCGGTGCAAGCCGTTGGATTGTTTGCGCCGGAAGTGTCCGCTTGAGCGAAGAGCTTTTCGAGCAAGGGTTTGTTGAAGAAGAAAGCGAATACGCGGCCACTGGTACCGCTGCGCATACGCTTGGTGAATTGTGCCTCGTCAACAAGATGGAACCTTGGGAGCTTATCGGAAGCTGTGTCATAAACGGCGACACCATACATAGCGATGGCGATCCTAAACTAAACTTAGAAGTTAAAACCTCTATTGAAGTTAATAAAGATATGGCGGACGCCGTGGCGTTCTATCTCAATCAACTAGAGATGTGGCACCCTGCCGAAGATCGCAACCAAGGCAACCACTGGATCGAAAAGAAGTTCCACTGCCCAGACATTCACGAGTTTTTCTATGGCACTTCGGACTTCATTTTCTACGACGAGGAAGAGCGCACGCTGCATGTCTGGGACTACAAGCATGGGGCTGGGCTGGTCGTAGACATCCAAGACAATCCGCAACTGATGTACTACGCTATCGGCGCATTGGAAGAACTAGGTCTGTGGGACGCGGTAGAAGATATCGTTCTCCACATCATACAGCCTCGTGCGTACCACTTTGACGGGCCGCATCGCTATTGGAATATCTCACCCGATGATCTGGACGCATGGGCTTTCGATCAACTTATCCCCTCCATGGACCGGGCATTGACATCACGTGATGTCACATTCGGGGAGCATTGCAGGTTTTGCGTAGGGCGGCACGGTCAATGCCCCGCCGTAATGGCAGCGATAGCAGAGTATGAGGAACTACTAACCATGGTGGCCAAACATGAGACCGATGAAGAAGGCGTCAAGCTTCTGACGCCGGAGCAGCTTGGGCGTCTTATCGAGTTGGACAAACTCGCAGGCCCGATCATGAAAGCTGCAAAAGAGCGAGGACATAAATTGCTTAGCCAAGGGAAGACGATCCCCGGCGTCAAGCTAGTGGCCTCGAAGAAGAACCGGGAGTTCAAGGACGGGGCCGAAGCTGCGGCGCGTAAGACCTTCGGCAAGCGTTGCATGACCGAGCCATCCTTGAAGTCTCCGGCGCAGATCGATGCTCTACCTAAGGGCAAGGAGTTCACTGCACGTTGGGCGTACAAACCCAAAGGCGCAACTACGGTTGCTCTCGACGGCGACCCTCGGCGCAGTGTCAACCGGGATGCTAAGTCCCTATTTAAGCCAGTGAAGAAAGGAAAATCCTGATGGCAAAAGACCAAGAAGCGAAAAGCGCAGAGGTTGTCACGCTCCCGCCGGGGCGTGTCATCAACCAGTCCTTGTGGACCAAGGATCAGTTCAATGAGCAGTCTACTCCGAAGTATAAGGTCGAAGTGGCTTTCCCGAAAGACAGCGATGCGGAAGCCACTATCGAAGACCTTCTGCTCGATGCTGCCAACGAACGCTGGGGCAAAGGCACCGAGGATGATCCGCATCTGAGGTTGCCGTTGCTCGATGGCGATAAGCTCGCCAAGAAGCGTGAGAAGAAGGGGAAAGACGGCGATGCCTACAAGGGTATGGTCGTGATCCGCGCCGATACGGTTTACAATCGCGACGGCGATGACGGCCCCGGCGGCGTGGCCATCTACGATGAAGACGTAGAAGACATCGAAGCGGCCAACAAGGCGGCGATCTATAACGGCTGCTATGGCCGTGTCGCTGTTGTCATTGGCGCGTACGAGTGGGAGGACGACGAGGGGGATAAGCATCCTGCTTTGAAGTTCTATCTCTCGGCGTTCCAGAAGACTGGCGATGGCGAAAAGCTCGTGTCCAGCGCCGACAAGTCCACGTTGTTCAAGCCGGTGGGGCGCGAGAAACGTAAGGATGAGGGGGAAGGTCGTCGTCGCCGTCGCGGCTAGCGTTAGCGTTGCCGGGGGTGCTTGGCCATCCTCGGCAACTGACGCATATCTAGCTGACGCATATCTAGCTTTCGAAAAGCCCAGTCGCGAAAACGGTGACGGGCGGGATTTTGCAGAGAAGGAGATTTGATGATGGTGAAAGATGAGGGACGTATCAGATTTGGTTTCAAAGGGCGCGACCAAGGTCCCCTGTTCATGGTATGGCGAGAGTATATCTGGCGAGGCGAATGTACTCACGCATACGTTATTTTCAATAGCGCCGACTGGATCGGCGTCTAGGCAACAACGAGGGATACCGACCGATGAACGAGCGAGAACCAGATTTCAATGCTGACGATGTGCGCCAAGTCGCCAAAGCGGCAATAGGGTCGGCAATGGAATACTGCCACAGCCACGGCTTCGGCACACCCGAGCACTATGAGTGTCGGTGGTGCGGAGCGTGGGAGGATACCAGCATTCGTGACAGTGATGAGGCTATGGCAGCGGCAAAGCACAAACCTGACTGCGTTGTTTTAGTCGCTCGTGATCTGCTGACGTAAACCAGCCGTTCTGCGGCGAAAGGAGAGGAGCAGGCATGGAACTACTTTTGGAAATCATAGGATGGGTTGTTGCGCTCCCCGCCCTACTGCTCACCGTTCTGTTCTTGAGGGCATTCACCGCAAGACTGACGACGGGGAAATGGCCGCACGAAAGTGAAGCATCGCGCCGCATTTTCACCGATTTACCATAACCGAGGGTCAGTGCCTTGACTTGGATAAAAGCCTTTTTCGGGTTCGGGATGATCGCAGCTGTCATCTACGGGCTGTTCACCACATAGGACGGTAATCAGATGACCAGTATCTACGACACCGAAGAGCTTGCGCGACATATATGCGGACTCGATCAAGACGATGAGGAAGCGGACGTTGACGATGCTTTATACGAGAAATTCGATGTGGATTTGGATCAGTTTCACAAGATCGTCTCTTCTCTTCTTCCCATGACGACGGAGGCCGTGAGTGGTTTTTCTGGAACCGCGTACCAAGGTTTCGCGGATCGAAGCCGCAATCTGTTTCTAGTCAAGCAACCAGTCCAATAACGAGGATATGACTATGCAATGCAAAAATTGCCGATACTTCTCGGTGAATGCTAACGGCGAAACCGGGGAATGTGCTTTTCGTCTCCCGCCCTACCTGATCGACAAGATCGCCACGAAAATCCAATGGACTGACGTTGAGTCGGGCTGTGACTTCGGCAAGCAAAAATGAGGGATTTTAATTGAGCACAAGGAAAGCGCAATGAAAGACAGAGATAACGAAGATTGCGTTCAAGAAGCAAGATCGAAAGGTAAGCGTGCGTTTCGAAGTGGAACCCCACGAGAGGGTAATCCTTACCCGATAGGCACCAGTGATTATCGGTGGTGGGATGATGGCTTTTGCACCGCGCGTAAAACGTCGGTTTCTGAGATACCCGAGCCTGACGAGTATTGCGCTGGATGTTGGTACATCAAATGCCGGTGCAACGAACCGCATCCGTTCACTCCGAACGATGAAGGCTTTTGCACTTGGTGCGGGTCGTGCGCGGAGAACGCGCCCAGCCACACGTTCGTATCTGACACGGGAGATAATGATGGGCATTAGCACATACGCACAACGGATCATCGACGAGAAGGACGCCGAGATCGAACGGCTGCGGGGTGCGGTTGAATACGCCATGCAGATGTTTAGCAGCAAGCGTCCGCCCGACCCCGACCTTGTGTTTGCGGCGCTACAGCAAGCCTTAGAACCGTCCACTTGTGGAGACGAGAAATGATCGTTCGTGATTTGCCGATAGGGGCGACTTTCAAGTTCGTGGATCGGTTTCCTGACGAACGACACGGCATGTCTGCAACGCGGACGTACATCTACCGTAAGTTAGCAGAGGAAGTCGAAATTAAGCGCATGACGCCTGTTCAGAAGATTCGCACGACGCATGTTCGAGACGATGGCACGGTGGTCTTTGATTACAACCACGGGGCCGCAGCGGTGTCTTACGTGGACGCCATGTTGCCAGTCTCCTCCGATATTGCCGGGAGTTCTGACGATGGCTGAATGCCAGCGATGCGAGGGGCGCGGCCATGCGCCGGTCGCCCTGGGCGGAACCGAGGGACGCTTCTACAACCACGTCCACATTCAACTGAGCGGGGAATGCCCGTTCTGCGAGGGAAGCGGCAAACTGCCAGATCACATCGACCAGTGGCCAGAGCGAACACCCCCGTCCGTTTCTGAGGAGAAAGACCGTGGCTGATCTGACGCCCAACCAGCGCCGCGTGCTGAAAACCATGAACGGTATTCGATGGGAGGGGTCCCCCGCTGTCTGCTCGTTCAAACTGGTTGCAAGCAAAAGCGGTCTGTCCCGCCCGAGCGCCAAGCGTGCCGTGCGCCAACTGGCCGACATGGGACTGGCGGAATACTCGGCAATGTTCAACGACGACGGGATGATCTGCGGCTCAGGCTACATGTTGACGAGCGAGGGTGAGGCCGAAGCGTCGGTTTCTGAGGAAGGAGATAGGCCATGATGTTCATGTTCAAAGGCGGCAATATCATCCCCGTAATGAATGAGCGCCATCGGTGGCTGTGGCATAAAGATGTGCTTAGTAAGTCGGAGCGTAAAGAACTGGATCAGTACCACAAAAAGATCACAGAGCTTATGACTTCTTTAACAGCCCTTGATGACACTATCTCAGCGATGGCAGGAACTGGATTAAAATACACACCTGAGTTTCGTGAAGTTCTCGAAGCCCGTAACGATCTGGCGGGTAGCTTAGGGTTGCACCCTCGCATAGTACATGACATCACGTGATGTCAAAAGGAAGAGCATGATTACGTTCGACTTCGAAACCAAATCGTATGCCGAGCTAAAAAAGGTCGGGGCTTGGTGCTACGCGGAAGACCCAACCACAGAGATCGTGTGCTGCGCGTATGGCATCGACGCCGAACCAATTCAAACATGGTGGCCGGGCAAGAGATTGACCGGACCGCAGGCATGGCACGGCCACATGTACCCGCTGCCTATGCCATTCGATCTCTACCTAGCGATATCGGCTGGCGATACAATCGAAGCGTGGAACGTAGCCTTCGAACGCGCAATCTGGGCTAACATCATGGTCCCTACGCACGGCTGGATAAACGTCCGGCACGAGCAGTGGCATGATACGATGGCGGCGGCGGCGTACTACGCACTGCCTCTGGGGTTGGATCAATGCGCTCGTGCTCTAAAGATCGGGGGGAAGAACCCGGAAGGCGGACGCCTGATTACAAAGTATTCGAAACTTCATCTTGATACGGCGCATAAGCTGAAGGTGAAGCGAGAAGAAGCTGGTCTCCCTCACATCCCCGACAATGAGTGGGTGCCTTGGCGAGAGATGACGAAAACAGAAAGGGATAAGAACCCGAACGCCAAGGAAGACGGCGGGTACTTCAATAACGACTTCGGATTGTTTGTCGAGTACTGCATCGATGACGTGAAGAACGAACAGGATGTCAGTGATTTCCTTGGTGATCTACCTGCGCAAGAGCAAGAGATATTTCATCTTGACCAAAAGATCAATCTTCGCGGTATCAAGCTGGATGAAGTGTCGATAAGCAACGCACGCCATGTGGCCGAGCAAAGGGCGCAAGACCTATCCGAAGAGTTCTTTAAGTTGACCGGGTACAAGCCTTCTCAAACTGTAGCTTTAATGGATTGGTTTAAAGAGCAAGGCTACGATCTCGATAACATGCAAGCGGACTATCTTGAAAGCGTGTTAGAGGGCGATGAAGATGTCACCTTAGAGGGCGACGCACTTAAAGCTGTGCGTTTGCGGCTGAAGTTCAACAAGGCTTCGACCAAGAAACTGGACGCCATGTTACGTCAGCGGGCGAAAGATGGCCGTGCCAAGTTTCAGATGCGATACCATGGCGCAAGTACCGGGCGTTGGACTGGCTCTGGGTTTCAGCCCTTGAACCTTGTGAAATCTTACGAGAAGGTGCCGCCCGATAGACTAGTTGCAGACATCAGTTTCCGAGATGCTGAGTACCTAGACATGGTGTACGGCGATGCCATGGAAGCGGTGAGTAAGGCATCTCGCCACCACATCATAGCTGAGAAAGGCCATCGCATTATCGCTGGCGATTTCGTGTCTATCGAGGCCGTGCTTCTAGCTTGCACTGCCGAAGAGACATGGAAAGTGGAAGCGTTCCAGCGCGGCGATCCTATCTATGAGTTGATGGGGTGCAAAATCCATAACTTACCAGACGAAGCCGTCGCGCTAGCGAAGAAAGATAAGCAAGCTTTCAAGGACAAGTATCCGGTCGAACGCTTCGATGGCAAAACAGGCGAACTTGCTTTTGGCTACCAAGGTGCGCTGGGCGCATGGCGTAAGTTCGATAGCAGCGACCGATACACTGATGAACATATCATCGAAAACATTTGCAAGCCATGGCGGCAGGCACACCCTGCGATCACCCAATACTGGAAAGATTTGGAATGGGCAGCTAAGCAAGCGGTAGACAACCCCGGCAAGGAGTTTGGCGTCGGACCCATCGGCTTCAAAGTCATCGATGAGTGGCTATCCATGGAGCTACCCAATGGCAAGCGCATCTGGTACTACGAACCGAAGTTGAAATTGGGCTGGCCACAGTGGCACAAGCCTAAAGAATACGATGAGTGCGCGGACGGAACATGCGATTGCAAGAAGGTCTTGAAGCTATGCTACATGGCCCAGAAAGAAGGGCAGTGGCGCGTCACCTATACCTATGGGGGCAAGCTAGCGGAGAACGCTACACAGGCCACGTCACGTGAAGTTCTGGTGCCTGCTATGAAACGCCTAGAAGCGGCAGGATACCCCATCGTCTTGACCGTGTATGATGAAATCGTATGCGAAGTGCCAGATGGCTTCGGCGATGTTAAAGAGTTCCAAGAGATCATGCGAGAACTACCGGGAGATTGGGCTAAAGGGTGGCCGATCAACGTGGACGTATGGGAGGGCGAGCGTTATCGCAAGTAATTATGATTGAAGTTTGGAAAGATATACCAAAAACTAAAGGTTTCTATCAAGTGAGCAACATGGGGCGAGTCCGTTCTGTGGACCGCAAGGTAAAGCATCAAAGATATAATAAAAAAATATTCTATAAAGGTCGAGTTCTGGCGACAGGTCGCAAGCTATCGAAAGGATACCCCATAGTTGTTTTAAGTTTAGGACCAAAACAGATAACTAAAACTGTGCATAGACTGGTGGCCGAAGCGTTCGTACCGAACCCTCAAAAACTCCCTGTTGTAATGCATAAAGATGACGATCCGTTGAACGCGAAAGCATCTAATCTTGAATGGGGTACAAACACAGATAATATGAGGGATAAGAAGTGCCCGCATTGTGGCAAGCATATCTATAAAGGAGCTTATGATGATAGCCCTGCTTAAGGAAGCCATCTATAAGTGGCTGAACCCCGTGCAGTATACGAACAAGTACAGCGTGATTGTGACATCACGTGATGTCTACTACGACTACGAAATATGGGATGATTACGAAGGCAAGGTTGTAGTTGATGGGTTTGTATGGGGCGGGGACTACTGCCTCGTGCTGGCAGACAAAGAAACATGAAGATCAGGAAAGGAAAAACATTTGTCTAGAAGAGTGATAGGTATAGACCCCGGCCTATCTGGGGCAATCGCCATCTATGATGGTGAAGAGATCGATGTGTGGGAGATGCCCCTGCGTACTGTGGCCAAGCAACGCCGCCGCACCGTGACAAGGCAAGTACAAGGAGAGAAGATCAAGAGCAAGAAGATGGTTGAAGTAGGGCAGAACTATGTCGATGAAGAAGGTCTTCACGAGCTTATGCTTGATAAGAAATTCAACGGCACTGCTCCACGGGTATACCTAGAAGAAGTACATGCCATGCCTCAGCAGGGTGTCACATCGATGTTTAACTTTGGCATGGCTTACGGTATCGTACGCGGGATGTTCTCAAGCTGGGAGTACGAGATCGTAGATGTTCGCCCGCAAGAATGGAGGAAGTATCTCGATGTTCTGCCTGATAAGGAAGGCAGTATTATCACGGCCACTGCCCTGATGCCTGATGGTGTTGGAGAATGGCACTCACATGACGGCAAAGCCGAGGCTGCGCTGATCGCTTACTATGGATGGGAGAAAGAGAATGAGCGTTAAGGACCATATCGAGAACAGCGGCAAGAGCATACCGCAAGAGCGCATGAAAGAATACGATCATCCGTTGGATAACTTTCGACGGATCGATCTTATCAAGCAGGCGGTCAAAGACTGTGAGGACGCAGAAATACGGCACGCGCTTGAGATGATCGGTGTCAAGATGGCGAGGCTCGTGACTACGCCGGATCACCAAGATAGCATCGACGATATCCAAGGATACGCCGAGACGATCAACATGATCTGGCAGAAGCGCAAGAACCTAGAGCGTTCTTTAGTCGTGCCAGAAGGGCACTCTGTCCCCGCCCCGCCTAAACCTCTTGTGACATCACGTGATGTCACACCAGAGAAAGCAAGCACCAGTCTATTAACCAACGAGCGTTTCGGGACTGCGGACCACGCCACCGCGATGGATATTATATCGCGTGATGCCGCCCCAAAGAAAGCAATGCCTGATCCCGTATTCGTGGGCTTCCCCGTCTTCGTTCCGGGGATCGAAGAGCGTCCTCCGCAGTGCGAGATGACACCCCGCGCCATGATTGATGGCGGCGGCTACACGTGCAAGCGTTGTAACTACGACATAGCGGTAGGAGCTTTAAGAGAGCCTATCGAGTGCCGTCGCTTCTGCGAGCACGCTAAAGAATGGGGCGACTGCCCCGACTGTCGCCATCGAACTAGCGTAACGTCTTAGGCGGCTCCTGCCTGTTACGGTCGCCGTACCACCAAACGAATGCGGTGGTGAACAGGTAAGTGAACGACGCGATGAAGTACATGGTTACAGCCTGCGCCTGCTCCGGCGTGGGCTGTATCGCGTAGGTCTCCAATAACTCACGGTACTGCCAGTACATAAGCGTATTCAAGATGGCCATGTATAGGGTCAAGCCGGGGCGCATGGCTCCCCGGAAGAAGTCGAGAAGCAGAAGCAGGAACGAGGATATGTTCTGTAGGAACCCGCCGACTTTGCCTTCGGTGAAGGTACGGCCTTCGGAGAACAGCTTCGGCTCCGTCTGGTAAGACGCCGCGTGTGCCTTGGCGCTGGCGATATCGTCAGCTTCTTCTCGTTGGATATCCGCTATGGCGATAGCGTTCTGCCCTTCAAGTTTCAGGGTTTCGATATCATGCTTACGTTCTTCCGCCCGCTCCTTGGAGCGAAGCTCGAACATCTTTGCCTCGTGCTTGCTCTTCAGCCACGTGCCAACGACGCCTGTGATGCCGCCGAGGACTGTACCAAGGCCACCGCTCATGAGGTTAAGAATGAAATCCATCGTTCCAAATCTCCAATTTAAAAGCTTGTCGTTTCATCGTGTCTTCCAGTAATCGCACCGCTGGACGCGAAATCAGTACGGCCTTCTGATCCTTGATAGCGCCCAGCTTTTTACCCAGCGCAATACAGCCATATAGGTGGGACTTGTACCCCTTGCTTCGGTCGCCCATCAGGTTCGCAGGATGGATGCGGATACCTGAGCGCCCCGGTACTTCCGATACTAGATACATCTCTCGTTTGAACGCCGGGCTGTAGGTCCACAGTACAGTGTAGGAACCCTCCGGGATACACGATACGTTTGCGGCATTCTGTCGGTCCGGTAGCTCGCCTGTGAAAGCCCAAGTATCTCCAAAGAACATACGCCCGAAGGTGCCTTGGTCCCCGGTCTCGAACCTTTGCAGAAACACAGTAGGCATTAGTCCGCGCATTCCATGAACATGGCCGGGTCGAGTGATGCTTTCGCAAGTGCGCGTTCGTTGGCTTTCTGAAGACACCAGCGGATTTCATTCTTTTGCTTGAACAACGCATCTTCGACACGCCACTCAACAACAGCATCCGGGTTGACGGCTTTCTGAATATACTCAACTGAGAAGTACAGGCGGGCGACAGCCGCGACAGCAACAAACGTGAAGCAGATAAGGAACCAATATTGCTTCAGAAACAGGAGAGCCGGATTTGCGCGACGGTCCTCGGTCATTGTCCTACCCCCTGTGTGTAGATGTACGCAACGAGAGACAACATGATAAGGATGGTGCCGCCGAGCACAGATAGAATAAGCTTGTCGAGCCTCGCATGTACTCGCCCGGTCGAGGATTGGATAGAAGCCTTAATTTCAGCCAGCGTGGTCTTAGTGTCCCCCTCAAAAGCTTCTCGGCGGTCATTCTGTGCTTCGCAGTAGCGCTCATGCGCATTTATCTGTTGCTGTAGCATCTCAAGACCATGCCTTGCTGTGATGTCAACTGTCTCGTTCATCTTGCTTCTCCTTATACTACAGCAAGGCAATGCCGCCATACAGGGCCGCACCTGCTAGGAACTCGGTCAGATATGCCCACCAGCCACCTACACTAGAGAAGTAAACATTCTTGACGTAGTAATAGGCAGCGACAACTGAGACTGGCACAAACCACAGTGGCCATGTGTCGGCGATGGGATAAACTCCGGCGACTAGCGGGGCTACCGCAAGCACGCATGGCGTTCCATAGTGGATCAGCATCTTGAGCCAGCTTTGCCACGCACCGTCAGGGAAGCCACGAACCAGCGCGTACCCGACGAAGCCGCCCACCCACAGGGTGATCCAGTGAAACTCGAAGGCGTAAAATGCGGCCACGATACCCCAGAAGAACAGAATGCCTGAGCGAACGGCACCGGGGAAAGCAACCCACTCCTTGCCGCGCCCATCGATAACGCGAAGCAGCCCGCCGATCAGGGCGATGGCGAGCCAGATGATCCAGTTATCAGGCATATTCCGTCCTCCCTTGCCCCCGACGCCCGGCAGGGCCGTCTCCCTGTACTGCCGTCGAAGTTTGAATAGAGTAGGTGTTGCTGCCCGCTGCGTTGTAGGACGCGCTGGACGTGATGACTTGGAAGCCGGTCGCCGTTGGCAGCGCGTGCGTACCCCACGTTATATTGTTGCTATTGATCGTGCTGGTTTCGCTGATGTCTGGCGTTGCGCCAAGATACACGAACGGGCCATCGGCGTTGGCGTTGCCTGTGAAACTCCCGGTCTCGGGGTCAGAAATAGATGGTGCGGGGAAATTCTGCGTGGCGAGCGATACTGCGCCGGTCGGCATACTCGTGATAACGTCATCGGCGAAATAGCCCGTTGCATTCCATGTGCCGCCGCCGCCGATGAACATCGGGAACCAGAGGCCGGTGAGGCCCGTAGCGGCACTGCCCTGAGACACGCCGTCTTTGTAGAACGTCAAAGTACCGGCATTGAGGCGAACGCCGATCCTGTCGCCGTCCGTCCAAGTGTCTCCGTAGGATGCTCCCGCCTCGCCCGCGCTATCCGTCAACAAGTTACCCGATGAAGACCTATAGCCGTAGTTCGTCAACGTGCCGTTCGTGTAGGGGTTGGCCGATTTATCGAACGAAAGATCGGTCAACTTACAGATGCCGATATATGCCGGGAGGCTCGCGCCGCTCGCTGTCTCAACCTCGAAGTAGATATCGAGGTCGCTATCCATCGCGAGCGTTGCCAAGACCATGCTGTCAGCCGACGCTCCTGAATTGCTGATCGTCTGGTTGCCAGTGGAGAACGTAACGGACGAGGTTCGAGAGCCGTAATGGAGCGGGTTCCACGTCGCGTGGTCGCCGGCACCCTTGCTCACACTATCGGTCGGGCTGTCGCTCGACTGCGTGACGTTCGTAGCCGTCCAGTCAGAGCCGGAACCTGAATTGACGCCGGTAGACGGGTCTTTGATGTAGTGCTCGCCTGCAACCGCTGTCGTATCCTTCGGCATCCACTGTCCGTTTGAGTCCGCAACACCAAATGACGTGTAGGCCTCCGTGCCAGATTGCAGATGGATTTCGCAGGCGTAGCCCTCGAAGTCATCGAACAGCTTTGCGTTCGTTAGGTCAGTCGTTGTGATCGACGCGGCGGCAATGACCTCAGCCCCGTTGACGAACGCGCCATTGTTGGAGACGTGAATGTGCATCCATGCGGCAGGATCGCGCAAGACCGCCGACGAACTCGCGCCCTCCGCCTCAAGCGTGTAGTTCGCGTTGATATGAACCTCACCGCCCGTCGCGCCGAGTATCAATTCTTCAGCACCCGTAACAGTGGTCTTCACCCATGCCGATAGCGTCCACGGGGCGGTGATCGAGTAGGCCAGAGACAATTCCGATCCGCTCGCGAACAGGCCGGAGAACGGGACGATGTAGCCCCTATAGCCGCTCTGAATTAGAGGAAATATCTGCATTACGGAAGCCTAAACTGAAGCTCGACCAAGAGACCCTTGGCTGGGGTGGTATGCACCGCATCAACATCGATCCGAAGTTGGTCTCCGGTGGCCACGTCATCGTTTGACGTATCGATAACAGCGGGAGTTGCCGCCGTGCTACTGTCAGTCTCAGTGCTGTCGATGGTGATCTTGGTCGAAAGCATGTCCGCTGCTTGAGTGACATTGTGGATTTGGATGTCCATCGTTCCTGTCGTGCCTGCGGTCTGGCAACAAGCCGCAACAGCGACCAGATCGAAGCCATTGAGGACGGAGGGGATGCGGAAGAACAGGTCACCTGCGCCATCGCCAGTCTCACAATTCAAGCTGTCGTCGAACACCAGAACGGGGATGACAGCCGTACCGTAAGCGGACCCCGCTAGTGCATCCGGCGTCACGGCTCGCGTTGCATCAGTTCCAGTTGTGACTTCCGAAGCGATAGCAAGTTCGACCTTGCCAGCTTCAGTGGTTGAAGCGGAAGGAACTTGCGAAATGACAGTCGTTACCCAATTGTCGGGGGTGTTGTCGTCGGCAGTGAACATGACGACTTTGCCCACAGTATCAAGGCCGGTGTAGTCGCCGTCTACGTCATTGATACGATCCGTCCCGTCGCGCACAACTGTGATGGCGTTATCTACGTTGACTACTTCAATGACGAAGAACATGCCTTCATCCGCGCCAATGGCCGGGAGATTGATCGCGACCGTGTTACTCGACGCATTGACCTTATAGTAGGTTCTTGCGTCAGAAGTTTCGACATCGTTTGAAGAAGCTGTCAGCGTCGTAACAGCGGCGTACCCAAATGCCGCTGCTTGTGCCGCTGCCTCACTAGCGGCTGCATTACTCTCTGAAGTAGCAGCGTTGCTTTCGCTGGTTGCTGCATTCGTCTCACTGGTAGCAGCGTTAGTTTCTGACGTAGCTGCCGCTGTCGCTGAAGCTGCCGCTGCTACAGCCGGATTAGTGATCCACTCAAGCCCCGTAGCGCCAGAGTTTACCGCAAGGACTTCGCTAGCGCCCGGCGCTGCAACTTCTTCATCGAAGCTAGTGAGATCGACAGACACCGCGAACTTGAGAGACCGATCGATCTCTTCCTGCTGCTGCAAGCAAATGATAGCAAGCTTATCCGCCACACGCTGAAGAACTTCAGGGAAGTAAGTGCCTTGGTTAGACAAGGCCACCTGTTGATCGATGGGAAGGACGCGCTTTATAACTACAGAGATGCCGGAAGCGATAGGCGTCACTTCGTCTTCAGGGTATCGAACGCTGCCTGTGCCGGGGTACTCGGAGACTTCCACGGCGTAGGCAGATGCGCCGGTCCCTTCCGACAGAACCGTCTCAACACCAGTAGCATCGACTACCGACTTCACTTCCAAGTCAGTGCTGGCGTAGATCACCATGGGAGAGAACGAGAAAGTCGTGGCGCTGCCATTGCCTGCGCGAGTGACTTTGTTCGTTGTGTTTGTCAGAGGCATTTTTCACTTCTCCAAGGTGACATCACGTGATGTCATTAAGATACCAAATTACCTGTCAGCGAGCAAATCACGGACCCTCGTACCGTGGCCCTGTCATATACTCATACCACTCGATGTCTTCGTACAGCATATCCTCATAGATGGCGCTGCCAGTCTTGTTGATCTGGCCTGATGGGTATTTGAAAGCGATGCCCAACACCGCATTGATAGACTTCAACAAGCTATCATCTACCTCACCTTGAAGCGCCTGATCTTTTACCCTGTTCAAACGCCCAAGCAAGGAACCCCAAGCGCCACCACCTTCGAAACCTTCGAAGAACGCCGGGATTTCTCGGACAATAGGAATGCCGCCCGTGGCACCTTTGATGCCCTCCCAAGCAGCCCTCTGCTCCCAAGGGTCATCTTGCTCTTCATCCGGCCAGCCTTCGCGAATGACCGATGCCAACAAACCTTCGACTACGAACAACAACGCCATGTCTGAGGCGTAGCTGGCAGCTTCGAAACCAGTCTTGAACGGATGCTTGATGTCCACCGCTTTACCAAACTTGGCAGAGCGCTCGTAAGCTACGTTGGCTTTTGCAGCAAAGTAGTTCAGGAACAGAGAGAAGGATCGCACAAGCTCACTCTGCCGAACATTACGGTGCAACGTGCCGCGTTCGAAAGCGGTCCGCTCTTGGAAGTTACCTGATCCTTGCGACCGTGCGACCATGCGATCCCCAAGCTCGGCGGCTTTCTTCGTATCGCCATTAAACTCTTTCAAGCCCTTCTTGTACGCAGCGATCCATGTTACGAAATCGACCATCCTCTGCGCTTTACGAATGAACAAGAAAGTAGCATCACCCATGTGCTCGCCAACTCGCCCCGGTAAAACTTTATTAAAGAAAGTGCTATTCAAGCTTCGACGTGCTTCTGTGATATCCTTGTTGAACGCATTCTCACGCTCCATCATGAAGCCAGACTGCTCTGTAACCCACTGAAGCATCCCATACGGGGCCAACAGATTGCCGGTCTTCATAGGAGAAGTGATGACATCGAACAAAGCGTTTGCCACATACCTGTGGCCGATCTGCACAGAACTTTGGATAAGACCTAGCGGCTGAAGCGCGGCCACGCTCATGTTGATGCCCATGGCAGAGATAGTGGTGCCCGCCCTTAGCGCACGGAAGCCGCGTTCTGCAAGGTGATGGCGATGCAGTTCTCCGGTGGTTACGTCGCCTAACCACACATCGATCATCTCCCAGATTTCTTTATGGCCGCTGTCTACGAATGCCTGCTTCAGCTTCTTGTTGTGGACCACCTTGTAAGCGTCGATGATCGCATCACCCATCTCAAGATCATACAGGACCATGTTTATGTGGTCATTCAAGACGAAGGGGTCTAACTTTACATCCGCGTTAGTACCTTCGCGAGCTTCAGTGTGGTAATCCTTAGTGTGCGACCGCGTGAACCCGCCTGTGAGAATTGCCTGCTTAGCTTCTTGCACACTCTCTGTGCTGTCGAAAGCCGACTTCTCTGTATCGTACTGAAGAGGGTAGTACCCGCCACGATATGTCTTACCCCGGACTTCGAACTCTCGCGCCGGAACCTTTTCAACATCCTTGTTAAACCTGCGACGGTGAGCTTCCTTGATTTCGTCGTAGAAGCTGTCGAGATAGTCCCAGACATTTTGTGCGAACGCTAGATCGCGATCACTGGCGTTTTCAAGTACCGCATCAAGCTCTTGCTCTGTGAACTGCTCACTATCCAGCAACGCCTGCCTGTTGCCCTCGTTTCCAAGGTTCAACAAGACCGCAATCTTTTCTCGTCGCTTCAGGCGACGACGCACGTTGGGAACGTATACCTCTTCCCCCATCTTGCTGCGCTCAGACTTAGAGAACATATCGAACATCTGCACTAAATCTTTACTGACTTGAGCGGTTCGACGCACAAGACCAATATGCCCCTCTAGATATCCTTCGGTAGTGGCCCGGTCGATGCCACGCTTTACGCTATCGTAGGCAAGGCCCAGATCATTGAAGCCATCTATCTCGCGCAGAACCGTATCGATGTTCAGAATGTAGGGTGCAAGTTCGACGCCAAACTTATCCTTTCCTTCTCGCCAGTTCCGCTTCATAGTCTCCCAACGGCTGACAACGGTTTCTTTAGCTACTTCTCTAGCTTCCAAAACTTTCTGACGAGGCTTGAGATTAGCTTCCATCAACTCGACAATTTGATCTACCGTCTCGTCTACGGATGCTTCTCGCGCTGCGTTACGGAACTTGTTTTCATCCCTGCCCATCTTATCGAGGGTTTTGATAGTTTGATAAAGTTCATTCCACTCGCGAAGAGCAAGATCGTTCACGTGAGTTTTCCCATCAGCGTCGAGAACACGCTGTGGGATTTCAGGAATATACGTACCGCTCTCAAGCGCCTTACGCTGCGCAAACTCTACAAGCTGAGTGCGCTTTTTCTCAGATAGCCGGGGACCAAGTTGGTAATCCGCAAGCTTCTCACGGATCACATCTAGATACTCTAGCGGCAGCGTCTTCGGCACTTTCCTCTTAGACAGGAACTTGCTCAGGAACTTGTTACCCTTAGCGATCCTGTCCTTGTACTTGTAGCTCTCTCGCGCCATCTCGAACGCGAGTATCTGGTTAGTCTTGTGCTTCGCCGCAGCTTCCCAATCCCCAGAGCGAACAGCCTTACGCGCTTTCATGCTCTCGCGCTTCTGGATAGCCTCAAACTTCTTAGCGTTGATATGGCGCACAATCTGATCTTCCATCAGGGTTCGCGCACGATTGCGGATAACGCTCAGCTTCAGCCTGCCAAGGCCTCTTTGCTGCCGGATACGAGCCAGTTCGAAGGCCATCATGTCGGCGTACTTGTCAATCGATAGAGCACGGATCGCCTGATCGATCTCTTCTCTTTCAGACAGGATCGTAGGAAACTCCTGCTCCATCCGTTGCTGTACTTGCGTAGCAACCGCTTCATCGAAAGACGGATTATCCAGAAGTTGATACAGAAAGATATCAGGCGACATGCCATAAAGCTCAGCGTAGGCTTTGATGTGCTGACCTTTATGGTTTTTTGGTGCGAAGATACGCTGGCCCTCATACTTGGGCAGAGCTTTCATGGCTTCTTCATCGCCCAAGACTTCCAGCACGCTCTGGTAGTCTAGGCGATCTTTGCCGATACCAAGGAAAGCTTCGTAGATCGGGCGCGTGGACAGCTCATCACGTACTTGCTGCGTCACATCTTCGCGAAGGTTCTGATACTCCTTATCTACCCGCTTGGCTTCCCTCTTGAGGCGGCGCTTTTCGACAGCATTCTTGGCACGTTCACGCACGCGCTTAATGCTTTCGAGATAGCTAGCATACGTAGGCTCAGTCATGCCCGCATCCTTAGCGGTCGTGAATAACGCCTGCATACCAAGCTCATGTTCGGCTAGATCGAGAGCTTGTGTCTCCTGCTCAGTTAAAGCAGAAGTATCTGTTTCAGATGTGACATCACGTGATGTCACATCTTCTTCACCATAAGCATTCAGGACATCGCGCTCGGCCTGATCTAACTCTCGGCTATCTGCCTGTTCTTCCGCCTGTGCTTTCGTCAGCCCATCAGCGCGAAACTTGGTATGCTCCTTAAACTGATCGCCACGCTCTGCCTGAATGACGTTAAGAGCGAAGTCTTCCATGTTAATACGGACATCGCCACCAAGCTCGCGTGCTTCATCAAGCTGATCCTGCACCCCAAGCTGCTCATACAAACCTTCGGCAGTGGGGTCTTCCGCGATGATCCGGTCAAGCTCCTCTACAGGAACGTACACGTCGCGCACGCCTCGCTCTGCGTAAGACATGGCCACGTGCTTGGCTGCTTTCTCAGGATCGCGCTTGGTTAGGGGAGATTTATCTAGCTCCTGCATCAAGCTATCGACTTCTTGCACCACCTGTTCCGCTTGGCGCTCCTGCCGGATGTCGGACACGAGACGGTACCCGCTGCCGGGGGCGGCAAGGATGGCCGTAGTCTTTAGGGTCTTGATGGCGATATCGCTAAGGCGCTCGCTCCACTCGTCGGGCGTCCACTCGGCGGACCCATCGGTCATCTGCTTACCAAGCTCTTCGGCAGCGATATTGACAACTTCTTGCGCTACCTCAGTGCCGGTCTCTACCCCAACATTCATAGAGTAGTTCAACACAAAATCAGAAATAGCTTGCGTGAACTTGGGATTTTTATAGATGCCCTTCAAGCCCTCGCGAAACGCTCGCTTGCCAGTATCGGACAGGGGTTTCAGGAAGGACGCGCCGCCCAGAGTTTCCAACCCAGCGTTGATGATGCCCACGCCAAGAGAAGTCCAGTAAGCGACATCAGGGTTCACGCCAGCTTCAAGCTGCTCCACGTAAGACAGCCCAGCTTCTACTTCTCCGACATCCATAATCTGATGCCCAACGAAACCAGAGACGCCACCACCAATAGCGCCCGCTGTAACAGTCAAAGGCGCAAAGATACCGCCCGCTAAACCTGTCAACGATCCAGCGGCAGCGCCAGCGCTGATACGTGCGGCTGCTTCCGGCCTATCTACGGATGCGACACGCTGGCCAAAGAACTCCATCACACCGGCCAGCCCTGAAACAAAACCTTCAGTATCGTTGCCTAAGCTGCGCAACCTTTCTTGGAGCACCTTCACTCGCGTTTGTGCGTTTTCGCTTTGGGGAGCGGAACGAAGATCAAGACCGGCATAGCCTAGCTCACTCATGGTCTCGCCGCGTTCATACCCACGGATCAAACGCTCGATAAAGCTGAGGTTTTTTACGCTGTCGTGGGCCACCTTCGCGTTGTTCGGGTCCGCCAAGAAATTGGCAGTAGCAGGATCAGCCTTGAGAAACTTATCGAGGCCGTAGATTTCTTCGGTCTTCAAATCGTCTTCGACATATTCCAGTGCATCCGGCTCGACGCCGAACTGCTTTGCACGGCGCTGCTTTTCCGCTTCTGCATCCGGGTTGACATCACGTGATGTCTGAAGGTTCGTGATAGCTGCATCCGAGGCGGGGCCGGTTAAGAACTGCTCTACGCCTGCAACGCCTTCATTAGGCTGATCTACTCTAAGATCAGGGGCAGAGCCTTGCCCTGAGAAGAACGCATCAAGACCTTTGATTTCTTCAGCCATTACTGTTGCGCCTTCCAGCCCTTGATGATCTTGATAATCTGTTCCTTACGCTCAGCCTGCGTTGGCGGGATGTAACTGGCGTTAGCCAACGATTGCAGTAGCTTCTCTGGCGGATCGGTAATGCCGTTCTGAGCCAAGAGATTGACCAAACTATTCGTTTGATCTTCAGATAGATTATCGAGATCGACATTCGCTTCTGCTTGATCTTGCGGCAGTAGCTTATCGAACTGAGCGACAGTGCTGTCGTAGTCATTCATCAGACCGTCAGGCGCTACGGTAAGGCGCACAGATAGTCTAGCTGCTTCAGCGTTAATCATCTCGGCTGTGATCGGAACGTCCGCGTCGATTTGTTCTTGTACCCACGCTTGCATGTCATTGAAGGCTTCGTTATACGCATTGATATGCGCTGGCGTCTTTCTCTTGGCGCTGACACCGAATATGACCCGCCCATACTGGTTCAAAGCATTATCAATGCGCTTGTCATACTTGGTGCTTTCTTGCTTACGTTCCAGCCTAGCCTGTGCAGCCTCAACCTTACGCGCCAATAGCGTAGCTTCGTCCTCTGTAAGATTGCTCTCAACTTCGAAGACATCTACTTTCGCCAGTTCCGGGTTCGGAAGCTGAGACAGCTTCTTGTAGGTCTCGCCATCGCTGGTGTTCCGGTAGCGCTTGCCGTTGACGAACCGCTCTTCACGCTTGCGAAGTTCTTCCATGCGATCTCGCGTCGAACCATCGCCAACGCTTAGCGTGACATACGCCTCCTTGTTATCCTTGATCCAGCCATTCAAGGAGCGACCGTCCAAGATGGCCTGCGTAGCGCTCGCCATGGCAGCATCAAGTTTCTGACTAGTCTGTTCATCCCTCTGCGCTTTATTGCGAGTGAAGTCCGCGTGAGCAATCTGCTTCAAGCGTTCGACATCAGATTGCTCGTCTCGGAGAAGTTTCAGAGCGTACTCTTGATCCTTACCAGAAGAGTTCTCCATGATGTACGCTTTGCGAGCATCAAAGTCTCCATAGTTATTACTCTGAAGAGAGCTTTCGACCAGCCCTTGCGCCACTTCAGGGCGAGCTTCCGCAGCAAGAGTACGCTCTTCCGCACGCTCAGAGCGAGCTTCCGAAGCCCTAAGCCTCTCGATAGTTTCATCGGCCCTAACATCGCCAATCAATTGACGATACCGAAGCATGGCCTCGTCCTGTGTCTTCCCGTCCACAAGCTCATCGATATAAGCGATACCCGCCGACTGGTCATCTTTGAACATCTCGAAAGCTTTTCCAGCGACATCCTGTGCTGCCTTAGCTCTGCCTTCGGTCTTCAACTGCTTGACCATGTGAGTGAAAGTGCCGGGGTCCACCTTATCCTTGTGCTGGCGATAGATAGCTTCCGCTACAGCAATATCGTCTTCATTGGCGATAGCTGCATCAAATGCCCCTTTGACTACGACGCCATTGCGCCCCAGCAATCTGGCAGATGCCTGCTCTTCTGAAGCTCCATTACGCGCTGCCCAGCTTGCATTTTCTTCCCCAAGGGTTTTCAAGCTTGAGGCCATGATCGCAGGATCATTATAGGATTTCACCGCGTCATCGAAAGCTTGCGCTTCCCTCGCTTCCCCCACAAGGTTCTGGTGCTTAACCCGTTCGCTGGCAGCATGCTTGGTCATCTCTTGGACGCCAAGGCGCAAACGCTCGCGGGACTTCTCAAGCACCATCTGTTCGATGCGAGAGTTGGAGCTTCCTTTGACGATTTCTGCTACGCCCTCGCGAAGCAGCTTTTCGGTATCGTCATACGTATCGAGAGCGGTGGTCTGTTGGGCTGATAGATATCCAGTGTTATTTTCTGTGCCATCCCCATAGAGACTAGTCGAGATCAACTCAGCAACTTGATTGTCCCGCTCCTTAAACTCAGTCTCATTATCCTCACGGATTTGAGTTATAGCAAGCTGCGCAAGCTGATCGGAAAAGCCGGAAATATTCTTTCCAGCTTCTTTTAGCCCTTTGCCCCCATCTCCGAAAGCGGCAGAAGGTACGTTGGGGTTCTGGTAAGTAGGAGCTACCGCATTGGCATTGACACTGCCAAGCTTATCACCGGGGATGCTAACCATCAGGAGAAGGCTCCCTCATTATCAAGCTCATACCACTTAGCTGCAACAGAGCCAGCGGTGCTCAGCAACGTACCGCCGGCTGAAAACTTGGAGCTATTGTACGCATTGCGCCCAGCCATCTCTGATAGAGAAGCTTCATTCTCGAAATTGTCCGCCTGAATGAGGTACGTCTGGGCCTCACGCTCTGCATTATTCTCAGTCGTAAACACGTCGAGAGAGTTGACTTGCGCCTGATCTACAATCAGATCGCCCGAGCTATCTTCAGGGTCGAGTTCTACACCGTTGCCCGCAAGAGCCGTCTTCATCTGCCCCACGATCAAACGGCCCCGGAGCGCCACCTTGCGCTTGGCTTCCTTGCCCCTGTCCCGAGCATCATCAGCGAGGTACTTAGCGCGGATAGAGTTGTTACGCTGGATAGCAGCCCGATACTCCCCCTCGGCCTTAGCTTGCTTTCCGGCTTGCACTTGTCCATACGCACTGACCACGCCCCCGATGATAGAGCTAGCTAGTGAAGCTTCAGCTACGCCACACATTTATCTCTCCATGCTAAAGCGGTGGAACGGCAGGCCATCCGGCCCGTAAGGCTTAGGGTAGTACACAGAAAACCCAACCCACTGAAGCCAGCGTATCGCGTCTTCGTTACGAGCATCGACATAGTTTTCCATGTACTCATATTTACTCCGCCAGTCTTCAACTACCTTGATGCTCTCCCTGAGAAACTTACGCCCATGAAAGCTAAGAGAATTGGTGCCTATCATCCATGGGACCGCCGTGTTCCCCAGCATAGTTGGCGCTTTACATCCGAACATGCATAATACTGTGTCATCTGCTTGCCCGATCTTGACATCACGTGATGTCAGAAAAGAACCTTTCAGCGCATGAAAGGGCAGTAAATTAGTGGAGGCCCAAATCTCCTGTCGATCTGCTTCTCGAATATTCTGTACTATGGTCTTGATGTCTGCCGCCTGTGCGTCGCGAATAGAATATTCAACCTCATTCTTCATCATCGTCCCCTTCTTCGATATTAGGCATGATGGCCGATATTGTCATCGGCAACGGATAAATCTGCCTAATAAAGACCTTCCCCTGACTAGCCCAATCCGAAAAGATTTCGATCTCTACGTCACCGTTTTCCAGCGTGGTAGGCTCTCCATAGTTTTCATCCTCACGCTGCGCCAACTCCACAAGACTACTACTGTCTGGGCCGACAAGCAAACCACGGGTATCCTTGAGCCGCAGCGCCACATAAGGAGTTCTAAGGTCTTTTCCTTGGACTGTGCCACGTCCGCTTTCAGGCGGTAACGTCTCTACGTCCGCTATAATTCGACGGCCTAAATGAACACGGCTATACCTACGATCAAACGTCACACTGCCGTTAGCAACCGTGATATCTTCGACTACTTCACCATCGCACAGCGCAACCGCATCGGTAATCCCTTCGAGATGCCACGCGCCAGTTACCGTAAGCACCGCTTCTCTGACAGTACCGCTTTCCTTATAAGCGTTAAAAGCAGAGCCATCGATAGCTGGGTATATCTGCCCCCCGGACGTGTAAGCGCTGTACCCAGAAGTATCCACATCCGCGTCTGCTAGCGTAGTCAATTCAAACGTATCATCTGTAGAATTGGCCACCTTGTACGTGTTGCCATTCAGAGAAGTCATGCCCGAGACGTTGAAGATGGCGATGACATCGCCGTCAGACAGCCCGTGATCTTCCAGCGTAGTAACTACGCCGGGGTCCGCTTGAGTAACCGCGCTGATATCAACTCTGTCATTTTGCTCGTTAGAGATGACAGAGAACGTGGTGGAAGTTGCATCTGCCACACGGAACCTGTTGCCGTTAAGCTGAGCAGGCTGCGTCTCGTTGAAGCTGCTATCGACATTAGGCTCCCACAAGATGTCGTGAATATCTACCTGATCTCCGTCCGAAAGATTGTGGTTGGCTGAAGTAGTCACGACTACAGGATCAGCCGCAGTTACACCAGAGATGTTAATAGGCACATCATAAGTTGAACCGCTATCTACGAAGAAAGCATCTCGGACATCGAAGAACCTACGGGTGGCCAATCGCTCGATGTACCAAGCAGGAGAGCCGCCTACGGTCCTCTCTACTACGAAGTAAGGGACCGTTTCTCGATCTGAAGAAGTGGGCCGTGTTGAAGCTACGCGCTTGAACTTTCCTTCCGTTTTCCAGCGCGTCCAAGCGATCACTTCCTGTTCCGGGTTGAACGTCATGTTGCAGACCAACCCATCCGCCCGCACCATAGCAACCATAGGATCAGGGACGCCGTAGTACGCCCAATCAACAGGAGCGTATTCATACAGCAAATGCGGGGCAAAGATTGTCATATCATTGCCCTTGTAGCCATCTACCGTGATCTCATACCCAATGCTACGAACTTGGCTCTGGTTCTCTGCGACAAAAAGCGTCTTATCGCCAATGACGATAGGCTTCAGGTAGCTCGCGCCCCAAGAGGACTGAGGTTTTTGCCTAAGCGTCTCGGCAGAAAATGACGCCTCTGTGCCTGCGTTCACCCTCCACTCTTGTCCTGAAGTGAAGATAAGCAGATCATTGCCCGGCACCAGTGCTTCAATGGCGTTAACTTCAAGAGAGTTGAGAGTGGCCGTGATAGCATCATCGGACTGGCGAGGCGAAGACTGGCTCATGTTCGCTTGAGAGCCAGTGACAGAATAGAAACTCGTATCTGGTTTGTTATCTGTGCTAGCAAACACTCTGCGTTGCTCGTAATACGAGGCCACGCTGGGGTAGTTTCCTTCCCCGAAGAACGGGTTTCGTGCTTTCGGGGGCGTCAAGGACAAGTCTGCCGATATGTTATCGTCTTCGAAAGACGTAAGCTCAGTCTCTCCGATTAGCCCATAGATGCCATTCTCCCGCCGGTACACTGCATACTTCTGCGCGTCCGTCGCAGCCGTCCACGAGATAGTATTATCGATAGTGGATTTGGAGTTAGTGACTTCAACGAACGTGGCATTGATATTTCCGCCAGTGGTTTCAGCATCGTATCCCGAACCATCTTCTCCTTCTAACTCAAAAGTATTCGTAGTCTTGTTAGCGACCGTGAACCTTCTGCCATTAACTTCAGTCATTTCAGTGAAGCCGCTTAGGTGTACTTCATCTCCATTCACATATGGGTGACTAGAAGCAGTGACGACAACCGGGTTCGCTGCTGTTGCCGTGGCACTTGAAGTCGTGGTGTTGCTGAGCGCAGGAAGGCTTTCTTCTTCGTTATCTTTATTGATAGCTGTAACTTGGTACCGCTCTGTCACTGAAGCTGTAGAGTTAACAGTGACAGTCTGCCCTGTTGGTGACGCCTGAGCCGGAGCGAAAGTTATGACATCTAAAGACCACGCATCGTGATCTGTTCGACTAAGCTCACGTGGAGCGTAGTTAGCGTGTGTCAGCGTCATAACATTAGCTGATTGAACAATCTTATGCTTCAGGGTCAAAACATCGGCGATAGCATAGGGTGTCGCTAACTCGTACACTTTGAAGACACTGCCGTCCGTACCCGCTGCCGAATATCCTGAGCCATCGATATCAGCGCCCGAACGAAGATCAGTCAACTCAAATGTCGTGCTGGTTTTATTGGCTACAGTGAACCAACGATTATTAATCTCCGGCATGGCAGTGCAGCCAGAAATATACACGTCATCTCCGTTAGAATACCCATGCGCAGCCGAAGTGGTGATAACAACCGGATCAGCTTTCGTCGCACCAGTGATCGTCTTGGCGCTCTCCAAAACCTGACTATCGTTTCTGACAACGCGCATGTATTGATCGCCGAACTCAAGCACATAGGTGTCGCTTTTGTTGAAACGAAACTCTATCAGAGCCGGGGGAGTACCCGTGCTCTCCTTACAAGGGCAAACGAACGCAAGCCCCGGTCGATTGCTAGCGCCACCATACGAACTGATCTGGACATTCAACGCAGTCTTTAGCGCGACAGCATACGCCGCCGTATCAACCCGACCATAGAGATCAGAGCCAATCTCGCCTCGGGCCATGGAGGGTTGGATAATACGCATTAGTTTCTGACCTTGAGAGTTTGGGCTTCAAAAGCCGTCTTAGGAACTTCTTGCTGAGCGTCCACCGCAGTAGCTTGCACTCTCATGTCGTTGAAACGCTTTTCAAGGCGATCCATGATGGTAGACTTACCCGTCAACTCATACGCGATATAAAACCCGAGCCGAACGCTCAGCATATTGATCGCGTGCATGGACCATAGATCGAGAGTGGTGTGGTTCTTGGTGTAGATCAAGACTGCATTTTCCTGATCCGTCACAACAGTAACGCTATCAGCTTCATCGTCAGCATCCTCAAGCTCATAAGGGACCGGAGCAGCATCAGCGCCTAAGGGGTTTTCGATATAGCGCGGGGCCACACAATCCGAAGGCAGAGCGTACCGAAATCTCCACCTATTCGTAGGAGCAGCTTGGTCTGACAGGGCTAGTGCTTCGGATTTACGAGCGAAGCTCCAATTGTGCGCTTCCAATGTTTCGAACCGAGCAGGTTCATACCATGTACGACAGGCGTTAGGAGCGACGCCCGCCTGTGTCTCACTCTGGATCGTGCTCTTCGATCCTACGCGGGACGCAGCCATGTTGAACACTTGAGCTTTCGTAAATCCTACTGGCATTCTGTCCTCCTAAGACAAGACGGGCGGGCTGTTACCCCCGCCCGTCTGAAGCCTGACATCACGTGATGTCACTCAAACTCAGCGAGAGCGGCCTCAATCTCGACCACGAGGGTCTTGCGGGTCTTGCCTCCCTGCTCGCGCTCCAACAAGTCTTTCAACTCGTCATAGTCCATGCCTTCCAACAGCGGAACGATTGCATCGACAGGTTGGTCGAGGACATCGACAGGTTGGTCGAGGACATCGCCCACGTCTTCCGGCTCGTCTTCCGGCTCTTCAGCATCCGCTTCCTTCTGCGCCAGTTTGGCCGCTTTATCAGCGATGCCTTCATCCCGCTGCGCCTTTTGCTGATTGGCCATTGCTTCCACGCGCTTGTTGACTTCCTCGTCGATCTTCGCTTGGATTTCCGCATTGGTCAGCGGCACGCTATCGACATCTTGTTCGATGCGCTGTTCCTGCGGGGTCTTGTAGTCATCCCCCACGATAGTAGCATCGACAGGCAGGCCGAGGCGAGAGCCGGGGCGCAGCCGGTTCGTAAGCTCCGCGATCTCTTCCTTGGTCATCTGTGCTGTGACGCGCTTTTCCATTCGCTGCAACACGATGTCAGGAATTTCCGTAGGAATACCGTCACGGCTCATGCGGAACCGACCGAACGGAGTATTGAAGTTTCGCTTCAAAAGAACTTTTGCCATTTCTATCTTCCCCTTATCAGGTGTTAGAGGGAGGCGGACGCCCCGTAGAACGCCCGCCTCAAGTTTAGCTTACAGCCGCAGAGAACGGAGTAGCAACCGTGCCCGTGCCAGTGGTGCGTCCCTCGATAAGGAACTTACCGCTGGCATAGTCAGTGACGGTCAAAACATCCCCCATGATGCCTCCTTTGGTGGAGCCATTCATGGTAATAGTGTCATACCCGTCTCCGTCAAGAGCGGGCCAACAAGCTACGGCATCCGAAGTGTCGGTATCGACATTCGTGATGGAACCATGAAACTCATCCGTACCGTTAGCCACCTGAATGATATCATTGTTCGAAGTGACAGTCGTGCCGACGATGAACTTGTAGACATCGCCAGTGCCAGTCGCAGCGGGCAACGTGACAGTATCACCTGCCGCATTGTTGAGGACCAACAGCTTACCCGCGTGATCTTCCGCCGTAAGAGTGGTATCCGCTTCGATACTGACAACAGCATCCCCGCGCCGAATAGAGCCATAGAACTTATGGCCTGCTTCAGTGCGTTCGTACTGCACGTTGCCAACGAGATCGGTAGTACGTTCGATCAGACGATCTTCATTGTCAGACAGCGTAGCTGTAGCCGTACCACTAGTATCGACAAGGACAATCAGCCGAAGCTTCTCATTGTCATACTCAGTGATATGGTCGTAGGCCACGGTTGCATCTTCAGTATCCCAAGACTTAAGGATCTGCCACGCCCCACTACCCGGAGAACCGACTTCACGCTGAAGCGCGATAGTCATGTTGTAGGTGCCAGAGATGGCGACTGCAACGGTATTACCCTTCGCGCCCGCCTGAAGCTCTGTGTTATCACCTACACCTGTGAAAGAAGCCATGATTACCTCCTTAGCTTCGAAAGGGTTAGGGTGACATCACGTGATGTCACCCCTCGCCTTAGTTCTGGGCGTCAGCCTGAGCGACCCACGCGGACGGGTTCGGCGTCAGGAAGGCGTTGATCGCGCCCGCCGTAACCGTAGTCGTCGCAATGACGCAGAGGATGCCGAGGTAGCGCTCGTAAGCGCGGCCCTGCATCGGCAGCGGGAAGATGCCGATGTTTGCCCCAGCGTCGAGGTCGTTGGCGTCGTCACCGTCCGTAACGAAAGTGCCGGTATCGATATGCACCGTGGCCGTTCCGTCAGTGGCGATTGCCGCCTGCGCGTCGGATGCAAGCTGGAACTTGATCGTACCGGCGGACCCACCAGTGATGATCGAAGTCGTCGTCTGCATGACGAGATACAGGTTCGGCATACCGTTGCCGATGTCGCGAGCCACCGTAAGGTCGATGACATCGCCGATGAGAGCCGTGCCTGCCGCAGCCGCTACGCTGGTGGCATCGCAGAACTCGTTGCGTTCGTCCAAGATCATTTTGATCTCCTTTACCTTGGGTTAAGACAAACCTACGAGGTCACTAGACCACGCGAGCTTCGTCGGCAGCGAGAACGTCAGTGCGACGGACAGCAACTTCCTGGAAGAACTGCGTCCGAACACCGCCGACATTCTCGATGGTGAGGGTCGAACCCTGCGTCTTGGCCGAAAGCTGCTGACGCAATTTCGTGCGGGTGTCGCGGGCCATGTAGAAGGCCGGACGGCACGCCTGAAGGTTCGGGATGAGGTCGAGAGCCTGAAACATCAACTCAGACAGGTCCGCGCCCGACGAGAACGCACCAGAAGTGTACGTGGTCGAGAGCAGCGACTTGTCGATGTTGCAGATGCGGACCACGTAGCGCCAGTCCTTAAGGCACAGGCCAGCGTCCCAACGGTAGTGGGATCGATAGATTTCCGCACGCCCATTGTTGCCATCGATATTCTCGTCCGTAACCTGCCCCTTGTCTTCGAACTGAAGACCGGCCTTCGAGCCTTTCGGCACGATACCGAAGCACGTCTCGCTGCCCCAACCAATGAGCCAGATCGACGTGTTATCGGAACCGGTGCCGCCAGCATCGATGATATTATCGGCGTTCTCGGCGGACAGATCGTTGAAGCGCGGGGCAAAGCCGGTGAAGGCTTCCGGTTCCGTGCTTTCGTTGCCGAACACCAGAGTGTCCGCCATCTCCTGAGACATGCCCTCGATATGGGGGCGGTCCTCGGACAGACGGAACTCCGCCGTATTGCCGTTAAGGTCCGCAAGAGCCTTATCGACTTCGGCGTAGTCTTCCAGCATACCGCACGTATCGGTAACACGAACGGACGTGGATTTGGTCGGCTGGACGCCGCCGTACATCTTACGCCAAGTCGGCGTCGGGATGCCCGTGCGGATCGAAGTCTGATGGCCGGTGACGAGATTGCCTTCCTTCCAAGTCATGTCGAGAAGGATTTCGTTCACTTCGGTCAGAACTTCCGCAACGGTGGCGATATTGCCGTCCGGGTCGGTCACGTTGGCCAGATCGAGCAACGTGGGGTTGTCGCTATCAAGTGTGGACATTTACCATCACTCCTTACTTTTGGTTTTTCATGGAGGGGTACATCTTCTCCGCTCTGGACCGACGATCCGAAGCATTGACCCCGAAGCTGAACTCGCCCTCTTCGGAAATGTACTGCCCTAGCGTATAGAAAGCTTTGATCGCAGCCGGGTGATCGCCCAGCCCCGTCAAATCCATGGCGTCAACGAGGTCTTGACCGCCTAGCTTCAGCGCCGCATTCTTGGCCACGCTGAGAGCTTCATCGATCTTCCCATCTTCGCCCTGAAGGGCCTTGTCCGCTTTCGCGTCTTTAGCCCAGCCTTCCTTAACTGCGTCCCACTGCTTACTCTGGTCAGCAATGATCGCCTCACTGATCTGTTGCACCGTTTCGGCGTGCATCGTGACAAGCTCCTGAGCTTCCTCTTGGGTAAAGTTCTTACCCTTCGCAAACTCGGAAAAACGCTCTAAGCGTTCCTCATCAACCGGCATACCTTCGGGCAGTGTGAAGGCTTCATACTGGTCAGGGGCACCGTCAGACTTGTCTTCTTCGTCGTCTTCCGACTTGTCTTCCGACTTGTCTTCCGCGCCCTTCTCGGGATCACCACCGGCTCCGTCGCCCTTATCTTCGGACTTGTCGCCGGTGTCTTTACCTTCGGCACCTTCGCCTCCGGTATCTTTATTCGCCTCGGCATCCGCAGACTGCTGTTCCGCAGTCGCGCCACCTTCAGCGCCTTCCCCCACATCATCCGTTGCTTCATCAGCCATCGTCGTCGTCCTTTCTTCCCGCTTGGTCTAAGTCAAACTTGTCTGCAAAATCCTGCGCTTCCTGTTGCATTAGAATATACACGCCGGGATTTGCTGTCAAAGCACACTTGAGCACTTCTTGAGCCACTTCATCGCGCCCAACCATCCTATTCAGGCGCTCCGTATCGAAAGGCTTTGTGGAGTTTCCGTAGATATCTCCCATGCTCAGGATGCTGTAAATAATGAAACGGCCCTCATACGTATCGAGGACTTTCTGCCACATCTCTTTTTCGATGTGCCTTCTCGCCGCCGCAAGGTCTTCCGGCGTGACATCACGTGATGTCATCTACTTCCTCCCCACTGCCGAAGACAGCACATTATCATCCCCGAGTTTAGCATCGGATGCCATCTTCATGGCGTTAGCAGCCTGCGCCGCCATCTCCATCTGCTGCTGTTGCTGCATCTGCTGAGCACGAAGCTCTCGCATCTGCTCCGCATCTCCTGTCGGAACAATCATCTTCGCAGGAGCACCAACAAGATCAGCATAATTATCCAGCGTATGATCGCCGTCGATCTTATCCAGCGCTCCCTCGAAACCCATCTCTCGCATGGCACCAGCGAAATTAACCGTGCGTTCGATAGCATTGGTGGCGACCGACTTCTGTGCTTGTGCCAGCGCGGATACGAACTCTATGTCCAGTTCCTTGCCTTGAAGACCCCTCGGCGCGGGCGGCATGATACCCGCTTCAAGCACCTGTTCGCCAATGCGATTGACCATCAGGCTCAGCCATTCACCGTGAACCTGTTGCAGGCCCGGTCCGATCTGAAGAAGACGCTCTTCATTCACCTGAGAAAGGTACAGTTCATTCTTGGGCTGCACCCCCTCATTCTCCGTGATGGCCATGAACAGGTCAGTGAAGAAGCCCTCATTGATCCGGCGCTCGATACGTTCGATGTTCCAGCCCTGCTCCTGTACGCGAGGATCAAGCTTATACAGGCTTTCGATCTTCTGGTCCCCGCCCATGGCAGAATTGGAGGTGACGCCGCCCGGCAGATTGGCGATAGGCTGATTGCGGAAGGACGGCGGAGCTTGCAACGGCGGATTGCCCGCTTTGGCAATCGAGTTCATCAAGTCCCGCTCGCTCTGCTGAAGAGACTTAACATCTGCCAACGTGACCATGCCGGGACTTTCTACGGCATACACATCTTCATTGGCGGTCATCCAGCGAGGCGCATAGCCGGGGAACACACGATACCCCGACTTCTTGAGATACGCGCTGTACTCTTTCTTACCCTTGGCTTTGTTCTTCTCTTCGAAGTAGACCGAACGAAAGCGCAAGTTCTCCGAGAAAGGAGAAGAAGGATCGTATACCGGATTAGGTTCTAGCACGTGATAGACAGTGTGCCACGAATGATAGTTGCCGTTATCGTAGTTGTTCTGCACGCTTTGGCTGACGCTATCGTAGCCATATTCCGCTACAAGATTGTAAGCTGTCTGCTGGTATTTACGGACAGCCGTGTTAACCCTGTGCTTCTTGTCGGTGGCAAGCATGAAACTGCCAACTGTGTGAGTGTAGAACCGGGCAACATTCTCGAAATCATTCACATGCGTCATAAACGGCGTACCGAATACGAGCAACTCCCGGATCATCAAAGGAGCCATGTTGTAGAGATTGCTCTTGGCCGCGACCATGAGAACGACATCTCGGTACAACTCAAGCCAAGCCTTGTGCTCACGTGGCCCAAGCAAGTCCTTGTTAAGGAGCGACCACACGAACCAAGGCCGAGACGGAGACATCACACCTGCGAACATACCGGCCACTGCTTTTCTGAGCGCCCGGCTTGCCGCATTGTTGATGATGTTCTTGTAGCGCTTGTCGCCTTTGTTGCGATCCTCAACAAAGAAGCGCCCACGTCGCGGGTCAAGATACTCCGACAATTCCTTGTAGTGAGCCTCGAAGGATGAATACTCAAGCTCCATGCCTGAGATACGCTTCATCAAGTCATCACGATCCTGATGCTCATCCGTCGATTTCTTTTTCTTGTCGGCGTCCATGGCCATGGTCTACTCCTGTTCTGACATCACGTGATGTCAGTTATTGCCCCAACAAGGTTTTGGCGGTGCCTTGCTGCACTCCGCCTTCGATAGCGCCGCCGAGAAGGGTCTGCTTCTTCACGCCAGTAAGGCCGCGTCGCGCCTTCTTACGAGAAGCTACCACATTCTCGTCCACGGGCGTAGGAGCCTTCGGCGGAGCCGGGGGCGGCGGGGGAGGGGCCGGGGCTTTCGGGGAGGAAACGCACATGGAAACTTCCTTCTCAATCTATGGACACGTGTGCAAGAGGGTCTACTTCTGGGGTGATCTGCGGAGACCGGCTCATGCCGTGCGGCTGGGACACACGCGCCACATCCTGCGCGTAGTTCAACGCCAACGCATCGGCAATATCGGGGGATGCAAGGCCGCGAGCCTTCATATCTTTCTTGGTCTCCAAGTGTATCTTTTCACCTTGAAGTGTATAACCAAACTCACGTTGGGTCAATTGACCGAACAAGTCCTGTGCCGTCTGTATCTGCGCCCGACCGGGCATCTGCATTGTCTCGTCAACGAACTCAGGAAGCATCGGCAGGATAAGGCTCGTCTTGATGGCTTCCTTCATCCGACCCCACATTTCGTCAGAGCGATACCGATACGTCTCCGGCTGGAATACGGGAGTGTTTCCGAAGTTCACCGGGAAGATCAAGCTAGCATACCCCGACTGGTTGAGGATATCGACAACGCCCGCACCAACGCCGCCAACGTCAACGAAGACGCCTGATATCTCCGTGCCGAGAGAATGAAAGAACTCGATTTTCTGAATGACCTTGTTCGCCACAGCTACGTTATCGAGACCGTTATAAACCCCATCGCCCACAACAGGCATGAACGACCGCGCATCGTTTCCGATCACAGGGTAGATGACGCTGTTATCGGGGCCGAACCGGGCTACGTCAACGCCGATGGTGACGGCGGCGTTACGGTCGGCCACGCTCGGACGAAAACTCGCTCTCTTGGCCCACGCTGTCGGGATGAACTGAAGCGTACCCTGCGACGGGAACTCGCCCCTGACACGGACCTTTACGAAGTCACTGTCTTCGCCGTAGTCCTCAACCCACTCCCGCATCCTCTTCTTGTTCGTGATGTAGACCGAGCGGCTATCGATCTTCCTCACAATGTAGCGATGCTTGAGCTTGCCCTCGCATTCCTCGAAAAAGGCTCCGCTGTTTCTCGTGGGGTTGCCGAAGTCAAACGTCATCGGCTCGCCGTCCGTGGTGCCGCCCTCGCGAACCTCATGGATTTTATCGGGGACCGCGCTGTCCTCATCGAAGATGTAGTAAGACGTAGAATTGGCGGCGTGCTGGCCCGCGAACGCTTCCGAGTTTTCCTCCCGGCTAGTTTGCGCCGTGCAAAACCACTCTTCAGGATGCTTCTTGTAGCGAAGAGACATGCTGCCTCTTCCGCTGTTGTACTGGAACCAATGCTCAGTCAGCGATCTCTTGTGCCACTTCCCAAGCTCAGCCCACGTCTTTGTCCTCAACTGCTCAGCCGTGTTGGCGGTGACAGTCCCCTTGCTGTACGGGCGAGTGTCGGAAATGAACTTAATCAACCAAGCGACCAGCGTGGACTTGCCGATGCCGTGCCCGGATGACGTGGCGAACTGGATAGGATCGACAGCCACACTCCCGTCGAATGCTCTCTTGTCGATCTCCTTCCCTAGCTGTTCGAGGAACTCGCACGCCCACATATCCGGCCCGTATCGAACACCGTATCGCATTCGATAGTCTGCCATGTATTCAGCATACGTAACGAGATCGAGATCGCCAGTGTATACGTTGTGGATCAGCTTCGTATCCGGGTCCACGAATACGCTATCGTTTTCCCAATCGATCACCTGAATAGCCGGATCGCTATCCCAAGGAAACGCCAGCATCACGTAATCAAGGGGTTTGGCGTAGCACTCCCCCAAGATGTCAGCTATCTGGGCGTCCGTACTCAGTTTATCAGGCTTCATCGCTTTCCCCGATATCGAACTTCATCTGCGCCGGGTCCACCGTATTGATCGCCATCTTCGCATCCGTGGCCACCGCCATGAACATCCCGGACAGAAAACACTTCAGCAAGTCCATGTGCACCTTCGCCAACGTATCCGCCACGAACATCACACGCTCCGCGTGCTCCTTCGGCACGATCAGCATATCCTCCCCTAAACAGACGATCAGGTCTTCTTTCGCAGTCCTCTTGAAATCAACTCCTGTGTGCACCATTTCTTCCTCCGCTTATTTTGACATCACGCTAAAGCTACGCGGATGTCAGTTCACTTCCTCGTAATCGGCATCGATTGTCTTGGGCGCATCCTTCTCAATTCGCTTCCGCCCTCGCGCCAACCTCTCTTCAATCGTCACTCCACCATCATTGACGGTGATGTTGTCATTGAACATCCCGAAGATACGCGCCAAGGCCACCAAGGCGCTGTCCTTAGAATACGGCTTCACCCGCACCCTCTTGACTTCCTGCGCGTCATCTCCGCGCCCTTCCTTGTACGTTTCAACCGTGACTTCACCAATCGCGGCAAAATCATCCATACCTGCTTCCGTGAAATCGAAAATGAAATCCCCCGTATCCTCATCGACCGCAATAAAGTTGCCGATGTTAAAGAACGCGATCTTCGCAAGCTCGTCCTTGACACGATCCTGAATATTGTCGGCGCGCTTAATCATGTCGCCACGTCTCTGCTCAAGATACGCAGCAACCTTCGGCGTCGTAAACAATCGCGTGCATTGCGCAAGCGCCGTGGTCTTTGGGTACCCCGCCTTCATCATGGCTTCCGACCGGCTGAAGCCCTGAAGATGGTACTCGACCGCCATGAACTGCGGTTGAGACAGCTTGGCCGCAAGGCTCTTCGATGTCGGGCCTCCTTGTGGCTTCTTATGTCGTTTCGTAGCGATCTTGCGCGTCTTTGGTTTGGCCATTCTCTTCCCCATGCCGTGCGCTTTCGGAATTAAGAGGATGCCCCGGCGCTCTAACGGTCACTGGAAAACCGGAGCGCCGGGGCTTTGGTCTTGCGAGGCGGGGAAGGATGCCTGCTCGACCGCGCCGACTACAGGAAAGCGCACACAAACCGTAGACCGGCACGCCTAGTGTACGAAATCGCAGGCTTTCGGTCAAAACTCTCCAATATTTTTTAGGATTAGCGTGGGCAAAACTTGAGAGGGGGTCGGTAATCCCGATATCCCCAAAAAGTTCGTTGGAAATCCGTGGCTATCTTCGGCCATCTGGGACTGCCCCACGGATTATCGACGGCTGCACCCCGGAAGCCCCATCTCACATAGGCCCCCCGTGCCGTGGCTCGCCATGGATAGCCTAGGCAGGCCGTCGCCGCCGCTGGCCGTGGCTCGCCATGGATGGCCTAGGCAGGCCGTCGCCAGCATGTGACATCACGTGATGTCAAGGCAGGCTGGGGCGAGCCTAAGCAGGCTGGGACGTGGCTATCCGTGGCGTGCCGTGGAGTGCTTCATATGCTTATTTGGGCCGCTGGAATTGGGCGGGCTGGCGGGTGTGAGAGGGGGCTAGGATACTTCAGCTATCCTCAGCGCCGACGCTTTCCAACGCTCGCCCCTTCCCGCCAACGCTTTGCCCCTTCCTAGCGCCAACGCTCGCCCCTGCATACCCCGCTTAAGATGCATGTGACATCACGTGATGTCAGAAAAGCAATTGACTATGCGTAATACCTACCTTATATTCAGATCATCGGGGGCGCACGGGGCGCTACCGAAACAGGAAAGGACTAAACTCATGACTGCCAAGGAAACCAACGACACCCTGAAAGCCTCCGCCGCGCTTATCAACGAAATGTTGGCGAGCGCCGACGACAAGCTGGCCGAATACGAGGACTGCCGCCTTCAGGCAGCTATCGAACTAGCCACGGTCAAGAAGCATCTGGGAAGCCAGAAGGCGCTTCAAGAGTGGTGCAAGGACAACGTAAGCAAGTCTTGGAGCACCTTGCGCCAGCTTGTCCCCCACGGCGAAAAGGAAATGAAGCGCAAAGGCTCGGGCAAAGCCTCGCTGGACAAGGCGCGGAAAGCGAACGCCAAGGCGAACGCCAAGGCTCGCGCCAAGAAGACCACGAACGCCAGCCAGCCTCAGAGCAAGAAGGAAACTCCGAGCGAGATTAACTCGCCCAAGAGTAACGGTTTCGCTCAGGCTTGGGCGCTGTTCCTCGCCATGGATACCAAAACCCGCCTCGCCTTCATGGCGCAAGCCCAGAAGACGCTTCCCGCACCGGATAAGCAAGCGGCTTAATCCTAGCTAGCTTATGACGGATCACGCTTAGGCGTGGTCCGTCATGAGATGCCTAGGCGATAGCCTATTCATCGATAGATGCCTAGGGGCATCAGACTGCTGTTACAGGAAAGGACTAAACTCATGAAGACCGCTCTATTCGACGTAGCCACGATTGCCGGACCATCAGGCAAGGTGATCGATAACTGGCCGTGTATTGCCTATCGCGTTCAAGTCACCTTGCGGAGCACTGGAAAACCCATGATCGAAACGGACTACCATTTAGGCGTCGGTCATGTGAAGTGGAACTGCAAAACCAACTACTACCATCTTACGAAAGACCAACAACATATATGGGGCGCCTGCCAAAACCCGCGATGCAGTCGCAATTTCACTGATAAGCACCTATACGCGGAAACCGCCGCCGCACTAGCCAAGATGCAAAAGGTCAAGCCTGATCCCGATAACGTAATCCATTCCCTGTTAATGGATGGATCGCCTTGTTTGCATGACCAATCCTTTTCCGACTGGGCCGCTGATCTTGGCTATTCGGACGATAGCATAAAAGCCAAGGAAACCTACGAAGCCTGTATGAACATTGGCCGGGCCATCATTCAGGCTGTTGGCCGGGATGGATATGAGGCGCTGCTCGAAGCCTACGCTGAATATTAAGCGGTTTCGGCTTAATAGGGCTGGCCACGGTCGGCCCTATTGAGACGCAATCCCGCGTCATACAGGAAAGGACTAAACTCATGCGTATGCCTGCAAAGGAATATGAATACCTGAAGCGAGCCATTTCCCACCTAGACGATTGCAGAAACTTGCTTGACCGCTCCAAACAATACGAACGCGAGGGACTATCACCCAAGCGGTTCCGTTGGGATTGCACCTATGGCGCTGGCTTGAGCAAGTGGATATGCGACAACATCTACTCACAAGGCATGGATGACGCCCATATAGACACTGCTTTGCGAAAGATCATGCGCTACCTTGGCCTTGATTGGGCTTCCCAAAAATAGGCCCCACCCCACGACACGGGATAGAATGCGATATCTCAGGCCACTCACCCGCTAATCAAGGTAACAACTCAAGAGAGGGACCGAGCTACACCCAGCTTGGTCCCTTTTTCTTTGCCTAATCCAACTGCACCCAACCTCTCCAAACCATACCAAACCACTTCAAATCATAACCTCAAATCTGACATCACGTGATGTCAAATCAATCCTCGTCATTTTTAGCCGCACTATATCTCCCTTTTATAGGGAGAGATATATGTGCTGGCATAAAAGTAATGACAAAGTGCGACTATCGAGTGCGACTATCCATATAGAAAATGCAGCAATTTCAAGGACTTGGTCGCATTAGTGCGACTAAGCGAGTGCGACCACAAAATGCGACCAAAAGTGCGACTAATGCGACTAAGAGTGCGACTAAGAGTGCGACTATCGAGTACAGGTGGCCGCACTAAATAGTCGCATTCTAGGCAGTGCGACTAACGCTATTGCGCTTTCTTGTGGTATGTCCAGAACGTGCGATTACCCTGCCGTTTATAACACTTGACGATAGGGTGATTTTTATCCGCTGTAACAGCATCCTTGATCCGTTTATAAATACGGTTCTGGCTTAGATCGATGTCGCTATCCGGGTTAGCTGCAATATCTTGAGATAGCGTATTCAGACTAAATTGCGTACCGGGATTGTCCTTGAGAACTTGGAAAGCTTCCTCCCGGATAAGATTGTTTATGAGGGTGTTTTCAGCATCGGATTTCGGTCCGGATTTATTGGAGGATACTTGGGCTTGCCGTGTCTTTGCTTGGCGTTCCGTGGGCTGGGTAACGGTCAAGGACTTGCCGCTTTCGATAAGCTGGGCGATCTTGGGCTGTTCCCACTCAGGGGCGTCTTTCTGTTTCGTGTTCTTGATGGCTGCAAAGAACTCCTTATCGTCGCGTTCGATAACGTATTCGAAATCAACATCGGCATGGAAGACACTTGAACCTCGCACGCGATCCGATTTACCCCAACCCGCGTGCATAACGCCTAGGATGGTGCAATCGAACTCATGTTGGAAGGATTGCACCAGCTTCGTAAAGAGACTGGCGTCTTCTTGGGTGTTCTCGTTCAAGCCTTGCATTGATTTTGAAACCGTGTCGATGACGATCATCAGGGGATTGCCTAGGTTGTTTTCTTTTAGGCGTAGGTGAATACCGTTGACGAATGCTTCGAACTCTTCGTCCGTAGGGTATGGGCAGGGAGTGGCCAAGATCAGGTTGTCGGCACTTTCCCCGTCTAGGTGTTTCTTTTCCCAAGCCTCGATACGGGTGTTCATTGCGGCTTGTCCTTCACCTGCGCAATACACAACAGGCCCGGACTTAATCACGTCCGGCCACATGCCGTACCATTCATCTTCAGGACCGAAGTATTCTTTTGCGCCCGTGGCAATAGATAACGCCATGTCCAAGGCAATGAACGATTTGAAGGTGCCGGGGGTGCCGACGATCAAGCCGTAGCATTTCTGGGGGATCGTGTCCTTGATTAACCACTCCGGCGGTTCGATATTACGAATGCCTGCGCGATCATAGAACGTAAAGCGTCCGCTCTTGATCTCTATGCTTTCCGTGCCATCACGTGATGTCACCTTGGCAACGGGTTGGAACCGTTCGGCGATCTTGGCGGCATGATAGGCCTTGGTCATATTGCCGGGAGGGCTTGTGTTGTAGCTATACCCGTTCTCCACCTTGGCGCGAAGGTGGTCTATCTCGTCGCCGGACCACGGCGGATCACAACGCGGGTTCCAGTGCTCCCATATCAAATCCAGTGCTA
>Ga0208542_1000019_pt1 | contig 45657 bp, 53 predicted proteins | sample DEB08_DNA_3_FD_185495 | JGI IMG/M metagenome (GOLD analysis project Ga0208542, IMG submission 185495) | Aqueous microbial communities from the Delaware River and Bay under freshwater to marine salinity gradient to study organic matter... | ecosystem: Environmental > Aquatic > Marine > Coastal ... | reverse complement strand
TATCGCTCTGAGGTTGGCCGGAAGAAGCTGATTGCAGACGCGAAGCGGGAGGCGACAGAAGAGGCTCGCCGTGCCGGCAGGGATGTGATGCGGAATGCGACAAAGGAGATTAGCGAGAAACTGCAAAAGGCTTTTGATGATCTGGCGGAGCGGCGCAAGCAGCAGGGCCGGGATGTTGTCCTCCTGGACATGATGGAAACGGGGGAGATAGACGAGTACGCCCAGAATGTCATGCACCGCATCACCGCGACGGGAGGCATCCGCCCTGCCCATGATATCGATTTTTCCGGTGCCATCCCCAAGGGTGCGGCGATTAAACCCGGAGCCTTTAAGCGCAGATCGCTACTTGTGAGGGATGAGGATTTCTCTGACTTCATGGTGAATGACATCGAAGAGCTTGTTGGCCGGTTGATTGATCAGACAGCGCCCACCCTGGAGTTGAGGCGGACGTTTGGATCATCAGTTTTCGAGGAGACTGAGGCCTACAGGAAGCTTGTCGCGGACTGGCAGCGCATTGGGCGTGAGCGAGGGCTGTTTGATGAGGCCCAGCCGTTTTCGGATGATCCGCAAACCTTCTTTGAGCAGATGAAGGATTTCGCCGTATCTGTTGGCGGGAAGAAGGAAACCTACAAAAAGTGGGACGCCGAGATGCGCGTCTCCATAAATGATTTCAAGGCTGTTTTCGAGAGACTTAAAGGCACCTATGGGCTGCCAGAAACGGCAGACGGTGCGCTCAATAGGACAGGCTTATTCCTGAGACAGACAAACTTCATCAGGATGCTGGGCGGCGTTGTGATATCCGCTATCCCTGATATGGCTCGGCCTCTGATGGTGCATGGCGTGCATAAAGGGTTTGCCCGCCCGCTTGGGTCACTGCTGCGCGGGACTGCTGGTTTCAAGCTGCGGGCTAGAGACATTGAGCGCATGAATATCATCACGGAGATGATATCCAATAGCCGCGTCAACAAAGTGAATGATATTGGAGACCCTGGCTTGAGGCGCACCCGCGTCGAGCAGCTTTCTGGCGCAGCGTCGGATACGTTTGGATATGTTTCCGGGGCGTCAAAATGGAATCATGTGATGAAAACGTGGGCGGCTTTGGCGTCCCATGACAGCATGCTTGAGATTGTTGAGAAGTGGGCTCGCCATATGGACGATCCGGCAGCGCCTATGCCGACAAAGAAAGAGATCGCCTATCTGAAGGACAATTACATTGATGCGGGTGCCGCCCAGGACATCTGGAAGATGGTGACCACTCATGGTGACAAGCACAGCAGCGGGTATTGGATTGCGAATATAGATAAGTGGGATAACGTCAACGCATCCAATCGGTTCCGCGCCGCCATGCATCGAGATGTTGACAGGACGATCATCACCCCAGGACAAGACATCCCGCTCTGGGCCTCAAAGCCGGTTGGAAAGCTCATATTTCAATTCAAGTCGTTTGCCTTTGCCGCCAGCGAGAAGATGCTTCTGGCTGGATTGCAGCAGAATGATCGACATTTCTACAGTGGGGTTCTGGCGGCGATTGCCTTGGGGTCAATGACATATGTGGCCAAGGAGAAGCTTAACGGCAAAGACCCATCGATGGATATCAAAAAGCTGATTGTTGAAGGCATCGACAGAAGCGGCGTTATGGGCTGGCTCATGGAGCCTAACAACTTTATCGAAAAGGTATCCAATGGGCATATCGGCTTAGGCCCATGGATTGCCGGGGAATCCCTGTCGCGATATCAAAGCCGCAACGCTTTTGGTGCAGCCCTTGGCCCTTCATTCGGCTCCATCACTCAGGTGCTCGGCATGGCTGGTTACCTATCTGATTATGCATTTGAGGGGAAAGAGCCAACCGACAAGCAAGTGCAATCAATGATGCGGCTTCTGCCCTATTCCAATGTTTTCTATTTGAGGTTGCTGCTAGAGGCTACGTCTGACTGATTGATGTGTTGCCGATGTTTATGATATGTTCCAGTAGAGGTTAATGAGATGACTTTGTCCAGCACCACCACCGAGGTATCATACACGGGCGATGGCGGCACCACCGCTTTCCCGGTGACATTTGCCTTCTTTGGCACAACCACTGCCGCGCAGCTTGAGGTTATTGAGCGCACCATTGCAACCGGGGCTGAGGCCACCCTGGTAAACGGCACGGACTACACGGTGTCGGGCGGAAACAATGCGACGGGGACGGTCACTGCGACATCAGCGCCGGCCAATACGGTAGAGTGGCACATCCGCCGGAATACCACGCAAACCCAGGGGACGGATTACGTTGAGAATGATCCATTCCCGGCGGCGACACATGAGAATGCCCTGGATCGCCTGACGATGATCGCCCAGGAGCAAGAGGCAGACCATGCTCTGACATTCTCATTCCCTGTCACCTATACTGGTGGCGCGTCTACGGCTGTCCCCGAGCCATCTGCAAGTAAGGTGTTGCAGTGGAATTCTGCTGCTGATGCCCTGGAGAATGGCCCGACATCCACTGAGATCAGCAACGCCCAAACATACGCCTCCGCCGCGTCTGCCAGCGCAGCGGCAGCGGCGGCAAGCTCCGCCCTCGCAAGCGAGTGGGCTTCTAAGACTGACGGTCAAGTTGCCTCGACGGATTATTCCTCGAAGGCGTGGGCCATTGGCGGCACTGGCGTCACCGACACTGCAAGCGCGGGAGCCGCGAAGGAATGGGCGACTGCTGCTGAAGACGATCTCGTTGACGGCTCTGAGTATTCCGCCAAGCACTACAGCGCGAAGGCGTCTGCCCAGGCTACCGCTGCGGCGAACAGCGCGGCATCCGCCGCCGCATCAGCGCAGGGCTTCTCAGGCGTGACGCTGCTAACGGCGTCTTCCAACGATGTCGAGACAACTGACGCCCGCACCTACTATCAGGTGGATGCGAGCAGCAACACCGTCGCTATCAACCTTCCGAGCATTGGCACCGGCAATGACGGCCTCTCCTACACTGTCGAAGTGCTCGACGTCTCTAACGCCATCACGCTTGTCCGAGACGGCAGCGACACGATCAACGGGGTGAGCGGGAACTACACCGGCTTGGTTGAGGTCGGTCAGGTCATCCAGATCATCGCCGACGACGGTACGCCGGATAACTGGATCGTGGTGCAGACCTCCGCGCTGAAGGTCGATGACACGACGGTGGAGTTGAGCGGACGCACGATCCAAGTCAAGGACAACGGCATCACTCCTGCCAAGGTCGCCGGGTCTATCCAAGATCAAAGCGGGACGAGTTACACCTTGGTCCTTGGAGACGCCTTCAAGACTGTTAGCCTAGATAATGCGAGCGCGGTGGCCGTGACGGTGCCGCTGAATAGCTCCGTCGCGTTCTCGACCTCAGACCGGATCGACTTCATCAACGAAGGCGCTGGACAAGTAACGGTGTCGGGCGCATCGGGCGTCACGATCAACGACACGGACGCTGGCAGCTTTACTATCGACCAATACGGCGGGGCCACGATCATCAAGGTCGGCACAGACGCCTGGATCGCCCCTAACCAGACGGTGGCGTAAATGCACCATGTAGCGCCTATCTCGTTTATCGCGCCTCTGGTTGGCGGTGGCTACGTCATCGAGGGCAGCGGCCTTCCATCATCCGGTGCAGAGCTTACCCGGACCCTCGGAACGCCGACTGACGTTGATATTCTCGGCCTCAACTTTCTTCTAAAGAAAACCGTCAACGGATCGCAGCAGTGTTTGGCGGAAGCCTTCGACGGTTCTAGCCAGCATCAACTCCGTTTCGATAGCTCCGACCGGCTTGAGTACCGCATTGTTGCCGGTGCCGTTAAGCTGACCACGCAAGTCTTCCGTGATCCAAACGCATGGTACGATATTTCCGTGCTGTATAATTCCACTGCCGGGACGATTACGTTTTGGGTCAACGGCACTCAGATCACAGCATTTGACACGGATAGCCCGCCAAGCGGCACCGACTGTCAACTGAACAAATCCGGCAACACCCTAACGTTGCTGCGCGATGGCACGAATACAGCCGACACCTTTCTTGGATACGTCGCGCGTATAGCGGTTATTGATGGTCAATCTGGTTTCACTGCAACCGACTTCGGCGAGGCGGTCGGCAACGGCTGGCAAATCAATTCTGCCTCTGGCTTAACTTTCGGAGCAAACGGCGTCTTGATCGAAGGCGGCACGGACATGGCCAGCGGCCATGATAGCAGCTCAAATTTTACCAACACATACACTTCTATAACGGCTTCAAGTTCCGGCCTTTATTCGGGCGGCACTAGCTACTTCACATTTAGCGGTGATGATATTGTTGTTACCGCTGGTGACCACGGCATTTGGACAACTTCCACCCTTTCTGGGGACATTGAAGTTGAATTTACGTGCACAGGCTCATGGTCACAAGGCCAGTACGGTTTTGCCAAGTCCACACATACGCCGTCAGATGATGCTCAAATCGGACTTGGGCCGGATAAGACAAAAGGTTGCGCGGTTCATCATGCGTATTCGCAGATGTATTTCCATGATTGGGATAACTCCAGCAACATCGCAAACACTGTTTCGCCAGATGCAACATCTTCAACTAATCCGTCAGGCTCTACAGTTCGCATTCAACGAACGTCCCAAGGGATTATTCGCGTCTTTGTAGACGACTCTCTAGAGATTGAAGGCTCTGATACCTACACGGGGGATGTCTATTTCTGGATGGCCAATCACGGCACTATCACTAATCCGCTGGATATGGACGACATCACCATTAACTCAGGTGGCGCCTATGGAAATGATTTTGCACGGACTGGCACCATTACCGCCACGAACGACAGCCCGACCGATGATGCGACGAATGGGTATGGCAACTACGCCGTCTTGAACCCACTCAGTAAACACGCCAGCGTTACACTTTCTAACGCCAACCGCGACTGGTCGCAGACGGCATCTAATCAGTGGGTTGAGGCGACCATCGGCATCGGCTCTACGGATACAAACGTCTACCATTTTCAAGTCACAGCCGGTCACCCAGATTGCCAGATCGGCGTGTCGAGCGGCGAGTTGCTCCCCGGTACGACTTACAGTACCAGCCCGAATGCGACCAACATGGTCATGGCCTACGCTGGTGATGGGAACGTGTACTACGGGGGCGGCTCCATCGCGTCGTACAACACCTACGGCGCGACCGACGACATCGGCGTTTCCATCGACCGCGCCAACAGCCAAGTGAAGTTCTACAAAAACGGCTCGCTCGAAGGCACGATTGATATTTCTTCAAGCGCGTCGAACATCGACAGCGCGGCGCATATCGTCCCTGTTATGACTGGTGGCGGTAGTGCCACTGGTACGGTGTTCTTCATCGAAGCTGACATGCCCCAATCTATGCCGAGCGGCACGGTGACGCTCTGCACCGCCAGCCTACCGGCCCCGACCGCCACCACTCCGTCCGCTTATATGCAGACGCTTACATACACAGGCGACGGTAGTAGCCCGAGAACGATAACAGGTTTCACCGATGCTGATGGTAATGCAGTAACACCAGATTTCGTTTGGCTAAAGAGCCGTTCAGGGGCTTACAGCCATAATCTTTATGATGCCGTTCGCGGGGCGGGTGCGGAGAAAGAGCTTCAAACTGACGGCACTGGTGCAGAGGGTGCAAGTAACAACGCCCAATACGGCTATGTAAGTAGTTTTGAGAGTGGCGGATTTGCGGTAACAACAGGTTCAACCGATGACCTTTATGTAAACGACAGTGGCGCAACGTATGTTGCATGGTGCCTCAAGGCTGGCGGTTCCGGTTCTGCCGACACCAGTGGTTCGATTTCCAGCGTGGTATCCGTTGCCGACCACGGCGGGTTTAGCATTGGAACATTCACCGGCACGGGGGCAAATGCCACGGTAGGTCATGGGCTGACAATAGGCGCCCCTTCGTTCTTCATGATAAAAAACCTTGTGGATGCCACCAATTGGACCGGCTGGCATGAGGGTATGACGGCTGGTGATTATGCCATTTACCTGAATACAAACGGTGCGGAGGCGGATCAGGGCGGCTTGGCGTGGCAATCTACTCCTCCATCATCGTCGGTCATTACACTCGGAACGCAATCCGGGCAAAACGGCTCTGGTGATGGGCATGTGTTCTACGCCTTCGCCCGCACCCCCGGCTTGATAGGTATTGGTTCCTACACTGGTAACGGTTCCACTGATGGTCCTTATGTCGTCGTTGATGATGGCGGGTCAGGGTCAGGGTCAGGGTCAGGGTTTCGTCCGGCTTGGGTGATGATTAAGCGCACCGATAGCACTGGGTATTGGGACATTCACGACAATGCCCGTAATCCTTATAACGTAGTTGATAAGAGATTACATGCCAATGCAGCAGATACTGAGGCAACGGCAGGTACTACAGCTATCGACTTTGTAGCTAATGGGTTCAAAATACGAACTGGCTCTGTTGCTAACATTAACGTCAGCGGCGGCACTTACATCTATCTCGCCTTCGCTGAGTACCCATTCGGCGGCGAGGGCATCTCACAGGCGAGGGCAAGGTAATGGAGTTTGGACTGCGCGATCTGGTGACATTGCTGACCGTCGTCGGCGGCGGTTATGCGACTGTGCGCGTGATTGAGACTAAGTTGGCTCGCGTGATGCTTGACGTGGCCGAGGTGCAAAAAACCATGAAGCACATTTGGAACGCGATTGATGGGCTTCAGGAAGGCCGCGGCGTAATGGAAAAGCAGCTCTCAAATTTTAGCGTCATCTTATCGCCGGATCGCTTAGCCAATCTCAACTACAAGGCCGGAGAAACCGAAGCGCGTCTTCGCGTCGTCGAGGAGCGCGTCGGTGCGCTTGCCCGCATGCACAACGGCGAGCATAAACCGGTGGCCGTGAAATGAAAGAGCGCCTTGCCATCGACGCCGCCGTCGCCGCACCGGCCTTGAGCTTACCTTGGTGGCTGCACGCCGTCGAGGAAACAATGCAGTTTGCGATCGTCTGCGTCACACTGGTGATCGTTATCTTGCGGTTGCGGATTGCAATTCGAGATTGGAAGCAGCAATGATCTGGCGGCTGAATTTTGTGCGAAAGATGGCAGGCCGGGTCGGCGGCGCTGATGAAAACGTGAAGATGGGGTGCTTTGACTGATTCAGATGATTAGCAATGCCAAGCCTGAAAAATTATGAAAGGACTTCCCCATGTGTTTTTAGCTCGGCCCGCTTTGGCGGGCATCATTCTACTACTCGCGGCCTGTCAAACGGTCGAAACGCCGAAGGTTGAAGCGGCATCTCCGCAAAAAGCGGCGTGCATGACGGTGGAGGATATTGTCGCGGCAAATGTCGATCTCCCTCTGGTGGATCAGGTTCTGAAAATGCGCCCGGATTGGAGCCGCAAGTATTTGGAGATCGGCGGCGGCGCTAGCGAGTGGATCGAGAAAGCAAAGTTTATCGTCTTCGTGATACTCAGAGACAAACGTGTGGCGGTGTTTGTCATGGACAAGAACGGATGCGCCTTTAAGACCGCGCAGACCCACCTTGATGCTGTTTTGCAGATTACAGAGCAGATCGACAAGGCGTCCCCAGCGTCGTTTCTCAAGCCGAAAGAATACTGTTTCAACTGCCGAGAGGCGTGATTGATGCCTAACCCTGGCCTGCCGAAGGATGAGACAGAGCGCAGAGTGAGCGCGCTGAACGCTGCTCTTGAGAAAGGGTATCCGCCGCCTGAGAGGGCCACAAATGGCCAGAAAAGCGCTATTCAGGCCGCCTCGGATGCGCTGGGTATGAACGAGCAGACCTTGCGGACCTGGCTCAGACAGCACCGCGATAAGGTAGATTGGAGTCTGTACCAAGACCCCTCAGAAATCGGGGCCATTCCAGAACCTGAACAGATCGAGGCGTCGATTTTACAGGACCGCATCAAGGTGCTAGAGGCGGCTTTGAAGTCGTCGGCAAAAGAGGAAATCACCCGCCAGGCGGTTAGGGAGAAAATCTTTGAGCTATCCGAGGCGACTCCAGAGCCGCCCAAGTGGCTTTCTCCCAAGAGAATATCAAGTGGGTGCAAGGGCGTCCCCACCATCATGCTTTCCGATTGGCACTGGGGCGAAGTGGTGAAGCCCGGCGAGATTTACGGCGCCAACGAGTTCAACCTAAATATTGCCAATGCGAGAGCCAAGCGCGTGGTGGAGACGGCGACGGATCTCCTATTCAACCATATCGCAAACCCGGAGTACGACGGGCTTGTGTTGGCCCTGGGCGGCGACATGGTGACGGGTGACATTCACGAAGAATTGTCGAAGACTAACGATGCCCCGATCATGCCGTCAGTCCTCAACCTGTTTGATGCGCTGACGGGTGTTATTGAGAAGTTCGCGCAGCGGTTCGATAAAATCTTTATCCCTTGCGTGACGGGCAACCACGGGCGGAACACCCGCAAGCCGCAGAAGAAGGAGCGCAACGCGACCAACTTCGATTGGCTGGTCTATCAAATGCTGGCCCGGCATTTCAAGGACCGCCCTGGCATTCAGTTTTCAATCCCTGACGGGCCGGATTGCCACTATTCCGTTTATGGACACCGCTACCTCCTGACGCATGGCGACCAGTTCCGGGGCGGCAATGGCATTGCGGGCGTGTTGATGCCGATTGAGAGGGGCCGGCACAAGAAATCGACCAGAGATACCGCCTTACAACGGTCCTGGGATACGATGATTATCGGCCATTTCCATCAACTCATTCAGCTTCCTCATCTGGTCGTAAACGGTTCCCTAAAGGGATATGACGAATATGCCTTCTCGGAAAACTTCAGTTACGAGGAACCGGCGCAGGGTTGCTGGATCACTCACCCGGAAAAGGGGATCACCTTCCAAATGCCGATCTATCTTGGCGACGTTGAGAAGCCGGGCGCAAAGGATTGGGTATCGTGGGCGGCATGAAGCAATCCCGCATGATGTCCCTGATTGAGGTTGTCCTTCAAAGGGCCGGAATGCTGTTCGTCATATCGCCCCTAATGGCCCTGTGGTGGCTTCCCTTCAATGGCCTGGGGGTCAGGGGCTATTGGGACGGGGTTTGGCTGTCCTGGCCCTTTGTGGCGGTCGCTGTGGCCTATGGATACGTGGTCCGAAGGTGGTTTAACAGATGATCGTCACTATTCGGGAACCTGACCCAGGAAAGGCGGAGATTTTCGTTAAGTCGGACGATGGAGATTTTACCTATCCCGTTTCTGAATCGATGTGCTGAGTTATACATGAACAAACAGGTGCCATTCTAAAACGCGCCTATCAAAAGAGGCTGAAGACGATGACCAAAGACGTTCCGCAGATGGGCTTTAACGTGCCAGTTTCCAAGCCGGTTAAACGCAAGATCATTTATGGCTGCGCTGCCGTGGCTGTTCTCGCTTTGGTGTTGTGGGGGCTAGCATGATCGAGCAGTTGACGGGAGACCTGATCCGCGACGAGGGGCTTCGCCTGAAGCCCTACAAGGACACGGTTGGAAAACTGACAATCGGGATAGGGCGCAACCTCGATGACGTAGGCATCACCGAAAACGAGGCCCGCTATCTTTTAGAGAATGACATCGGCGTGGCCATGTCGGAGCTAGACCGCGAGGCCCCCTGGTGGCGCGACCTTCCAGAACCGGCGCAGCGGGGGTTAGTGAATATGTGCTTCAATCTCGGCTGGCCCCGCTTGTCGAAGTTCATGGGCATGTTGGGGGCCTTAGAGGCGGGCGACTACCACAGCGCCGCAGAAGAGGCCCTGGATAGCCGCTGGTCCGCCCAGGTGGGCGACAGGGCGCGGCGCATCGCTGATCTTTATAGGAGTTGTGCATAATGTTACCCATTATCGGGGCGCTCGCCCCCATCGTCGGCAAGGTGATCGACAAGGTATTCCCTGACACCGAAAAGCGCGATATGGCCAAACTGGAAATCATGTCGGAATTGCAGAAGCAATCCGGCGAGATTGAGAAAGCTGCCGCTCAGATCATTAACACCGAAGCGGCGAGCAAGCATTGGCTGGCGGCAAACTGGCGACCGCTAACCATGCTGTTTTTTGTCGGGTTGATCGGGGCTCGCTGGTTCGGGTTCGTGCCTGAAGGTATGAGCGAGGCCGAATACCTCTCAATTTACGATTTGGTAAAGATCGGCCTTGGTGGTTACGTTGTGGGCCGCTCCGCAGAGAAAATTGCCCCTGGCCTGATCGACAAGTTCAAGACGAAATAGGCTCGTTTTAGTTCATGGCCATAGGCTCATGAATGAGGTTGTCGATTGGAATTGCTTTGACCTCCTTGTTCGACAGGAAACGATTCTCTCGGCGGTCAAAGACTTGCCAGTTCGGCCCGCCATTCAACCCCCTGGGGACGTATCGCGTGCCATCGTCAGTGCTTGGCCGATCAAACGGCAATGCCTTATTAAACACTGCTCGCAACTTTTTCTTAAATTCACTCATGTTCGTCTCCGCTCATTTTTCCGCACATCTTGCGGAGATTGTTGGCTGCTTTCTCCGCAAACGGACATATCCAAAAGCCGCCGAGCCGCGCCGATTGCTCCATAGCCGTCCTCGCCGTAGGCGATCCCAGAGGCGACAGGGTAGGCGTCAACAACGGCTTGTAGTGCCGCCCGCAGCCGCTCGATCTCGGCTTCCTTGCGCTCGATCTCGTCGGCGGCAGCCTCAACTAGTAGCGCCTGTGTGTTTCTTTCATCGAAGTCTGGGTCTGGTCCGACATGCGAAGCGCGTAGCTGTTCAACCAAATCAACCATCATTTAAATACGCCCCCAGCGCCTGTAGCGCGGGCCAGTCGTCGGCTTCACAGGTGTCGACAACGGCCTGCGATAACTCGATTAGCCGCATGTGGCCCTCGTGCATCTGGTCGATCAGGTCACAAAGCTGGTCGTAGGTCAAATCATCGTGACGCTCGGGGAACTGGATAACGTCAGCCATTTTCGGTGTCTTTTTCACAAACAAACGCTCTCATAACCTCCACCTCATAGCCATAAACCACCAGCAGACGGTCGAGGGTGCGGAGCGTCGGACTGACGCGGCCCATCTCCCACGACTGTATCACCCGCACATGCACACCTGATGCCTCTGCCGCCTGTTGCTGCGTCATGTCGGCTTCTTCGCGCAGTTGAGTGAGGATTTCCGCAAACTGATCTTGGCGCTTTTTCCTTGGTCTACCCATTAGACCAACTCAACATCTCGGCTGCAATCAGCAGGATAAAAATTATGATACCAAACCAGCCGGCGACACAGATGCCGCCGATCAAAATATTGAGCCATTTACATTCTTTGAGATTCATTAGTCCTCGCCCCGTGTTGCTTTAGAAACCTCCACGCCACATCAATCATTGACCCGGTGAACTCCCAGGCGTGAGTGACGATATATATCGCCTCCTTACGCAATTCCCTGATAGGCATATTATTCGACCTCGTATCCATTGTTAATGTACCACCGCTCCATAAAGTCTAGCGTCTTCTCGTAGGTGGTAAGTGTAACATCCTTGCCCTGGCGCAGTCTGTAGACGAATGTAGGGCTTCCTGTGATTCTCAACCCTAGGCCGGCAGCGGTGATCCTTCGCTGATTTCTGGGGCGGTTTGCGTGAGAGAGGAATTCTTCCACCCTCGCCGCAAACTCATCTCGTAGGCTTTTGGCCATTAAAATGGAATTTCCTGATCAAGAGGATCGACGCTGGCAGGTGCGTCTTCAGGAATGTCCTGCCGCATAACCCAGGCGTACCAAGCGTCAGCACAGGCGTGGCTTTCGTGCGCCTCAATGCATGACTTGGCAATTGCCAGACGGGTGATCGTGTCATCCTTGGAGATGCCGACAGGCTGGGACACGTTGACGGTGTTCATGGCACCACCCTGCTCCGTTGGGGCGGCTCCCTGCTCCACCTTTCCACCCTTGCCGGGGGACTTCACCGTGTAATACATGGTGCCATTCCACTCGCGCTCGTCGCAAAGAGCTTTGTATGTGCCGCCGACCTGAAACAGGTTTTTGTCGGAAGGCCAGTAGGAGACCCACTTGTCTTCAGTGGTCTTGATCGAGCCAACCTTCTTTCCCTCTTTCGGATCGTAGATGTTGGCGATAGTAAAAGTCAAAACAGCCATTTCGATTTCCTTTCCATCAATCTTGGCTATAGGGCCGAGGTAGTGCTCCACCTCGTGGATGAAATCTTCACGCTCCATTAAACTGGGAGCAGAACGCAGACGCAGCGCAGTAGGATTCGCACCGGACCTTTTCGCCGGGACGGAATTCTACATAATGCTGGGCCTTGAGTTTGCCGTCAAAGGCAAGCTTTCTCTTCTCCGCATAGCGAATAAGCTCACTTTCGCTATCGAGAAGGCGGATCGCTTTCTTCTGGCCCTCTTTCATCAGGGCGTATTTTGCCGGACGCGCCCACTGATCTTCTTCAGTGCATTCCGGCAGGTTGAACATGGCAGCCTTGTGCATTTCAATGCGCTCTTCGATGTAGGCCTCGCACTCGGCGTCAGTCCACACAGGAGCCTCAATAACGCCAACCTGGGACTGCGGGTAATCGCGCTCACGCTTTGCCTGTGACCTGCTCCAGTCGCGATACAGGGCGACAATGAAAACCTTGTCCACCTGAATATTGTTTTTCCGGCACAACCACGCCAGGACGTTGAGCTGGGCGATCTTGTCAGGCTTTAGCCCGTTAATGGTTTCCCATGTAGAGGTGAACTTGTAGTCGTATAGGACGTTATCTTCCCACAGATCGAGCTGCCCGGAGAGAACCCAGCCATTGACAGTGAAAAAGAGGCGCTTTTCGATGATGCGCTCACCGAGAGGATCGCCGGCACGCTCAAGGATGTGGTGCATGGCCTGTCCCATCAGTCGGTACAGCCAGTCAGACACATCTTCAGAAAGATCGTCCGCATGCTGCTTTGCCAGCGCCACAAGTCTGGGCGGCGAGATAAGGCGGGTGACCGAGATGTCGCTTTCGCCTGGATCGTATGGATCGTTGAGGGCGGCGTCCACCAATACCTGCGGCAGATTGAAGTTGTTGGTGATTTTCATTGCTTGATTCCCATTTCATCAATGAATGCTGAAATTTCCTCAACAATATCGTCGCGATACGGGGCGATAACGTCAGGTTTCTGCGAGTGCATGCCGACAAGATAGTCGAGCACTTGGGCAAGGTCGTTGACCGCCATCTCAACGGCGACGACCTCCATTTCTTTCTTGCTAAGCATCAAGCAGCTCCCTCACCTTGTCGGCGTACATGCCATTGCGGATCAGGAATGCCATAGCAAAGACTTCAGTGATCTCGCCCTTGCGGATCATGTCTTTCAAGATTTTGACGTAGGTCATTCTTGTCTCCCTTACGGTTATAGGACTTCGCGCTCCTAACCACCCGCTTGCGGTACAGCGGTGTTCCCAGCGCCCTGGCGTGTGGATTTTTGCGCGTCCCCTTCATTCGCCCACCATACCATGTTTGATAAACTAGGCAACAACTTTTTTGGATTGCGTTATTCAAATTGGTAATGCTATACTGCTCAACGTGTTGGACCACAAGGGATGCGCGGATTATGATTCGTGATAAAAAACATCTGGAATTTATCCGGCAAACGGAATGCGTCAAGTGCGGCTCGCCGCATGTAGAGGCCGCCCACTTACGGATGGGTACTGACGGCGGGATGGGAATGAAGCCATCTGACTGCTGGGTTATACCTTTGTGCTCTGCCCACCACCGCCAGCAACATAGCATGGGAGAACCTGCTTTCTGGGATGGCTGGGAGCCGCACCACCTTGCGGAGGCATTGTGGTTTTCGACGGGTGACTACGATGAGGCAATTGGAATCATAGAAAGGAGTCGAGATGTTAGACGCAGAGAATTTGGCGAGGGAATTGTCGGAGAGGGGGAAGATCAGGGCGGATCGCTCTGCCGCTTTCCATCAGATGCAGGATTCTGAGAAGTCCGTCCTGGCGCAGTACACAGAGAAGGCTATCAGGGACGGGGCGAAATCCCAGGCAGCCGCCGAGGCCACTGCCAGGGCATCCTCCGATTATCGTGATTTCCTGGCATCGAAGGCCAAGCTTCGCCACGCCTATGAGCTGGCGGTAGTAAACCATGAATCCTACAAGGTTTACATCGAGCTTCTCAGGTCAAACCAGTCATATGAAAAAGCACAGATGGGGTTGGTGTGATGGAGAAAAACTTACCGGCACTGATTGACGAGGCCTCCCGAAAGCTAGGCGAGGCGAGAACATCAGCAGAGGTACTTGAGGCCAGAGCGCAGGCCCAGGCAGCGATGCACTATGCGAAAGTGACCAAGGCGGCGACAGAAACCCAAGCTGACTGCATGAAGATGATTGTCCGCGCAGAGATGCGGATGGCTGACGAGATAGATGCCGGGCAAGAGCGTGGGGAGTTGGCTAAGTCTGGCGAGGGCCGTTCTGCAAGGGTCCGTGACGCGGACGCATCAACGTATGAAGAGTTGGGCTTAACAAGGCAGCGCGTCCACGACTTCCGCAAGGTGAGGGATGCCGGACAGGAAGTTGTGGATCAGGTGATTGACCGCGCTGTTAGCGAGGGTCGAGCGCCTTCCAAGGCAGAGATAATGCGGGAAATATCTGGGGAAACAGTGCCACTGACAGACCCAAGCCCACCAGAATCTTTCGCAAAAGCCATCCATATGTTAGGGTACGCGAAGGAGTTGTCCACATACTGCGCTAATTATGAGCCGCATGTAATTAGGGACGCCTTGTCCCCTGACGAGCGCCGCCGCCTACACCACTACTTATCACAAATATGCGAATGGAATGAGGAGTTTTAATATGAGCTACGACAAGCAGATCAACAACGACATTTTATCTGAGATTGACCGCCTTAAGCAAATGGATGGGATCATTGAGCCGCGCTGGGTAGCCAACGCCGTCACTATGAAATATTTCAAGGGGATGCCAGCCAATGAAGAGGCCGAAATTGTTAAATTCATGGCCTTTACTGAGTGCCGCCGAAAGGTGGCGAAGCTCATAAGTAAAAGTCTGGACGGGTCCAAGTCTGACCGCCGTGACATTGTGTTGCCGGGTTTTGAGTATCTGCAAACGCACTACGAGGTCAAGCGCGACGGCGATTGGGTTGGTGTTCCGATAAACCTAATGTCTCAGTCGGAGATTCTGGAGAAGGCGGCATTCTACAAGAAGATGGGCGAGGCCGTATTTAAGCACGCACAAGAACTGGAGGCTTACGCCGCTAGGATGGTCGCCACCAGCAATGGGTAAAATGAGCCGCGACAAAGGAGCGAGGGTTGAAAGAGAAATCGTCAACACTCACAAGGAGGCGGGTATTCATGCCGAAAGGTATGATGCCAGAAGAGGACAATTCGGCGCTGCGCGTTCCTACGACATTGATGTCTATTGGAGGGGCAAAGATGAGGCTCCGCTATGTGGCGAAATCAAGGCACGCAAGGCGTTTCCTAAATGGCTAGTCGAATATCTGGGCGAGAATGACTTTTTGGTTTTGAGGGAGGACAAGCGGGAGCCTTTGTATGTTGTCCCGCATCGTGTCTGGCTGGAGATTCTTAATGGGAAAGAGAAGTAATTTTGACAGGGTGCCGAGGGACTATTACCCGACACCCATGGAGGCGGTGATCCCACTTCTCCCGCATCTAGATGAGCGCACCAGATTTGATGAGCCATGCGCTGGAGATGGGCGGTTGATTTATCACCTGGAGCACCATGATCACGAATGCATTGAGTGCTCAGACATTGAGCCGAGAGCGGCGTTTATTGCGGAGGAGAATGTTTTTAACATTGAGTATTGTGCGGGAGAGTGCTTCATCACCAACCCGCCGTGGGACAGGAAGATTCTGCACCCGTTGATAGACCACCTTGCCGGCATGGTGCCGACTTGGTTGTTGTTTGATGCTGACTGGATGCACACAAAACAGGCCTCTGACTATCTGTCATACTGTGTGAAGATTGTTTCAGTGGGCCGGGTGAAATGGATTGAAGATTCCAAGATGACTGGCAAAGATAACTGCTGCTGGTATTTATTCGATGGAGCATGGAGCGGAAGGACTGAGTTTTATGGCAGAAATGGATAGAGAAAAGTGTCTGGCGGTTGCGGCTGAGTTGGTTTGCGGGCAGCGCAATGAGGATTATGGCACTGTTGAGAACAGCTTCCAGTGGATAGCTAACCTGTGGTCGGCCTATCTTGACCGGGAAATTGCACCTCGTGATGTTGCCGCCATGATGGCGCTAATGAAGATCGCCAGGATCAAGAATGGCCCCAAGGGCGACAATTGGATTGATCTTTGTGGATATGGGGCTTGCGGTGCGGAGCTGGATGGGGTAGATTGACACAGTTGAAGTCATCCTCCCCTTTGACTCCTGACGCTTCAACTGTCTCCCTGATGGGGGTGGGTTTCCCAGAGCCCACCCCCTCTCCTTTTTTATTGATTCCTTAACACTATTCCCATATCTTGAATGTGCGGCGAAAAAAGCAGTGGTTAGCTACCGCTGTCGGCTTTCGCAGTCCCGGCCCGCCGCCTTTTCTTTTGGACTGCACGATGAGGGGACTGACATGATCATCAAAGAGCACCTAGAGTCCGACTATGTCCAAGTGCCAAACTCTCTGGCACAGCATAGAGGGTTGTCGTTTTTTGCTCGCGGGATGCTTTTGTATATTTTATCGAAGCCGGCAGATTGGATCATTAGGGAAAAAGACCTGATGAATGAGGGCAACTGTGGGCGTGATAGGGTGAGAAATGCCGTCAAGGAACTACTTGAAGCTGGCTATCTTACCAGGTTTCAAAAACGGTCATCCGGCAAGTTTAAAGGGGTTGAATACGTTGCTCACCAACGGGTCCAACCGTCGCCTGAAAAACCGTCGACGGAAAAACCGACGCCGGTAAATCCGACACATACAAAAGAAAGAAGTATACAAAGGAAAGAATCTACAAAAGATTCTACAGTTGCCGGCAATGAGTTGACGGTTGATAAGGCCGAGAACGGCATGTCGGAGATGAGTCTAGACTGGGACCAGGACGATTTCGGTCAGTGGTGGAATGCTTATCCAAAGCAGATCGGCCAAGACGCTGCCCGGAAAGCCTACTTCAAGGCCGCCGACAAGACTGACAGGGCGACTCTACTGCGCGGGGCCGAGGGATACGCTGCCGAGGTCAAGGGCAGGGACAAGCAGTACATTAAGGGGGCCACCGCATGGCTGAATGAGGAACTCTGGGACGACTACGACTACCAAGCCAAAGGCCTTTACCGATATGAGGGCCGGGAGGTTAACATTGATGCGGAGACAGCGGCACGGATTGGTGCCAAGAAAGTGGAGGAGTAAATGGAGATCACGGAGTTAAAATCACGCCTGGACACCTTAATGGTTTGCCGGCACCTTTTCCCGGCTGGGCGTGTTTCTGGGAATGAATTTGAATTGGGCTCTCTGGGCGGCGACAGCGGAAAGTCGCTGAAGGTACACCTGTCTGGCGACAAGGCGGGCATCTGGTCTGATTTCGCTACTGGGCAAGGTGGGGATATCATCGATCTTTGGCGGCTTTCTCAGGGCCAGTCCCTTCAAGAGGCGCTCGACGATATAAGGGCTTATCTGGGCGTCCAGAAGGTGGAGTTCACCAAGCCAAAGCAGCACCACTACGATATACCGCCCAAGCCACAGGCAACCAGGGTGAAGACGCCATATCTCATGGACCGAGGCGTGTCTGAGAAGGCGGTGGCGGCCTACAAGATCGGGCAGGTTGGAAATGATTTGATATTTCCATTCTTCTGGAAAGGTGAGCCTGTGCTGTACAAGGCCAGAGAAGCGGTTGACGGCGGGAAAACCATCCCCACCGCAAAGAATTGCCGTCCTGTCCTGTTTGGTTGGCAAGCCATTCCAGATGATGCGCGGGCAATTGTTATTTGTGAGGGCGAGATCGATGCCCTTTCGCTCTGGGACTATGGTTTTCCGGCGCTGTCCGTCCCGTTTGGCGGTGGTACAGGCAATAAGCAGCAGTGGATTGAGCATGAATTCCACAATCTTGATCGCTTTGAGATCATCTATCTGTGCCTCGACAATGACGAGGTTGGCCACGCTGCGGCTGACGAGATCGCCGACAGGCTTGGTCGCTACAGGTGCAAGTTTGTCACCCTGCCATACAAGGACGCCAACGAATGCGCCCAGAATTCCGTTTTACCGGCGGATATTACAGAATGTTTCATCAACGCCAGACACTCTGATCCAGAGGAATTGGTTTCTGCCGGCGAGTTTTTCGACGCTGTGGAGGCTGTTTTCCGCCCTGCTGAGGGAGAGAGGCTGGGGTACACCGTCCCCTGGACCGAGCTTGACGGCAAGATCGTTTTTCGCCCCCATGAATTGACGCTGTGGACAGGAGCGTCGGGCGCGGGGAAGAGCCAAGTCCTCAGCCACGCTCTAGTCGGCATGATGCACGAGGGTGCGAAGGTGTGCCTAGCCAGCCTGGAGATGACGCCAACACAATCCCTAAAACGCATGGTGAAACAATTAGGCGGCGTGGATGTGCCAACCCAGGAATTCCTGAAGGACTGCATAAACTGGCTGGACGGAAAGCTGTGGCTCTATAACTTTGTCGGCAGGGCGTCTATCGACACATTGCTCGATGGGTTTGAGTACGCCCGCAAGAGATACGGAGTGGACACGTTTGTGATCGACAGTTTCATGCGCCTGGGCATAGGCGTTGATGACTACAGGGCGCAGGACGATGCCATTTTCCGATTGACCGATTGGGCTGTAGCCCGCCCAGTGCATCTGCATTTGGTGGCGCATGCCAGAAAATCCTCAGAGACGGCCCAGGTGCCGGAAACCGAGAGCGTCAAAGGCACCTCAGAGATTGGAGCCAATGCATTTAACATTGTCGGCATTTACCGAAACCGTGGGCTGGAGGACGATCTCGCTCAAGCTCAGCTAGACGGAGACACGGAGAAGGTGGCCACGCTTTCCGATTTACCGGGGGTGAAAATAAACATCGCCAAGCAGCGGAATGGGGATTTCGAGGGCAAGCGCGGCTTGTTTTTCGACGCCAGGACATATCGCTATTCGTCGAGCGGAATTGACACGAAAAAATATATACCGCTGGAAGGCCCATAATTGCCCGAGAATGACCCGACTCTTGTTTCCAGGTATCCCCATGCCGGAAAATCGACTCGCGCGCTGGCGGGCCTTAAAATCGCCCCCATAACGCGGGCAAAAAAAGGGCCCTATGAAAGGGCCCAAATGAAAACCAGGAAAATGATATAGTTTGTGATTGTTATTATCGCCGCCCTAAACAGATTCGCGAGTCGCCGCGCCGGCGTTATTCCTCACTACGAATCCAGATTCATAATCATGCCGCGCCCGGCCCTTTGCTTTAAGGCCGACAACTACGCCCGAGCCGTCGCCCGGCCGCCAGTCTGACTCGTCGCCGTCGATCACGGGGAAGCCGTTCCAGGTTTCCGGCAGCTTATCAAAAACAACCGCAACATTCCCGCCGGCATTTAGCACCTCGATACAATCGGAGTCGTTCGATTCCGTCCGCGAATAGGTGATGTGATACGCTGGATTCATCGCCCGTTTTTTGATCTTGCTATAGTCATAGGGCGCAACTCCGAGGCGCTGGCAAAAATCAATCACGGATTCGCCTTCATACTTCACCCGTTCCCATGGGATATCGGACGTAGCATTTAAGCGGATTCCAGCGTAAAGGCCTTGCCTATTCGCCCGCAATGACAGCCAAAAAATATCTTCGAATAGCAGGCACAAAAACGCCTGGCGCTGTTCAAAGTAAAGGCGAGTCTTAGCTATCCGGGCGCGTTCTTTGCCTGCCATATAAGCCGGGTTGCCGGCCGTATGAAGGCAAGCTTCAATGCATGCCGGCGATGCGCTGGCGCAAACATTAAACCCGGAAAGATTCGCGGGCGCCAAATGCAAGGGCGCGGTCAAAACGCCCTTTTTCATATTCTTAGCAACCTTTGGATTCGAGTCCGGCTTAGATAGCAGGAAAGGGCGGGATTTAATGTTAATCCCATATTCAGCGGCGATTCGCTTTGCTTTGGCTAAATTCATTATTCTGACTCCCTGATTGAAACAGCGAATTCGATCATATCGCGGGCCGCTTTTTCATTTGGCGAAAGATAAAAAACGGCCGCGACAACGGCGGAAAGCATGCCGGCTGTTACGTTTCTGACGGTATCGACTCTATCCTCTATTGTGATGTCGCCAGGACAATCGTCGTAGAATTCCGCGCACGCCTGAATGGCGTCGAGGCCTATCTCATAGCCGGCGGAGAATTCTCTTTCTGTTTTATTCATTATTCTGACTCCTGTTTGTGCTGCATGATTACAGCGACAAGGGGACTCTTGCGAATCCCCTTGCGCGATGTAATCACAAGCCGTGCGCCCGCAATGCGTCTCTAATACCTTGCTTATTCGCGCCGGCATCAATCAAGGCAAGCGCAATGAATCGCTTGTTGTCGCTATCGCCGGCTTGCGAAAGCACCGACATATAATCACCGTAGTGATTCTGCGTGGTCATCGGCGATTCCTCAATATCGCGTACAAGCGGCTCAAGGTCTTTTGCGATATCTTTAAGAATAGCTGTTTGCTCGGGTGACATTGATTCGACTCCCTATGCGATGATCAGAAAAAACAGGATAAATGCGTATAGATAAACGCCGGCAATGATCGCGCCGGCGATGGTTTTCAGTGTTTCCATAATGTGACTCCTAGTGTCGCTATTTCCCAAGGCCAATAGTGGATCGGATCACAATGCAGAGTCAACGGAAAAAATTATCAATTGTGATAATTGCCGGGGTAACAATCCCCCATAAATGAGCCGTGCCGGCAACCCCCCAATCATACATAGAAGGGATAATAGATAAGGGAATAGACAATGCAGAATCCTGCACGGCACGGTTACCACTCGCGACAAATCCCCGAGCGCCCCTAATTTCCAGGCCTCGGGCTGGCCGGATATCCGGAGATGAAAGACCGCATATTGTTCATTATGTAAAATATCGCGGCTGGCAATGATCCTCGGCGAAACGAAACGGGAACGGATCGCGAACGAAGGGGGTACCCCCCAAACCGGCTTGCGGATTACTGTTGTCCCATCCCCCACATGTAATTTTTTTTAAATTTTGCGAGGTTGGTTTTTGCTATATAATTTTTTTGAAATTTGCCGGAGGTTGCTAAGTGGTTGAAAAGAAGCGCGGAAGGCCCAAGGGGTCGCGTAATAAATTGAAGTATGACTTGCAGGGATTGATGTCTGGCAAGCTTACGGATTTGGCTGTGAAGGAGTTGGAGAAGATACTTCTGCACCCTGATACGTCTAATGCGGATCGTCTTAGAGCGATTAATTTGATCTTTGACCGAGGGCATGGGAAGCCCCAGCAGACGAGTGTTGTTGGCGTTGAGGCGGGGCCGAATTTGAAGGAATTGATGGTGCGGTTTATGAAACCGGAGGAGACTATGAAGGAGATCAGGGAGGCGAATTCCAAGGTTATTGAGCATTTGGACCCTGACAATACCAAGCGGAAGGCCTACTGATGGTGGTGTCGAAGCCGTCAGAAGTGGGTTTGGATACGTCAAAACACGGGGTTACACTTACCCATGGTGGAAAACGTGTATTTATTGAGGATGTGATCACCGAGGAAGTGGCGAAGAGTTTGCGTTCTAAGACTGGCAGGTTGAGGTGGGACGACTGGCGGCTTGAGGAGCCTCTTGCTTGGATGCGCAGTTTCTTTCCGATTAAGATTGGTGAATCTGCGTATGTAGTTGTGGAGAGGCGGAATGCTGGACACAAGTGGCATGTGGATACCGGGGATGCGGGGCATATGCCTTGGTGTCGTTATACTGCTGGTGTGGGTTTGTCTCCCGCTGACATGTTTTCTGGGGGTGGTTTTTATTTCCGCGATTCCGGGCCTTTGTATCATTACCGTGATATGATAGCTTACACCGCTGATCAGGAGCATATGGTTGAGAGCCATACTGGTGAGAGACTTGTTTTGCTAATGTTTTTTGAGGGTGAAGATGGCTGAGTTAATCATCCCCTATCAACCCAGGCCTCTTCAGCAGGAGCTTCATAACGATCCTGCCCGCTTTAAGGTTTTGGTCTGGCACCGGCGTGCCGGCAAGACTGTGTGGGCTATTAATGAGGCGATCCTGAAGGCTATTGCGGCTATGAGTGATGGCAAGCCCAGGCCGAGGGTGGGGTATATCGCGCCTCTTTTGAAACAGGCTCGCACGGTGGCGTGGGACTATGCCAAGGAATTCACGGCACAGCTTCCTGGGTTCCGGCCCAATGAGGGCAACCTGCACATCGATTTCCTGGACGGCTGTCGGCTTAATCTGTACGGGTCTGACAATCCTGACGCCGCCCGTGGAATTTACCTCGACTATGTGGTGATGGACGAATACGCTCAGATGGCACCGAATATGTGGACGGAGATCATCCGGCCGGCACTATCGGATCGTCAGGGTGGTGCGGCGTTTATCGGCACTCCAAAGGGCAAGAATGCATTCTACGATCTCTACATGAGGGCGCAGAATGACGAGAGCGGCCTGTGGCAGTCCTATCTGTACACGGCGTCGGAGACACAGTATGTCGATGAAGGGGAGCTCCAGGCCGCCCGCAACGACATGACGGAGGAGGAATACCTCCAAGAGTACGAGTGCTCCTTTGATGCCGCCATCAAGGGGGCTTACTACGCCAAGCAGATGGAGAATCTGACCAAGGAGAAGCAGATCACATCTGTGCCTTACGATCCGGTCCTCTCTGTAAACACTGCCTGGGACTTGGGCCTGGACGACATGACGGCGATCATTTTCTATCAGATTGCCGGCAAGGAAATCCGCATCATCGACTACTATGAAAACAGTGGTGCCCCACTCAACCACTATGTCCAGGTTCTCCGGGAGAAGGGATATACCTACGGAGAGCACAATCTTCCGCACGATGTTAGGGTTAAGGAGCTTTCCACCGGCAGGTCTCGTCAAGATGTGCTGCGCTCACTTGGCTTAAACCCACTACTGATTGTGCCAAAGCTTGGCATCGAAGAGGGGATCAATGCTGTCAGGTCCGTCCTTCCCAGGATGTGGATTGACGAGAGGAAGTGTGATCGCCTGATTGAGGCGTTGCGCCAGTACAGGACTGAATTCGACGCCAAGACAATGACGTTCCGCGCCCGCCCGCACCATGACTGGACATCCCACCCGTGCGATGCGATGCGATACTTGGCGGTTTCACTTAGAGACCCTGTTGACCAAAGAAGGCTACAGTCCCTGGCGCAGCAAGATTACGATATCTTCAACCCGATGGGGCATGACAATCTGGCCTCATCAAATGACTGGGTGCCGTGGTAATGGATTACAATAAAGCTCGCATGGAGGCAGAGGCGCAGTACCCGTTTCTGTCTAAGTTCAGGAATGTTCGCATTGTACCGGCGAGGGGCGACAACCTTCGCGGCCTTGGGGAATACTTCCACCCGAAAGAACCATCGAACCCAAACCCTGGTGAGTTTACCATATCAATTGGCAGCAAATCAAAAGACCAGCCAGGTGGCGTGGCGTCAACGATTATCGCAGACATGGTTCATGCCGCTGGAGATTTGTCGCCTGAGTTCCGAAAGCTGAAGTCTGAACTGATCCAAAACTTGAGTGCCGGTGAGATAAATTTTGCCAGAAAGAAGTTTGAGGAAAAACGCCTAAAGCATAGCGGAGAAAACTTCTCTAACTTTGAAAAGTTTATGGAAAATTACTGGAGTGACGGGATCATCCAGCATCTATTAATCCCACACAACTCAGAGATAGACGAGATCAAGCGCGGGAGCCCAGGCGCGGTTGAAACTTTGAACAAGATCAAAGCTTTGTTTGAGGGCAAATAAATTGATCCGCCCGTGGGAGGAAGACGATCTCGACGCCCTTCTTGCGCTTGGGAGCCGGTTTTACGACGAGGCTCAATCCTACCGCAACTTTAAGTTCTCGCCGCACAAGGTCATGGAGAATTTCTTTTTCATCCTTGAGCGCCACGATCAGGTTGGCCTTTGCTATGATGACGGAGAGATAAAGGGGGCGATTGCTGGGGCGATATACCCTCAATTTTTTTCCAAAGGATTAACGGCGTCGGAATTGTTTTTATTTGTGGACCACGGCGCGAGGGGTGGCGTTATTGGCAAGCGCCTAGTAAATGCGTTTGAAAACTGGGCCATGGCAATGGGGGCGAATGAAATTCGCGTTGGCGTGTCCAGCGGAATAAAACAAGAACGAACTATTGGCCTTTACGAAAAACTCGGGTATACTTCCACCGCAACTCAACTACGAAAGGTTTTGTGATGGGTGGTTTTTTCTCGTCGCCGGCTCCTGCCCCGGTAGCACCGCTCCCTACGCCCGCGCCCGCCGCGCCCACGAAAAGCGACGAGGATGTGAGGGCTTCCCGCGAAAATGAGCGCAAGCGCCGACTGGCTGCCGCCGGACGCCAATCCACAATCTTGACTTCTGCTGCCGGCACTAGGACGCCGACGACTGAGAAGAAAACCCTCCTGGGGGCGTAATGCCTCTCAAGAAGGGGACAAGCCAAAAGACCGTCTGGGCAAATGTTAAGACGCTTGTAAATGAGGGGTACAAGCGTGATCAGGCTATAGCGATAGCCATGAGGAAGGCGGGCAAGGCGCGTGGTAAAAAAGCGAAATAGCAACGAGCAGTTTGTACGCGATGTCGCGCTCATGCATGATTCGCCGCTCGGCACCCCCGTGCCTACGTCAAACGTGTATCCATTACCCGTTACACATAACGACACCCAGCTCGATGCCTTTTCCCGCCTGCGTGTGTCTGATCCTACCACCTTGTTTGGGAGTTCCAGCCAGTACGACGACGGCACACGGGACAAGTGGTATCACAAGACCACCGGCACAGGTGCGACATCGTTTAGTAGCAACGAAGCCTGCATCAACATCTCAGTCTCGGCCAACAATGACGAGGTGATCCGGCAGACGCAGCGATACATTCGCTATCAGCCCGGTAAGTCGCAGCTAATCTTCATCACGTTCAGCTTCCGCAGCGTTGACAGCGGCACGATCAAGGAGGTTGGATACGGTGACGACGATAACGGCGTGTTCTTCCGCTATTATGGCGACACTGGCTTGGCGTCGATCATCCTGCGCTCTAACCGCACCGGCACCCCTGTCGATCGAGAAGTCTTCAGCCAGGACTGGAATGTTGATCCATTTGACGGCACCGGCCCCAGCGGCGTCACGTTTGACCCAACCAAGTCGCAGATCATGGTGGTTGATTTGCAATGGCTTGGTGTTGGCCGTGTTCGTGTAGGCGCTGACATTGACGGCAAGCTGTACTACGCCCACCACTTTGAGAACGCCAACGTCCTTCCTGGCGTTTATATGTCCACCGCTGACCTGCCTGTCAGGTATCGCATCGTCAGCACTGGCGGCTCCGGCTCAATGGACTGCATCTGTGCGTCTGTTAGCTCTGAGGGCGGCTTTGTTGCCGACCTGGGCCACGAGCATGTCACGCCTAATGGCATCCCCGGAAAATCGTGCCCTGTCACCGTCGAAACACCGGTCATCTCGATCCGCCCCAAGGCGCTGTTCAATTCCATCACCAACCGTGGTGAGTATGTGCCGGAACAGATCAGCTTCTACATTACCGGCAACGCCGTCTTGCTGCGGATGTATCTCGGCTCAACGCTGACTGGTGCAAGCTGGGCAAGCTCTGACACTGAAAGTGGAATTGAGTATGACGCATCTGCCACATCGTTTACTGGGGGCCATCTTACGAACAGCGAGTTCGGTGCCGCTGCGTCTGGGGGTAAAGCCTTCTCAACAGTGGGCAAGGCTGCTGCGTCGAGCCGCATTTTCTTGACCCTGGACATTGACGGCAACAATGTTGACAGCAGCAACTTCACAGTTGTCGGCACTGGGATCGGCGGCACGGCTGTTGTCTACTGCAACCTCCATTGGACGGAGATTAAATAATGGACGCTGAGAAATACATCTCCCGGCAAGAAGCTTTGGAGGCAGACCGTCGAAACTGGGACTATCATTGGCAAGAGATCGCTGAGGTCGTCTTCCCGCGCCGCGCTGACTTCATCTCGACGGTGGTCAAGGGAGAGAAAAAGAATACCAAGGTAGTTGACTCCACGGCTATCATAGCAAACGAGCTTCTGGGTGCCGGCCTCCACGGGATGCTGACAAACCCTGCGTCAAAATGGTTTAAGCTGCGCCTCACTGACCCACGCCTGATGAAGGATACGAGCGTATTGCGCTGGCTGGAGGATGTCGAGCGGATCATTTACATGTCGCTGAACTCCCCAAAGGCGTCCTTCGCGTCACACATGCATGAACTGTATCTCGACCTGACGGCGTTTGGGACCGGGGTAATGTTTATCGGCGAGGACCCTGACACTGGGGATTTGACATTCTCCACGAAGCATTTGAAAGAGTGCTTCCTGTCTGAGGACATGAATGGGTTTATCGACACGGTCTACCGGAAATTCTCATATACATCTCGGCAGATTGTCCAGCGGTGGGGGATTGAGAAGGTTGGAAAAGATGTGCGGGAGGCGTTTGAAAAGGGTGAGTTTGATAAGCAATTCGATATTATCCACTGCGTCCAGCCTCGCAAGGACCGTGACTACAACTCGCTTGCCCGCGATCAGCTTCCGGTTACGTCTACTTACGTTTTATGCGAGGGTAAACATATTATTGATGACGGTGGCTTTGAGGAGATGCCTTATGTCTCTCCTCGATGGGCCAAGGTCTCGGGCGAGACTTATGGTCGCGGCCCTGGCGTATCGTGTCTGCCCGACATCAAGATGCTACAGGAGATGGCTAAGACTGTCCTCAAGGCCGCCCAGAAGATTGTAGACCCGCCACTTCTTGTCCCTGATGACGGGGCGCTTAACCCGGTCAAGACTGTGCCCGGTGGGCTGAATTTCCGACGCTCCGGCTCTGATCCGATTACGCCGCTGCAAACGGGCGGCAATATTCCGATTGGCATGGAGATGCTGCTTGATGTGCGTCAACGTATTCGCAGCGGCTTCTATATCGATCAGCTTCAGTTGCAGCAAGGCCCGCAGATGACGGCCACCGAGGTGCTACAGCGCCAGGAAGAGAAGCTTCGCCTGATGGGTCCGGTCCTTGGACGCTTGCAAACGGAATTGCTCGGTCCGATGGTGGAGCGAGTATTTAACCTTCTCAATCGTCGCAGAAAGTTTCCAGCCGCCCCCGAGGTCCTTGATGGCGCGGATTATGACGTTGAGTATGTCTCTCCCCTTGCGAGGGCGCAGAGGCAAACGGATGCCAACGGTCTATTGCGTGTGTTTGAGATCGCAAGCCCAATCATCCAAATGCAGCCCGAATCTGCCCAGATCATTAACGGAGAGGACACGATCCGCTGGCTTGGAGACCTGTTCGGCACGCCGAATTCACTCTTTAAGTCGGAGGAGGAAATGGAGCAGATGCGCCAGCAACAACAGCAAGCCCAACAGATGGCTATGTTGCAGCAGGGTTTAGAAGCAGCCGGTCAAGGGGCTGACGTTCTCTCGAAACTTAACCAAGGTTGATGAGTAGTCAAAAATTAGCCCAGAGGACTAGGGACTACAAAATCGCTTTCAGCACAGACGAGGGGCGGCGTGTCTTAAACGACATTGTCACCAGTTGTTTTGTGTTGGATTCGACTATTGGTGCCTCGCCTCAAGAGACGGCGTTTAATGAAGGCATGCGTAACGCGGCACTCCGCATTATGTCCATGTTGCATTATTCGCCTGAAGATTTCATCACATTGCCAGAGAGAGTAGAAGAGAATGTCTGAAGAAGCTATCCAGGAAACTGTTGAAGAACCCACCGCCGATGCCCCCGCGCCGGCCAACGACGATTGGCGCACCACCTTGCCGGAAGACTTGCGCGACCATGAGGGGCTGAAAAAGTATTCCAGCGTCGAGTCCCTGGCAAAAGGGTACATCAATGCGGCATCGATGCTTGGGCGTGATAAGCTTGTTATGCCGAAAAGCGATGACGAGTGGGGCGATTTCTACAACCAGATCGGCCGCCCGGAAGACCCAAATGGGTATGAGTTTGAGAAAGTCGACCTCCCCGAGGGGACACCCATCGATGAGGCCGCGCTTGAAGAGTTTAAGCAAGTTGCCCACAAAACAGGCTTGACGGCGAAGCAAGCCAACGAATTGCAGAAATGGTACATGGAGCAGACTGGGCAGCAGTTTGAAGACATGATCCGTGGTGCCGAGGACGAGATGGCAAACGCCCAGACTCAACTTCGCTCAGAGTGGGGCAATGCTTATGATCAAAAGCTCAATCAGGCCATGCGGGCGATTCGCGAGTTTGGCGGGGATGAGTTGGTTGCAGAGCTGGACAGCACGGGCGTTGGCAACAATGTCCAGCTTGTGAAGGCATTTGCCCAGGCCGGCGAAAAGATCATGGGCGACACCGCGCTTGAGGGCGGCATGGAAGGGGCCCGCACCCCGGCGCAATTGAAGGCTGAGATCGCCAAAATCCAGAGCGATCCGTCCTTCTATGACGCAGAAAACCTTGAGCGTCCTGCGATGGTGCAGAAAATGCAGCGCCTTATGGAAGAGCTTCACGGAAAGGATGTGATCGGTGAGTACACAATTGGACGTTATTGAGCTGCGTATGCGGGCATTTGAGTGTCTCGCCAAACATGCCACTGCGAATGAGTGGAGAGATGTTGACAATATCATCCATAAGGCTAAAATGATTAGCGACTTTTGCATGGATGCCAGAAAGCACTCCGCCATTGAAAAGCGGGTGCCAAAAGCGCCAAGCAAAGTGAAAGCCTAAGACACCGACTACTGTCGCCTTAGCACTTTAGTCTCGCATCAGATTAGGCCGGTTTCACCGACACCCTAAACGGCGGGTTTTGTTGACCCACTTGGGTCTGTGTAACTGGTTTAATTTGATGGAGGGACGAAAATGTCCATTCAAATCACTACGGCATTCGTTGAGCAGTACTCTGCCAACGTGATGCATCTTTCGCAGCAGAAAGGCTCCCGCCTTCGCGCTGCTGTTAGCGTTGAGTCGGTCACCGGCAAAAATGCATTCTTTGAGCAGATCGGCTCCGTCGCGGCCCGCAAGCGCCCGTCGCGTCACGCCGATACGCCTCAGATGGACACCCCGCACGCCCGTCGTCGGGTCTCGCTGGTCGATTATGACTGGGCTGACCTGATCGACAATGAGGACCGTGTCCGTATGCTGATCGATCCCACCTCCCCCTACGCCCAGGCTGCGGCCTTTGCGATGGGCCGTGCGATTGATGAGGCGATTGTCGAAGCCGCTGATGGCACTGCCTACACCGGCGTTGACGGTTCGACTGCCACTTCCTACGACAGCGCGAACACCATCGATGTCCAGGTCGGTTCCGGTTCCCCGGCTGCCGATGTTGGCCTGAATGTGGCGAAGCTGCGTGCCGCCAAGGAAGTCTTGGACGCCAACGAAGTCAACCCTGATGAAAGCCGCTTCATCATCCTGAATGCCAAGCAGCTTAAAAATCTGCTGGCGGAAACCGAGATCACCTCGTCCGACTACAACGTGGTCAAGGCCTTGGTTCAGGGCGAAGTCAACACCTTCATGGGCTTCAACTTCATCCGCACCGAGTTGATCGGTACTGACGCGAATGCCGACCACAAAGTTCTGTATTTCGCCCAGTCCGGCATCAAGCTTGCCGTTGGGTCCAACCCGACTGCCCGCATCTCGGAACGCGCCGATAAAAACCACGCCACCCAGGTTTTCTACTCCATGTCTATCGGGGCCACCCGCATGGAAGAGAAGCAGGTTGGCTACATCGAATGCGATCCCAGCTAAGGAGGGTATGAGATATGACCACCAAAGACAGTGATCTGGTCACTAACTACCAGGCAACCCCGCCCGTGGCTAACCCCGCCCATCAGTTGGGTGGCGTCAAGCGCGTGGCGCAAGGCACGTTGGAATTGGCGACCACCGATCTCGATAACAATGACATCGTGATGCTGGCTCCGGTTCCGTCGAATGCGTCGATCACTTCGATCCAGATTGCCACGGATGACCTCGACACCGCGTCGCCCGCCGCGCTGGCTTGGAATATCGGCCTGTACGACAAGGACGAAACGGTCATCGATGAAGACTGCTACGCCACCGCCGTCACGGCGGGTCAGGCTGCCCAGGCCTTCACCGAGTATCGTTGGGAAGTTGCTGACATCAACACCACCGGACAGCAAGTCTGGGAAGATGGTGGACTGTCGGCTGACTCCGGCGAGATGGTCTACGTTGCCCTGACGGCGTCTGCTGCTGCCGGTACGCCGGCTGCCGGCACTCTCTCCTACAAGATTGAGTTTGTCGTCAATTAATTGACTGGGGTGGGGGTTTCGGCCTCCACCCCTCTCAATTGCTAGGAGAGTCGGATGGCGTCCGAGGTTCAGATATGCAATATCGCCCTCTCTAAAGTTGGTGACGAGCAAATAACGTCACTGCTTGACGACTCAAAAGCCGCGAGGCTATGCAATCTCACATACGAGCCTCTGCGGGATTCCGTCTTGCGGGCGCACCTGTGGAATTTTGCCATCTCCAGGGTTGCTCTCGCCAAGAGCACAGACGCCCCTGCATACGAATACAGCGCCAAGTTCGCCCTGCCGGCGGATTTCTTGCGTTTGGTTGATACCAATCTTCTGGACACTGAGAAATACAAGGTAGAGGGCAAGTTCATCCTGGCAAACTCTGACACCGTCAGCATCCGCTATGTTAAGCGGGTGGAGGACCCGAATGAGTTTGACTGGCTTTTTATCGAGGCGCTGGCGGCAAGGATCGCTGCTGAATTGGCGATTGCCCTGACGGACAACAGGACTTTGTCCGTTGATCTGTTTAACCTGTACTCAACCAAGATAACGGAGGCGCGTACTGCTGATGCCCAAGAAGGCAGCCCGGATGATATTATTGCAGATTCCTGGCTACAATCCCGGCTTCTCTATGTTAATCCGGTTGATTAATGGTATCGGCATCGTACCCCGTCACAAACTTCACCGCTGGTGAATTAACCCCGCTCCTTGAGGCGCGGGTTGACCTTGCCCAATACGCCAATGGGTGCAGGACTGTAAGCAATTTCCTGATCCACCCACAGGGCGGCGTGTACCGTCGAGGCGGCACAGAATACATTGCCGGCGTGAAGACAAACTCAAAGAAGGTGCGCTTAGTGCCGTTTGAGTTTTCCGTTTCTCAAGCATATGTCCTGGAGTTTGGCGAGAATTATATTCGGTTTTACGCCAATCAGGCGCAAGTGGTGAGCGGGTCTCCGTCTGCTGCTGTTGAGGTTTCGACCACCTACGCTGAGGGCGAGCTGTTTGATCTGCAATTCGCACAGTCTGCCGACATTCTGTACATCACCCACCCGGATCACGCGCCGGCGCAACTGACTCGCACGGCGGCAACCACCTTCACGTTGTCGGATGTTGCGTTTGAGGATGGTCCGTATCTGGACGAGAATGTTGAGACGACCACCCTCACCCCAAGCGCGACCACTGGAAGCATTACCATCACAGCTTCTGCTGTTACGGGGATCAACGATGACACTGGGTTCCAGAGCACGGATGTTGGCAGAATTGTGCGTATCGGTCATGTGGCATCTGCTTGGGCTGCCACTACTGCTTATAGTGTTGGTGACGTTGTTCGCAACAATGACAATATCTACGAAGCTGTGCGGGCGGGGACTTCTGCCGGCTCTGGTGGGCCAGATGGAGAAGGGACGGCGATTGTAGATGGCAGCGTGACCTGGGACTATGTGCAGGACGGCGGCGTGCGCTGGGGATACGCAGAGATCACTGCGATCACATCCACCACCCTAGTAGATGCCACTGTACAGAAGGCCTTTGGCGGGACTTCAGGGGAAACCTCGTGGCGTCTCGGGGCTTGGTATGGTGGGAGCTATCCTGCGTCCGTTGCCTTCTACGAGCAGCGACTATTCTTTGCCGGGTCCACAGATAATCCGCAAACAATCTGGGGATCGAAAAGCGGCGACTATACAAACTTCACTCCGGGGACGCTTGATGATGATGGCGTCACCTATACGATTGCGACGGATCAGGTAAACGCGATCCGCTGGCTCTCTCCGGGGAAGGTGCTGGCTGTTGGGACGGCCGGCGGTGAGTTTAAGGTGTCGGCCTCAACGAATGAGGAGGCGCTGACGCCAACCAATGTGCGTGTTGTCAGGGAAACAAGCTACGGCTCCGCCAACATCCTCCCCAAGCGTGTCGGCGAGGTTGTCCTTTACATCCAACGCGCCAGCAGGAAGGTGCGTGAATTTGTTTACCAGTTTGAGAGCGACGGCTTTGTTTCTCCAAACTTGACGCTACTGGCAGAGCACATCACGCAGTCTGGCATCGTTGAGATTGATTATCAACAAGAGCCTGACAGTATCTTGTGGTGCGTCCTCACTGACGGAGCGTTGGCCGCCCTGACGTACCAAAGGGATCAAAAGGTTGTTGGGTGGCACAAGCACATCATTGGTGGCACATCAGATGCCGCCGGCACCCAAGCTGTTGTCGAGAGTGTCGCTGTTATACCAGGGGCATCAGAGGACGAGGTGTGGGTTGCGGTGAAGCGATACGTCAATAGCGGGACCGTGCGGTACATAGAGCGCCTGAAGATCGGCCTGGACGCAACGGCATCCAGAGAAGATGCGTTTTTTGTCGATAGCGGTTTGACGCTGGATTCTGCGGCGACCATTACCGGCGCGACGAAGGCCAATCCCGTTGTGATCGCCACCTCTTCTGCCCACGGCTTTAGCGATGGTGAGTATGTTGATATCCGGGGCGTTGCCGGGATGACGGAGTTGAATGGCAATCGATACATCGTCGCCAACGCGGCATCGACTACGTTTGAGCTGACTGACAAAGACGGAAACAACGTAAACGGCACGGCGTATACAACCTACATCTCCGGCGGCACCGCGAGAGAGGCCGTGCTAACCATTAGTGGCTTGTCCCATCTTGAGGGCGAAAGCGTGTCGATTTTGGCTAACGGTGCTGTACAGGCGAGCAAGACGGTGTCCAGTGGATCAATCACTCTCGACTACCGGGCCTCCATTGTCCATGCCGGGTTGCCATACACATCTGAGCTTGAGACTCAGCGCATTGAGGATGGCTCCCAGGACGGCACGGCGCAGGGCAAGATCAAGCGCATCCATGAGGTGATCTTGCGTATTTACAGGTCTCTCGGAATTGAGGTTGGCCGCCGGGACGGGAATGTTGACACGATCCCGTTCAGAAGCAGCGCGGATGCGATGGATGCCGCCCCTGCCCTGTATAGCGGAGACCTTAGAGTTGACTTTTCCGAGGGCTTTAACCGGAAAGGTACTGTATACTTTCGTCAGCAGCAGCCGCTGCCATTGACGGTGCTTGGCATCTTTGCCCACCTGAAGACAAACGGATAGAGAAATGGGCGCTGATCCTTTTACAATTATGGCGTTTGCATCTGCCGCGAAGTCGGTGGTTGATGGCATTGGCGCGGCAAAGGCCGGTCAGGCCAACAAGGCCGTACATGATCATAACGCATCAATTCTGCGCCAGCGGGCTAATGAGTACATCAAGAATGCAAGCTACAACGCAGACATGTTGCGTGACCGGGAAAAGCGCCTCCTGGCCAAGAATGCGACGATGGCGTTCAAGAGTAGCGTGGAGATCGCAGGATCGCCCCTTGAGGTGCTGGGGCAAAACGCCGCTGATATCGAGCATGACGCCCAACTAGAGAAGCACAAGGGCAAGCTACAGGCCTGGGAGGCGCAGACGGAAGCGGCCAACCAAGAGTATATGGGCGCAATGGCAGACTGGAGAGGTAAGCAGCAGAAACGGGCGGCATTCATGTCTGCTGGGATTTCTTTCGCGGGCGGCGTATGGGGCGCAACTGGCGGCTCACTTGCCGGCGGCGTAAGCACCCCTGGCAATGTTGCTACAGCATTCAGATACGGGACAAATATTGGATCAACGCAAACCTCTATGCTGGCGGCACAGGACGCCGGCCTGTACTGGTTAAGATAGCATGGGAAGAATTACACTATATCAGCAGAAAGGCGCGGTAGCCCAGCCCAGGCTTGGGACAGGCCTTGTGCGTGCAGAATTTAGCAAGGAAGATTTTTCCCTGTCAGTAGGCGAGGGCATCAAGGCGGCAGTCGGCGTTTATGAGGGAATTCAGAAAAACGAGGATCAGAAGGCCCGCGTTGACATGCGGAGCAAGCTTGCCCAGGCGCGGCTTGACATGGCAAAAGACATGGTCGCAATGGAGGAGGGCGCGGAGTTAGGTGCTCCTGGCCATGTGCAAAATGCCGAGGCGCTGGCGGCAAAATATGAAGCCCAGCTTATGGCGGGCATCGATGAGCGATATCATGGCGAATTATCGGCCAATTTCGCTGATCTAAAGGCCGGGGTCGTCTCTGGGGCAATGCGCTTCGAGTCCCAGCAGACCGGGAAAAAGCTGACGCATGACGTTGCCAACACAACCGAAAACCTTATCAGCCTTGTGCAGCGGCACCCTAGAGAATTCCTGTCTGCCCAAACTGAATTAGGCAAACTCAAGTCAACCCTGCTGGCAAGCGGACAATTCTCTGCGCGAGATGTTGACGCTGCGATGAAGGCTGAGAGCGAGAGGCTCCATGACGCCTATGTTGGCGGGCTAATCAGCGGATCAAAAACGCAGGAAGAGGTTGACAACATTGAAGCCCATTTAAGGGATGGCGACCTCGCCGAGGGGCTTTCGGCCAAGGCGCTTGGAGAAAACCTTTCTTTTATTGAGACTCGCAGAAGCCAGATAGAGAGGGAGCAGAAGGCGGCCGAAAATGAGGCATCCCGTAGCGCAATAGCCACCGCCCATACACAATTAAACCTGGACATGGTGAGCGCCCTCAATGGTGACCCAGAGGCTCTGCAACGGATACAGCGCGGGGATCACGTTAATGCGGCTGTTGACATTGTGAAGCGATACAACCAGGGGCTTGAGCTTTTGTCCGCTGCGAGATCGGCAACTATGGCGGCGGTGAAAAAGTCACAGGCTGCCGCTGTTTATGCTGGCGTTGAAGAGCGCGAGTGGGAAATGATTGGCTTTCTTGGGAGTGCGGCGGATGGTTTTCTGGGCAAGCCGCAGCTTGACGCCATGGCCGAGGACGAGATGATCTCGCCTAAAGAATACAAATCCATCCTTTCGGTCATCGAGGCGAGAGAGAAGGCGGTGGCGCTTGACAAAAAAGGCAACGATAAAGAGGCGAAAAAGTGGTGGAGTAGCGTCAACAGCACCCTGGACAAGCTGAGGCTGGAAAAGGAGCGCCTGGAGGCCAAAGAAACCATTCATGCGATTAGTGTCGGGGCATACGAAGACGACAAATTGCAAGAAGTGATTGCCGGGTTGCCGAGGAAGTATCGCATTGAGGCAGACAATGCGGCGCGGACGAGGTCAGCCAAAGAAGAAACCAAGGCCTTGCGTGATCAAAAGAGAGCGGTGTCGGTTGCTAAAAACAGAATTATGACGAAAATTTACAGCAACAAGGCCACCGAGGAAGATGTCCAGGCTGTTATTGATGACCTGGAGGAAAAGTTTGGGTTTACTGATTTCGGCTCTGCCGCCGTCAAGGAGTTGACGAAAGTATTGCAAGAGTCAGGGAAGCGTGAAGTTTGGATGAATCAGTATTCCGCCACGCTTACTGCCACCATGGCGATGAGGGCGAAGTCTCCGTCTGCCGTCATGCCGCCCCCCGAGGGGAAAGAGAAAAAAATGGCGGATGAGGTGATCGCTCGCATGTCGCTCGCCGCCCGCAAACAGTTTTCCGATCTCGAGGACGAAAATGGCTATCACGCATGGCAAGAGAATGTCATCAAGGCTGCCGGCTTTTTCCCGGCGGCGTTTAAGGACGAGATCGTCCGTGGGCTGAAGAGCGATGATCCGCGAGACATTTGGGAGGCCTCGCAACGCCTGAAGGTCTTGGATCAAAACTTGAGCAACCTGGATACAGGGCTGTCTTCCGAGCAAAAGGAGATTGCGGCATTTTTCCAGGAGCATGATCAGTTGGCCCCTGAAGCCGTTATGGACTTGTACAAAGAGCGGAAGTCCATCAGGCAGTCGGACAGGGAAGCCCGTGGGCAAGTGTTTTCCTCTCAGTTTTCTAAGGACAATCTTGAGGCCATTGGTGAAATGGAGTTGGGTCCGAAAGAGCGGGCCTGGGTGGACATGCTTAGTGACGCAAGCGATGACCCTGGATACGCGAGGGCTGTTGCGCTGTTGCAGTCAAAGACGAAAAACCACTACATCAGCACCGGGGACATTGGTGTCGCCCGCTCCCTGGCCATGCAGGAGATGATGCGCGAGTTTGGCGTCAGCGAGGTTTCGGGTGCTGGCGGGATTATGCGCTCGCCTCCAGAAAAAGTGTTTGGCGTACCGTCTCTCGATGACAAGGGCAATGCCGAGTGGATCAGAGAACAGTTTGTTGAGTACGGCACGGCAGCCTATAGAGAGGTGACGAAGCAACCCGGTGCGGTTCTGGAGCCAAGCCGATTGGTTATCAAGCAAAGCCCTGTGTATCTGGACGGCAAGCCTACCTACAACGCATGGTATGGCGGCCACATTGTGCTGCGGAATGCCCAGCCGGATTGGAAGGCTCATGCAGGGGTGCATTCGTCACACCTGATGTGGGAGGCAGCCCAAGAGGCCAAGAAGCTCAAGAAGCGCAGAGAGGACGATGCCCTCAACCTCAAGCTTGAAAAGCAGAAGCATGCGAGAGAGCGGGAAACAACGGAGATGCCATGGATGCTTGAGGCCACGCCATGAGGTTTGCTACTAGGTCAACTGGGCTGGAAGCGCCAGACCCGATATATCTTGAGCCTGATTATGACCGGCCATTGGTTGATTCCATGGCCGACGCCTTCGCCCTTGAGAATTCATTTGTGTCTTTGGCGCGGTCCATTGAGGCGGATCGCGGTGAGTACGATCCAGAGTTTAATGCTGTAGATCATATCACCGATGAGAATCGGGAATATGGCGCAGAGCTTGTGCAGTCCATCAATCAGGGTGATTTCGACAACAGGTGGACTCGCATCCAGGAGGAGCTAGCGGCCAAAGAGCGGCTTGATCAGGACGGCGGCTGGGGGATTCTGTCGTACATGACCGCTGGCGTACTCGATCCAATCAACCTTATCCCGATTGGTGGAGCAGCGGCCAAAGCATATAAGGGCGGCAACATCCTGCGCGGCTTGTTGTTTGGCGCAGAAGCTGGGCTTATGGGGTCTGTTGCGACGGAGGCCATTCTCCAGGGGACGCAGCTTGCCCGCACGGCAGAGGAGAGCGCAATTAACATTGCTGCCGGCACGTTTATGGGCGGCGTGCTCGGCGGGGCGTTTGGTGCGGTAAAGAGTGGCATTGAGGCGCAAGGCACGCGGAGCATGGCCCGCGTAATTGATGATCTGGAGCAAGAGCTTTATGTCGCCACTGGAGAGGAGAGGGGGCTTGGTGGGTCTGCTGGCGCTGCTGATCCCAAGGTGTTGCCCCGTGAGAAAGTAGTCGAGATCAACAAGTCCATTGATGACGACATTGCCGCCGGAAAACTGAGGGCGGAGGAGGCTGCCGACGAGACGATCCGCCGTGTGAATGACGCCTGGAAGGAATTGTCTGGCTTCAAAGAGACGATCCCCTTGAATGCGTTTCTCAAGGTTGCCCCGTGGATGAAGCACACCACCCCGACCATGCGCGGGTTTATGCAGGAATCCGTTGTTGGCCGCGAGATTGCTGGCCAGTTGATGGAAACTGGGATGTCGAGGGCTGGATCGGAATATGCTGAGGGCGCTGTCGATCTCCCGGTAGAGGCAGCCATCAAGCTTTGGGAGGGGAAAAAGTATCGCGCCCAGAAAAATATTCGTGATGCCTATTATGAATATCGGACGGGCAAGCCTGAGATGCCGTTTATCGGTGCGTCAGCAATCGAGAGCATGCGGATTGGCAAGTCTGCGGCGGGGATGGACTTGGAAACCAAGATATCCCAAAAAATGCTGACGGTGAAGGAGTTCAACGAAGAGGTGGCGAAGGCCGCGAGAAGTGGCGACACGCATGTTGATCCTGTCATCCAGAAGACGGCACAGATGCTGCGCCGAGAGGTGCTCGATCCTATCAAGGAGCTAGCTATCGAAGTTGGCTACCTCCCGAAAGATATTGCAGTCAACCCTAAAACGGCAGACAGCTACCTTAACCGCGTGTGGGACACCCAATTGATTGAATCTCGCCCAGGAGTGTTTTTGGCGCGGCTAAAGAGGCACTTTGCTGACGAGGCGCATGAAGCGCAGATAAGGGTTGGCGAGTTTGACAGAGATGTTGAGAAGCTCCGCACCACTGCGCGTGTCCTAAGAGCGAAGCAGAAGGACATAGAGGTTGCTGTCAAAGAGGGCATCCAGGACACAATTAACCAAAAGGCAAAAGAAGCCATTGAGGCAGCCGGCGATGAGCTTGATATTGATGGCGCGATCCCTACGGCAGCGGATGTGGCGAAGGCAGAAGAGGCCGCCGCATTAAGGGCGTATAACCGTGTCCTGCGGAAGGAGCTGACGGACGCGGTCAAGGAGGCTGTTGAGGGCGAGCTGGATGACATGGCTGAGGATGTCATAGATGCCGCTATTGCCCGCGCAATTGATGAAGAGGAGGCCGCGCTTCTTTCTGTGCTAAAGGAGGAAATCTCGACGCCCATGGCTGATGCCGGCGCTGAGGTTGGAGAAGAAGCCCTCTCCTCATCCATGCGCGGCGCGGAGATTGCGGCGGCGGAAGCTGCACAGAGTGCTGCGGAAAAATCGTATAAGGCGATCACGAAGAAGATAGAGCGCATGCTTGAGGATGCGGAATATCGCTCTGAGGTTGGCCGGAAGAAGCTGATTGCAGACGCGAAGCGGGAGGCGACAGAAGAGGCTCGCCGTGCCGGCAGGGATGTGATGCGGAATGCGACAAAGGAGATTAGCGAGAAACTGCAAAAGGCTTTTGATGATCTGGCGGAGCGGCGCAAGCAGCAGGGCCGGGATGTTGTCCTCCTGGACATGATGGAAACGGGGGAGATAGACGAGTACGCCCAGAATGTCATGCACCGCATCACCGCGACGGGAGGCATCCGCCCTGCCCATGATATCGATTTTTCCGGTGCCATCCCCAAGGGTGCGGCGATTAAACCCGGAGCCTTTAAGCGCAGATCGCTACTTGTGAGGGATGAGGATTTCTCTGACTTCATGGTGAATGACATCGAAGAGCTTGTTGGCCGGTTGATTGATCAGACAGCGCCCACCCTGGAGTTGAGGCGGACGTTTGGATCATCAGTTTTCGAGGAGACTGAGGCCTACAGGAAGCTTGTCGCGGACTGGCAGCGCATTGGGCGTGAGCGAGGGCTGTTTGATGAGGCCCAGCCGTTTTCGGATGATCCGCAAACCTTCTTTGAGCAGATGAAGGATTTCGCCGTATCTGTTGGCGGGAAGAAGGAAACCTACAAAAAGTGGGACGCCGAGATGCGCGTCTCCATAAATGATTTCAAGGCTGTTTTCGAGAGACTTAAAGGCACCTATGGGCTGCCAGAAACGGCAGACGGTGCGCTCAATAGGACAGGCTTATTCCTGAGACAGACAAACTTCATCAGGATGCTGGGCGGCGTTGTGATATCCGCTATCCCTGATATGGCTCGGCCTCTGATGGTGCATGGCGTGCATAAAGGGTTTGCCCGCCCGCTTGGGTCACTGCTGCGCGGGACTGCTGGTTTCAAGCTGCGGGCTAGAGACATTGAGCGCATGAATATCATCACGGAGATGATATCCAATAGCCGCGTCAACAAAGTGAATGATATTGGAGACCCTGGCTTGAGGCGCACCCGCGTCGAGCAGCTTTCTGGCGCAGCGTCGGATACGTTTGGATATGTTTCCGGGGCGTCAAAATGGAATCATGTGATGAAAACGTGGGCGGCTTTGGCGTCCCATGACAGCATGCTTGAGATTGTTGAGAAGTGGGCTCGCCATATGGACGATCCGGCAGCGCCTATGCCGACAAAGAAAGAGATCGCCTATCTGAAGGACAATTACATTGATGCGGGTGCCGCCCAGGACATCTGGAAGATGGTGACCACTCATGGTGACAAGCACAGCAGCGGGTATTGGATTGCGAATATAGATAAGTGGGATAACGTCAACGCATCCAATCGGTTCCGCGCCGCCATGCATCGAGATGTTGACAGGACGATCATCACCCCAGGACAAGACATCCCGCTCTGGGCCTCAAAGCCGGTTGGAAAGCTCATATTTCAATTCAAGTCGTTTGCCTTTGCCGCCAGCGAGAAGATGCTTCTGGCTGGATTGCAGCAGAATGATCGACATTTCTACAGTGGGGTTCTGGCGGCGATTGCCTTGGGGTCAATGACATATGTGGCCAAGGAGAAGCTTAACGGCAAAGACCCATCGATGGATATCAAAAAGCTGATTGTTGAAGGCATCGACAGAAGCGGCGTTATGGGCTGGCTCATGGAGCCTAACAACTTTATCGAAAAGGTATCCAATGGGCATATCGGCTTAGGCCCATGGATTGCCGGGGAATCCCTGTCGCGATATCAAAGCCGCAACGCTTTTGGTGCAGCCCTTGGCCCTTCATTCGGCTCCATCACTCAGGTGCTCGGCATGGCTGGTTACCTATCTGATTATGCATTTGAGGGGAAAGAGCCAACCGACAAGCAAGTGCAATCAATGATGCGGCTTCTGCCCTATTCCAATGTTTTCTATTTGAGGTTGCTGCTAGAGGCTACGTCTGACTGATTGATGTGTTGCCGATGTTTATGATATGTTCCAGTAGAGGTTAATGAGATGACTTTGTCCAGCACCACCACCGAGGTATCATACACGGGCGATGGCGGCACCACCGCTTTCCCGGTGACATTTGCCTTCTTTGGCACAACCACTGCCGCGCAGCTTGAGGTTATTGAGCGCACCATTGCAACCGGGGCTGAGGCCACCCTGGTAAACGGCACGGACTACACGGTGTCGGGCGGAAACAATGCGACGGGGACGGTCACTGCGACATCAGCGCCGGCCAATACGGTAGAGTGGCACATCCGCCGGAATACCACGCAAACCCAGGGGACGGATTACGTTGAGAATGATCCATTCCCGGCGGCGACACATGAGAATGCCCTGGATCGCCTGACGATGATCGCCCAGGAGCAAGAGGCAGACCATGCTCTGACATTCTCATTCCCTGTCACCTATACTGGTGGCGCGTCTACGGCTGTCCCCGAGCCATCTGCAAGTAAGGTGTTGCAGTGGAATTCTGCTGCTGATGCCCTGGAGAATGGCCCGACATCCACTGAGATCAGCAACGCCCAAACATACGCCTCCGCCGCGTCTGCCAGCGCAGCGGCAGCGGCGGCAAGCTCCGCCCTCGCAAGCGAGTGGGCTTCTAAGACTGACGGTCAAGTTGCCTCGACGGATTATTCCTCGAAGGCGTGGGCCATTGGCGGCACTGGCGTCACCGACACTGCAAGCGCGGGAGCCGCGAAGGAATGGGCGACTGCTGCTGAAGACGATCTCGTTGACGGCTCTGAGTATTCCGCCAAGCACTACAGCGCGAAGGCGTCTGCCCAGGCTACCGCTGCGGCGAACAGCGCGGCATCCGCCGCCGCATCAGCGCAGGGCTTCTCAGGCGTGACGCTGCTAACGGCGTCTTCCAACGATGTCGAGACAACTGACGCCCGCACCTACTATCAGGTGGATGCGAGCAGCAACACCGTCGCTATCAACCTTCCGAGCATTGGCACCGGCAATGACGGCCTCTCCTACACTGTCGAAGTGCTCGACGTCTCTAACGCCATCACGCTTGTCCGAGACGGCAGCGACACGATCAACGGGGTGAGCGGGAACTACACCGGCTTGGTTGAGGTCGGTCAGGTCATCCAGATCATCGCCGACGACGGTACGCCGGATAACTGGATCGTGGTGCAGACCTCCGCGCTGAAGGTCGATGACACGACGGTGGAGTTGAGCGGACGCACGATCCAAGTCAAGGACAACGGCATCACTCCTGCCAAGGTCGCCGGGTCTATCCAAGATCAAAGCGGGACGAGTTACACCTTGGTCCTTGGAGACGCCTTCAAGACTGTTAGCCTAGATAATGCGAGCGCGGTGGCCGTGACGGTGCCGCTGAATAGCTCCGTCGCGTTCTCGACCTCAGACCGGATCGACTTCATCAACGAAGGCGCTGGACAAGTAACGGTGTCGGGCGCATCGGGCGTCACGATCAACGACACGGACGCTGGCAGCTTTACTATCGACCAATACGGCGGGGCCACGATCATCAAGGTCGGCACAGACGCCTGGATCGCCCCTAACCAGACGGTGGCGTAAATGCACCATGTAGCGCCTATCTCGTTTATCGCGCCTCTGGTTGGCGGTGGCTACGTCATCGAGGGCAGCGGCCTTCCATCATCCGGTGCAGAGCTTACCCGGACCCTCGGAACGCCGACTGACGTTGATATTCTCGGCCTCAACTTTCTTCTAAAGAAAACCGTCAACGGATCGCAGCAGTGTTTGGCGGAAGCCTTCGACGGTTCTAGCCAGCATCAACTCCGTTTCGATAGCTCCGACCGGCTTGAGTACCGCATTGTTGCCGGTGCCGTTAAGCTGACCACGCAAGTCTTCCGTGATCCAAACGCATGGTACGATATTTCCGTGCTGTATAATTCCACTGCCGGGACGATTACGTTTTGGGTCAACGGCACTCAGATCACAGCATTTGACACGGATAGCCCGCCAAGCGGCACCGACTGTCAACTGAACAAATCCGGCAACACCCTAACGTTGCTGCGCGATGGCACGAATACAGCCGACACCTTTCTTGGATACGTCGCGCGTATAGCGGTTATTGATGGTCAATCTGGTTTCACTGCAACCGACTTCGGCGAGGCGGTCGGCAACGGCTGGCAAATCAATTCTGCCTCTGGCTTAACTTTCGGAGCAAACGGCGTCTTGATCGAAGGCGGCACGGACATGGCCAGCGGCCATGATAGCAGCTCAAATTTTACCAACACATACACTTCTATAACGGCTTCAAGTTCCGGCCTTTATTCGGGCGGCACTAGCTACTTCACATTTAGCGGTGATGATATTGTTGTTACCGCTGGTGACCACGGCATTTGGACAACTTCCACCCTTTCTGGGGACATTGAAGTTGAATTTACGTGCACAGGCTCATGGTCACAAGGCCAGTACGGTTTTGCCAAGTCCACACATACGCCGTCAGATGATGCTCAAATCGGACTTGGGCCGGATAAGACAAAAGGTTGCGCGGTTCATCATGCGTATTCGCAGATGTATTTCCATGATTGGGATAACTCCAGCAACATCGCAAACACTGTTTCGCCAGATGCAACATCTTCAACTAATCCGTCAGGCTCTACAGTTCGCATTCAACGAACGTCCCAAGGGATTATTCGCGTCTTTGTAGACGACTCTCTAGAGATTGAAGGCTCTGATACCTACACGGGGGATGTCTATTTCTGGATGGCCAATCACGGCACTATCACTAATCCGCTGGATATGGACGACATCACCATTAACTCAGGTGGCGCCTATGGAAATGATTTTGCACGGACTGGCACCATTACCGCCACGAGCGACAGTGGGACCGATAGCACCGACGGCAGCGGGACGTATGGCAACTATCCTGTCATCAATCCGCTAGACAGTGAAGCCGATAGTTTCACGTTAACAAATGGTAATCGCACTTACACAACATCAAGCACACAAGACGAGGTTATCGCCACATTCGGGGCTAACTCTGGACTGTGGTATTGGGAAGTCAGTGTTGATACACTATCTGCTGGACTCGCTCAAATATCCTGTGGTGTCGCAGAGCAAGGGCTAAACAATCAAACTTGGCCATCATCTGATGCGAAGTGGTGGGGCTTGAATACTAACGGCTCTAACTCCAACCACCGAAATAGCGGCACTACAACCACTGGAATTACAGTTGTCACCCAAGGGGATACTGTTCAGTTCGCCATGAACTTGGATAACGGCAAGTTGTGGATCGGGCGGAATGATACTTGGTATGGCGGCGGTGACCCTGCGGCAGATACTTCGGCTACCTACTCTAATCTAACAAGTGGTGCTTTGTTCATTCCAACCACAGGCGGACAGAGTGCCGGTGCGAATGGTGTGGCAACGCTCATCATGGACAGCGCAGACTGGACATATAATGCGCCGACCGGCTTCAAAGCCCTCAACACCGCCAATCTCCCGGCACCGACCGTCACCGATCCGTCCGCTTATATGCAGACGCTTACATACACAGGCGACGGTAGTAGCCCGAGAACGATAACAGGTTTCACCGATGCTGGCGGCAATGCGGTAACACCAGACTTCGTTTGGCTAAAGAGCCGTTCAGGGGCTTACAGCCATAATCTTTATGATGCCGTTCGTGGTGCGGGTGCAGAGAAAGAAATCCAAACTGACGGCAATGGTGCAGAGGGTGGAAGTAACAACGCCGCCTACGGCTATGTAAGTAGTTTTGAGAGTGGCGGATTTGAGGTAACAACAGGTTCAACCGATGATCTTTATGTAAACGACAGTGGTGCAACATACGCCGCATGGTGCCTAAAGGCTGGAGGTTCCGGTTCAAGCAATACTGACGGTTCAATCAATTCAACGGTATCCGTTGCCGCCCACGGCGGGTTTAGCATTGGAACCTTCACCGGCACGGGGGCAAATGCCACGGTAGGTCATGGGCTGACAATAGGTGCCCCTTCGTTCTTCATGATAAAAAACCTTGTGGATGCCACCAATTGGACCGGCTGGCATGAGGGTATGACGGCTGGTGATTATGTCATTTACCTGAATACAACCGGTGCGGAGGCGGATCAGGGCGGCGTGGCGTGGCAATCTACTCCTCCATCATCGTCGGTCATTACACTCGGAACGCAATCCGGGCAAAACGGCTCTGGTGATGGGCATGTGTTCTACGCCTTCGCCCGCACCCCCGGCTTGATAGGTATTGGTTCCTACACCGGCAACGGTTCAACAGACGGTCCTTATGTTGTCGTGGATGATGGCGGCTCGGGCGGATTTCGTCCGGCTTGGTTGTTAATCAAGCGTTCCGACAACAACGGCTCATGGATGATCCATGATAATCAGCGCAGCCCATACAACGTATCAACGGCTGGTTTATATGCCGACCAATCCGCAGCCGAGAACACATACGCTTCAATAGATTTCACAGCCAACGGCTTTAAGTTACGGAACAATTCTGGTGACATCAACGCCAGCGGCGGAACGATGATCTACCTCGCCTTCGCTGAGTACCCATTCGGCGGCGAGGGCATCTCACAGGGGAGGGCAAGGTAATGGAGTTTGGCCTGCGCGATCTGGTGACATTGCTGACCGTCGTCGGCGGCGGTTATGCGACTGTCCGCGTCATTGAAACAAAGCTCGCTCGCGTGATGCTAGATGTTGTAGAGCTTCAAAAGACGATAAAGCATATTTGGAACGCAATTGATACGCTTCAGGAAGGCAGGGGCGTAATGGAAAAGCAGCTTTCAAATTTTGGCGTCATTTTGTCGCCGGATCGCTTGGCCAATCTCAACTACAAGGCCGGAGAAACCGAAGCGCGTCTTTGCGTTGTCGAAGAACGATTAGGTGCGCTTGCCCGCATGCACAACGGCGAGCATAAACCGGTGGCCGTCAAATGAA
>Ga0208542_1000018_pt1 | contig 46100 bp, 68 predicted proteins | sample DEB08_DNA_3_FD_185495 | JGI IMG/M metagenome (GOLD analysis project Ga0208542, IMG submission 185495) | Aqueous microbial communities from the Delaware River and Bay under freshwater to marine salinity gradient to study organic matter... | ecosystem: Environmental > Aquatic > Marine > Coastal ... | reverse complement strand
TATCGATCCCGTGATTGTCAAGCAGCCACTTGTCCAGCTCGCGGAACAGCACTCGCGCCGAGATCATGGCCGCATCGAACTTGGCTGGACACTGGGGCGGGCGGGGGACTTCCTCTTTGCCGCCGACTCGCTTGTCCACGTTCTTGCGGTGAAGTCGCAACTCGCTGACTCTGCGACGGCTGATCTCGGCCCTAATCCAACTCCGAGTAGCTGCGTCCATCGATCATCCCCTCCTGGTAGGTGGACTTCTGATTGGATTCGTGAACACTACCATCCTGGTCGGATGAAGTCAACGATTCCAGCCAGTCATCGAGCCTGAGAATGACCCGCCACGGCTCCCTGCTCTTGCGGAAAACCACGACAGGTATACGGTCACCGGCATCGCGTTCGGCCTGGGCCAGCCATGAATCGATCTCGTACCGTTCACGACGTTTGACTTCCAGGTGGTAGCCGACGAGGCCGTGGTCGAGGTCTTCGTCCAGTCGGCCGTCCCTGCGGGCCTCGATGTTGTGGGAGCGGAGCACGTCGCGGACTTCGCGTTCCCCGCCGGCCCCCTTGCGACGACTGTGGGTCATCAGTCCTGTAGGGTCTTTGCCAGAGAGGCGGTCACCGGGTAGTACGGTGGCACGTCGTCGTCCCATCCCATTTCCGGGGCGAGTTTGCGGGTGACCTCTTCCACCAGCGTGTCGAAGACCTCTGCACCGTTCTCCTGGGCTGTCGCCGGCACCCTCATCTGAATGGTCTTGCGGGTCTTGCGGGCCTCCTCATCGGGCTTGCGTCGCTTCTTCCTTGGAGGCTTCACGGCACTCCCGATGTGCAAGTCCATGCAGACCACGTACCGTTCGTCGGCCTCCTCCCACCACCACTTGCCGTCCTCGTAGCGAAGGTCAGCCCTGTTGGTGGTCAGCCTGAGATGGGCCTCGGGGGAGAGGGCAACACGGTTCGGGAGAATGACCGAGCTGCCGTCCTGTTCGATCACTTCGACCCAGTACAGGTCACGGTTGTCTGCGCCCAGTCCCGTGAACGAGCGACGGAACACATGATGGTCTTCCAGTCCTGATGTTTCCCCTGTGACGGGACAGACCGTGTTCAGCAGGTAGGGGGGGATGTCGAGACGGGGCTTGATGTTCCAGGAATCGACAGGCAGACGGGTCATGCTGCGTCCTGGTGGTTGGTGGTCTGCGGGGTCTGCGAATGATGATCCCGCCAGTCCGACGACATGACACCGCCGTCGTCATAGTCCTGGACGGGCATCTGCACGGCTGTCTGGATCTCCACCTTCTTCTCTCGCAGGGACAGGTAGGTTTCGCCCAGCTTGATCGGGTCACGAAGGTCACGCTTTCTGGTCACAGAATCTCCTTCCTCAGCGCGAGCGCGACCGCATTCGCGATTCGTTCGATCTCTTCGTCGGGCAGCGTGCACACTGTCCGGTGCAGTTCGCGATCGGGGTCTGGATCGTCGTCAATGACCACAGTGTCAATCCAGATCGGCGGGAGTCTCGGCGGGAGGGGATTCCATCCGATGATCGGTTCTGGCTTTGCTCTCGGAAACAACTTCACCGGGCCACCTCATCAAGCAGACCGGAGAACCAGCCCTTCCAGAACAGGAAAGCGATGCCGCCCCAGACCAGGGCGCAATACACGATCCCGATAAGCATTCCGATGTTCCAGGTCTTGTTGCTCACTTCTCGTTCACCGCCCTCCATGCGTCGGCAACCTTCAGGAACGTGGTCAGATCCCGCTCCCACATGTCCTCGTCCCGCACGACAAGCTCGTACCGGCCGTCCTCGAACACATGCAGCACGGCACGCTGGTCGATGGGAACGTCCTGGCCGTAGCCGCACCGCTCATACCCGTCGTGGTATGCGGCCAACTGCCAGAAGAACTTGTCCTGCACCTTCTTTGAGGTCTTCAAATCGATCAGGTAGAAGCCGCCTGCGACCTTCTCGAACCTGTCCGACCGCTTCGGATACGACTTGACGCACACTTCTGCCGCCTTCGGCATCAGACCGATCAGGTCGAACCGGCCAGCGAACTTCCGTTCGGGATGACCGACCATCACTTCGCTGGCACGCGGGTCAATGCCGGAATGGGTGATGAAGTCGAGTAGCCCCTTCACATACCCGGCCTCTGATGGGTGATGCACGTCCGGGTTGGGCAGCACGTTCTGGGTTGCCCATGTCTCGAAGGAGTCATGGACAGAGGTGCCCCGGTCTGCCGCCCTGTCCCGCGTGTCATGCACCGTGAGCTTGTGGGCCTTGATCCAGTCCAGCACCACCTCGTCGGACGTTTCCAGGGCTTGTGTTGACCGGCAGAACTCCATTGCCCCGTGGATGCCGATGCCCTGGCCCCACCATGCGCCGGCACCGAACGCGCCGACGATCTCAAGCAGGGTCGTGATCGACGGCACCTCTTCGCTGTCGATCGTGTACAGGCGGCGAGGGGCAGCCTGGTAGTAGATGTCGAACCCGGCAGGCACCGTGACCTGGGAAACCCCACGGGGGGAAGAGTCAGGGGTAGCGCCCGACTCCTCCCCCTCTGTGGTGGGGGAGCCGGAGGGAAAGGAGGGGGAAACCTCCGGCTCTGACTGCGCCCGTTGGCGCAGTTCTTCGAGGCTCATGCCGCGTACTCGTCCGCCCAGGACAGGTACAGCTCCGTCAACTCGCGCAGCTCCGAGTGGTGCGAGACAGGATCGAGTCCTGCCGCTGCGAACGAGTCGATGGCGCGTCCCAGCGCGGCCCAGTAGTTGATCGACTTCTGGCGGGTATCGGGGGAAGTGGGAAGGGTCGCGGTGCTGGCCGTCGTGGTGGGCGGCTGCACGAACGACGGGGCGGCAGCACCGTTCACCGACTTCAAGTAGCGGTTCGTGTACTGGCCGTTCTGCTGGGTGTCGAAAGCGATCGACACCGGCTGGTTCAGGGACGCAACAAGCTGCGATGCCAGTCCCTCGTCCAGCGTCGAATAGTCCAGCCCTGCCGTGTCCGTGAACACGTTGCGGACGTACGGCTTGCTGGTCTTCTGTGACACCCCCGGCCATGCCTTGTGCTGCACGAAGGTGACGGTTGCCGTCTCCAAGACCTTACCCCTTTCGGTAGTGTTGCGGTAGCATACAGGTAGCCCCGGACGGTACGGTGATCGGCACGTCCGAACCCGATGCTATTCTGGTCTGGTGCCTGTCCGGCACCCCGCCCTGTCATGCGGGACACAGCCGTCAGAGGGCGTGTGTCAGCTTGGGGAAAAAGACGGCAGGCTGGAGGGACGACGCCTACTCGGTCGGGGAGGCCCAGGGAGACGTGACAGATTCACGGTCTTGGATGAACGAATGAGTGAACTAACTAACTAACTCATTCACTTCTGGAAAGGACAAGGGCGCGGGGGATGAAGGAGGCAGAACGTCCTGGAACGGATGCGAGGTTACCGTCCGGAACGAATGATACTGTTCTGCTTCGTGTCCAGGACAGATCCGATCATGCCGTTCGGGTTCAACCCCCGAAAAAGAGAACCCTGTCCCGACTGTCTCCTTCGCAACGACCTTGACCTGTTGTGCCGGGTGAAACCAACCCGGTATTCCCAGGTGAAAGCCTGCGCCGGCTGCCAGGGAAAAGGCTGGGTGCATGTGGAGAAGCAACGTGACCCGTACTGGACAGGCAGGGGCAAGTGAGGCCACTTCTCCTGGATCTGTTCTGTGGTGCTGGCGGTGCCGCGATGGGGTATCACCGGGCGGGGTTCGACGTGGTTGGCGTGGACATCAAGCCGCAGCCCGGATACCCTTTTCCCTTTCATCGTGCGGGAGCTATTGGGTTCCTGGCAGACGCAGTAGATGCCTATATGCCGATGAACGGCTACTGGGGCGCTATCCACGCATCCCCGCCGTGTCAGCGGTTCTCAACAACAGCCGCCCTGCACGACGAGGAATACCCCGATCTGATAACGCCACTACGACCATTGCTGGAACTTGCAGCGTCGGAGGGCGTTCCGTGCGTGATCGAAAACGTTGTTGGAGCGCCCCTCGAAAACCCGGTGATGCTGTGCGGGTCGTCTTTCGGCCTGGGAGTGCGCCGGCACAGGTTGTTCGAGTGCATTGGATTCGACATAGGACTGGTGCCACCATGCGCCCACTATCTGCAACCAGAACCGATCGACGTGACCGGCACCGGGGGCAGGCGCATCAATGAACGCACATCCGCCACCAAGGGCGGCAACAGCCGCAAGCCACGCAACCTCACGGAAGCCCGCGAGGCAATGGGCATTGACTGGATGACAAGAAAAGAGCTGGCCGAAGCCATTCCTCCCGCATACACCGAGTTCATCGGCAACCAACTGATCTCCCAGATCCGATGACAGACGACCATGAGATTGACGAGTACATCGATGAGATGTATTTCCGGGAGCTGATGGAAGGCGAGGACAATCACGGCCGACGCAAGGGCGTCGGATCATGGAGCGAGCTGAACCCTGTCATGCAGGACGTGTACGAGTCGGGTTTCGAGATCCTGCGGGGCGACATGATGCACAACCCGACGTTCAAGCACGGCACCCTGTACGCCTACGCTCGCCTCAACTGTCGTTGCGACGAATGCAGAGCCACATGGAGGGAGTACATTCGTGCATACCGAAAGCGCCTGTAAAACACCTATTAGTGAGGGAAAGAATCAGTCCTCTCTCGAACGCTTGAGGCGCGAACGAACCGCGAAACGCTCAGACGCGAGGGAGGCTCTGTTCCTCGCCGTCTTTCACAAGACATTCCCTAACGCTGTCGAGGTGACAGATGCCGTTCGATGAGTTCAGGATGAGCGGGCAGCCTCGCGTCATGCTCACAGAGGGGGAGGGGGACATTCCCCTGGAAGAGTTTGAGATCTCGTATCGGACTGCGCTCTCGCATCTGCAAAGGATCGGCAAGCGCGGCGGGTTTTTGCTGCTGACTGTCGAGCCTGATTCTGTAGAGGAGGATGCGTATACAACCGGCATGTTCACGAGCTGTGGTGAGGCCGGCGTCCCCTCCGATGTCCTGTTTGCCGCATTGACAGAGTGGCTGGGCATCATTGGCGGTTACCTCGGATCAGAGGATGACGAGTGATCCCGTTCTTCAATCGCCGTGTAGCGGGGTTGCAGCTTCGCCTCGCATCGGAAACAGCGACGACGATCACCCTCGCATGGGATCCGGTCAAGTGTGACGGCTTCCGGTTCACTCACCCGTCGGGCAAGAGGTCGCATACCTGGGACGGTTCCAGAACGTCAGTCCGGTTTAGCAAGGTGCCTCACGGGGTTTATTCTGTAGAGCCGTTCACTGTGAACGAACGGGCAGAGTACGTTTACGAGGTCTGAGAGGCATCATCCTCGCCTCACTTTCCGATGATCGTCTGTAGGGCTTCGATAAGCTCCCTCGCCTGATCGTCTGTCAGGTATGCGGCAGCCCTCGTCTCGCCGTAGTCTCCGAGCTCGTCCGGCTCGTCTGTTCCATCATCCCAGGAGATGAGCAGGCTCACGCTCTCATTGAACCGTGAGACGCTAACCTCGCATCCTGCATCCTTCGCCGGGACTGTGTAGGTAGTACGCATGATCCCTCCTTGGTAGGTTTGGAGCGGGCGCTCCCGCCCCTGCCCGAAGGCAGGAGCGGCAACGTCGGCCCTAGTCCTCGTCTGTAGCCTCGTCTCCCAGCCTGCGCGCTAGCCTCTCCGCGATCATGTAGAGACAGACCTGCGCTGCCTTGGTCATATCTGAGGCGTCATAGCCAAGTTCGGATGGATCCTCCTGGTATGCGGCCAGGTCTACGAACGTCGCCCAGAGGTCATGCGTATACACGGGGACGCATGAGTCAGCGATCTCAGAGGCCATGTCATCATCCCATGATCCCGCGTACTCGATCTGCTCTCGCGTCGAATCCGCGACAGACTCTAGGAACCTTGCACCGGGCGACTCTGTAGAGTCCGGGCCGGCACATTCGGCCATGTTCGCCAGGGCAAACACGGTATATGTCTCGGTCGTCACTTCCCCCGCCTCACTTTCTTCCACGGTGGCACGGGAAACGGCAGGCCAGCCTCCTGGGCAAGTCTACGACGTTCCCGTGTAGGGATAGTCTCGGAAATACAGCGCACGGCCGGGGCTCTCTTCACTTTCGAGATCCTGCCTGTCGGCGTCCGGGGAATGAGGGAATCGAGCACGGCCTCCGCTGACTCCCCCTCCAGAATGAGCCAATCCCCGAATCGGCCAGTCTCTAGCTCTACGATGTAGCGTGGCATGGTCTACTCCTCATCCTCTCGTATATCTAGCAGGAGCAGGGCGATCCCCAGCCCGTAGCAGGCAAGGGCCGCGATCACGATCCAGTCGTAGGCGAGCATTACTTGACCGCCGTGGGATCGACCGCGCGGTAAGACTTCGGACGCGCGAGATTGACTGCGAGAGCGGACGTAGGCTCCCCCGGCTCGTCATCCCATTCCACGCGGATACGATCCGGGGACGATCCGGGAGATTGCAGGATGGCGACAACTGTACCTTCCCTGTCGGCATACTCGGATGCCTGGATACTCGCCAGGAATCGCGCCGAATAGCAGACTCGATCCCCAACACTAGGATTGAATGCTGACTCGGGCACTGGATACCTCCTTTGGTAGGTGGTTTGGAGCGGATGCTCCGGACGCGGGCCGAAGCCCGCATCCGCAACAGCCCCTCTAGGAGAGCATTTCCGCGAGCTCTCGCGCCTCGTCCGATGCCCAGTCCATGCGCGGCATTCGAGTAGTCTCCCGAACGGTGTCAACTATCAAACCGTAAGCCTCCGCTCGGGTGACTGCGCCATCCCTCGAATGCGCGGAAACGGGAAGTCCGCAGAACCATCTAACGCCGTCGGACGTATGCCATTCTCCGCTGAGTAGATAAAGCCCCATTATGGTGTACCTCCGTTGGTAGGTGTGGAGTCGTAGGGCGTACTACAGGTTACGACCCTGAGACGAGATTGTGATTCTTCCCGTACTTGTAGGGGACGAATCGCACGATAAATGGATCATCCCCTGTCGGCGTGGAATACCCATCCCTCGTCTCTACCGTCACAAACCCGGAAACCGTCGTTCCCTGCGCGCTAACCCTCGCAGGGACAGAGAAGAATGTATCGGCCGTTCCGCCCCGAAAAGCCCGAATCTTCCCATCTGGGCACAGAGCGTAACCCTTACAGGTATGTCCCCGGGGTTGCGAAAAGTCTAGGGATGTACCGTCCGCGTATTGCATGGTTCCTCCCTCGTGGTAGGTGGTTTGGAGCGGATGCGCTCCGACCCTCCCCGGACTAGCCGGGAAGAGTCGCAGGGCGTCCTACAGGTTCGGCGTATCGACAACCTCGAACGAACGCCCTAAATCGTGGTTCCGGCCGGCGTCTCGCATGTATGCCTGCCCGAGAGTCCGGTCTAGCCACCCTTCAGGGTCTCCGCCGAAGTCTCGCAGGCTATCCCGGTAGTCTCTCACCTGCTCGACCATGTAGCGGACGGCCTCCCGGAACGTATGGAACCTGGCAGGGTCGGGATCGTCGGGCAGATAGCCGGGAGTGTTCTCGATCACGGTATACGGCAGGGATTCGACAATCTCGCATCCGCAAGTGCCGCAGCAGATACCGGTCGCAGGGTCGCACTCATCCCACGGTGCGATGACGCCTGCATCGGGGGCAATGTCTCCATCCTCAGAACGCCCAAAAGCCTCTTCGGCGCATGATGGGCAATGCGTATCGGCGTTGTAGGTGTATGCGATTGGCTCGTGCATGTTCCCTCCCTAGTGGTAGGTGGTTCCTAGGCGAGTCAGAATTCCCGCAACTTCAGCAGCGACACTCGTCGCATCGTCCGCATCCCGAGGGATGAGGTACACGGTAACTCCCTCGTCCTGCTCGTCCTTTGAGAAGTCATAGAACCCGAGCACCCACTGGGCCTCCCGCGTGAGCCAGACTTGACGCCCCAGAAACCGGGCATCCTGCGAGAGGTCGATTGCGAGAACCGTGCATCCCCCGCCCGTGTTCAGTACGCCACACTGGAAACCTGTAGCGGCCTCCATAGCCTCCAATAGTTCCGGGCTATCCTGATTCAATTCGTAGTACATGTTCCCTCCCGTGGTAGGTGTCATAGAGAACGGTAGCACCGCTACCGGAAAGAGTCAAGTATGCCATGTTCCGCCCTAACCTCAGCCGGTAAACCCTGCCGCTCCAGAGTGAAGCCTGGGGAGAAGTTCTGTCCCGTACACGGTATGACGGATGCTGCTAGGGAAGAGAGACTGTCCCGGATGAGGGAGACATCCGTACAGGTACGCAAGGAACGACTACGGAAAAGAGAAGAGCAGGAAGAGGTAGCACGACTAGGGGTTAGGGCCATGATGGGGCAGAGATTGGAGGCAGAAGCGGACGCGCTGACAGACAGGCTACGCAGTCTGGCCCTGTCTGAGGATGACTCGATCGCCCTGCGAGGCATCGAGCTATGGCTATCCCGAGTGTACGGCAGGCCTGTCCAGCCGACCGAGGATAGGACTGAGCAGGCACCCTCCCTACCCCAGGATATCCTGGCCCTGTCCCCGGAAGAGCGCCGTACCCTGCTGAGGCTGGCCGAGACTGGCTAGCCCACTACTAGCCCACTACCCGTGGGGCTAGTGCCCAGGCGGTATCCACCCTATGACCCTCCACAGGTAGGAGAGTAGGACAGAGGGAAAGAGGGACAGGCTAGGCAGGTAGGCATGCACGGGCATGCACGAGGCATGCATGCAATACATCAATGAGAGCGGCACCGGCGGGCATACCGGGGGCCGTACCCCGGCGCAGCCCGCATCGACAGAGGAATCGTAACTAGAACCCCTCGTCAGACGAATCAGCCAGGGCTGCGTGCCTGGTATTGACCTTCCGGAATCCTGTCTTTTCCGGAATCCTTCTTCTTTACCCCTTGTATGGCTCTGAGAGCCTCTCTAACGCACAGAAAGGGCCTGGATGGCCGCGAGCATCTTCAACATCTCCAAGGGCCGCTGGGGCGAGTTCTATTACCGCGTCAAGAACAATGACGGGGCGAACAGCGCGATCATCGTTCTTGCCCTGGCAACGTCTGGTCTGGAGTCTGACGCAACGCTTTTGGACACGGATTCGGTGTCTGCGATGTTGTCTGGGACGACTGCCGAGGTGACGAACACGAACTATGCCCGGAAGACGTTGACTGACAGTGATCTGTCTGCGTTTGCGGCGGATGATTCTAATGATCGTGTGCAGCTTGGGTTGCCGGATCAGGAGTGGAATCTTGTGGGTGCCGGGGATGATTGGTCGAAGATCGTGGTTGCGTACGATCCTGATACGACGGCGGGAAATGATTCTTCGGTGATTCCGATGTCGTTGCATGATTTCGTGGTGTCCCCTGACGGGTCGAACATCACGGTTCGTTTCACTTCTGACTGGGCGAGGGCAGCGTAAATGGCAGACGGCGTTCCGATTACTGCTGGATCAGGCACGACGATCCTGACCGATGATACGGGGGCGGGGGGCCATGCCCAGGTCATCAAGCTGGCGATATCGCAGGACGGTGTGGGGGATCTGATTACCGCGACGACGAACGGTCTTTCGGTGATTCCGAGGATCGTGGCCGCGTACGGTGATCTGTTGGCGTTCTCTTCCAGCGAGGATCTGGACGAGACGGAGGAGGAGGTGAAGGGGTCTGCCGGTGCTGTGGCGGGCTACTACTTCTACAACGCCTCCACGTCCGCCAGGGTGCTGAAGTTCTATGACAACACGGCTGGCGGTACGACGGTCGGGTCAACCGCGACCAATTTCAAGTTCAAGTTGCCACCGTCGGCTGCCGGCCATATCGCGTTCCCGTACTGGTTGCAGTTCTCGAACGGGATCACGGTGGCCTGCACGACCGGGTATGCCGATTCCGACACGACCGCCCCGACCGCGAACGACGTGAGCGTCGTGGTCTTCTACGTCTAGGAGATTCTGTGGCTGACAATGTGACGTTCACCAACTCAGGCACGGGAGCTGTTCCGAACGGGACGGTGATCGCGTCGAGGGATTCCGGTTCGGGACAGTGGCAGCAGGTCGATGTTGGGCCTGCGGTGGCAACGGCGGTGACGGGCGGACAGTACGCGCTGTCCGTGTCCACGTCCACCGTGACGACCCTGACCGTGCCTTCCGGTGCGACGCATTGCTGGCTGTCGGTGGAGCCGACCTCTGTGGCGATCCGTTGGACACGCGACGGCAGCGCCTCCTACCCGACCACCACCCAGGGTCATTATTTGGCGGGCGGTGACGCGATCGAGTTGGACAACCTGTCGAACGTCCGGCTGATCGGGATCACGAACGCCGCGACCGTCCAGGTCAGCTACCACAAGTACGTGTAGTGCGCCAGTCCAGGGGCAGATACCAGTCTCGTTCGGAGCAGATCGGGTCGTCGTTGTCGTACGACTCGAACTTCAACCCGAAGAAGGTGCAGATCATGGTGTCATCAAACGCCGACCACTCGAACGCTGTGCCGCTCTCTGGATCCCTGTCGGGAACGAAGTACGTGTTCGTGCCGAACTATCCCGGCATCACGAGCGTGTCGTTCTACCTGGACGGCACCCTGGTGCGCACAGAGGCCGCTGCGCCGTGGGACTATCAGGGCACCACGGCTGGCAACGGCAACCCGTGGGACACGTCGGCTGTGGCGGACGGGTCGCACACGATCCGGGCGGACGTGACCGCCGACGGCCGGGTGTACCAGACCCAGTCGTCGTTCGTGACGATCTCCAACACCGACACCGGCCTCCCTGTCGCCACGACGAACTACGACAACGGGGCCGCGCTCGACTCACAGTGGGCCGGATACCAGTTGTCCGCCGGGAACTCCGTCACCAATGTTGCGGCTCCGAGTGCGGTCAATGCTGGAGGCAACGTCGGCGTGGGCCGTGTCTTGCGTGTGATCAACCTCGACGGCGGCGACCTGTGGGGCCATGAGCGCGCCCAGTGGCGGGCTGGTTGGCCGTGGGGCGGCTGGACATACGACGAGCAGACACAGGTCGGCACGGACGCCGTGTTCTCGTTCTCGATCATGGTGCCGTCGGGATCCCAGTTGTCAACGAACAACGGCTGGGGGTGGATCGAAGACCTGCACAGCGGAGGCTCTGCGAACGCAACGGCAACGTGGAACTGCTGGGGCATCAATCTCGGGTCAAGCCGCAACCTATCGTTCCAGTGCTGGGGCGGCCCCGTCTATCCCAACGGCCAACTGCGTCCTGCCGGAACGTCGGGCAATAACCGATCGTGGGGGCCGATCTCGTTCGATACGTGGTACAACATCCTCATCCGTCTGCGTCTCGGGGCCGACAACAACGGCATCGCGGAAGGGTGGGTTGCCGCGAACGGGCAGACGACGCCAGCCAAGCCGCTGGACCTCGTGAACATCCCGCTCCACACCTACGACAACCTGACCGACTGGAAACAGGGGTACACGCGGGATCCGGCAGCCAACGGGACGACCACGATCTATCACGACAACTCGATGCTGTGGGCTGTTCGCAACCCGAACTACGGGACGACCAGCGTGGCGCAGGGAATCGCCAACGCGTTCGCCCACTACGGGTGGATCTGACATGGCCGTCTCGATTCTCGGCTCTATCACCAAGTCGCAATACACCGCCACTTCGGTGTCGCACACGGTCACGTCCGGCACCGACGTGCTGTACGTGCTGATCGGCAACCGTTATACGGACGGTGACATCGCCAGCGTTTCATGGAACGGATCCAGCATGACGAAGGTCGTGGGCAGCGGCACACCGGATTTCCGGGTGGCTTGCGTGATCTTTCGGACAATCAACCCGACCGCCACCACCGCCAACATCACCTGGACAAACGCAAGTTCGCGTAACTTTTTCCTTGCTGCCGTGAACCTTGCCGGGGTGGACACCACCACCCCGGAGGAGGACACGGACTTCAAAGCACCGTCGTCCACGGGCACGTCGTCGTCTCTGGCATTGACGTCGCAGACGGGCGGGCTGGTGTTGGACGTGTGCGCCAAGATTGAGGACGGCGTTGACGACACCTGGACGATCGGTGGCGGGCAGTCGGATCTGTACGGGGTGTACGACGCATCGTACAACCCTGGTGTGATCGGCGCGTCATCGTATGAGGCCGGGGCTTCTAGCGTCACCATGTCGCATTCGTGGTTGAACAGCGACTTCTACTCGCAGGCCGCCATCGCCGTCAAGCCCGCCTCGGGCACATCGCTGTTCCCCCTTCTCGGCGTTGGCTAGATGCTTCTCCTTGCTGCGGAGTACACGGCATCGCAGCCACCGCTCCAGTCCTCGCAGGCGCAGCTTCCGCTGCTCCTCGCGGGGATTGTCACTGGCGTAGGCCAGGAGATCGCGGTTGACATAGCCGTGGAGACGGACACGGCCCTGGACGCCCAGGCGTCGCTGACCTTGCCGTCCGGCTCCACCCAGATCCCGCTGCTCCTGACGATGGGATCATCGACCGGGGTCAACTCGATCAGTGTCGAGATCGCGATCGAGACGGACACCGCGTTCAACGCTTCGGTGATCGACAACCCTGCCGTCGATTACGACGATGTTGTCGCTCTTGCCATCGAAACGGACAGCGTGTTCGAGGCGTTCGGCACTGGTCTTCTCGCCGTCCAGGGCACCTACTACCTGTTGAACCTGACCGAAGAGGACGAGGACACGCTGGTTCTGACACAGCAGTCGGCGGACAGCCTCACCTTGACCGCTTCCAGCGAGGACACATCTCAGACCCTCACCGCCACCAGCGAGGACAGTTCATTGACGTTGACAGTCGTTTCAGAGGAGCAGGGTTAGATGCCCAGCGAGCGCCCAGCGCCGCCTGAGCCGAACACCCCGAACACCGGCAGGATCGGCAAGTACCGGGCGGTTCCGATCATGCCCTCCAAACAGGAGAGGGCAAAGAAGAACCTTGCCGTTGGCGCTGCCGCAGCAGGGTTCGCGGCTGCTGTTGTGATCGACATCGTGCTGAGGGTCGTCTGATGCGCTCGGTGGGCGGTGAGACGGTTCAGGTGTCGATCGACCAGGGAGGGGCTGGCACCACAGAGCTGATCGCGGCGGCACCCGGCTACCGCTACGCGGTCATCAATTACACGGTTGTCATGTCTGCGGCGGGAACCTATGCGTTCTCGGACGGGACGGACTGGCTTACCGGGGACATCCCGGTGGCAACGAACGGTGGTGTGTCCTCTCCTCATGCGGAGCAGGAGTACCCATTGTTCGTGGGTGGCGTGAGCCGCCCGTTGTCTATCACCACGACGGGCGGATCAGCCCACGGGCACCTGTTGGCCCGGAAAATCTAGGAGAGAAGGATGGCACCTGGACTTGCTTCCACGATCGCGAACGAGATCATCGACGCGCTCGGCGGAACGAACGACTGGACTGCCCCGACCGCCTGCTATGTGAAGCTCCACACCGGGGATCCCGGCACGGCGGGCACGGCGAACGCTGCCGGCGAGACGACCCGCAAGCAGGTTGGCTTCGGTGCCGCGTCGGCGGGGGCCGCGTCGAACAGCGCGGCCGTGACCTGGACGAGCGTTTCCACCACGGAAACCTATTCGCATGTCTCGTTCTGGGATCATCTGACGGCAGGCAGTTTCCTGTACTCGGATGCTCTGGCCGCGTCGAAGGCTGTGACTGCCGGTGACAACGCCGAGTTCGCCACCGGCGACATCGACCTGAGCATCACGCCTGTGGTGTCGTAATGGCCCGGTACACCCTGGGCGCTCGGATGACGAGCGCCCCCACGTCAACGCTACCGGGAATGTCGCTGTACGGCACCGCGTCCGGGGCCGTCAGGTTGCGCGAGTTGTGGATCTTCAACACGACCAGCACGGCCTGCCAGGTGGCGTTGCAGCGCCTCACCACGGCAGGCACGCAGGGCGCGACGCTCACCGAGCTTGAGTACGACGACGCCTCCGTCACACCGCAGGCGGCAGGGTTCAACTCGCACAGCGGCGGGCCGACGATCACGACCGGGAACCTCGTACTCGGCTCGATTGGAGCCGCGATCGGTGCAGCGATCGTGTGGTCGTTCGGTGACACCGGCATCGTGATCCCGGCAACCGCCAACAACGGACTGGGGATCACGACACCCACGGGCACGGGGCAAATCTGCGATGTGACCTGGGTCTGGGACGAGTAACGCCCGGTGGCGTTCCCGACCATCCCGACGACAGCGGCGAACACGCTGCTCTCGGCAACGACGAGCACCGCCAGCACGACCCACACGTTCCCTAGCCTGACAACACTCGCCCCGCAGGCGGGTGACCTGATCATCGCGATCTGCGTCATGTACGAGGGCGACACCAGCCCGCAGTTCTCGTCGTGGGGGGCGTCGCTCACCGAGATCCTGGACGATTCAACAACAGGAACCGGCAACGGAGCCATCGGGGTCGCGTACAAGGTCGCGTCGGGCAGCGAGTCAGGCACGTTCACCGTCACGTCGGCCGACTCGTGGAAGTCGGTGCAGTTCCTGATGCGGATCCCGGCCGCGACATGGCGCGGATCGGGGTCACCGCCGGAGGTGCAGGCCGCGTCCCGCGCGTCAGGTGCGGCAGCAGACCCAGGATCGTTCGACCCGTCCGGTTGGGACGCGGAGGACACGCTCTGGATTTGCGTTGGCGGGCAGACAGAGACCTCCACGACCGGCAGCCCACCGGTCATCTCGGCATCACCGACGAACTGCTCCGGCGATCTGATCGTCGCTCGCGCTGCCGATGCGGTGGGTGACATCACCGCAGGTGTCGCCTTCCGCCAGTTCAACGCCTCGGCCGAGGACGTGGGGGTGTGGACGGGATCCAACTTCATCCGTGGCAACGGTGTCGCGACCGTGATCGCCGTTCGCCCTGCCCCCGTTGTGGAAGCAGACCTTCCGATCGTGGCGATGCTGCCCCCGGCCCCGGCTGGCTGGCCCCCACACTACAACTAGGAGAGCCGGGTGCCGCAGTACGCTCCGACGCACTCGCTGACACGGGCACCCGTCAGGCAGCCCCGCACGGTCTACCGTGGACTGTGGGCGATCCCTGCCAGCACCGCAACAACGGTCAGCCTTGCGTCTGCTGTTACGGCAGCTGTGCAGATCGACACGGCGACGTTCTCCCGCACGGCAACGTTCGCGACAGCGGTCACCGCCGATGTGGCTGTCGCGACCGACCTGACGCGCACGGCAACGCTAGCCTCGGACAACCCGTACGTGGTCGATGTTGTGACCAGCATCAACCGTGGGGTAGGGTTGGTGTCCGCTGTCACGTCCGCGTTCGACGTGGCAACCGACATGACGATCGCCAGGGCGCTGTCCACCGCGTTCGGTGTGACCCTGACGATCGACACGGCAGCCCCGACCAGGACTGCCACCCTGGCGTCCGACAACGCTTTCGGCGCACAGGTGGACACGGTTGGCACCCATATCGCCACCCTTGCCAACGATCTCGGCCTGACGCTCGATGTGGCGTCCACCCTGATCCGGGGGGTTGTGCTCGCCAGCGACATCCCGCTAAGCGTCGATGTCGTCACCGCGCTCCAGCGTGGCGTGGCGCTTGCGTCGGACAACCCGTACGTGGTGGCGATTGCCACCGACATCGCCAGGGGTGTCGGACTGGCAACGGATCAGCAGCTCATCGCTGCGATCTCCACGGTGCTGACCCGCACCGCAACCCTGGCAAACGATTTGCCGCTGTCGCTGAGCATCGCGACATTGCTGACGACCTCCGGCGGAGGAACCACGCACAGTCTCGCCAATGACCTTCAGTTGGCGTTGGCGATCGTGACGACCCTGACCGCTATCCGCCCGATCGCAACAGACACCCAGTTGTCAGTGGCGATCGACACGGTTCTTACGCGCATCTTCGTGCTGGCTGCCGATCTTCAGGTCACGCTCGGGATCCAGACTTCGCTGACACGCGGAACCGCTGTAAGCACGTCGGTGCAGATCGCTGTGGGACTGGTGTCCGCGCTGACCAGGGGCGCAGCCCTGGCATCCGATCTTCCTGTTAGTCTCAGTGTTGCTTCCGCTTTGACAAGGGTGGCCCGGATGTCAACGTCGATTCCGCTGTCGTTCAACCTATACACGCAGTTTGCCGGTGCCGGCCCGAAGGCGTGGCGAACGCTTCTGCACGCCGGTACATGAGCGACACCTGGGCGGTCGTTGTCCCGTCCGTTCGACGCAACAGTCTCGAACGGTTCGTGGATGCGTGGGCACCGCAGCTCGAAGACAAGCATCTGATCGTCGTTCACGACCACCATACGGTTCCCGGTTGGGCGGTCAACATCGACGCGGAGCATCACGCCTGGGACACGATCGGTCTGGAGCACGCGGCTCGGCGCTCCGACATGATCCGCTCCTGGGGCATCTACCGGGCGTGGGAGATGGGGGCGGCATACACGCTGACCCTGGACGACGATGTGCGCCCGTGCGGCGACCTGTTCTCGCACTACGAGACGGTGTTCCATCATGGTGCCCCGTTGTCGCCGTATCTGAACGTTGGTGCGTTGACGACCTACGGCAAGCCGTTGCGCGGGTTCCCCTACCAGGAGCGCCTGTCGGCAACGGTGGGTGTGCAGTACGGCGGCTGGCACGGTGTTCTGGACTACGACGCCTCCACCCAGCTTTCCGGTGTCAGGGACTACGAGACGTTCGCGCCGGTCGTTCTGCCGGTGCCCCACCATGCGCCGGTCACGGGCTGCATCATGAACTGTGCGTGGCAGACCGGTTTCGCCCCGATCATGTGGCAGTTGCCGCTGATCGACGGCAAGTACAACCGTTTCGGTGACATCTGGTCGGGCCTGTTCCAGAAGAAGGTGCTGGACTATCTCGGGCATGTGATGGTGGTGAACGGCAAGGCCAGCGTCCGGCACCAGCGCGCGTCCGATCCGGTAAAGAACGCTTTTCGCGAGGCCCCCGGCATCCCCCTGAACGAGAACCTGTGGTACGGGCTTGAGGTTGGCGGGTCAAGCATGATCGACGCCTACCGCGAGGTGACCGACTCTGCGGCCGGACTGTTCGAGGACTGGTACTCGATCCCGTTTCTGGAAGCGAGGGACGAGTGGCTGGCCCTGTTCTGACCGACGCCATGTGGAACCGGGCGTCCAGCGTCGATGGCTGGTACGCGCGGAAGGAGGCCGAACTGCTGTTCTCCGCAACCCGTGGCCCGTGGGTGGAGATCGGATCGTGGAAGGGCCTGTCAACCGCTGTTCTCGGGCAGACAGAGTTTCCCGGCTGGGCGGTGGACACGTTCACTGGTTCCAGCGAGCACGGCACCGTGGACACCTACGACGAGTTCATGGAGCACATCAAGGGCTTGCCGGTAACGGTTGTGCGGGGCGACTACCGCGACGTGTACCGGAAGGTTCCCAGGGGGGCGCTCATGCTGCACATCGACCACGAGCACACCTACGAGGACACGAAACGGGCGTTCAAGCTGTATGCGCCCCGGCTTGGTCGCAACGCCAGGATCGCGTTGCACGACGCCTGGTGGTACGACGAGCGTGACCCCGATTCCTGTCCCTGGCCCGGTGTGACCCGTTTCGCTCTTGAGCTGCTCGACCATCCGGAGTGGAGGCTGTGGGACGACTGTTTCCGTCTCGCCGTGTTCGAGCGCCGGTGAACCATCTGATCGTTGCCCGCTGGCAGGAGGACATCTCCTGGCTGGACACGATCGACGGGTGGAACCCGATTGTGGTGACGAAGAACGTGGATCTGCCGAACGAGGGCAGGGAGTGCTCGTCGTTCTTCTTCGGTCTTGCCAAGGTGTACGACAGCCTGCGTCCCGGTGACCGGGTTGCGTGCGTGCAGGGCAGCCCCCTTCCGCATTGCCCCGATCTGAACGTGGCCCTGCTCGAAGAGGGGCCGTTCGTGGAGCTGGGAACCTGGAAAGTGGTGTGTGACCTGGAAGGGCTTCCGCACCATCCCGGGTTGCCGATCCGCGAATACTGGGATGACTGGATCGGCACGGAGCCTCCGGAGTCGTTGTCGTTCACGGCCGGGGGACAGTTCTCCGCGTCGGCGGAGACGATCCTGTCCCGTCCTGTCAAGGACTACCAGTTGATGGTCGGGGAGATGTCGAGGCAGTCCGCGCCCTGGGTGATGGAACGCCTGTGGCCCTACTACTGGCACCAAAAAACGAGGAAGTGATCTTCTGCACCCGTCCGTCCTGTACTACGTGGAGAAGCACGTCGAGCGGTACAACCTTGCCGAGCTGAAGACGCTTGAGTGCGGCAGCCAGAACATCAACGGTACGGTGCGGCCCTACTTCACGGGCCAGTACATCGGCATCGACATGGAAGACGGGGATGGCGTGGATCTTGTCGCGTCTGCCAACGACATCCCGTTCAAGGACGAGTCGTTCGACGTTGTGGTCTGCACCGAGATGCTGGAGCACGACCCGGCGTTCTGGAAGTCGATTTCGGAGATGACGCGGGTGCTGCGACCGGGCGGGCATCTGTTGCTCACGACGCGCGGCATCGGGTTCCCCTATCACGAATATCCGGGCGACTACTGGCGGTTCACCAACGAGGCCATCGAGATGTTGCTTCGTGACGCCGGACTGACGATCGGGAACATCTGCTCCGACCCGTATCCCGACCATCCCGGCGTGCTGGCGTACGCAACCAAGCCAACAAGCGAGGACGCATGAAGTTGAAGAAGTACAAGAAGGGCGTTGCCGCCGCTGCCGGTGTGCTGGTCGTGGTGGGCACCGCGCTCCAGGACGGTGACCTGTCGCAACCGGAGATCATCGCGATCCTGGGCGCTGTCGCGTCCGCTGTCGGTGTTGTCTGGGCCAGAAACGAGCCGGCGTGAACGCTGGCAAGGCTGCCGCTATCGCGGCGACGATCAAGGCCGGGAAGGTCGAGAAGACCGTGCGGCACCCTGGCGCGAAGAAGTCGAAGATCGCGAAGGGGAAGAAGTGATGGCAAAGCGGCGCATGTACTTCGACAAGATCCCGAAGCGCAAGGGCAGGGCCGGAGCGAGGGTGACGAAGGTCGAAGAGGACGGCTCGTTCGGAATGATCGGCGGGTTCGTCATGGACGCAGAGACAAAGAAGAAGCGAAAGGGGATCCGTGGCTGACAAGATCGGATACCAGCACGGCCTCGACGCTGCGCTGCTGCGCGAGAAGAACCTGCACCCTGAGCACAGGGCTGCCTGGGAGAAGCGCACCGCGACCCTCAAGTCTCTGGTCAAGGGACACAACGAGTTCGAGGATCGGCTGTCTGCGCTGGAGGCGCAGGCCCCTGCCCCTTTCCCGTTCCGGGGGTAGCGTACGCGGCATGGGGTCTTGCCAGCGGCCAGTTCACCGCCCTGTCTTTGGCTCGCAGAGCGAAGCAGCTCGGGTTCTATGCTGTCGCACTCGAACTGGACGACTTCGACAATCAGCAACGGTGGCCTGTGTTCCAGGAGGTGCTGCGTGCCGAGGGGCTGCTTCCGGGTGTGTGGTGGACGATGGCAGAGAACATCGTCAGGACACCGGACGATGCCGGTTTTGCGATTGCCGAGGTTGAGGGCTGGGGCGACTTCGTAGGTGGAACCCAGGCGATCCTGTCCGGGAACCTGCCCGACTGTCCTTTGGCGACAGTCACGAACTTCGCCGGGTTCGCTGTCACAGACCAGAACGGCGTAATGGACATTGCGGCGTCCAGGGCGAACGCGAAGCCGTGGGTGGACGCGGGGTTCGTCTGTCATGCGGAGTGCTATGTGAACGAGAACCCGTTGGCGACACCGGAGCGCATGGAGTTCACGGCTGTCAACCAGTTGGGGTTCAAGGAGTTCTACCCGGTGTTCGGCACCTACGGGAACAACCACACGCTTGCCGACTATCAACAGTGGTTTGATTATTCCGGCTATAGCGCGTATCTGATCGAGACGATCACGACTTGAGCACACAGACCGCGGAGCCGGTGAGTGCTCTGCGGGCCTATGTGGAGATCGAGTCCGCCCGCGAGCACCCGGCGTTCTTCGCCAACCATCTAACGTGCATCGACTCCCGCTCGGGAGAGGTGTTCCGGTTCACGATGCTCACGCCCGACGAGGCGGAGGAGCACGGCCTGGAGTACCGGGGCAACGAGTGGTTCTGGCAGCGCGAGTATCTCGACAAGGTTCTTGCGGCAGACCAGACGATCACGCTGAAGGGACGCCAGCTTGGTGTCACCTGGGTGTGGGCGATGCTGGCGTTGCACACGGCGCTGTTCAAGCCCGGTGCCGACATCCTTGTCTACTCGATCAAAGAGGACGACGCGGTAGCGGTCATCAACCGGATCTGGGACATGTTCCTGTCCCTGCCGGATCATTTCCGTTCGCTGGTCGAAGTGGTGAAGCCCAGCCGCAACGCAAGGCCGTCCACGACGATCGAGTTGCGTCACAGGGACGGCAAGGTGTCCTCGATCGTTGGTATGGCTGCCACCAAGAGCGCCGGCCACGGTCGGTCTGCGGCGCTCATCATCTTCGATGAGGCGTCACGCCAGGAGTACGCCAGAGAGCTTTGGAAAGCGGTCATCCCGGCGATGGGTGACAAGGGTGGCCGGATCGGGGTTGTGTCCACCGCGAACGGCATGTCGGACGGGAAGGGCAGGGGCAACTTCTTCCACGAGTTGTGGGTTGGGGCTGGCGGGCCTGACTATCCCCGTCTGCACCGCGAGTTCCTGCGTTGGGATCTGCACCCTGACCGTGACGATGCCTGGTACGACAACGTTGCGTTGGGTCAGGCGGAGAAGGCGGAGCAGTACCCGAACACCCCGGACGAGGCGTTCCTGCTGTCCGGCAACCCGTACTTCGACGTTCACGCCCTGAAGGAGTACACGGAGCTTGGCTGTCCCAACGAGGGCCGGTTCCAGTTCGTCACGTATACGGATCAGCCGAACAAGGCGAAACTGGTGGCATCCGAGTCCGGTTGGGTGGAGGTGTTCCAGAAGCCCGAACCGAACAAGGAGTACGGGCTGGCAGCGGACGTTGCGACCGGGCACGGCACAGACTTCTCTGTAGGGGCGGTGATCGACCTTCAGACGGGCGCTCCGTGCGCCGAGGTCTACATGAAGGCCGACTATGAGGCGTTCGCTGAGCAACTGCATTTCCTGGGCCTGTGGTACAACACCGCGCGGCTTGCCGTGGAGAAGGGTGGCGGCTACGGGGACGTGGTGATCGGCCATTTGCGGGACGGGCACAAGGGACGCAAGCCGTACCCGAAGATGTACCGGCACCGCTCCTGGGATCATCCGACGCGCCCGACCACGGTGCAGCTCGGGTTCCCGATGAACCAGAAGACACGAGCGCATGTCGTGTCCGCGCTTCGGGACTGGGTGAACGACAGGCTTCTGCCCTGGATGACGCCTCGCTGGTTGTCCGAGTCGAGGACGTTCGTCCACCGTGAAACCCGCCCGTCGCCTCGTGCGGCGGACGGCTGCAACGACGACGTTGTGATCGCGTGGGGCATCGCACTCGTCCTGTACGGCGAGTTCGGTGAGCACCAGCACTCGTACAAGAAGAAGAACATGGACGCCTTCCGCGTCTCGAAACCCAAGCCCCTGTCCGCGCTGGATCCGAGGGCACAGAGGAGATAAGAATGGCGGCACCAGGACTGCCTCCTGAGATGCTTTCAGCCCTGATGGGGGGCGCTGCCCCTCAGCCCGCTGCCGGCGGGGGGATTCCCCCTGATCTGTTGGCTGCGGCAGAGCAGATGGCGACCGAGGCGACGAACGCGGAAATGGGGCCTCCGGACGCGCAGCCGGAAGGTTCGCTGTACGGGTCTGCGGGTGGCGCTAACACCGAGGCTTTGCGCGGTGCGCTCGACATGCTGAAGGAGTACGCGGAGGCCGAGGACGACGAGATGCACATTCAGACCGTATTGAAGTGCCTCGCCACGCTTCAAAAGATTCTTGTGGAGGAGCAGCAGGGCCAGGACGGTCTGCTCCAGGGCAAGGCTGACCCCCGTGCGCTGAGGCAGGCGTTGGGGGCGGTCGGTGGCTGAGAGGCTCCCCAACAAGGACGCCTTCGACAAGGCGATCCAGTACATCGGTGAGTGCCAGTCGTTCCATGCTGGGTTCATCGCTGACGTGGATCGCCGCTACAAGGCGTACCGGGGCGTGGTGGATGAACTGCGTGAGGCTGCGGAGTGGACGAGCAAGCTGTATCCGCCGTACATCATGCACATCGTTGAGACGAGTCTGGCGTCCCTGGTCGATGACAGGCTGTCGTACCGGATCCGCCCTCGCGCGACGATGGAGCAGTATTTCGATCCGTCTGCCGGGGAGCGGGCACGGCTTGGGTCGGAGGCGCATCAGGTGTTGTTCGACTGGCAGGTTCGCCGGTCGGGGTTCCATGAGGAGCAGCGCCCGTTCGCGTTGCAGAACGCCATTGCGGGGATCACGGTCGCGAAGACCTTGTGGACGACCCGCGAGGAGCGTCGCCGCCAACTGGTGTCGGAGGAGCAGCCCCTGACGGACGCCAACGGGTTCCCGGTGGTTGACCCGATGACCGGGCAGCCGGTGACGGTGCCGTCGATGCGTGAGGTCGTGAAGCCTGTTGTCGTGTATGACGGGCCGGTCACAGAGGTGCGTGACATCCATGACTTCATGTGGCATGAGGCTGCAACGAAGATCGACAATGCCCGCTATCTGGTGGACAGGGTGTGGTTGTCACCGGAGGATCTGTGGGAACAGTTCGAGGGGGACGACCCGATGTGGGGGCCGAAGCGGGGCGGCTGGCCGGAAAGGCTGGTCAGGGAGATCGTCGGAACCGCCGATGCTGCCGACAACTACCCGAACCGTTGGGGTGCTGATTCCCGCAAGACCACCAAGGATCTGATCGAGGTGTGCGAGGTGTGGGATCAGGTCAACAAGACCGTCACCACCGTCGTGAACCGTTCCGCGCTGCTTGCCTACCGGGAGAAGTTCCCGTTCTTCCATGAGTCCCCGCCGTTCGTGGTCTGTTCGACGCAGCCAGACCTGTTCGGCGTGGTGGGAATCTCCCAGGTGGAGAAGATCGACGCTCTCCAGAAGATGCTGTGGGATGTCGCGAACCAGCGTCTCGACAACCTGCGCTTGATCAACAACGCGATCATCTTCTTCCGTCCTGACATGGAGAACCCGGAGGATCTGGAGTTCGAGCCGGGTGCGTTGTGGCCGATGGAAGATCCGACCCAGGTTGGTCAGTGGGCACCGAACCCGATCCCGGCCGAGATTTCCCTTGGCAGCGAGGCGCTGCTGAAGGGGGACATGCAGAACCTGTCCGGCGGGTTCCCGTTCTCCAGTGGCACCGATTCGCAGGTTGTGGATCAAAAGACAGCAACCGGCGCGTCTATTGTCACGAACATTGCTCAGCGTTCGATCGACATGAGCAAGGCGTCGATGCTGCGGGCCTGGGAGAAGGTGGGTCAGCAGAGGATCATCCTGAATCAGCAGTTCATCAGGACGCCGACCGCAGCTCCGGTGCTCGGCCTGGATGGCGAGGAGGAGATCGCGATCGTCATGCCCGAGATCCTCCAGGGTGATTTCAACTTCGAGATCGAGGCGTTGCCCGACGCGGCCCGCAAGCAGGAGGAGCAGGCGTCGGCACAGGCCCTCTACCAGATCGGGATGCAGGCGATCCCGATCGTTGCCGGTCTTGCCCAGCAGGGTGCGGCAACGCTTATCAACGTGGACGCGCTGTGGGAGGACACGCTCAAGGCGTTCGGGAAGTCCGACTTCAAACGGTATTTCAAGTCGGCTACCCCGGCACCTCCTCCCGCACAGGGCGGTCAGGCCCCTCCGGGGGCGGAACAGCAGGCGTTGGGGATCACGGGGCCAGGGTCGATTGACCCGTCCGTGTCTCCTTCCGCCATGATCTCGCAGTCGCCTGTCACGGCGCTTCAGAGGGCACAGGCTCTCGGCGGTGGCGGCGCTCGAAACGTGTGAGGTGATCCTTATCGATAGGGGTGAGCGGCTCGATCTGGTCAGCCGGCTCGACAACATCGCTGCGGTTCATGCCGGAGCGGAAGAGTTGAAGTTCCAGCGGGACACGTACTACCAGAATCTCGCCCGCAACCTTTCGTCGTCAACTGCTCCTGTTGACCAGCGGGACATCGACTACAAGCGGGGGTTCTGGCAGGGCGCTATCTGGGCGTTGACGCGGTTCCCGAAGAAGGCCCGTGTCGATCTTGAGCGTGAGATCGAACAGGCCATGAGCAAGAAGGATGGTGAACTGAGTGAGTGAGGGCATTGAGTCGGAGGCCGATCTCGCGGAATCCCTCGTTGACGACGGGATCATGGACTGGCTTCTCGACAAGACCCCCGGCGAGAGCGCCGACACGGGTTCGCAGCCCCGCGACCCAGACACAGGACGATTTGTCCCCCAGCAGCCGCAGGAGGCGCAGGAGGAGACTGAAGTTGTGGCCGAGGAAGAGGCCACGGACACCGAGGACGAAGCCCCCTCAGACGAGGAGACGGTGGAGGACGAGGGTGTCGAGGACGAGGACGACGAGGCGCTTGTCATCGAGTTGAACGAGCGTGTTCAGTCGGTTCTCGACAAGTACGGCGGGGACGTTGGCAAGGCGTTGGAGGCGCTGGCGGAGAGCCAGTCGCTGATCGGACGCCAGGGCAACGAGGTTGGCGAGCTGCGAAAGCAGTTGGACGAGATGAAGTCCATGCTGGAGCAGCGTCAGCAGCCCCAGTTCCAGCCGTATGTGCCGTACCAGAACGACATCGAGGAGAACCCGCAGGGCCTTGTGTTCGAGGCTTTGGAGCGGGGCGACGGTGCAACGCTTCACCAGGCGCTGAAGGCGTGGGGTGAGGTGGAGCCGTTCGAGGCCGCGATGTTCGCCGTGAACCTTCAGCAGCAGATGAACGAGGTGCAGCAACAGCAGGCACCCGCCCATCCGCAGCAGGAGGTCACGCTTGAGTCCGCGATGGCAGAGGTTGTTTCCCGCCATCCGGATGTCGAGCAGCATCTTCCCCATCTGGGGAAGGTGGCAGAGGAGTTCCCCACCCTCCGGGGGATCCTTGAAAACGGCAACCCTTCCGAGAGGGCTTCGGCCTTCGAGGAGCTTCTCAAGATCACCAAGAGCCGCCAGGTTGGCGTCACCTCGAAGGAGGCTGTGAAGCGGGTTGTGTTGAAAGCAGCGGAGGAGGTCGCGCAGGAGAAGTCGGACGCACGGGTTGTGTCCGCCACACGTAAGGCTCCTGCTCCGACAACTCGCGAGGAGCGCCTTGAGTCGTTCTACAGCGAGTTTGACCGCGCAGCGGGCCAGCTCTATGGGGGCAACTGGCTAGAGGCCGCCCAGGAGGGCTGATACCCACGCTTCGTCGGGAACCATGTAACTGTTCCTAACGGAGAAAAGATCCAGAATGGCCGTAACGGTCAATACTGGGATCGTTGATACCGAGGCTGTTCTCAGTGATGAGAAGGTCGTGGATATGGAGCCGAAGTTCCGGCTTCTGGATCCCGACACCAGCCAGTTCATGACGATCCTGAACAGGCTGCCGTCCAGGGCTGCCACCCGCGAGAAGGTCAACTGGCTTGAGGATCAGTATTTCCCCAACGCCACCACTCTCGCTGCGTCGGCTACTTCGGCTGCCACGTCGCTCAGCATGGCGACGGACACTGGCGCGTATTTCCGTGCCGGTGACATCATCCTTCTTGCCGAGACTGGCGAGAAGTGCGAGGTGACGGGTGTGACCACCGATTCGGTTGGTGTGACCCGTTCGATCGGTGACATCGCTGCTGCTAATGCCGAGTCCACGAAGGACGTGGTGATTATCGGTAACGCATCAGCGCAGGGTGCCGACTATGGAACGCTGAAGGCCACGAAGCGTGTTCTGGGCTACAACTACACCCAGATCGTGCGGCATCCGTTCGGTTTCACCGGCACGGATGTGGAGATCGAGACGTATGGCTCCAACGAGCCTGCGACAGAGCTGGCGAAGAAGGCCGTGGAACATAAGCGGGCTTTGGAGCATCTGTCGTTCTTCGGTGGTCGGGCGTTCTCGTCCGCATCGCCGTCCTCGAAGGGCTACATGGGCGGGATCCAGGAGTACCTCTCGACCAACGTGTACACGTCGGTGGGGACGCTCTCGCTCACCTCGTTCGACAACAAGATGCAGGACATCTACCAGCATGGTTCGCTGCGGAAGGTCATTTTCGCAGCGCCCACGCCGGCCCAGGCGCTCTCGAACCTGTTCGCGAACAACTGGGTTCGTGCCCGCCCGGAGGATCGGGTGTACGGCGCGAAGGTGTCTGCGTTCATCAACGGTGCGTACGGTGAGTCCACCCCGGTCATCGTCAAGCGCGAATGGGGTGTCTTCCAGACTGCTAACAAGCAGCTTGGTGGCGCTCTGTTCGTCGTGGATCTGGACTACGTGAAGAAGCGCCCGCTGCGGAATCGCAACGGCCTGCTTCTGCGTGGACGCCAGGGCAACGGCGAGGACAAGGTCATCCACGAGTACCTGACCGAGACTTCGATGGAGGTTTCGGTGGAGAAGGCTCACGGAGTCCTGTGGGGCATCACGGGCTAACACCGTGATCTGGGAGGGGGCTGAAAGGCCCCCTCCCTCTCATTCTCAAGGAGTTGATTCGTCTTGGCAAACGCCAGGTTTGTTTCACGCTACGGCAACTATCAGGTCGGTGTTCAGAACGAGATTCTGGAGCACTACGGAACCGGCGAAGCGAAGGTTCTTCAGAAGCGCATTGACGCCCAGTTCCGCCGCACGCTGCTCGACGCGGACGCTTTTGCTGTCGCGGTTGCGTCTTTCCAGTTTCCCGGTCTGCCAGAGGACTTCGAGACGAACACGAACGTGTCTCCGCGCTCCCGGTGCAGCGTGTGGGACTCCGAGTGGTCGCGCTCGAACGAGGGCTTTACCGACGATGAGATCGACAAGATCATTGAGAAGTTGCGGGCCACAGCAGGGGCCGACCATGTGGAGCTTGCCCCGGTCGCGGCCAAGGAGCCGTTCCCGAACTTCGATCTTCTCGACCCGGCCAAGGCGATCGAGGTCATCCGGACGCTGAACCTGGATCCGGAGGCTGTCGCGGAGTACGAGCGCGAGAACCAGAACCGCGAGGAGCTGCTGGCGCTTCTGCTCGGTGACGACATGCGCGAGGCGGAGGTGGTGATCGAGGCTTGAGCGTCGAAACCGACGCTCTGAAGAAAAGGATGGCTGAGGTCTCGGAGCTTCAGCAGAACTATCTGCCGGACGATCCGACTGCCACATTCATCAGACAGGCAACACCCGGAACGACCTATTGGCGGTGCGAGGTTCCAGCCTCCAGGTTGCCGGCGAACGTCATCGGCTTGCGGCCAGAGCTGTTCTCGATCACCAGCCGTGAGCCGTTCGAGATCGCGATGCAACATGCCGTGGGGCCGCTGGTGTGGCAGTTCCTCGGGGACGACGCCCGCACCAGGATTGCGTTCCAGCTTCAGGCGCAGGGCTACGCCACGTTGCAGGAGGTGGACGACAACTACCTGCGGTCGGTGCCGAGCAACACCCAGTCCACCTGGGCGAAGACCCATGCGGAGGCGAAGGCGAAGGGCCTTACCTATTCGCATGAAATGCACCGTGCTCTTACGCCGTTGTTCGACGGGATCATTTGTGCCACCGATTTCCTGGCAGACCTGTATTCGGACTACCACTCGAACGTCTTTGTGTGCCGGAACAGTGTGAAGCCGGAAGACTGGAACATCGAGCGGCACACCGACGACGTTCTGCGGATCGGCTATTACGGCAGTCCGTCCCACAATATGGACTGGCCGTACGTCAAGAAGGCGTTCAAGTGGGCGTCACGCCAGCCGGGTGTGGAGTGCATGACGATCGGCTTTCGTCCTCCCGGCTGGACGGGCAGGGCGATCCCCTGGGCTGACAGTCTGGGAGAGGCAAGGGCCAAACTTGGTCTGCTCGACATTGGGGTTGCCCCGTTGCGACCGAACGAATGGTCGAACAGCAAGAGCGACGTGAAGGCCCTGGAGTACGCGATGGCCGGGGTTCTGCCGATCGTGTCCCGCTCGGAGCCGTACCGTCCGTGGTGGGACGAGCAGGGCTGGGAATGGACTGCCCAAACGCAAGAAGAGTGGCTGGAGATTTTCCGGCATCTCGTTCACAACCCTGACGAGGTGAAGGCCGGGGCCGAGGAGGCGAAGCGGTACGTGTTGGAGCATCGAAACATCGACACAACGGTTGAACGCTGGCGGGAGGTGTTCGCAAGCCTATGAGAGACGCACGCAAGCCGGTGATCCCGCTGGCGGTCGAGCAGGACGAGGACTTCGTGAACGTTCGTGCCGATGGCACGGTCACGGCGGCGGCGAAGATCATCCTGTCGGAAGAGGACGTTGGCCGCATGAAGGCCGGGTACGTGTGCGCCGTGTGCCTTGAGGCGTACGACGTGCCGTTCCCGAAGGAATGCAAGGTGTGCAAGTTCCCGATGCGGGACAAGCAGGCCGAGTTCATTGCCAGGGGCTACAAGGGCAACGTTCGGATGGGGCCAACAACGTCGCTTGCCGACGAGATGGCGCTGATGGACGAGCTGGAGGCCCGCAAGAAACGGGAGCTGTGGGGTGTGTCAAAGCCGCAGATCCTTCTTCCGGGCAAGAACTTCTGATGCCGAGACGCATCGGCAAGAGACAGTTCGTCCGCAACCGCAACCAGCGCCGCAGGCGCGGACACGCAAGGCAGTCGAGGAAGGACAAGAAGCTCTAGATGAACCTTTCGGATTTCAGAACCCGTGTTGCGCGTGTCACGGGCATGAGCACGTCCGCGTCCGCTGACACAAATCTGATCGACGCCTGGGCGAACGAGGCTGTCGAGCAGTTCTTGAAGGAAACGAAGATCAACGTGATCCCTGCGTCATTGGCTGTCACGGCCGATCAGGGTGACTATTCGTTGGACGCCGACATTCTCGCTTTGCTGGACGTGTACTACGTGCCCGCCAGCGGTGAGAGCCTGCTGATGGAGCCGATCTCCACCCGTGAGATCACCGACATGCGTTTGTGGTCTGCGACGACGGACACGGCACCACGCTACTACTCGTTGCAGGGGGCTCATCTGTTGCGGATCCATCCTGCCCCTGTGTCCAGCTCGGACACGTTGCACCTGCTGTATGTGCCGAAGCCGTCTACCACGTTGTCGGTCACGTCGGATTCCCCGTCCACGAACACGAAGGGGAACATCCCGACCGAGTACCACCCGATCCTGGAGGCGTACGTCAAGTGGAAGGCCGCTGAGGCGGAGGAGCACAAGCCGTCGCAGGGCGGGCTGGCGTTCCAGGCGGAGTGGGAGCGGGGCCTGAAGATGGTGCGAAGGGATCTGAACAAGAAGACCGGCGTGTACCGGGGCCGGAAGGTCGGGATGCACAATCGGCGCAGGCCGTACCCGACCACGCCGGGTATCGACTGGCGATGAGCCGTCCGCTGCCGCTCCAGAACCAGTTTACGAACGGCATGAAGCGGGACATGTCCCGCAACAGGATGCCGCCGAACGCGGCCTGGAACATCATCGACGGGATCATCGAGTACGGCGCTCCTGTGCGGGAGCGGGGCGGGTGGGCGAACCATTCGTCTGCGGTGAGCGCGGTCACGGCGACCGCCTCCTACATCCAGGGCGGGGTGTTCGCCACGTTCTCCCCCACGGCCGGCGCAGTCTCGAAGAACCTGTGTCTGGACGAGGACGGATACCTGTACTCGGTTGCGACGGGGGCCGTGACGGGGATCGGGCAGGCCCATAACGTGATCCAGAACCCGGTCTTTCACGGGGGTACTGCCGCCTCGGCTGCCACCGCTGTTTACACGGGGCTGGTCATCATCCCTGACGCTGACGGGGCCGCAGCCCCGTACAAGTATGACGGCACCACGCTGGCGGCGCTGGGTGGTTCCCCGCCGTTCGCGAAGCTCGCCACCGTCTACAAGGACTACACGGTGTTGGGCGCGGGAACCGTGTCGAGCACCGAGTACCCGAACCGCATTTGGTTCTCCCCGCCTGGTGACCCTGACTGTGCGGTGTCCGGTGCGGTGACCGCCTGGGACACCACCGACAGTTGGATTGACTTCTCGTTGCCGATCAAGGCTCTGGCAGCGACGAAGAGCGCTTTGCTGGTGTTCCATGACCAGCAGATCAGCCGGGTGCGCGGCAACACGCCGCCCCCTGGCGAGGACATGGTGAACGACGATCCGTGGCAGCAGTTGGGCCTGTTGGATCCGTTCGGGATCGTCGTCTACCAGGATCAGGTGTTCTTCTGTGCCCCGGAGGGCCTGTTCCGCACCGACGGCGTGTACATGGACGACCTGACGACAAAGGGCGGGATGCTCCGGTACTGGCGTGACCTGACCGACCAGGCCACCTCCACCTGGACGTTCTCGATGGGGGTGATCCGCAACAAGGTCGTCATTTCGGTGATGGACGGCACCACGTTCAAGGACGCTTTCCTTGTGGACTTGAACACGTACGCATGGTCACGGTTGTCAAACCTGAAGGCCACGTCGTTCTGGGATGGACAGTACGGGGTCGGTGACGACACGTTCTTCGGTCGCAGAAACGCGGACTATGTGGCCCGTCTCGCCACGATCTTCGATGTGGGGGACTCGACCTACAAGAACGACGGGGACGGCACGGCGGTGGCGGCCGTGTTGGAAACCCCGTTCTACGAGCTGGGCCGACCGGGCATCAAAATCGTGAAGGCGCTGCATGTCGGCTACCAGTTGGATGACTTCGCGACAGACAACCCGACGTTGGCCGTGTCATATGTGACCAGCCCGGAGTCCACGTCGTACACGGCCCTGTCCACCCTGGCAGAGACGAGCGGAGTGTACGACCGGCAGCGTGTGCCTGTGGGGGGACGGATGTACGGGATCGGCCTGAAGTTCGCCCGTGCCAACGCCGGGGACTTACTGGGCTACGACCTGGGTGCTGAGGTGAACCAGCAGGAGGAGTCGAAGCGGTTGCGATGAGCAGTTATGACGAAAAGAGCGACCGCAAGGAGACGAAGGAACAGCGGGAGAAGTCGGAGTCGTTCCTGTCCCCGGAGGAGCGCGGACAGATCAAACGCTATCTGAAGCGTCCGGAGGACTTCCCCAAGGAGTTTGGGGCCTGGATCATCGACTTTCTGAACGTGAACGGGCTGGACATTCCGGTCACTCAGCTGCGGGGGTTCAACAGGTACATCACGAACCGTGGCACGACGTTCCCGACAGAACCGGAGGACACTCAGCCGTTCATTCTGGACGTGGATCCTGACAACGGGATCGCGTGGTCTCTCAGGTATGACTCGCGCATCGGTGACTCGTACAAGTGGGTGTACGAGGGAGGATCCCCGATGTATGTCTCGACGGCGGCTGCTGAGAGTACGACGTCAACGGGATTCCACGACCTTTCGACGGTGGCGACCATCACGCTCCCGAAGGCGGGCATCTACCGCTTCGACTTCGGGGCCAGCATGGACAACTCCACGGCGGACTCCGATCTGATTTTGAGCGTGAAGTATTCAAACAGCGAGGCCACTGACGCTGACGGTATCCAGGCTGAGGGCGTCGTGACGGGTGGGGGGGCTAACCGCATCGGCATGTCTCGTGCGCTTATCGCAACCGTCCCAACCGACAGTCAGGACTGCAAACTCCGCTACCGCGTCGGATCCGGTACAGGCACTTACCGCAATCGCTGGCTTCTGATAACCCCCGTCAGGATCGCCGGGTCTTAGGAGAGGAAAATGGCTACTTCGGCCCCATCCTGGTGGGGACAGTCCCCGATCTCAGGACTGAATGTTATCGAGAACCAGTATCTTGGTACTGGGGGGGCATACCGCCCGTACCGATATGATGTTTCGGGGTTGCAGAGGGCAACCGGCTGGGACGGATATGTTGGCCCTGGCGGGGTGCAGCTCGACTCGAAGGGCCGTGTTCTGGGCCAGTATTCTGAGGGTGCGAACTGGTTCAACGGTGGCGGGTCTGCCCCTGGAACGAACGGGTTTGATCCCATGTCGATTCCGTTCTACGCGCAGGCTGTGGCCCAGTCGAAGGCTCAGGGTGAGGCTGAGAAGGCGCAGGGGATCGCGAACATTCGCCAGCAGCTGATCCAGTTCGGTCTTGTCCCGGAGAACTTCCAGGACAAGTGGGGTGCCCTGGACGACACGACGAAGGCGCTGATCCAGAAGAACACGGACACGGGCATCTCGGCGTACGCAAGGATGCTCGATGACAGGAAGTACGGGATCACCGATTTCGTGAATCGTCTGTCAGCGACGGGGATGCGCCGGTCGGGAACGAAGGGTGCTGGTTTGCGACGCAGGCAGTTGGCTTTCGACCGGAACCTTCAGGATGCCCTGGGTGCCCTGCTTGGCAACATTGGCGGGGTTTACAACGCCTGGTCGAACAGCGAGTACGGGCGCAGCCAATATTTGACGAACCTGCTTGCCCAGGTTTACAGCCAGTATTACCAGCCGTCAGGCGGGGGCGGCGGGGGTTCTGCCCCGGTGGCGTCGCAACCGCAGACCGGCTACGGCAACTACGGCTCGTACACGTACTCCGCTGGTACGGGGCCAACTCAGGGCTACGACGAAACCCGGTTCACGGGCACTCCAGGCCGGTTCCTGGACTAAGGGGCATATATGGCGACCGTCTATGGAAATCCTGGTGTGTGGGGCACGGCAGGCAGGAACACTCGCCTGACCGGGAACCCCGGAACCTGGGGTACGGCTGGGCCGCTTCGTCTGCCCCCGGCACCCAAGCCCCCGGCCCCCAAGAAGAAGAAGCCTCTCGGCATGACCGACGAGGAGTGGGCACGCAAGCAGGCGGAGGAGTACATTGCCGCACAGGTTGCGGCGGTCGAGGAGCAGCGCCGCCTCTACATGGAGGAGCTGCAACGGCAGGCTGCGCTTCAGGCGGAACGAGGCCGTGCCCTGGGCCAGTATCTTCAGCAGCAGAACTTCCCTGGGATGATCCAGGACATCTACTCGAACGCCGCGAAGGACATTGCGGGGTTCGCTGGCGGGTTCGCCGGGGACGTGAGGAACATCGCGAACGCGCAGGCGGCAGAGCAGTTGAACATGGTGTCCGGCACCGGGCAGGAGGGCGCTGTCCGCAACGAGGGCGAGGGCATGGGCAACGTGCTGTACGGGGTTGGCGGTCAGATCCCCGGCACGGCGTTGTCGCAGGCCGGCGCGGCGTTCGGTTCTCTGGCTGCGTTGGAGCCGTCGTTCGCTGCCCGCCAGGGCGCTCTGGACGCTTCCACCCTGTTCAATCAGGGTCTTGGCAACATGTCGGATTTCGCGAAGCAGATCGCGGAGATCAAGGCGCAGTCACCTGAACTTCAGGCGAAGTTCCTGGAGCAGAAGCAGTCATTGAAGGCGCAGGCCGCGAAGACGAAGCAGGACGCCCTGGACGCAGAGCGTGATTGGGCGATGAAGACTGCCGAGTTCAACCTCAAAAAGCTGGAGTCGGAACGAGACTGGCTGATAGCGCAGGCAAAGCAGGCTTTGGCCGAAGGGAAGGAAGACCGCTACAACCAGTTGATGACGCTGGCATTCAAGAAAGAAGCGAACCGTCAGATGCAGTTGAAGGGCATGGACGCGGACGGGAATCCGCTGCCTGGATACCATCGTGACAAGTCAACCGGCCAGATCATTGAGAACGGGTGGAAGATCGGCAAGAACGGCGAGCCCGTGAAGATTGGTGGTTCCAAGGCCACGTTGAAGCAGTCTGAGTTGAAGACGGTTGCCTCGATGTCCCGTGACGGGGTGAGGAAGGCGTCTCTTCTGTTCTATGACAAGAACGGGAGGCTCAAGCCGAACTATCAGAACAAGGGCGGCAAGGAGATTTACGCGATTCTCTGGGCGAACATGGGCGGCAACTCGCTCCAGACTGGTGCCGCGAGGATCGCCCTTCGCAAGACGATCCTTCAGATTATGAAGGCCCTCGGGATGACGAACATACGTCTGCGAAGAAGCGGGGCCGGGGTTTCCGACACGTATGATCGCCTGCCCCCATCTATCAATCCTAATGATGTTGCTGGCGCGGCCGGTGGCGAGACGGAAGATCCCAGCGGCGGGCTAAGCGGAACGGGAACATAGATGCCGGGAAAGCGCGGCGGGAACGGCGGCGGCACTAAGAAGAAGGTGGTGCTGCGGCGTTCGGGGAGCGGGCCGTCCACCTTGAAAAAGACCCCCACCTATTCGACCAAGCCAGCCCCAAAGAGCAGGTCGGAACGGCAGAGGGGTGCCTCAAAGTCGTTGAAGGACGTGAAGACAGCCGGGTTCTCCCCGGCTGGACTTGTTGGGAACATCCTTGATGACATTCCGAAGATCGGTCTGGGCTTCGGAAAGATGGTCGGATCGGGAGCTGCTGCGTTCGGCCAAGACCTGTACGAAGCCCCCCGCTATGGTGATTTCAAGTTCGACAAGTTCGACAAGGCGTTTGTTGATCCGCTTCTTGTTGGCCTGCTTGATTTCGGGGACATGATCGTTGACCAGGCCCCCGGTGATCTCTCCATCTCCCATATCGAGATGGGGAAGGACGGCCAGCCTGTCATCAAGTGGGGGAAGTCGAAGACAGAGGATCCGAACCGTTTGTGGAAGATGGCGAAAGAGGATCCGCTTATCACTGTTGCGGCGTTTCTTCCTGCTGTCACGGTGCCCGCGAAGGTTGGCAGCGTTGGATTGCTGACCAAGAGCATTCTTGCCGCGAACAAGGGCATGTCGCGTGCTGAGGCTGCGAGGTGGGCTGTTAGGGAGTCGCGGCTTCCGGGTACGGCCGCGTTCAACGGTGTTGGTGGGGGTATTCCGGAGAGGGTCTGGAAGGGGGCGTATTCCCAGTCTGTCGCCGCACCACCGTGGGCACGCACTCCCGTTGCCCGTTCTGTGCAGAAGGTCACACAGCGTATCTCACAGACACTGGACAGGTTCAACCAGGGGGAAGGCCCCAGTCTTCTCGGTGGGCGTCTTTCAACGTCAACCCGTGCTGCGAACCGTCAGCGGAAGACGTGGAAGCAGGAGATCAACCGTCTCGACGCATGGGCCAACGAGGCGCAGAGGATCATCGACCAGGGAATCTCCGAGGTGCGTATTGGCCTGATTCCCCGCTCCAGGCCGCATCTGGATCAGGCTCTTCTTGCTGTTCTGGAGGCCCCGAAGTCAATGTCGTTCAGGGCTGCGATCCAAACGAAGATCCTTGATCTGAGGAACATTCTCTCGCAGGTTGACGGGGCCACAGGGGGAAGCCCCGTGAAGCTCGGTGATCTCACCTACACCGGGAAGGATGTTGTCAGGCTCAGGAACAACATTGATCTGTTGGAGAAGGCGCTGAAGGACAGGAAGATCGACAGCGTGGAGTTCTCCCAGGCTGTCGAGGCGTCTGTTCAGGTGTCGTTGAAGGCAGAGGAGATTTACCGCAAGTGGGCTGCCGACAAGGGGATTCCGCTGGATGTTCTGTCCAGGAGAAGGGACGCTGTTGTTCGTCGCTGGGTGGAGCAGGGGCTGATCGAGCCGGACGAGAACGGCTCGCGTGTGTCTCAGGTCGGGAAGGCGCGAGAGAAGTTGGACGCCAAGATCGCGGAGCTCTCGGCTGCTGTTTCATCTGCCGACGATCCAGCGCCACTTCTTGACGAACTTCAGGTCTTGCATGACATCAGGGCTGGACTGCTGGATCCTGACGAGGTTTTGATTCCGGAGGCCAGGGCGTTCGTGCCCCACAAGGAGTTGGACTCCAGCGACACGTCTGGAAGGATGGTTCCAAGGCAGCTCGGCGGGAACGACGTTGTGGGTGTTCCGAAAGAGGTGATGAACGCCCACAAGAACCGTTTGCGTCGGTACATGAAGCAGGCAGTGGAGGCGACGAGAACGTCCCTCACCTCGAACTACCGCAACCGTGTTCGGTACGAGTACACGGTGAAGGCGCGGGAATGGCTGTGGGAGGTTGGCGACGAGCTGAATCCCGGTGATCCAATCCCGAACTATCCAGGCGGAACCGTTCTTGTCAGGGATCCCCACCAGAAAGCCGTAAGGCTAACGGCAGAGCAGCGCAAGGCGGCGAAAGAGGGCGGGGCGACGTACGCGGAGAGGTATGCGGAGGTCAATCCGGACGAGTTCACTCCCACGACGCTTGCCGAAACAGTCCAGGACTGGTTCTGGGACACCAGCAAGCCAAGGCCGGCGTGGTTGGCAGACGAGGACATTGCCGCTGGCACGGTTCGTGCTGTCCCGTACAGGGTTGCCACGGCGCTGCTGGGGGACGCCCACATTGCGTCCAACGAAATGCTGTTGGCGAACGTGGCCGGGATCCTGAACAACGCCTCCCGTGCCGCGTTGATCTACACGCCTGACTTCGGTGCTCGATATGTGGTTCGCAACGGGATCCAGAACATGATCCTGATGTCTGTCACGAACCCGTCTGCGTTCCGGCATGTCGCGCGCAACTCGAAGAGGGGCCGTGGGTTCCATCTGAACCGCGACATTGACGTGGAAACGGGTGCGGTTCAGGCAACGATGGGTCTTCGTGAACTGGGGCCGATCGTGCGTGACCCGAAGAAAAGCGCAGCGGTGAAGGGGGAGATGCTCTCCCGCAGGTTCTCGAACTGGGCCGGACAGAAGCTCTCGGTTCCCGCCGACGAGGTTTGGCGGCGTGCGATGTGGTACGGGTACGCGGAGCGCATGGGCGTTGACGTGTCCGACGCACAGGCTGTGCGAGCGTTCCTGGACTCCAAGGATCCAGCCACAGTCGCCGCACGCAGAAGCATCTCACAGTGGGTTCGCGAGGACATGATCGACTTCGACGCCTTGCCCGAAAAGGTGAAGGCGTGGTCTGGGCGGTACTTCTTCATTCTGCCGTTCAAGTACGGTGCCGCCAAGTGGCCGTTCCAGTGGGCGGCGAACTATCCTCTGCGGGCCGGTCTTCTCGCTGCCTTGACGATGGGACAGGACATCTCCAGCGAGGAGATCAACGCCATTCCCGGCAACAGGATTGGCGGTCAGAACATCGAGTGGATGAACCCGTTTGGCCCTGCGGCGGAAAGTGTCCCACAGGCCCTTGCTCCTGTTGCTGATCTCGCCCGTGGAGACTACGGGGCTGCTCTTGCTGACGCAGCGTACGGCGCTGGCGCGAACCTTTCCCCGGCCCTGCGTGACATTGGTGTCATGGCGTTCAACGACTATTTCGATCGTGGCGCTGACGCTCTGGCGTCGATTGTGCCGGGGATGCCGGACTATCGCAGGCTGAAGCGTGGCGGGAGCTTTGCGGATCAGGTGCGACGTGCCTTGGGGTTCTCAACAGACATGGAGATGTCCCCAAAGCGCAAGCAGAAGATGGAATCCGAGAAGAAGAACCTTCGCGCCATCGTGTCCAAGTACGGGTTGCCATACGACGTTTCCAGCCAGGACGAGATCGACCGGGCCGTGGAGATCGTCACCTGGATACAGGATGCCGACGTTCGCGCGGAGACACACAAGCGTGACATCTACGGGAAACGGGTCAAGTTGACCCCAAGGGAGAAGGCTGTTGCCAGGGTGGAGGCGCTCCGGATCGCATTCCCGTACCTGAAGCTCCCCACGACAGACCAGATCGCTTCGGTTACCGACGAACAGGCCGAATGGTTCCTGGAGCACGATCTTGGGGCAAGTTCCCGCAAGATCATCGCTGCCGTGAAGCGCCTTGACGACGAGGAGAGGTGAGTGCCCTGGGACATTGATGTGCTCAAGCGCCTTGGGGCACCAGTCACAAAGCAGAACAGGCGTTTCCTCCAGACGTGGCAGCGGTGGGAGGGCGGACACACCAACAACACCGCGTCATTCAACTGGCTGAATACCACCAGGGGATCGCAATACCCGTCGATGAACACGGTCGGTGTTCGGGTCTTCCCGGACTACAGGACGGGGATTGACTATACGGCCCAGACGATCATGTCCGGATATCAGGATGTGGTTGCCGCTCTCAGGCAAGGGAACCCGTACAAGTATTCTGGTGACATTCGTGGTGACCTGTCGAAGTGGGTGTCAGGGTCGCGCACCGCCCGCCCGGACTATGCGGCAAAGATCCTTGGCGAGTCTGGGCCAAGCACAGTACGGAAGGCAGCGACTACCGCAGTTGCCGCTGTTGCCGGGGCTGTGCCTCTTCCCGCGAAGCCAAGTCCAGGCGTTGACAATCCGTTCAAGTCCTTCACCCGTTCCTCGTCCCTGTTCAAGAGGTCGAAGCAGGACAGTCCCGGCGTTCCTGATCTTGTGGGGGACAGCCTTCTCGATGCGCTCCCTACCGGGAAGCTCGCGGACGGGGATAACGGGCCTGTCAATCCGAAACTCCCGAAGAAGAGAGAGCTTCAGTCCACATACAACGGCAAGGTGTATGTGCCTGGCACGTCCTGGAAAGGCAGCCATGTGACGGACGGGCTGGACTGGAACAACGGCCAGAAGACCGCCCAGGACATCATGCTGGCCCCTGGCACCCCGATCGGGGCACCGGAGGACGGGGAGATCGTGAGGTGGGGTTCCGCTCAGGGCGGCGAGGCCCTGTACTTCCGTGGCAAGTCCGGTCGCATGTACTGGATGGGGCACATTGACGACCGACTACCAGTCGGATCGAAGGTCAGACGCGGACAGCAGATCGCAACCGTGTCCGCAGACCATGCGGCACCACACCTACACATTGACAGGAAAATGTGATGTCGGACGATCAGGTCAACCACCAAGAGCTGTACGAGGGGCTGAAAACGCTCTCCAAAGAAGTGGAGGCGTTCGCTGACGCTTCGACGGCTCGGGTTGGGGCGGAGATCAAGAGGGAGGTGAGGTGGTTGATCGTTTTGAGCGTCGGACTGAACCAAATGCTGAACAGCGTGGATCTAAGTCAAATCGCGCAGGCAAGCGTGGCTGGATCGCTGCTATTGGCCTGGGGCCTGAAGGTTCTGGGGCTTCTGTCGTACGGACAATAGCCGTCATCGTTGTGTCGGTGGCGCTGTTCGCCACCTACAACAGCGCGGCGCGTGTGGCAGAGAATGTTCATGCGGAGACGGTGGCGGAGTGCCATCGCGCGAACGCGCTCCGTCGCACGCTCAGCGTGCTGATGGAGTCGCAACTGGCAGACATTCACGCTGCCTCCGAGTTGGCGGTAAACCCCGGTTTGCGTGCCCAGTACGCGGCCCTGGTCGCGAAAACCGAAGCGATCGTCAACGACCCGTTGATCCAGTCCCGTCTGGAGGTCATTGACTGCGAGGAGCTATGACCTACAAGCAGTTACTCACCCGGTATCTGAAGAAGCATCACAGCCTGGTCGAGCCGAACCAGGGGTTTCACTCGTTGCATGATTCTCTGTGGCTGGCCTACAGCATGGGCCGGAAGAGGTCGTTCACGGATCTTGGAACCTATGCGAGAAAGCCCGGTGACCATTCCTGGGGTGACCGTAACGGCAAGCCTGGAATGGCCTTGGCCTATGACCTTGGCCGCAAGAACCGGTTTTTCAACAAGGGCTGGAATTACTGGGTTGCCCGCAAGTACGCCAAGCTGCTTCAGCAGAACGCGCGCGCCCTGAACATCCAGTACATCATCCTCGGTGACCGGATCTGGAACATCGACCGGGCCTCGGAGGGCTGGCGGTACTTCTCGAACTTCCCAAATGACCGAAGTCATCTGTACCACATTCATGTCTCGGGCAGGGGCTGGGCGTGAGAGAACTCGGGATCGTCGCGGCCGGGTTCGGTTGGGTCACCGCTGTTGTGCTGGGAGTTGCCCTGTTCGCGTTCCCGCAGACGAACACGGTGACCGTCACCAAGAAGGTCGTGCCGTACCGATCCTGGATCAAGGCGTCGTCAGAGTCCAGTCCGATCTCCAACGGGATCGTGGCAACGTGCGACTACTACGAGAACAGGAAGGGCATCACGAAGGGGACTGTTCCCCCGAAGGTCACTGACCGCATCGTGATCGAGTGCTATGCGAGCAAGGGCGGAGGGGCGGCGTCGTGATCGCTGACCTCGCCCTGGCCTCCTGGATCTTCTGGATCACCTGGATGACAGTCGGCCTAGCCTACGAGCTGTTCGCCGTGTTCACCGAGAAGGCGAAAGGCACCCTGCCCCTGACACGGGTTGTGCGGGACAGGCTGATGCGCCGCTCCACCTTGGTCAAGTTGGTCGTGCTGCTGTTCCTGACCTGGCTGTGGGTGCATTTCATTCTGCCGGGGAACGGTTGGTGATTCAGGCGGGCGGTCACAAAACCTGGGGCGGCTCCCCCTACCCCCAGTACCGCCCGCTTGCCCGTTTTTTGCCCAAGGGTCACTTTACTTTGGGAAGAAATCAGAGCCCTCTCGGAGAATCGAACTCCGGGCCTCCTCCTTACCATGGAGGAAGGGGCACCCAGAAACGTAGGCCCGCTGCGGGATTGCAGCGGGCCTTTTTCGTCTCTGCTTCAGATCGGCTTCACCACTGGGGTGGCCGACTTGCCCATCACTTGCCCAACTGTTGCTCCTCGAACTCGCGGCGGAGCAACAGAACTTCGCGCCGCAGAGCCTTCAGTTCCTCCAGGAACAGCTCTGGGTCGAGCGAAGCATCTTCGTCGCCGTACAGCAGCCAGGTTGACTGCTTCCTGGTCACTTCAGCGATCTTGTCCATCATGCGGTAGGGGACGACCTGTCCGCGCTCATACGACACGACAGACCTTTCGGTGACTCCCACAGCGTTGGCGAGTTCGCGCTGCGTCATCCCGCCGGCCTCCTTTCGGGCCAACTTGATGCGCTTCCCGATCTCCCTTGCCCTTTTTCCTTCTTCCGTCATAAGCATGAAACTATCACTTTCATTTCGGGGGGGATGTATACAACTTCCTGAACGTAGCAGGAAACTGTGAGCGTTTCAACATATCCCGCCCCACCCCCTTCACATTCCTATTGCAGCGTCCAGTCTGCTTCGTGCGGCCTGGATGCTCTCCTGCCCCTCGAACAGATGAGCATAGGTTCCCATTGTCACCCCAGGATCCGAATGGCCCATCTGGCGGGCGATCAGCGTTGGCGGTTCCCCCTGTGCGATCAGCAGGCTTGCGTACGTGTGACGAAGCTCATGCAGCGTGAAGTCCGGCAGGCCTGCCCGCTTCTCAGCCGCCCGGAGAGCAACCAGCGCCAAGCGCCTGGGCACAGGCCCCCCGGTCTTCGTTGAGAACACATACTGGCTTCGTGTTCTGTTGGCAAGCATGTACCGGGCCAGCCGAACATGCAGCGAATGGGGAAGCATCACTTCGCGAACCCCGGCCTGGGTCTTCGATGCCCTGACGATGATCGCCTCGGGGGTGATGTCATCCCAGGTCAACGCCAGGGCTTCGCTGATCCGCAGGCCCGTGTACGCCAGCACGCTGAACAGCACCTCCCAGCGTTCGCTGCCGGCGTTCTCGATCAGCAGGCGGATCTCTTCACGGGACAGCACCCGCATCTGCTTCTGATCGCCCTTCGGTCGTTCATGCGGCATCAGCTTCTCGACCGGGCTGGCGGACACCCAGCCTTCCCGCATCGCCAGCCTGTACGCGGCTGACAGGGGGGACAGGATCTTCCTGACCGTCCAGGTCTTCATGTTGTCCGCTTTCATCGAGGAGATCATGCGGGCGACATCGGTGGCGGTCAGCTCTGTGACCTTGGCCCGTCCGACATGCTTGTTCAGATGCCGGATCGCCCACTCGTAGTCCTCAACCGTCTTTGGCTTGACCGACTCTGATCGGGTGGTCAGCCACAAGTCCAGCAGTTCCCCGACGCTCATCCTGGTCTGAACGAGCGCCTCTCCCTTCTGGCGACGATGCTTCAGTTCTCCTTGCTTCGCCCGTGCGCCCTCAAGAGTAGTGCCGAGAGGAAGGGTGAGCGTGTGCCCGCGACCGTTGATGTCTGACCACCAAACGATGTAGCGGCGCTGGCTATCAGGGTTCGTCTCGTCCGTAAGTCGGTAATAGATTCCCGGATAGCGGGTGGTATGTCGTTTTCGCATCCGCTTCCCTTTCGATAGTGGTAGGTGATTGCAAGGATTGTTGCATCGATCTGGTCGAGTAGAAGATCAATCTCCTCTAGTACCATGCTTAGCGCACTCACCCCCTCTTCACGGGTTCTTCCTGTCTGTTTCACCCTATCACAGATGCCACAGAAAAGGGAAGGGCCTCCGAAGAGGCCCTTCCCCCACCTACCACTGAGAGGCACATGCCTGTCAGGGTGCCGAGTTACCAGCTCGGCGGACTGATCGTATCCTATCACATGAAGGCTATGTTGTCTCCTCCCCCAGCGCGGCTCGTCGGTCACGGCGTCTCCTCCTCAAACAGCACCTTTGATATCGCCATGTACACGCCCAGGTCATCGAACGAGTCCACAATGCTTTCGTTTTCCATTGTGATCTGGCCTGTTTGCAGATAGTCGGTTGCGGCCTTTTGAAGCCGGCGCATCTTGTCGTTGGCCCTGATGACAGCTCCGATCCAGCCTGGAACACCGAAGTCAATGCTGGCCCTCACGTTTGCGAACGGATCATCGGTCTTGCCGTAGTCGGCCTGTTTCCTATCATGCACGGTCTTCCACTCATCGAGGATGTCGTGGAACCGCTGGGATGACGGGTGCCTGCCCTGTGGTGCCGTGAAGGAGTCTTGAATAGTCGCCCATGCGAGGCATTTCTGGCATCGCCAGTTGAGGGAACCACTGGGATCCCTGTCGAGTCCCCACTTACCTCCCGTGCAACTGCATGATGGGGTATAAATGTCTCCGTTCACGGCTTCCACATTCTCGGCTGCTTCGTCAACAGTCCCCGCTTCTCCAGTTCCTTCCACACCCATTCTGATGCGAGCACGTCCACCTCGCACCGTGTCTTCGCCAACGCCAAAGCAGAGTCGTCCCTGAGCGCGTTCGCTGTCCTCCAGGAATGCTGGGTCATGTGAAACTTCTGGAGGGGACAGCCCAACAGGTCGGTCAGGTACTCCAGGCTGCGGGGAACGTCCTTCCACTTGGGTAGATCCCTCAGTGTGTCGATGGTCAGGATGGGCTTCAGCGGGGCCATCCCGTGAATGATGTACTGGGCGTTCAGCAAGCTCAGGTCGTGCTGGCGAATGTTGTGGCCCACCACAACGTCTGCCTGGTCGATGACCGGCCTGAACTGCTCTAGGATGTCACGGGTGGTGGTAGTCTGGTCTTGCATCACGCTGTCGGCCTTGTGGTTGGTTTCCCATTTCCAGGCGATGACGGTCACGTCGGCGGTGCTCTGACCGTCGTACCAGTAGCTCAAGGGCCTGTTCTCGATGTCGAAGGTCAGGCGCTTGTCCACCCTTTCCCGTGATTCTCTCAGTGTTCTGGACTCTCTCATGCTGGCCCTAGTGCTCTTGTGACAGTCTCTTCACCGTATTCTGCGACTAGAATCGCTCTGCCGAACTTTCTTCCCTCATCGGGAACGAAGAACATGTCGATCTGATCCTTCTTGGCGAGGACGGCATCGAGGCGATCAAGGGCTGCCACAGCTGTTGTTCTGGTCTTCTTTGCCTGAACCTTTCGCTCATCCCGGTGAAAGGAGTTGATCGCGTCAACGGCATGGTCGATGAACTGCTGGTGATGTGGCTTCATATCTGGTAGCCTTCCTTTCTCAGAGCAGAAAGAGCGAGTTCTCTTTCGTTCTTTGTTGCGGATTCAGAAGTAGCCATTTGAAAAAGGGCCGCAATCCTCCTCGTTAGCAATCCGAGTTCAAGCGAGAGGGCTAGTGACCTTAGAGTCTTCGACCTTCTGCGCCTCTCGCGCTTCCGGGCACGCTCCTTCTCGGCATACTCCGGGTCGTTTGCGCGCCTCGCGCACCTCCGCTCGCACTGCCGCTTTTTCCTTCGCTCAATCTGCTCCTGTGTCATCCATTGCCCCGAACGGAAGATCCTGTCGGGGTACTTGTCGCTGTTCGGATCAAATATCGGACTCACTCCCACAGTTTCACCATCCAACGGTCGTCAGGATCCTTGTAGAAGCCGATCTTCATTTCCTCCTTCAACTCGTTCATCACCGTGTCAAAGGTGGTTTTGTTGGTGCCGGTCTTTGCGATCACCATTAGGGCAAGATCGTTCGCGTGATAGTTCGACCCGGCCAACAATGCGAGAATGAACTCCCTTGTCTCCTTCGCCTTCTTCAACGTGGTCTTCTGGTTGATGACATCGCTGACCGACCTGTGAACCTGTCCGACCGACACCAGACGGGTGACCTCTTCGTCCAGCCCTTCCACCTGTGCGGTTTCCATCCGGTACTCGTACGACTGGGAGCTGGCCGTGCGGTTCCCTGCAAGGATCTCCAGGGTCACGGTGCCCCCATCGTCACGGGCCAGGCCCAGCACGACACGCGGCGTGTTGACCCACGCGACCCCGCCCAGCACGGCAGCCAACGCCCCACGGTCGGTGGCCTTGCCCAGATGCCGGACTCCGAGGATCAGCATGTTCATGCGGTCTGCCAGCCGGTTCAACGCGCCGATGGCGTTGACCACACTGGACTCGTCGTTGGTGTCTGCCTTGCCGATGGCTGCGACCAGCGGGTCGATGACGACCATGCCGACGCCGGCCACCTGGCAGAACTCCTCGATATACGGCAGGTCGTCCGGGAGGGTGAGGGACTTCTGGACGACGAACAGCATCTTGTCGTCGCCGCTCTGCGCCATGAACCGGGGCTTCAGGTCAATGTCGTATGAGTCTTCGGTGCCGAACCACAGGACTGCCCTGGGAGGGTCTGTCAGCAGGCCGGTGGTCATCTGTGCCGCCCACATCGCCAGCAGCGATCCTTTCCCTGCCCCTTTCTGCCCGACGAGCAGATGGAACGCGGACTCCTGGAGGAACGGCCTCCATACGAACCGGATTGACCGCATCTGGATCTCGCGCAACGGCTGGATGCCGAGCCGGTCGATGGCGGTGATCGGGTCGGGGTCTTCCGGTGCTATCCCTTCGTCGCGCCAGCGCCGCCACGCATCCGCTGTCTGTGCCCTGATGATCTCCGGGGGATAGGGCGGATCCTGTGTCTGCTCCGCGTAGACGAGCGCAGCGTCCAGTAGGTCGTCTTCGTTGTCGTAAATCTGGACGGCCTTACCGAGATACGACATGAGGCTGGCGTGCCGTCCTTCTCCCTCCCCCAGTTTCTTCTCGGCGCGGAGCGCCTCATACCAGGACGGGCCTTCGACTGTCTTGCCGCGTGTCTCGAAAAAGGACAGGACTCGTTCCGGAACGTCCATCAGTTCGACGTTCCACGGCTCATGTCCCGGCAGCCACTCGTACGGCTTGCCTGTTTCCGGATGCACGGACGGTGGGATCACCGACTGGGCTGGGCCTGCTCGCAGTTCCATCCCGTTCTTCTGTCGGCGCTTCAGCTTGTCCGGTGCCTTGAACAGCACATGATGCTTGCCGCTGCCTGTCCGGTAGGCGGGGGTCGGGGGGATCTTGCCGCCCAGCAGACGATAGAACTCCTCGATGTCTCCGCTGTCGAACTCGAAGTCAGCGATCCCGGACGGGCCAAGAACCAGACCCATGTTCACGTCGCCGCGACCGGCCCAGATATCCCTAGCGTCCTGCGGCGGAAGAGGCATGGTGCGCTGCCAGCCGGGATCCTTTGATGCCTTGCCGACGACAGGGGTGAGCGCCCAGCCGAGACTGCTGTACTTCTCCGCGTAGTCCGGGAGATTCACGCGGCCTCTTCCATGATCTGATTCCAGGTGGCAAGGATCCTCTTTTGCAGGTCTTCACCGACCTTGCCCTTGCCCTTGCCGTTCAGGACGCGATGAACTGACACACGGCTGGTGCCGCATCTGCTGGCAACCTCGCCGTATGACTTGACGATCAACTGCTTGCGGCGGTCAGAGCGACGCCTGTATTCCACCTCCCGTTTCTTGTCCTGTTCCCGGCGAAACTCTGGCTCCCACCAGCGAAAGTCGGTGCGGGAGTAGATCCGGTTCATGCTCTTGGAGTCCTGCCACAACCACACGTTGATGTGCGTGACGATGTGGTCTGCGGTGTCGAACGACACCTTCTTCTGGCGTCGCATGTCAAGCAGACGCTTGGCCGAATATCCGGTTCTCTTTGCGATGAACTCGTTGGCCGCGTTACGGGTATCGATCCCGTGATTGTCAAGCAGCCACTTGTCCAGCTCGCGGAACAGCACTCGCGCCGAGATCATGGCCGCATCGAACTTGGCTGGACACTGGGGCGGGGGGGGGACTTCCTCTTTGCCGCCGACTCGCTTGTCCACGTT
>Ga0208542_1000015_pt1 | contig 50858 bp, 50 predicted proteins | sample DEB08_DNA_3_FD_185495 | JGI IMG/M metagenome (GOLD analysis project Ga0208542, IMG submission 185495) | Aqueous microbial communities from the Delaware River and Bay under freshwater to marine salinity gradient to study organic matter... | ecosystem: Environmental > Aquatic > Marine > Coastal ... | reverse complement strand
TCTCTCCTATTGGGGCAGTCCACATCATCGTTTGGGACCGCCGAAGGTTACACGAGATTGACGGTCAGCATTGCTGATCCGCATCGTTGAATGTGCATTCTCTCTCATCATATCCGAATCAACAGCTTGCATTTGGTCTGCACTTCGTTGATTGAAGTACGCAGTTCGTTCTGCAACAGTCTCCTCGGGAATCCGAGCAAGAAGCAATCCGCCAACTCCAAACACACCTTGGTATTTACCTGAATCGACAACGGGCGCTTCAAAATCAGGATATTCGTCCTTACGGACCAATTCCCAACCTTCACGCATCTTGGCACTGATGTTCTTTGTATCATCAAATCCACGCGTTTCCGCACGAATCCAACGGTGTTTAAAGCCATCAGGGGCAGGTGGTGCATCTAACATTGACGGGGGAGCCCAAGGCTTACGAACGGCCTGTTTCTCCCGAGTTTGGTTGGCGCGAGAAGTTCGATTGATGGCCGAACCACCGGTTTGGTTTTCTTGTTCGCTCATCTTCTTACTCCTTCACGTATTTCGCATATTCTTCAAGCGGCACACCCAATTTCTTCGCTATCGCGACTTGGCTCGGGGTGAGTCGAACCTTTTTCCCACTGCGCCCAGAAGTATTTCTTGAAGCGCCAACAACCGTCTGAGCGGGTCGTCTGTTAGCACCATTTCCACCATTTCCGAATTTATCAGAAATACGGCGGTCTAGTTCAGTATAATAGTCATCTGACTGCGGGTCAAACCCTTCGTCTTCAACTAATCTTTTGTGTATTCCAAAAGCTGCATAAGTCATGGCCTCATCTTGGCCAAACCAAGTATTACGCAAAGCCCATTGTTCCGCCTTTGGGTCAGGCCTTTTGGGCTGTTGAGCTGGCATCGGACGCCGTGCTTGATATTGAGCTGCGGCGGCTTGCTGTTGGCGATACCTGTCTTGTTGCAGTTTAGCTTGTGCAGCACGGTCTTGCTGAATGGCTAAAGCTGTCAAATTACGCTGTGCTTCCACAGTCGCTTTACTATCACCCATTTCAATAGCGCGGGCTAGATTAGCCTCTGCCTGCTGGATTTGAGTGTTAACGCGATTAGTGTACTCGCTGACGTAATTGGTATCTAAGTTAGAAATGCGTTGCTTGAGGTTATTACTCTCACTCTGCACGGCTTGCGCATAGCGCATGGCCTCTTGCTCGCGCCTTTCGGCCTCTCGCATTTTCTTGGTGAGCCGATCTATCCGCTTTTGTGTAGCGGTTTCGGCTTTCGCAAACTGGTCTTCTGAATCGTCATCGTCACGAGACAGCTTGGGATCGTCTTTTACTTCGACCTCAGTGTCTTCGCCCTCAAAATCCAATTCAACTTGGTTTTCTGTTGCAGCCATTATTTATCTCCTTACAAGTGCTGTATATCTTCGGGGTCCAGAATAGTGGCTAGAATTTCGTCATCATTCAAAATTCGCACCTCCCCGCCGTCTATTTGGAACCTAGAACCAGCATAACGGGCAAACATGACCCATTGCTTTTCTTGACACCACGGACCGGACGGGAATTTATCTGTATCTTTGTAGGCCAAAGGGCCTACCTTAAGGACATAACCTACTTGCGTAGAGACTTGGCTTTTTTCTTGCACTTCTGTCGGGAGAAAGATACCTCCCGCCGTTTTTGCTTTGCCTTGATAAGGAAGAATAAGAATGCGCCAACCTGTAGGTGATGGCATTCTTTCTAATAGGCTTGCGCCGATTGCTTCTGGGTTAAGTCTAGGCTTTTCGACGTAAACGTCTGCCAAACTTTGCTCTTCTTTCTTTTTAATCTCTTCGACGCCTTCTTTGGCGGCTGAAAGATCAATTGCTTGACTTGCTTCAGTCATCTGATCGCTCCTGTTTATCTAGCAGGCTCTTGAGTTCCTGTTCCACGTGAGTTAGACATTCGAGATTGCCCATTAACTCACGATAGTGTTCCATTGACTTTACGTTGCCATTCTGCATGTAGTCAACGCAGCCTTGGCGTCGTTCACGAATAATCCTAAACACTGCTTCGGCTAAATAAATGTCACTCATGCACACCCTCGCATATTATCGAACAATTTCAGATAATATCCTAGCACAAGTTGTATAAGATGTACTAGGAGAAAGTGTGATTTTATCAGACAGATCGCAGTTCAAAGTGCGGACCGTCGATAAAAGGTCGTTTTCCTTGGCTCCTCCGTAAATCCACATAGCTGTTCATAGCTTCTTCCATGGTCCCGTCCCAATCACGAAGATCGTCAACAGTCCATGCAGCACCCCAACGAATGTGGGCTCCTGTTTCTTTAGCAGCCGCCTTCATAGCATCCGCTAAATCGTCATACAAATTCAACTCCCACGATCCGCGGGAGCCTACATAAGCCATCAAATCAACAGCATGACCATACCCATCGTCTTGTACAAGGTGGTATGACTTCATAGTCTTTGATGCCCCTTTTTTAAAAAGAGCTTCCTGTTCTTCAAGGGTTCTTACTCCATAGATTACACCGAAATCAGTATCGGTCAGTTCTATGGCACGTTTTACAGTTTCGACAAGCTTGGGGTGTACGCCATCCATCTTATCCAAACTGCGCTGAGAAAGCTTAAAACTCATCTGGACAGCCCTTTCGACTTTTCATACGTGCGTAACGTACCAAGGCCTAAAAGGCCGCCAAGGACCGTCAGTAAAGTAGACATGTCAAACTCAGGAAGAGGGGGTAATTGTGTTCCAGTAGCGGCCAACCCAAAAATTAGCAAGGGCTGAACAACAAAATGATATGCAAATGCTACTCCACAGACCCATCCGATAAAGGGTCTCCACGACGATTTAAAGAAGCTAGACGATTGAGCTTCAATCTTATTGACTTCAATTTGCGCAAGCGCAACAGCGTGTGCTTGTTTTTCGGCCATCGTCGCAATTTCATGCGCCAACTTGGCTTTTTCATCTTTGTCTTCGATAACCTTGTCTAGTAAGCCTGTGACTGGTCCGACAAGGCTACCTACTATCTGTCCTAGCATAGTAACCTCCTAAGATTTCCCGCATTTAATCTTATACCAGAAAACACGTGTTATAAAGTAAAAGTTTACTTGCGGCTCATGTAAGCTGTTGCGCCAAAGTAAAAACCGACAACAGAAGCTTGCGCTATGTAAAACAGACCAAGCAGATCGCCCAATGCAGAGACACGCGTTTCTGAAACATAGGGGGTAAAAAGCACAACGGTAAACAAAACCATGCTGCTCAATGCCACCCACGCCATACGTTTCTGGGCAAGAGCTTTTTCTTCTCTTAGTTCCAGCTCCAGCATTTCTTGGCTACGTTTGATTTCCTCGTCGTCCACTACCCCGTCGTGGTTCAAGTCAAACTCCTCGTAACGACTTCTTTCTTGTAACTCTTTTCGTGTCATAGTGTGCCGTCCCTAAGATACTTTACCCAGAGAACTAAGCCAATGAACCCGCCAACTAAGACAACGCTGGCAAACACCCATGCAGCATACTCTACTAGCTTTTCTTTACGCTTCTTTTCCTCTAAGGCTTGTTGTCTTCGTTGTTTTCGAGCTTCTGCTTGAAAGCGCACCCAATCATCGTGCAACCCCGGACGACCATAAAGTTTCATCATTGAGGTTAATTCTTTTTCAATCTGCTTGATTTTTTCAAGCGCCATGAACTCTTCAAAATCGTTTTCGGTTTTGCCTCCTAAAACCGACAGAACACTCTTTTTCTTTTTTTCACCACGATTTTTAAGGTCTTCTTTTGCGCCCACCATTTGGCCAATAGCGCCCATTGCGTCAGACAAATCGCGCCCATTGGCTACAAATTGCTTGACGACGGCAAACCCGGCGTTAAAAGCGGCAAGTTCAGCTAACAAATTAGTTGCCCCCGTGATACTTATATATTCAATGTATCACAGGGATAACTTTTTAAAAAGTTATATTATCCGCCGCCAGCCAAAGAACCAATGCCTTGCTGTGATTCGGGCCGTTTGAATGGATTACCTAAAGACTGAGGTGGGGTGTATCCTGCTCCCATTTGCGAATAACTAGACGCTGACGTTGACGGACCGCTTGCGCCTCTTATTACCAAATCACCTACATCTGCAACAGGTGTGACTGTTCTAGGAGTATAAGTGGAGGTTGTGCCCGGTATGGTAACACCGCCAAACGGCGTGGCAATCACAGTTCCGGGTGGATTATTTGCAATCCAATCGTCTAATGCAGCTTGTTGTTCCGGTGTCAAATTACCATACACTTCGGGGTCTACGCCTTCTACATAAGTTGAGCCGGGTTCTACATCCCCCATCTCAGCTAATTGCCCATCCGTAAAATAATCACCAGCCGGGGCGGTGTTGATTACATTGCTTGGTACGCCCGCCATAACGTCTGCGGTGGAAATTGGCGCATCCTGATTTACGGTAACGTTGACGTTTTCTGCCGTACCCCCAAAAACGTTCGGGTTTATCTCAATGCCCTCACCGGACAAAAACTGACCCGTTTCGATGCCAGATAAATCTATAACGCTACCATCCGGTAAAGTGATTGAGTCTTCTAACGCAACAGCAACAGGGTTTGTTGTTGGGTTAGATACGGCTTCGGTTACAGTTGTTGGTGCAACGTAATCGTTTACCATTGGGTTATCTATCGTTTCAATGCCAGTAGCTTGCTGAATTTGGGCAAACGTTTCTGGATCAAAACCTTCCCCGCCGTACAAATCAAATTGTCCTGCGGCCTCTCTTATCTCAGCTAGAGAGGGAGTAGTAGAGGCAGGTTCTACAGTCGTAGTCGGTTGTACGGTTGTGGTTGGCTCAACCCTTGGCGTAATAGCAGCCGCGGCTTGATCTAATCCAGCCGTAGAAATCCCGTTCTCTGCCATCATTGCCTTCGCTTCTTCTATTTGCTCTGGCGTGATGTCCAAAATCGGATTACCGATCAAAGCATCAATACCTGTGGTAGCAGGGGCGGGCGCAGGGTCAGTAACTACAGGCGCTGGTGGAGGCGAAACAGGTGTAGGGTCTAGCCTTATTCCCGGCTCTTCCTCAAAAAGTCTTCCTGCCTCTGCCGCAATACGCCCCATTAGCTCTGGCGTCGGTTGCGCAAGTGCGGGAGGTGGGTCCACTCGCATCGGAGGAGGCGGAGGAGCCACAGCCTCTGGCGGAGGAGGCGGAGGAGGCGTCGTTGGAACTGGAATAAACTCCAAACTGTCCGGAGGCGGCTCTACCGGCATTGGAGGCGGCTCTACCGGCATTGGAGGCGGAGGAGCTGGCGTTGGGGGCGGAGGAGGCGGCGGTGCAGGAACCGGCAACGGTGTCGGTTCTGGCTCCGGCAACGGTGTCGGTTCTGGCTCCGGATTAGGTATAGGCCTACGCGGCGGTGCCACTGGTTCTGGTTGAGGAACCGGTGGGGGCGGAGGCGCAGGAACCGGTGGGGGCGGAGGCGCAGGCACAGGTTGAGGTGGCGGCTCTACCGGTATTGGAGGCGGAGGAGGTGCCACTGGCTCTGGTTGAAGAACCGGTGGGGGAACTTTCACAGGAGGCGTCGGTGGCGGAGTTACTAACTCCGGCAGAGCGGCCGGCGCAATTTCAAAATCAGGCTCGAGTTCGTTTATAGGTCGAGGCGGTAACGGTGGTGGCATCACGGGTTCTGGCATTGGACCAGGCGCAACTTCCATAGGTGGTGGAGGCGGAGGTAAAGGTAACTCCGAAGGCATAGGAATGTTTAACTCAGCCGGTAGCTGAATATTAGACAAATCTATTTGTGACAAATCTGGAATTGATGGTAAAGCCGCAGGAGGTGGCGCTACAGGCGTAGGTAAAGGAGCAGGCGCAGGGTTTGCCATACCAATTTGAGCTAACATCTCAGGCGTTAACTGAAACCCTCCAAAATTTAATTTGACCATTACAAAACTCCTTCAAAACGCTGTTTACGCGCTATCGGGCTAAAGCCTTTAATGGCCCCACCTTTGGCTTTCTTAACCACCTTGTTGCGCCTAGTTTTCTTTTTCGACTTACCTGCCGTCGAAAGGGCAATAGCAACCGCTTGACGTTGGGGATAGCCCTCGTCCATCAACTTCTTGACGTTTGCACTAACCGTCTTATCACTACTGCCCTTCTTTAACGGCATGTTAGCAACCCATAAAGTCGGTGCCTTTGATGGCAGCTCCTGCACCGCGCATTTTCATCTTGCGCTGCTTGTCGCCTGCCATAGGCGGCTTTGCTGTTTTACCATAGGGAACTCGCCCTTGGCCTTTAATATCCGCATATTCCACCGCTTTGGGTGATTTGCCGGGAGCGGAGCCCTGATATTTTACTTTACCTTTCATTTTAACCTCCGGGTCTGCTAAATACACTGCTTGTTGGTGTGCTGCTCAACAAATAAGGATTTTCTTCTTCTTGTTGCTGCAACGGATCGCTCATGAGAGAACCCAAGCCTTGAGCAGCCCCCGTCATAGTGGGTGCTTGATAGGCTTGTAACTCAGGCGATACAAAATTTTGATACGCTTGTTGTCCGCCAGCCGGTGGTGGCGGGTTAGACGTGAATGCGCCTGCAATATTACCCATAGATAGATTTTGCGCTGGTGAGGTCACACCGCTTGTGTCAATAGGCGCAATATTAATGTTGCCGGGAACTCCGGGTACTACGGGCGCAGGTTGAAAAGGATCAGGCACAACAGGGTTTGGCTGGACAGGTGTTGTTACAACAGGGTCTGGCATAGGCGTTGTCGGGATAGCGGGAGTGCCACTGCCTGTATAAACGTCTCCAATAGTGTTCGTCGGAGCCTCATAACCCGCGCCAGCTAACGCATCCGCACCCGGCGTAACCGTAACGTTTTGTCGATTCCCAAAAATACCCCAATCAATTTCAGGGGCGTCTTCCCAGAGAGGGGTAGGGGTGACAGGGCCTTCTGTTACAGGTGCGCTAGTAGGCTGTGCAACGTCACCAATAGCCGCTGTAGCATCAGCCGCTGCTTGGTTTAGATCACCTTGCGTGTTGGCTTGATTTTGTGCGCCGTACTGCTTGTTCGGGTCGTACTGCCCATAATTATCTGAACTTAATGCGGTCAAAACACTCATGCGGTCGCTGTTGCCGCCGGGGAATAACATGTTCAACGTATCGGCACTGACCGTATTTTTACTACCAAACTGGTTGTCCAATACCTCAAATAAGTTACGCTGGGTATAAGGCATACCCAAGTAATCCATTAGTCCTGTGACATACTCGACTTGATTAGGCTCGAACGGCGAAAAGTCGTATTGATCGAGTTGGCCGTAGTATCGGTTTATTTCACCAGCTAACTCTTCCGGCATTTGACCAGAACTAATTGCCATCTGCTCCGCTGCCCGAAGCATACTGAGCTGCGTATCACTTAATTGATCGGCCTCGGCAGTTGCAGGCTCTAACCTTTCTGGATTAGGGTCCGCCACCGCAACTTCGCCACCTTCAGCAAAATTACGCGGATAAGCGTAGTTTAAACTTTTCTCCATCATTGTGGGGCACCTCCGTTGTTACGCTGCTTGAGCAGCTCGCGCTCCATCGCAGACTGAATACGCGCCTGTGTCTGACGTTCTTGCGAAGCCAACCGTTGATCGAATTGCTGCGAACGCATCGTTTGGTTCTGAGCCTCCAACTGAACACGTGCTTGGTCGATCTGATTGTCTGCTTGATCGGACTGTGCCTTGAGCTGAATCTCCTGTTCTTTGAGCTGTACCAGCGGATCGGGAGCGCCCTGACCAGAAAGCTGACCAGACAGTTCCTTAACCTGCTGCATACCTTCGGCAACAAACTGTGCCGTAAGCTGTTCGATCTGCAACATCTCGTCGTCGCTCGCAGGCTGACCTGTCTGCTGAACTTGCTGCAAATAAGCAACCGCCGCTTGTTCTCTTGCGGCTTGCTGTACGTGTTCCATCACATGCTTTTGCAACGCCATGGCCACAGGAGGCATCTGACCTACCATGGGTGACGTGCCAAACAACAAGTGAGCCATGATGTGCGCCTGATGGTTCTGACCCTCAAACGCTTTCAATGGCAACATATCCAACGCATTAATGTTCTCCTGCGCTGGATCAAGAGGCTCCGGAATCTCTGCCGGAATCGCCTTCATTAATCTGTCTACATCCGCAACACCCAACGCTTCATACATGTCACGGAACACTTCGTGCATGTTGTGAATTTCTGGTGCTTGGGTCGCGAGCTGTAGTTTAGTCTGCGCAAGCATAATGCGCTGCGCTTGGCTAAAGACATTCGGATTACTAACCGGGATAACATCCACACGGTCATCAAAGTCCTGTGCCATGATCCGTTGATCGCCACCGGGAACCGTGTACGGATACTCCTGTGGCAAGCTCTCAGACATCACACGCGCAAGAATCTTAAACTCCTGACGCATCGCATAGTGCAATCTCTTATGCACTGCGCTCATGACCCGTGAGCCTTGTTCCATCATTGCCATGGTTGTACCCACGGCTGCTTGTTCATTGCCCTCACCAACACGAAGGTCCGTGATCGTCGCAAAACGCTGACCGGCCTGTACTACAAAGCCCAACAAATTAAACAATGTTTGATCGGGGCCCTTAAACGGCAGCGGCATTAGGCTGTCACGAATAGCCCCTCCGGGTGCGTCCACGTCTCTGAACTCTCCGGGCTGCAACGGATCATCGTCATCCCTGATCCGTAGTCCGCGGGCCTTGAAACCCGCCGGGAGGTTGGACAACGTACCAGCGTCGATCAACTGTCGCAGTGCCGCCGTAGCGGTTCGTGACAAACCGCCAATGGTGTGAATCAACCCCAAACCATAGAACCCGAAGCCCGGTAGGAACTTGTAATGGGTGAAATATTGGATTTTCTTCTTAAGGGGATCGTCTTCGCGATAATTACGACGGATAGATAGAATCTGACCGTTATCTTCAGAGATGGTTACAATATACGGAATCCTAATTCCGGTAGGCTCGCCGTCTGAATCAAGGTCTTCGTAACCTTCTAAGTCAAGATCGGCATGTACTTCCAAGATTGTGCAATCATAGTCAATCTGACTAGGTTCAATGCCTTCAATCTTGTCGAGTTCTTCTGTTACCCCGTCCAAATCTTTCTGTGCAGGGATAACTTCAACATCTAAATATAGCCCCGCAATCTGTCGTTTGCGCAGATCATTAAGAGGCATACGCACAACTTGCGTAATGTTAGGGCATGTTTCGAGGTCCGCGGTCTCATAAGGAACAATCAAGTTCTCCGCAGGCACAAACTTGGATACAGCGCGTCCAAGCGTTTCATCGTAGTAAGTTTTCTTAAATGTTGAACCGGCCAGAGGCAAATAAAACAGCATCTGGTCCATATCTGGTGTGTACTCTTCCATCACATTCGTGATGTAGTAGTTCATAAATTGTTTTACGCGTTGCGCTTGAGCAACCTTTTCACGCGTTTCTGAACCCATGACGATAGTGCGTACAGGGCCTGTAGGTGGAAGAAGTTCATTAAACGCTTGAGCTTGGAACTGCGTTGCAGCCTCTGCCAAAAGCGGATGAGTGACGCCCGAAGCCCCTCTAAAAGGCTGCGTCCTTTCCTCATAAGTGAATCCAAGTAGTTCAAGACCGTGGCTATAAGCCTCTTCCCAGTCTTGGCGAGACGCCTTATTTGCATCAAATTCTCCTAATAGCTCAGAAGAAATACGTCCTAGTTCGCGGTCTGGTATTTCTTCCGCAAGGTTCATGTAGAAGTCATTGCTTTTACCGCGCTGATCTTGCGGATCAAAATCAATAACGACTCCGCCATCATCTTCCGGCGTAACCTCAATCGAACCAACGTCTTCAGCATTAATCATTGCCATTACGTCGTTCTGAGAGTCAGGAAGCTCCAGCTCAATTTCTGCTTTCAAATCTTCTTCGTCGAGCTGCGATGGAACATTTCGATCCATCATTCCTGCATTTGGTTTACCGTTTGCCATGACCACTCCTAATGATCTGGTAGGAAGTATCCGTAGCTGTCACGAGGGAAATAAACGTCAGGTCCGCCTTCGGGACTGCTAAAACCTCTCTCGCTACGCTTCCTACCTAATATTACACTTAACTGGGCATATATCGTACTGTCTACCATTTGCGCCAGTTGTGCGGGCGTTGCATTCATACCCGCTTTCCTAAATATATCTACGCCAACTGCGTTGTTCCGTCTATCCATCGCGTTATGTAAGCGATTACCAAAGTGGTATGTCTCACGGAAATCTCCAGCCGCAAGCGCCGTTTCCGGTCCATACTCGCGAGCCATCAACGCTGAACCCAACATGTGGCTTCGTACATCACGAAGCTCTTGCGGTGTCGGCATATCTTCACGACCGGGCGGACGATCCATGCGTGTTGGTCCACTCAAAGGATCAACGTTTGGATCAGGATAGCCGTAGTCGGTTGCTAATGTTTCATAAAAGGTCGGCCCCTCCGGATAAAATACGTCCCGCATTTCTGCGTTAGATTGACCGGAGGAGCTTATCTGATTCGATTGTGCGGAGTTCAAAGGGAGGGGAACTCCAGAAGAGGGAGAAGTGAACAACGAATCAGAAAATACCCTCATTAATCCTTTTTCAGGATACTGAGGTTCGCGGTCCGCGGTTTCTTGTGCGGAAACACGCTCAATAAATTTTGAGCTTTCGGCCTTTGAAGGCACGTCCTCTTCTTCAATAAACTGTTGGGAATAATCATTGTTCTGCGGGGGAATTACTTCTTCTTCAGGCATCACGCCATAGTTAGGACTTCCCATTGCAGTATTACCAAGGTACTCTTGCATAAGCTCAACCGTGGCACCGCCGTCTTGCATATAACGAACGTGACCGCCTGCACCGAGGTTCACTGCCGATTTATACATGCGCAGACCTTCCCATTAAAATTAGTAATACGCTCTCACTTTAACAGAGTTTTCATCATCTTCCCAGTCATCAGTTGGCAACTGCACAAAATTTCCTTGACGATAGCGCATTAACGCTTGCGTCATACTATCGACCAAATCGTCATGCTCGCCATTCGGAAACGCAGCAACCTCCTCTATCATCTCGTCTGCCCAACTTGAATCGGGGGCCCAAACCATTCCAGCCTCAAACAAGGGCGACACACTGTGTACTCTGGATACCTTATCATTACCCCGACTAGGTGTAAAATTAACTACAGGTATCCCCATGTTCCTTAATTCATGTGTCAACGGCATACCGCTCGCCTTGGCTTCAATAATAACAGTGTCAGGCTCCCAGAATTGATAGCTTTCTAATGCAACCTGTTTCAATTCAGGAAAATCCCATCTTCCTTTCTTGCTGTCCAGTAAAATTAAATTCGGACCACTCCCGCCCTCATTGGGATAAAACACACCCCAAGTCGTAATCGCACTATAGTCTGACGTTTCACGCTTACTAAATGCCGTATCGTAACTCTGGATCACATACTCAAGCTGGGGAACCTTCTCCTTCTCCCAACAACGCCACCACTCACGCTTGATAATAGCGTTCTCTTCACCCGTAGGATTTTGCTGATACTGCGCGTTCCACTTAGACGGCGGAATAGAGGCGCGGACCGCGGTCAAATCTTCAATCGACCAAAATTCTGGCCAACACGGAGTCCCATCGTCAAAAATTGCAGGTAATTCAATGACTTCCCACTGATCGGCTAACGGGTCTTTAGCCATAGCCCGCATTAACTGACCGGTCATATCCTTCTCAGACCAGCGAGTTTGAACCAAAACTATACTGCCTCCGGGCTGGAGACGTTGCCGGGGGCCCCCAGTGTACCAATCCCACGCATCATCAAATCCAGAACTCGACATCGCCGTCTGTTCCGAATGAGGATCGTCAATGATTACCAAGTCACCACCACGACCCGCGAGGTTCGATCCAACACCAACGGCGTAGTACATCCCCCCAACAGAAGTGTCCCAACGACCAGAAGCCTTACTATCAGCAGCCAACTTAACATCTGGGAAAATTACCTTATATTCGTCACTGTCAATCAAATTTTTTGTCTTACGGCCAAAGTTCACCGCCAATTCAGTCGTGTGCGTGGCCTGAATGATCTTCATCCGCGGATTACGGCCCATCATCCAAGCAGGAAATAAGAACGATGCAAACTCTGACTTCGTGTGACGCGGAGCCATATTGATAATGACACGCTTCAATTCACCCGTTGCCACGCGCTCTAACTTTTCAGCAATGATTTTGTGATGACGGCCCGCGATAAATTCAGGCCAAACCGTTTTCACGAAAGTTAGAAAATCATTTTGGCACTTCTCGTTCTTTTCGATCTGCGCGAGCCGAAGCTCAAGCTTCAATTTTTTCTCTTCTAGTGCCGTGTTCTTAGCTACATTCATGGGGGCCCCTAGTTAATTTTTCACACGCAGTTTTCAATGTTCCACGTGGAACAATATTCGATGTTTCACGTGAAACATACACCATAATATATGCGATTTTAACCGCAAATATAAGACAGTTAAAGTCCATTCTATTTCACTGCTGAATATTTGCGCGAAACATGGCCCTAGCCGTCGTGACACGCGCCGGGGGCGTGGGCGCTGCTCGTCGGTTTTCGGCTCGCGTTCCCCGGTTCTTGACCCGATATCCGGGGGACCCTGGGCAATTTCCACCGGCTGGGATCACGGCCCGCGGCCATCGGTGCGCGGTGCGTTTGTTTTAACTTCCAGCCAGCGGCCCGGCGTCCACGATCCGGCGGCACCGGGCGGCGGATAACTGGCACCGGCTGGGGTTCGGGAACCGGGCACCGGGGGCCGGGGATAACGGCCACCGGCCAGCCGCCCGCGGCCCGGTAAGTTTGGGGCTGGGCCCGCGGGGCAGGGCCCGGCTTGTTTAACTGCGAAACACGGCGCAAAAAAAAGCCCGCACGTGGCGGGCTTTGATCGTGGCCGGGCTGGTTTTAATCGAGCCGGGCTATTTTGGTCTGGCGCGTCTCCCGGTCGCGAATTGCGGTTATCCCGTACCGGTAAACGAAACACTCGAAACCCTCAAAGGTAAACCGGGCCAACGGTGGCAAGTCGGGGTCTTCGTCGTGGCTGGATTGATACACGCCCGCGTCGGTTATCGTCCCGCCGAACGGATAACGAAAGCCGCCGAACTGGTAGGCTTCGTCGATTGCATCGGCCACCGCGTCGAGCGTTACCGGGTCGGCTTTCGCTTCAAGGCATCCAGCCAAGAAAAGGTCGGGAATAATCCCGCAAGCTTCGATAATGTCCGCCGGGCGAGCGCCGCCAATGTCAGCGTCGCGGGTTGGGTTTAAAACGCGATCCAATAAAAGATCGCTGGGTCTGATGTTTAAAGTTTGCATAGTTTCGGTTCTCCGTAATTGCCGGGCGGCTTGCCCGGTGTCTGCGATTATATGCGATAACTTTTAAAAAAGTAAACCCACAAAAAAAACCCCGCACGGTGGCGGGGTTTATGGTTCGGCAGCGGGGCCAGTTATGAGTGGGTATATCCGTCGGGTTCAATCCCCAGCCACATCCCGCACCATTGGACCAAAACGCAGTCCGGCCCGGGTTGCACGGTGGCGCGGAATTGTCGGTAGGTCATCCGCTGCCCGTCGCGTTTCCAAACGCGGGCCAGTGCGGCCCGCTGGTTTTTATTTAGAAACACCATCACGCGGCCACCTTATCAAGCAGCGCCCCGGCTTTGCGTTCGATCTCAATCCGGGCGTCTTGATGGGGAATGTCCCGGGCGATTGCGGTTATCGCTTGCGCGGCATCCCATACAGATTCAACCGGGCGGCCCTCTTCCTCAATGTGGCGGGCCGCTGCGGCTTTGGCCATGCGTCCAGATAGCCCGGCGCGTTTGGTCAAAAAGTCTAGGCGGCTTTCATCATCCCGGGCAATGGTGGCGGCTTTCGCGGCTTGGACGCCCTCAATAAATGTAGAGGTCGCACCATGCGCGAAGCTTTCCAAAGCCGGGCGGGCTTCCATTGCGAAACGATCCGGCGCGAATTTAGTGTGCCGAATTTTGATCTCTTGGAAATTCTCGACGCCCCAAAGGTTGCGGTTCATGCAAACGCCGCGGAGATACATTGCAGCGATCCCGGCGGTTTTGCTCCCGGTTTCACTGTTCCAAGCGTAAAAGCCGCGGAACATTAGATCGGGCTCCCCATTGGCAAGCTTGCCGACTTCGATGGGGTTGCGGTCGTCGACCAAGAAAACGAAAACATCGCGGTCGGATGCAAACAGCGTCGTCGTTTCCATGCTCACTGGGATTTCGGGATCATATACGGCCAGCCCGTTAGATTGCCCGACCATCATGCCGGGCACTTTCCAGCGTCCGCCCGATGCGTCGACCAATTGTTTAATTGGTTCCAAGATTTCCCAATCAAAAATGCGGCCATAGTCCGGACCAGTTGCGGCTCGCAGTTCTCCGCCATCGGTTTGGCTTCCGTAAACTTTCACCAGTTCCTTGCCCCGGTTATAGCGCAAACCCCATTGGATACAGTCCGCCGCCAATGGTGCGGGCAAGTCGCGAAGGTAGCCCGACGGTGCCCCGGCCAATTGCGAAAGCTGGCCAAAACTCCAATTGGTCGGCGTGTTCACGTGTTCCCGGTAATTATCGTCGGCATACTCAATGCGCAAGTCTCCCCGGCTGGGGTTGTCTTGATCCAATTCGCCAATGATTTGGATTTTGTGAGTGTCAACGGTGCGGCTTGTCATCCGCTGCGCGTCCACTTTCTTAAATGCCAGCATATCGTCCAGCGTCAAAAACTTTTGATCGTCCGGGCGGCTGAACCATTGCGATGAAACAGTGCTGTTTCCAATGCCATGCGCAAAAGCGTTTGTTTGATAAGTCATGATTTTTCTCCGTAGTTAAAAGTTAAGGGCAGACCATTGCCCGGCCTGCCCCCATAATATCGCAGAATTTCCCATATGTTGCAAGCTTATTTTTTCAAAAGTTATTCGGCCCCAATATCCCCGGCAACATGGTGCCGGATGATTGAGCCCGGCGGGAGACCTTGCGCAAACCGGCGGACCTTTTCCGCGTCGGTCTCGCATTGCTGGCCGTTCGCAGTATCGTCCCACCATATCCGGCAATTGCCCGCGTCGGCATAGCATCCGCCACGCGTCTCCGGGTCCGCGGCTTTTTTCTTGCTAGGACCATGCGCAGAAAATCCAATGATGTAATCCCGATCCAGCCGGGCGCATAACGGTTCGCCGTTGCCACAATCGGCGCAGCTAAACCCGGCGCGATATTCTGCCGGGCAGCGAACCACCCGGACCGAATCGGATTGAACAAAATTGCCCCGGCTGTCGGTGCGGCCAAACAATGGGGCCCGCATGGTTTTGGATTCGCCCCAATCTTTTTCGCTAACCACCACCACGGTCGGCACCGCCCGCGACGCTGCCGCGGCTTTGGTTAAGCTTTCGGTGCTGTAGTTGATAACGGTTTTCCCGTCGGCCAATCGGTCGGCCCATTGGTGCCATTCAAAATGCGAGTAAGTAAAAGAGACGCCCCGGCGTGGCACCGCGTCCAAAAGCGCGTCCAGATATTCCGCGTCGATTTTTTGCGAACCTTTGCCGCTGCAATTCATTTTGCACGATGCCGGGCAAGTCGCGTATTTTTCTCCGCTCCCGGCGCGATAGGTTACAGCGATGCCGCGGGTTTTCGTTGCGCGGCTGTATTCAACAGTCTTTAACATGGTTTGCCCTCCGTAGTGATATAAGACTTATCGCATATCATAAGGCATAAAAAAGCCCGCAGTCAAGCGGGCTTTGTTTTACCGGCGTCGCCGGGCTTTTATGGGCGGCCTTTTTATCGGTCGGGCTCGCCTTTGTTTCCGTTCAAAATTTTCAATTGCTTCCGATCCGTAAAAAATACGGGCCCAAAGCTTTGCCAATAACGCCATAATTTTCCTCCGTAGTTAAAGTGCCTATGGGATTATATGCGAGTCTATCGGACAGATCAAGCCCAAGATTTGACCCCAATCGAAATTTCCCTCCGCACTGTACAAGGGCTCGGTCTTTAGCCCGTCCATTTTCAAATCAACTGCGGCTGCGCCCGGAAACACGAAAATTTTCTGGTCACTATTTTTTGTTTTTTGTTTTCGGACTAGCACCCAAACACTCGCATGGCCATGCGTTGTCAACCACGCAACTTGGTGCGGTCGTAAGTCAACGGCATTTCCCGCCGTCGCTTTTAGCTCTACAAAATGGAAGTTCCCTTGCTCATCGCAAATCAAAACATCCGGTACGCCGGGCATCGCCCAAGTTTCTAGCCTAGTGTACTTTAGATTCCTGTCGCTCTTCTCCATCCCCGTCTTCATCGTGCGCCAAAAGTCGGCTTCGCGCTTTGTCGCGGTTCTGGGAATTGCTCTCTCCTTCGGGAGTAACGTCGATAGTGATCGGGGCATAGGTTTGCTTTATCTCCTGCAACGCCTTCAGCACTTCTTCTTTGCTCATCGAATCAATGCTGCCATGGCGTATTTCGCTTTTACTCACATAAATATCGCCCTGCGCTTGCCCCCGCCGGTATTCTGCCTGCACGGCTGCCGAATAGGCACCGTTTTGCAAAGCCATATCTCTAATGACTTGCAAGTCTCTCAGGTGTCTTTGGTAGTTTACCCCAAACTTTTCATCCAGCTCCGCACGATAAGCTTGAATCGCTGCAACAACATGCGGGCTTATGTGAGGGTTGGTTAGTTCATACGCTCTCGTATGTGCAGAGGAGGCAGGATAGCCCGCGTTGATCGCAGCTTCCCGCATAGTTATTTGGCCATCTTTTGAAACCAGCTCTTTCACAAACAATTCCTGCCTGCGAGTCAGTGGCTGCGCTTTCGTTGCCTTTGGTCGTCCAACTTTCTTTTTTGGCTGGACTGCAACCATTTTCGAGGTTGATTTGGTGGCCATACTATTTCCCCAGTTATTACAAGATAGTTTGCCATAAAATAGCGCCTTTATATATATGTATCCAGAAAAATATTTTTTCAAAAAACGTCGCCAGCCCCCCTTAAGGACCGAACGCCCTCTATTGGTTACACAAACATTGGTTACGTTACATTTGGTTAATTACCTTATGTAACTCTGTAAGTGTATATAATACAAAGGATTTTAGGCCAAGGTTACGCGGTTACACCGGTTACGGCTATTTTTATGAAAAATAATTATTTTAATTTTGGCTCTATATAAATAGATAGTTTGTTCATTGCGTTGCCCCAAGGGCCGTGATCCGCGATAATCGTGCTTCGGTCCGGCCTGCGTCACTCCTAAAGCGCCGACACTCTGTTGGTGAACCCCAATACGCAGGTCGGGCCACCCCATCCAAAAGAAAAGGGCCCCGAAGGGCCCTTGGTTTAGTCCTCTACTTTGCTGCATCGCTCGATGTCTTTGATATGGTCTGTCATCCATTCCAAGCAATCGTCGTGGTCTTCGTTGAAGTCACCTTTGGCCACTGGTTTGATGGACCGGTCGGTGACGGTGAAGATACCGATTGGCGTGGGCGGTGTTTCGCGGTGCCATTGGTATCCTCCGTAGTCCGAGACCTTGAGTTCTTCGTTTTTGCCGTAGATGACGTAGATCGCGTTTTTCTTTCCACCCGCATCGCGGTGAGCGTTACGGATTGCGGTGACTGGATCGGTTGCTTTGGCCCAAGAGCCGTAGAAACCGGAAGTGACTGCGAGGAAAGTAAAGCCGTTAGGCAAGACATGGTTTGATGTTTCACTCATGGTGAACCTCCGTAGTAGGTTAAATTGTTAAAGAGCGTGGGGCTTGCCCGCCCCAATCAAGTGGACCTCCCACTTGATAAAACCATTATCGCATACTATCGCATAGATGTCAAGACCTAATTTTTAAAAAAATTAAGTCGGTTCGAGGAAGAGAAGGGGTTAACCGGCTTTAAAGCCGGTCTTCGTATTCAGAGACGGGAGGAACTGCGCCCTCGTCTTCTACTTCAGTGCAGACAATTGCGATGACGTAAGACGGGTTGATCTGGACAAGCTTTCCGTTGTCCAGTTTCAGTTCGATCATGTCTTTGCCCCACTTCCAAGACGTGACGCTGTAGTTAAGCTGCGTCCCGACTGACGGGTGCATATCAATAGTTAGAATTTTCATCACGTTGCTCCTCTGCGATGTAAACACGCTTCATTGGCTTGGTTTTGAAGAAACCTTTGTATTGTGGGTTTTCGTGCATGAATAATCGTGCGTAGAGCGCGATGTAGTCATTACTGATTTTGTAATCGTCTCCGGTGGTAACGATCATGGTTTCCCACCGGATGCGATTAACGATGAGCCAAGCTGACAAACGCTTGTGTCCGCGTTCGATAGCTTGGTAGGTGAACCGTTGAAACAGTGCATAAAACTCTGGATTTTGCTTATGCCATGTCCACCATTTGGTTTTCAAATCATCAGCCATGAAACACGGCCCACAGGAAGCCAGCTAAGATGCCTCCAATGGCGGCTTGGATGATGTATTTTTTGGTATTTGACGGCGGTTCAGCGTTCTCGAAATCGTAAATGTCGAAAACGTCCGCACGTCGAGCTGCATCTTCTGGCGTCAATTGTTCATCTTTAAAGAAAGCGTGGATCGTGGGCTGAAAGTCTTTGGACAGCTCGTCGCTGGTAATTGGAGCTTTATCCAATTTAGCGCACAAGTCTTTAATGTCCTTGACGGGTTGATTGATCCAGCGTGGGTCTTTGCCCTTTAACAGCCATCCCATGACTTCCGCACGTTCCCATCGGTTGACGTTCTTTGGGCCGCGAGTCGCGGTCGTTGGAACCTTGCAGGGTTTCGGGAAGTCTCCCAGTTTTACGCGACGATAGATCGTAGGGACTGACACCCGTGCCAGCTCTGCTACTTCGTCAATAGTGAGTTTTTCTTTCATATCATTTCTCCGTGATTAACCACGTGATAGATGATATGCGATAATGTGGGTTTTTGTCAACTAATGAACTGTATCGCCTGCGTCCATGTAGTAAACACTTGTCGAATCAGCGGTGCAGGCTGCGTTCTGAATGCAGGATGAGAGGAGCCCCATTGCAGATGTGGTGTCTGGAGAGACAGTGATAAGGTGATGGATAATCTGCGTTAGGGCTCCCCCCAAAGCTGGTCCTTTGTCGAGGCCCATTTCATCAAACTGCATCAACAAATCTGCCGTGCAGTCGGCTGCCTCCGCAAAGTCTGCGCGGGCTTGTTCCTCAACCAAGGAGTATTCTTTGCCACGCTTTTTCAAGCTCATTAACTTTCTGCTTTTTTATATCTGGTTTCAGCGTAGCATCTTTCTCGATCAACGTCATTTGTTCATTGACCGCTTTGTTGACTTGGGATACCGCCCAAGACCAGTCGATGTCGCTTAATCGTTTTTCGGCTTCCATGTATCTACCTCCGCATAGTATTTGCCGTTACGGCCTTCGCTGACTTGCAGGTTCAGCCAATCGCCTTCTTGGTTCGTGAGCCACGCAATGAGTTCCTCGCGCTTTACGCTGAGTTTGCATTTCACCCAATCAGGTGCTTTTTCGTCTGGTTTTTTGGCAATCAAGCCATCGACAAAGATTTTTTCTGACATTTCAGTCCTCCAAAAAAGAATGCCCCTAGACGGGGGCAACCGAACTAGGGGCAGGGTCAACTACGGAGAACATGCTGCCATGTTCGATTGTGATTATACGCACAATTATATGGGATAAGCAACACTTAATCGCATACATCACATGTTGAACCGGGATATTCTGCTGTACTTAACTCATCGCGCACTTCTAGTTTGCAGGTGTTGCATTTACGGATGAGCATTTCTCTGTTGGCGCGGACGATCATAGGGGTATCGCACTTCGGACAGTGATTCTTCATCAGCCGGTTGTGAATCTCACCGTGTTCCTGTTCCCATTCGGTCATCATCATCCTCCAACAGTTGCGAGGTTGTTGCTTCCTTGTACCATTCAAAAACGACGCGCAGTTGACCACCGATGGTCCTGCCTTCGTTTTTAGCTAAATCTTTTATTTCCTCATACACTTCACGTGGCACAAGGACGCTTTTCCAGCGGCTAGTATCCATTACATTGCTCCCAGTTTATATACCGGCATCTACGATAATATAGGAACATATACTAGAATGCAAGAAAAACCCCACTATTTTGCCTCTCCCCACGACGGTCCGATCTCTATGTCGCACTTGGATGGAACCTCCAACGGCACGGCAGTTTCCATGATTGTGGCAATCTCAGCCGCTTGGTCTTTGCTCTTGACCGACATTGCAATCTCATCATGGATTTGCACCATTGGCAGATGTCCTGCTTGGTAAAGATTAACCATGGCTTGCTTGGTCATGTCCGCAGCAGACGCTTGGATCAAACGATTGAGCGCCTTATAGGTGTAGGCTCGTTTTAGACGGGTCGTGGGCCCATAGGCGTCCACCGCGTCTTTGTAGGGCAGCGCCTTGTTCATCTCAAACGTATCCGGCTCCCACAGGTCGAAACGACACTTACGGCCTTTGATGGAGCGTAGCGAGCCGCCAGACGTTTTCTCGTTCAGTCTGTTCATCACGCCGTTCATCAAACCTTTAACGAACGGAACGCGGTTATGGTATTGCTTGATGATGCCCCGCGCTTCGTCAACCGATATGTCTAACTGTTCAGAAAGCTTATTCACTCCCATGCCATACATCATGCCAAGGTTAATCGTTTTGGCTTGCTTACGTGGGATGTTCGCCATCTCTGCCACAAGGGTATGGAAGTCGGTATCTGGATTGTTGTTGTATGCCTCAACAAAGTCAGCCGCGCCCTCCAGTTCGATTCCTCGCGTTTTGCCATATACATGGGCATAATGGACCAAGATGCGTGGTTCTTGTTGCGAGAAGTCAATAGCCGCCCATTGTTCTCCTTCTTCTGGGAGAAAGAGAGACCGGATCATTGGACCCATCACAGGGTCGCGGGCCGGGATTTGTTGTAAATTGGGGTTCGACATTGAGATTCTGCCGCTGACTGTTCCCCCGTCGTCAGAACGGATTTGATTAATATGAGCATGTATTCGGCCATCAGCGTGACAGTGCTTCATGATGGTATTGATGAAAGTTCCGGATGTCTTATTCAGATTCCGCGCCTCGACGATGAGCTGCGCGAGCGGGTGTGGATGCTCTTGGAGGAAGAGCTTGGTGAAGCTAGGTGCGCCTTTTTCGGTCTTTGGGTATGCGATGTTGAGTTTATCGAAAGCCTTCGCAAGGGACTGAGCAGCCCAGATTTCAACCTGTCCGCCCGCGACATTCTTAATCTTCTTCAGCACTTCCGTTTCTCGTTTGAGCAGACTATCCCGCGTTCGCTCCACCCGGTCGAGATCGACGCGGACGCCGCGCCAAGTCATGTCAACGAGACATGGCAGCAAATCCAGCTCAAGGTTCGCGATCTGCCACAAATCTTCTTTGCTAAGTTGAATGGAGAAGAAGTTCCAGAGTTCGAGAGTCAGTTCAGCGTCGGTTTCAGCGTATGGTCCGACGTACATAGCTGGCATTTTCCACATTTCAGCTTTTGGGTCGATGCCGAACTCCCGCGCTGCCTCGATGAGCCCTTTTTCTGATTTAACTTTTCCCAAGTAATCGTAGGCCAAGGCATTCAAGCTGTAGCTTAATCTGTTTTCATCAAGCAATGACGCAATCAACATCGTGTCGATGATGCGTCCGTTGACCGTGAACCCCATGCGTTTTATCCAACCCAAGTCATATTGGGCGTTGTGCATGATCTTATCGGCGGGGCATTCAAAGACTTTATTCAGCCACTTGTTGGCTTGCTTTTCATCTATGTTGCCACCGCCAAGGTGGCGGACTGGGATATACCCAGACCAGCCATCAACGGCAATTGCATAACCAACCACCTCACCATCGCCAGTTGGCCAGCCGGGACCATTCTGTTTTAGGTTGGGGTCTTTTGTTTCTACGTCAATTGCAATCTTTGTTGCAGACGTAAGGTCTGGTAATTCCAGCGGAGGCACCCACTCACTCATCGGTGCAAACATCGCCATTTGTAGTCCCGCCATTACTCTCTCCACCTAACGCGCCATATCCGCAGATGTCTAGCCATGAGTCTTCATGGTCGGGCGTTACTATTAATCTTGATAGCTTAACAGCAATCATGCACTGATAAACCTGCTCGACGGTCACGTCTTTGTCTAATATGACTGACCACAATTGGGCGATGCGCCAATGGTTTTGATACGCATCACCGTAATCTTTTGCGCGGTCGCCGTTAATCAACTGCTCCGCTTGCTTGAGTATCTCTTCGCGCCGCATCATTCATCCTTCACAAACTCTTTGCGTTTCTTATCAAACGTGAATTTAACGCTGGGGATGTCGTCGTCTGGAACACTGGGGTCGTTCCATAACTTCTCAGCACGTTTTTGCTCGAAATCAATGATCCCGTTTTCTTTTAACGTAGCACGACGTTGCTTCTCGTACTCTTGCCATTCGGTCCAACTCATACCTTTCATAGGTCATAACTCCTTGTTACATCTTCTGCATCTACGATATATAGATTCTGTTTTGCACGAGTGACACCAACGTAAAACACGCGGTGCATGTCGTCTGGGTTAATTTGCATTTCATTGTCGGCTGCTGGGCTCAGGTCCGTGAACAGCACGACGTTTTCCGCTTCCCCACCTTTTGATCCGTGGATCGTGGACGCTGTAATGCGGGGGATGCCATTGAACTTCTCGCCGCGCCGCAACAGCGCAGTGACATAGGCCCGGTCGGTTTCCGGTAGCTTGTCCATGGCTTCGGACCAGATCATGTCCTTGGTTGCCAGCAAGCCGTGTTGAGAAACTAAATTTTCAAAAGTTATCAGGTCCGTGTCGTCTACGCCGGGTAGCTTTTTATAGCCTCTGGTAACGCGGTCCTTGATTGACATGTAGCTGTAGATAATCCGCGCTACCTTCCCAGACACTTCTTTGTCCTTGCGTAGCTGCTCCCATCCGTTGACGGCCTCGCTTACTTTCTCACTAATGGACCGTTTGCCGCGGTACGTGAACAGGTATCCACCGGAGCGCAGGTCGTAATACACGGGCTGTAGTTGATAGGCTGCCTGCGACAAAATCAGCCAAGACCCCTGCGCCATGTCCAAAGAGTTAATAGTGTTAATACGCGTCACATTACCTCGCTCAGAGCGGGGTTCGTATTTTTTCGGAAACCGTCTCGTAATGCGACGCACCACTTTCTCTGCCACTTCATGCACTGCAAGAGGTATGCGGTAAGACTGAGACAAAGTTTCGGACCCGCCTTCCAAGTTAATAAAATGGTCTACGTCAGCGCCAGCCCACCGATAGATAGCTTGGTCATCATCTCCCGCGCAGTACATCCGCTTTGAATGGCTGTCCAAGATATGGGCTATGTCCCATTGTAGTGGGCTCAAGTCTTGCGCTTCGTCTAAAAAGCAAAGGTCAAAGTCTGGGCAGAACTTATCTGCGCCTTTGGCAAAGTGTTCAAGCATGTCTGTGAAGTCATAGAGACCCATGCTTTCTTTGTAGTCACGCAGGCATTTGTCTACATAGTTGACGATGTTCCAATCTTCTTCAATGTGACTTTGGTTGTACTGCTCCCGCAGATCAACCTTGCGTAGTCGCGCCAAGTTAATCAAGCCAAGCACTGGGTCGCTGCTGTTCACCATACTAGGGATGTCATCGTCGATGGACGTGTTGCGCCCACCTAGCGTGATACCAATATGGTTACTCAGTTCCTTGTAGTTCTCATCCTGCATCACCTGTTCCGGACGGATGTCGGTCATGGTGAGCGCCAGCGAATGAAGTGTTCTGAAGAAAATTAAATCTTTCTTCGGGTCCAAGTTGAACCGTGCGGCTGCCCGTTCTTTGGCTTCGTTTGCTGCTTTGCGAGTAAAGGCAAGGAATGCAATCCGCTCCGGGTGTATCCCATCTTCTAGCGCCTTATCTACCATGTTGAGCAGGGTAGTGGTTTTGCCAGTTCCGGGCGGTCCAAATATCCTAAACATTCTTCTTCTCTTTCTCCCGCCTATATATTTGCTGGACACGCTGTTTTGATATGTTGAAGAACTCAGCTACCGCCGTCATGGTCATTTTATCTTGGTCGATCATGCGGACAATTTCGCGGTTCCTCATTTTGATTACTGCACTGGTGGGCATCAGAACGGGGCCTCCTGTTGTGATCCGAACGACGGTGGATCAATTTCAAAATCTACACTGTCAAATGCTGGGATTTGCCAGACACGCACCGCCCTGCCCTTGATCTTTAGCACCACACTCTCACCGTTTATGTCGCGTAAACGCTGGGCAATCTTGTGGCTCTTGTATTCAAAAAACTTATTCTTGCGGAGAAAAGCCTCGAAGTCCTTAAGTCTGAAAAACGTAATGTTCTTCTCATCATCAGTCCACGGTCTGCGTAATAAGATTTCCTCCTTGTCTTGCGCCTGCTGTAGGTGACGGCAGAACTCTTCGAGATAATCGTAGAACTGACCGCTGATGCTGGCGTCTTGTGCCACCTCAATGATGGCGCTTTCGTTGTCTCGCATCTCTGTTAACAACGTGCTGATCCTGCTTTCCCACTGGGCCTTGGCGACGGAGCGCGGCATGAAGTTAAGCTGCTCCATGCAAGCCTTCTGGAAAGTGCCTTGGTTCATCAAGGCGTCGGTATCTAACTCTAATGGCTCACCGTTAACGTCCATGAACCAGACCGGTGGGGTTGAGTTGTATTTGCGTAGGTTCGCAATGGTCGCCCCTGCTACGGCTGCGCCGATACCAAACTTCTTGGTAAGACAAAGCTGTTTGTTGCAGTGCGAATTGATTGGAGCGTCGTTACATTTGTAGGCGTAGTCTTTGCGCTGCACCTGCTTGGCAACTATGTTGACCTCCGACAATGGCAATGGCGGAGATAGGTACTCCATGTTGAACTTGAGTATTTCAGATTCCCAACTATCGGGGTACGCTTTCCGAAGATATACCCCCAAGTTGAATAGACCATTATTTCTGCCTCCTTCACTGATACCAGAACTGCAAAGTATCTGTAGGCATGGCGGACCATCCGGCAGTAGGTCGGTCGGACCGCTTCCTGCTACTTGTAACTTAATGATTTCTTCGGGGGTTTGAACATGTTTATCGTACAGTTCAAAAAATTCTACGAGGGTTGCTGATGTACCGTCGTCAAGGAAAGCGTAACGCAAGCCGTTTTCGTGGTCGTAGTACGGCAAATTCAGAAAGTTACCTACATCGCCTCTGTCCAATTGCAGCTTAATCTGCTTGGGGAATATCTCACTCTCGCCATACCCAAGGGCCGCGGACATGTGTTGCAGAGCCTTCTGCATATCCTTCGCATCCGTCCATCCGGACGCGAACAAGAAACAGTGTGCGCCGCCCGATTTGGAGCGGCAGACTACCAGAGGTAGTTTCATGCGGCGGATTTTATCCACCAGCAATTTGTGATCTAAGGGGTATTGGTCTATGTCAATGCAACCCCATACGCATTGATTGTCTTCATTAATCGGGATAATTCCAAGGCCATTACCTTTGCCCGATAGGTGGTTCTCCCAAAGCTTCGTGGTCCGTGGTTCGCGTGTTACGCCAGCCTTTCCCTGTGCTTTGCCGTTTGCGCCAGTCTTCTCGATTTTAAAGTAGCCATACGCTTCTTTAAGACCGTTAAAGATTGACGAAAATTTTTCAACTGCTGACATCGTTGCCCCCATACGGAAAAAACGGCAGGGCCGAAGCCCCGCCGTGATGAATAATTAGAAAACGGAGGAACCGCCCTCTTCATCATCCGTATGTTTCACAACAACCTCGCCTGCTGAGATACTATCAGCGAAGCCCTTTGCTCGTGTGTAAAGAGCTGCGTCGTCGATGGGGCCTTCACAAGACATTTCCCACCCGTGCCAAGAACCTTTGGAGTTTTCCTCCGCAATGGTCTTGAGGTGGTAGACATGTGAAAAGCGTGGCGGAGTAAACGGTCCGTTCTTGCCCATCATGCTGCGAGACGCCATCATGCTATTCCACTTACGCGACTTCTTGAGCTGCGTAGATTTCATGGCAATCAGAGCGGTCTCATGAGACCCATCCTCGTTGATTAGGATGACGAAATGCTGGTGCGTCTCTTCGATGTACTCGCCATTACCTCCAACAACATAATCTTTGTTGTCGTCGGCAGAGCGTTGCGTCTCAGGACGGCCTTCACCCGGTTCGTAAATTGCCACAGGCGCACCGGTTCCGCTGCCACGCGGAGCCCATTGGATGAACCTACGCTGGTAAGCACACGGCACAACACGAATGCCATCTTTACCTTTGTAAGCCCTCCCGGTTACGGTGTTGTAAATATCGCCCTTACGAGCCGTTTCGTTTTCGTCAAGGACAGGATCGTTTCCTGACAGAACCTTTAAGAAGGGAAGCGCGAGGTCTTCCTGTCCCAAGTTCTCCATTCCACGTCCGGCGTCCTGCTCGAACATCGTTGGATCGAATGCTACGATCTCTTTATCGCCAGCTTTGGCTACTTGCTTATTACTCATTTCTTACCTCTCTTGATAACTGCGCGTTGACCAACCCATGCTCCGAAAAGCTCCATAGGAAACTCCTCCCCGTTTTCTACACGCTCTTTGACAAAAGCCCGTAGTGTCTGCGGGTGTATTTCTGTTTTTTGCTCTGGAACATACCCCTGCTTCTGCGCAAAAGCAGCAAAGGCGCTTGCTAGATCGTCTTCTCCACGACCAAACTGGCAGGCGACAGTATTCTTGATAATGTCGTCGTACCCATGGTCGCGTAGCCATTCATAGGCTTGTGGACGATTGTCTACGAGGATTGAGGCACCATACGTTTGCTTAATATCAACGGTAGAACCGTCGTCTAAGGCAAACGATGACAACCCAATTTCTGCCAGCATTGCGGGCATCTCTTCATCCGTTAACTTTATAAGCGCCTTCTTCTCCTCCTTGAGTTCAGCCTCAAGAGATTCGATCCGCACTTCTTTGTCTCGGATTGTTCGGGCCAACGCAGCCACCGAAGTTAGGCCTTGCTGGTCGATTTTGTCGATGGACGTTGCGAGATTTTGTTCAAAATCCTGCTCCATCAAGTCGGTTAGGTCACTCATCGTGTTTCTCCTGTCGTGGTTAAAGGCACCTTTTGGGCCTTGACAATTACAGATAATATCTTATACCATAATCTTGTCAAGCGGTTTTTAAAAAAAGAGGAACACGGTGGACTACGAATACAAAACACAGCCTTACGATCACCAAAGACGCGCCTTTGAAGGCTCGTGGTCCGCGGAGTTTTTTGCGCTCTTCATGGAGATGGGCACAGGTAAGACCAAGGTAGCTATCGACACCATGGCTGCGCTGTATGAAGCGGGCAAGATAAAAGCCGCGCTCGTTGTTGCACCGAAAGGTGTGTATGACAACTGGGTAAAAGGCGAAATACCGATTCACCTTCCGGACAGAATACCACGCCAAGTGATCCGCTGGACCCCTTCTAAGACGCAAAAATTTGAAAACGAGCTGAAAGATTTCATCGTAGACCGCACCCCCATGCTGAAGATATTTGTCATCAACGTGGAAGCGTTTTCGACACCACGTGGTGCAGAGGCCGCAGAAGCGTTTTGTTATCAAAATGCAGAAAACATTGTGATAATTGACGAATCGACTACAATAAAAAATAGGAAAGCTGCGAGAACCAAGAACATCATTGCTCTTCAGCGCAGGGCTAAATATCGCCGGATATTGACCGGATCACCTATAACAAAGAGCCCTATGGACCTGTTTAGTCAATGCGGTTTTCTTGCGGAAAAGGCGTTAGGTTTTAATAGTTACTTTGCATTTCAGGCACGATACGCCAACGTCCAGAAACGCACGATGGGACATCGCAGCTTCCAGCAGATTACAGGCTACCGCCGGTTGGACGAACTTTCTGAAAAGTTAGATAGGTTCAGCAGCCGGGTACTGAAGGAAGAGTGCCTTGATCTGCCTGTCAAAGTTTACGTGCGCCGCGAGATAGAACTCACCCCAGAACAAGAACGCTTGTACAAGCAGATGAAAAAGCTTGCGCTGGCAAAATTAGAATCTGGGGAGTTAGCGACGACGGCCAGTGTATTGACGCAGATCATGCGTCTTCAACAAATTTGCTGCGGGCATTTGCAGCCAGACGATGGTGAAATACAGCTCATCAAAAACAACAGGCTCAACGAGCTGTTGGATTTGTCTGAAGAGTTACAGGGAAAGGCTATTATTTGGGCGACGTATACACACGACATCCAACAAATAGCTTATGCCCTGCGCGACCGTTTCGGGCCCGATTCGGTCGCAACCTATTATGGTGCTACACCCCAAGATGAGCGTCAGGAGATCGTTAATCGGTTTCAAGACCGTAACGATCCCCTGCGCTTCTTCATCGGGCAGCCTAAAACAGGCGGGTACGGCATCACTTTAACAGCCGCAAACACGGTAATTTACTACAGCAACAGTTACGACTTAGAAATCCGGCTGCAATCAGAGGACAGGGCGCACCGAATTGGTCAGACCAACAAGGTTACATATATTGACTTGGTGTCTCCTAACACGATTGACGAGCGGATATTAGAGGCCCTGCGTAACAAAATTGACATTGCAGGCAAAGTGCTGGGCGAAGACGCTAAAGACTGGCTTACCTAGCCCAGAGCCAAATAGATCATTAAATTCCTATTTTTTGATTATTCCAAAGCTCGAAAAGGGTCTCTATTTTCTCTTCTTGGGTTTCGGTCTGGCTTCTTAGCCGCCCAAGTTCTATTTCCATGACCCGCATTTCGCGTTTCAGTTCTTGGATTTCTTGCACTTTTTCTTCTAACGCCATAATTTTGGCGTTTTGAATTAGATCGTCTGGTAAAGCGCCTCTTAAGCCTAAAGGCCACTCGCGAACAAATGAGGCGTTGTCCTTTATGGTTCTGTCGCTCATTTCGAGGCCATGCTCGACAGTGGTTATTCTGGAGTTTAAGGTAACGTAAGCCGTGGTCGCCATAACAAGTCCTGCGGCCAAAGCTACGAGATTTCTTAGCGGTATCTCGACCCGTGTGTCATCACTGATCTCTGCCATTTTTCATAATCAATACGTTGTTGCCTGCGGTATAGCTGGGCCTCCTACAATCCCCCGATCCATTGGCGTTTGTTGTTCAAATTGGGCCTGTGGCTGCGGCATATATTGCTGCATCATAGGTCCGCCCCCAAAGCCGTAGCTTTGTTCTGCGCCGAAATGAGCGCGTTCTGCTTGGTCAACCAAGTCTAAGAAATGATCTACCTTTTGCTGCTGCTGTTGCATTTCTGGTTGCGCGTAGGTTTGCATTAGATAGTTCTGATATACCCTGAGTGGCGACGATTGCATCATGCCAAACTGCTGGTGGATTTGCTCGAACAAGCCTCCTACCCCTTGTTGAGGTTGAGGGCCCGCGAGCATCGGCATGGGGTCCGATTTGATCGGCTCCCTGCGCACCGGCATTGTCCCATACATTACTTTTTCGTTTAAATCATTAGACATCGGGTCCGCATACGGCGAAGTAATAGAACCACCTTCCTGCATATACTGTATGTAAGGCACTACGCCGCCCTCCGCTCTTGTAATTACGCCGGGATCAACGCGGTCACCGGGGTTTTTATCGCCGGGGTTAGTGTTTTCGGTGCTGCTACCACCCCCTGATGAAGAATAGCCTACGGGGCTGCCCGTTCCGGCTAATCCGGCTAATCCTGCAATGCCGCCACTGGTCCTTCCACCGCGGCCACCCAAACTTACGATGGCGTCTGTGCCACCTTGTTGAACACCGGCATAACCCGAACCTATTGCGGTTTGAACCGCCATGTTTTCTGCGCGGGCTCGACGCTTTGCTTTTGCCGTCGTTGCGGCGTGGTACGCGTCATATTCTGCTTGGTCCTTGGCCCAGTCAGCGTTGTTGAGCTTCGCAAGCTCTTCGCGGGTGTAGTAAGGGCTGCCGGTAAATTCAGTAAGAATGGACATTAAGACGCTCCACTCAAGCTCATAATACCGACCAAATCACGGTCTTCTGGGAATAAAGCTGCGTACCTAGTCCGATCTACAGGACCTGAACTCTGTATGGGTGCAACCTGTGGGGCTGCGGCAGTATTAATCGGACTAGGCGCAGGTCCAACGTTATTCGGTGTGGGAGACGGAATAACATTTGGATTAAGTGAACCTTGTTGGTTTGACGGCGGTACGTTCTGTGGTGGAGGAGGCGTTTGCTCTTCTTCACTCACAGAATCTTGAATGTAATCACCGAATTGGTCAATCATTTCCGAACCTAACCTTTCTGTCGGTCCGGCGGTCCGGCGAATGCTGCTCATCAATCCGTTATCAACTAGGCCTTGGACCAGTCGAGTCATGATTCTCGTTCCTTCTGGCGAAAGATGAGAAGCACCTTGCGTTCTGGTATCGTGAACTTTCTTGAGGGCAGTTGCGAGTAACTGCGGATCGTTGATTAATGTTTCAATAACGTCCATCCGCAAGCTGGCAGGAAGTTCTGATAAATATTTATTTACAATCGTCTGAGCATACTGCGAACCAGCTTGTCGTGCGATCAAGCTTTGGTTGCTTCCACTCATTACAGATTGGACACCAGCACCCATCTCTGAACCAGAAATTCTTGTAACAAGAGCGAATAGAGGACCTACTTGTTGAATATAACCTTCGGTATCTCCAGCCCGGCCACGTGCCGCAAATGCTTGTATTTCAGCCATACGTCTGAGCAATTGTCGTGTGCGGCCAATCTCCTCTGACGACATAATTCCCTTTTCTTGCATCCATTCGGATAAGCGAATGTTAGCAGAAGAGTTAGGATGAGCCTCAAACAACGTATTGAAAGCGCCACCAACATTGAAGATAGGTCCGTTTTCACCTTGACGGTTAAAAACAGACTCCATGATGGCCGTTCGGAAGCCGTTCACCAAATCTTCTCTGCTATACGTTTTGCCTCTGTTCGGTCCTTGTGTAACGGTAAACCCGCCTTCACCAACATTTTCAATGAATTCCCACAGCCTGTTTAATTCATTGAACGGACGGGGGTTATCCAAAGACAACGCAAGGGATACTTGTGTGGTTGGATTTTGCGTTTTGTCCGGCAGCAGTTCGTAAAGAGACAGCTCACCGTCCCTACGACTGGCAGCTAATTCAGTTGTTTCTCTTTTAGTGTCTTCCAAAAGATGTCGAGCTATAGGTATGTTTTCTAAATCAGCTCGCAGCGCAGGCATGGATTCCAACAACCGTTGGTTCTGGTCTTTACGCATCCAAGTTTCAAGGGCGCTGGTGCTTAAAGTGCCGTCCGGGTTCAAAACTTCAGAACGCAAGCTTCTCAACAAATTTTCAGAAGCGCCACGGATAGTAGCGTTATCGTTGTACATGTCGGTCAATTGAGTGCGCAAACCGGGTATGGCATCAATTGCATTTTCGTTTGCGGTAAACCAGCTATTGAAAGCTCGTCTATCTAGCATCTGAGTACGCGGATCAATGACTCCCGCTTCTTGGGCGCTTGTCAACAAGGCTTGACCTGCTTCGCGGGCGTCTCCTTGTAACATATTGGTTAGAGACGTACCAAACTGTGTTTGAGAAATCAGGTCTAGTTGCTGCGCACGGAGATAACCGGCGTCGCCTCTAAATAAACGGTCTCTAAGCACCTCAACAGGAATGCGCGGTGCGCCGTCTCGACTGGTTCCCAAAACATCGCCTGCAAAACTTCTTGTAAACACGTCATTGTAGGCGCGTGAAAAAGCTCTTGCATTGTCATATTCTGCGCTGACTGATCCAGCAGGGATAGACTCCAAGTCTTTTAAAATCGCGTCTGCAAATTCATAAGCTACACGCGCTTGATTACTACGCCCATCTGCTGCCAAGGCGCGACCGGCGTCCAAAGCTACACTACGCATATCAATCAAAGATCGTATTGAAATACCGCCACTAGGGGCAGGCGTCCCGTCCATCGCTGTTTGTTGTGCTTGGGCAGTAATCATGTTGGCCCGCGCATTTAGCGCCGCCACATAATCTCGCTGACGTTGATCTAGTCTCGCACCGCCTGCGGTCATGCCATCCGCTTCTCGACGTAAGGCTGCAATCTGTTCAGCTTCTGGCAAACCTTCCGTTCGCTTAACAATATCATCAAAAGTAATACCGAAAGGTGTGCCTTCGAGCTTGTTTCGAGCGGTGTTAAAAGCTCCTACTTCTCTAAGTTGACGCGGTGCAGGTGTATTTGGATTTATTCCTAGGTCTGTGGACACTCTATTTACATACGCGTCCATCTCACGAAGATCAGCGTTTCGCAGCAAAACGTTTCTTGCGTTTTCGTCTAAATCGGTTAAGTCGCGCCACGCGGTTATGAAATTCGGCGTATTCGACTCAGTAAAACCACCTTGTCCATCTGGTACATTGAACGTCGTAAGTTCCACGTCGCGTGGAACGCGTCGCCAAAGGGTTCTTTCCTGACCCCTTAAACGTTGTTGCAGGTTAGAAATAACTTCATACAGACGCCTAGCTTCTTCAAGGTTATCAACACTTTCTCCACCAGCTTCCCCTACGCGGCTCATTGCCGACCTAAGTCGTTGAGTTGCTTGGTCCAGTTGTTGTGTAATATCGGCGTCCCAAAGACCGGTGTACAGCTCAGACATTTGTCCAAGGGCTTGCCGGTCTCCTTTTGCGTAAGTAAATAAAATAAGCCTACGCAAAGCTTCTGTTGCTTGTTCGGTTTTGTTTTGTCCAGTCGCAGAAACCCCGGTGTCTCCCCCGCGATCCATAATCATGCGTAGGAGTGTAGGGCTTGAGGTTAAAGTTGCGGAATCTAACTGAATCAGATTGCCGTCTGCATCTCTTAACTGATCTTGAAACTCAGGTGTTAAAAGCAGCTCAATAACTTTTTCTGGGTCTTCTTTATTAGCCCTTAATTGATCGTAAATCCAAGTTCCGCCCTCAATTTGTTGGGCTTCTGTTAGCCCTCCCGTCGCGTTGACGGCGCTATCGGCTTTAGTGCGATCAAAAAGTTGTAAAGCTTTTTCCCAAGCCATACCAGTTAGTTGCGGTATTCTTTTGGCTGCTAGGTCACCAATTAACCCTCCGGAAACGGCCCCGGCTGTTTCAAAACCAAACCTTACCCAAGGGTCGTCTGGAGCTAGTTTTTCTGCCCCGCCTGCGGCAAATGCACCCCCGGCAACAGCCAATCCTTCCGCCGTCAAAGTTCGGCCTACCTGATCCCGTGCTGCGGAGCCTGTCCGTTCTAAACTGTTTTCAACTTGGCGTATAAAACGTGTAGAAAGGGGAACTTTTGCCCCGGCTTCTATGTTGTCTAATACAAGTCGAGAACCAAGATTGACCTTTCCTGAAATTAAGAAAGGCATTGGTAAAAAGGCTAGTCCGCCTGCGGTAGCTTTACCGGCTTCGTAAGCAGCGCGTGTGCCGGGTACATATAATTCTTCTTCGCCAAATAAAGCGTCTTGCGCAACCCTAGTGGCGTAGTCTCCAAACATGGACGCGCCAAGGCCTGTGAGTATCGGAACACCAATACGAACTGCGGCTGTCCAAGGTGTTACAGGAGGAACCCCCGCAACTAACGTATTTCCATACAACATGCCTGCGTAAAAACCACCGGCACCTACCGCTGCGGGAGCAACCTCTCGTTTTGCGCCGCTAATGAAATCATCCCAGAAATCGGTGCCTGCTGAGATAGGCCGTCCCTGAGTGTCACGTCCAAAAAGCTCAATAATTTGCTCGTCGGTTACGCTCTTCCCCGGTTCTATACCCAAATCACGCAGAATACCCGCATTGCCCATACGCAAAGCGTTGTAGTTAAGGTAGTTATCACCTCTGTTTTGGAGCCGTGGGTCGCGGCCCAAGGTATTTGCCATCATTTCGGCCAGTTGTGGAACAACCGGCCCGGATGATCTGAGAACCTCTGTTATTTCCGAAAATTCATCTGCACCAAACGTTGCACGTGGAATAAAGAGACCTTCGGCATTTGTAGGAGTAGTGTTATTGTCAGCCATTGCTACCTCTTAATTTCCAGCTCCAGTTGCCGCCTGATTCATCAAGTCTTGGGCTCTTTGAATATTACCTTGGTTGGCAGTATTAGATAGAGTCAAGATTGGGCCAAGCAGTTTTTCAAGTCGGTCAATTTCAAACAGTTTCTGGCTGAGAGTGCTGGCTTGATCTGACGGCAGAGGCGTACCACTCGCTTGCAGCCTAAGAATACGGGCTTTTTCAGACCGTAGTTCTTCAGCAAGTCTTGAAAGTTTACGCGCTTCCGAAACAGGGTTGCGGAAGAAGGCTCTTTCGTCTGGGAACAACTGAGCCGTTGTTTCCAAATCGGCCACCGCAAACCTTGGCGATGCGGACAAGGCAGATCGACCAAACACACGAACCATTTCGATGTATTGACGCGAATCTTGGTTGTCGGCAAACATTTCGCCAAAGTATTCTGGGCTGATAACACCACCAAGAACACCGTCCAAGCCTGAGTACACTTTAGACCAGAAACCTGTACCTTCTCGTGCTTCTCGAAGTGCGTCGCGCACTCGTCGCTGCGTTTGACTTGAAAGAGGCTGGCCTTGCATGTCGGTCATGCCGGAAACAAGGTCATTGTCCATCTGGTTAAGTTGTTCCAGCGCGTTGGCCGAGATACGAGCATTACGCATAACCTCGTAAGCGGTCGTACTAGACACTTCAAACGCGTTGCTAGGCATCGTGTACTGTGTGCCATTCGGCATCGTAACTGTTCTACCGTCATAAGAGGTGTAAACACCAGACTGAACATCATTGTCTGGATCAGCCGGAACATAAAAGCCACGAGGCGTAACGCTTTCCGTACCAATTTTCTGAAGAGTGAAATTAGGTGTATTGGAAGCTGTTTCAATAGCATTTTGACCTTCCGTGGAATTGACATCCACAAGCTGACGAGTGCTAACGCCGTCTGCGTTGGTGGTTGTGATAACCATGTAATCAGGTTCGAGTATTTTGTCTGTGTCGTAAATGCTGACAGGCACTGCATTTGGATCGTTTTTGTCAATCCGTAGAATGTCTATTTTTCCGCCAGTATCAACGGTGCGGAACTCATACTCAGGCGCAACACCAAGAAGGCGATTACGCGTAGAAAGCTCCAATTGATCCCAATTGTCTTTGGTCATGCCAAATTTAGTGAAGTAATCGCGGTCGGTAAGGACCGGCAATCCTTGCAAAAATTGACGATCAGATGCAGGTAACGCATCAAACTGCGCCTTGGTCATGCGGAACTTATCCCAATAATCTCTATCGTTGATTGGGGCTTCGTATTCTCTGTAAGCATCTGCACCATACGTTTGTGCAATGGCGTTAAGTTCGGCTTGCGAGAAATTAGGAGAAGAACCCGCAGGATAATTACGATTACCTATAGTGATGTCCATGTTCAACGTCACTTGGTCTCGTTTCATTATCATGTCTGGGCTATAGGCGTTTTGACGCATAGCACCTTGTTCGACTAGGGCGACGTAACGCGCTGTGCCGGGAATAGCTGCAATAGAACTACCGTCGCGCAAAATAAAGTTTTCTGCGCTCTGTGGTGAACCAGAAGGTTTGGCTATAGGCGTAATAACAATATTGCCTTTACCGAACTCTGCTTCCAAAGATTGTAAATCACCACGGTTCAAGGGCCGCGATCCGTAGTCCTTCAGAATTTCGTTGCCGTCCGCGTCAGTTTCGCGGATTTGAATGCGATAAGAGTCTCCGAGGTCTTTACCGGCAGCCGTTAGTTCTGCTTGACGTTCGGCGGCATACAAGCTGCCGGAACTCTGCAATGCCGCTAAATCAAGGGCTCTGTTTTCCTTGGCTTGTGCGTCTTTATATTTTTGGAACTCACCCGCACGGGCTCCAATGTTCCCAAGCGGCTGCACAAAAGAGGCCGCAAGCTGTTCCGCTGGCGTAGCGCCGGGTTTACCCGCCCCTGACGCGAACAAAAGACCACCCTGCGCAATATCAAAAAGCATTTGCGCTTGAGTCATGTCTTTCTGTTCTTGTAATTGATTGGCTTGTTGCGCAGGATCAATTAACTGTCTGTAAAGCTCTCTTTGTTCATCAAATAATGCCTGCTGACGTGACGGGGGCCCACCCGCAGCCATGTATTGAACCGGACCCCCTTGGTTAAAATTTACGGGATTGGGAGCCTCCGCTGCACCCATGTCTACGGTTGACATAATCCCTTCGGCCATCGCACCTTCTACCGGTGCGGCCATTTGATCTTGTGCTAGACCACCAATACCTTGGTCTACCGCGGCCATCAGCATTACAGGCTGAACAAGTGCAAGCACTGATTCCGGGGTGGCCTGTGAATCTTCCGGGCCCACTATCTGTGCCAATTCCTGATAGCGAGCCTCAATCGGTAGATCGTCACCTCGAATACCGTTTATTACGGTTTCGTAGTCTTCGGCATTATCCAAATCCTGCATTTGCGAAGCATATTGACCTAACATGCTTTCTATTGCTTGAGGATCAATACCACTCTGCATCGCATATTGTGCAGCTTGTGGTAAATCAACGCTGTTCGGATCAACAGGCATTGACGGAATGGTAGGAGAGGCAGAAGGCATCATAGGTGCCATTCCCCCTTCCTGCATTCTGACAACGCCGCCATTACGGAACATTTGTCGGTCCATTACACTTCTATTCATTAAAATAACCCCGCTTTGCTTGCGCCAGCCGCTGCGGAGAGGCCAGCTATACCCAAGCCAAGAATGGATTGGGCCGGAGATACATTACCTCCGGAAGTTTGGGATATTGCCATTTGGCTCGTAGGCGCACCCTTGTAAATATCGGATAGGAAGCCGACACGCTGATATGGTTCGTAAAGCTGTGCCATTTCGCTTTGACGTTGTGCTTCCAATACCGCCTGATCTTGTGCTTGGAACTGTTTGCCCATGTCGAACAAGAATCCAGCGTCTTTCTGGTTGAGCTGTTGTGACAGCTCTCCAAGAGCGCCTTGGCGGAGTGCGAGCTGACTGAGAGCATCGCCTTGTTGTAGATTGAGTTGTCCGTACTGCGTACCGAGGTTGCCAATCCCTTCGCCCAAGCGTCCCATCATTTCGGAACCTTGCAACCCTAGCTGTCCGCCAGCTTGAGCGCCCGATACCGCAAGATTTGCTTGATTCTGTCCAAGCGTTCCAGCCTGCCCTGCCAACTGACCGGCTAATTGCTCCGCGCTGATGCCCAATTGAGCCGCACGTTGTGCAATATCTGCTTCTTGGTTAACACCCTGTAGGCCCATTTGACCCAAGTTAGTATTAAGTTGCCCAGCAAGTTGTGCTGCGCTCAAGCCGGTTTGTGAAGCAAGCTGCTGCAAATTCATACCCGTCTGAGACAGCGCCTGCGCATTAGCAGACGCAAGTTGCTCAGTAGACAGACCCATTGTGCCTGCCTGTTGAGCGGCTTGAAGACCTAGCTGACCCCCAATTTGTGCGCCTTGCTGCCCCATCTGAGCAGCCTGCATACCAAGTTGAGCGCCTTGGGCCGCGGATTGCATTCCGCTTTGCGTAATAAGTTGTTCGGCGGACATGCCAGTTTGTGCTTGCTGGTTGAGGAGTTGTCCAGCGAGCTGTTCTGCTGACATGCCCAGTTGTGCAGCCTGACCGGCCAATTGACCTTCAAGCTGCGAGGCACTGATGCCTAATTGTCCCGCAAGTTGGTTGGCGGCAATACCTGTCTGGGCTTGCTGTTGCGCGGTTTGCGCTGCCAATTGCTCTGCGGAAAGCCCTAACTGACCAGCTTGCTGACCGGTTTGAGCCAATAATTGATTTGCGGAAAGGCCTGTTTGCGCTTGTTGCTGTAGGAGCTGACCGGCAAGTTGTTCGGTAGAAATACCCATCTGAGCCGCTTGTTGTGCAAGCTGGCCCTGAAGTTGCGCAGCCGACATACCAAGCTGACCGGCAAGCTGTTCTGCCGATTGACCCAGTTGTCCTGCCTGAGAAAGGTTTGATGCGGCGAGCTGTTCTGCGGACAACGCTTGTTGTCCAGCGCCCAACGATCCAGCCTGCGCTAATTGCTCTGCACTGAGACGTTGCTGACCAGCCTGCAATAGACCGGCTTGAGCCAACTGTTCGGCACTCATGCCCAACTGGCCCGCTTGTGCCGCGTTTTGTGCAGCTAACTGCTCTGCCGACAAACCCATTTGACGTGCTTGTGCTGCGTTTTGTGCAGCAATTTGTTCGGCAGAAAGCGCCTGTTGTCCCGCTTGACCGTAAGCTGAAAGACCAAGCTGGCCGCCTTGTAGCAAGCCTGCTTGAGCCAATTGCTCTGCGGACATACCTGTCTGAGCCGCCAATTGTTCGGCGGATAGACCAAGTTGTCCTTGCTGTTGCGCGGTCCGTGCAGCTAATTCCTCCGCCGACATGCCGAATTGTGCGGCTAGTTGTTCGGCGGAAAGACCTGTTTGAGCAGCTAACTGTTCCGCGGACATGCCAAGCTGACCTAACTGGCCAGCTTGAGCTGCCGCCAATTGCTCTGCGGACAGACCGAGTTGGCCCGCCGCTTGAGCTGCTTGAAGTCCTGCTTGCGAGCCTTGCGCACCCAAAGCGCCGGTAAGCTGTGCCGCTTGTTGGGCACGGCCTTGCTGCGCTTCAAAGGCTTGTTGTGCGCGTTGTGCGGCACTTTCATAGCCAGCCTGACGCATTCCTGCGGCAGTACGGCCTTGTTGTTCGAGAATGTTACGTGCAAGCTCTGCTTCTGCAACGGCTTGACGTGAGCCACCAAAGGCTCCGGCACCAACCGCTTGTGAGGCCAGTTGATTACCTTGAATTTGTCCAGCTCTGGCAATATCAGCCAGAGCTTGTTGAACTGCGGCATCTTCGTATTGGTTCATAAACGAACCAGTAGAAGCCGGATCAAACATACCGGTCGTACCGGCTAACCCGGCAATGCCTTGTTGAGCAGTCTGTGTTCCGAGGGCCCCAGCCTGTTGTAAAGCCTGCGCGGCCTGACCAGTAATACCACGAGCGCCTTGAACCGCTTGCTGACTGCCTGCCAACGCACTTTGGTATGCACCGGCTCCGCCCGTGCGGGCTAAATCAGCGATACCTTGGGCTCCAGTGGCGGCTTGACCCGCTACACCACGAGCGCCAGTAATAGCGCCTTGAGTATCCAGAGCCGCTTGTTGTGCTGCGGTTCTTCCACCTGTGCCTGCTTGTGCAGCGACGTTACGAGCAGCCGCGGTTACATCGCCAATACCGCCCATTGCGGATTCGTATGCACCAATACCACCAGCTCCAGACGTTGCTGCTGCTTGACGAGCAGCGTCTGAAACGCCTGATAAATCACTTAATGCGCCAGTTGCAGTTTGACGCGCACCTGTAGTAGCGCCAGCTAATCCAGCAATACCTTGTTGCGCGGCGGCACGTGCGGCTTCGTTTGTGCCTGTAATACCTTGCGTTGTTTGGAGGGCCGCGAGCCGCGCTGCGTCAGTCGCACCGCCTACACCCGTGCCAGTAGCTTGTGCCGCGGCACGTGCAGCGTCACTTACGCCTGCTAGACCTGCGCCAGTTCCGGCAGCGCCGGTACGAGCATTCAGGGCAGCCACATTTGCGGCATTTGCACCCGCTAAACCAGAGGCAGCTAGAGCATCTGCTCCTGCGCCAGCGATCCCACGGGCTTGATTAATAGCCTGAAGAGTACCTGCACTCGCAGCATCGGCTGCGCCTAATCCGCCTTGTCCGGCGGCGGCTAGTCTCTCGCCTGCTCCCGCAACAGCGTTACGGGCCGCCTGTATGGCAGCAGCACTGTCTTGTGCGCTTGCACCCGCAGAACCCAGAGCACCTAAACCAGCAGCGCCTGCTGCGGTTTGTGCATTTTGAGCCGCTTGTCCTAGTGCGGTTCCTGCGTTTGACGCGGTTGTTTGAGCAGCCCCAATAACGTTTTCAATATTGGTGCCTAATGCGTTTGCAATATTACGAGCATTTAAAGCGTTTTGAGCAGCGGTGTTTAAACCAGCAATGCCAGTACCTGCTACGTCAGTAGCTTGTTGGGCCGCGTTTGCAAGTCCGGCTTGTGCGCCTGTTGCGGCGTCATATCCAGCCTGTTGAGCGGCAGCCGCTTGGGCTCGTGCTTGGGCCGTGGCCCCCTGTTCGCCAGCTAGTTGCGCTGCCAAATTGTCATAGGCAGTTGTTTGACCTGCGGTTTCTACCGCTCCGGCAGCTTGGTTCAAGGCAGACTGCATTCCAGTCTGCGTACCTTCTAAAATCCCCGGAATACGGCTTGCTGCCGTACCTAAAGCATTTTGACCGCCAGTAGCCGCTAAACGTGCGCCTGTGGCGGCGTCACTCATTGCGCTAGTAGCTGTTTCGGTAGCTCCAGCGCCGTAGTCAATGCCTCCGGTAATACCGGTTTGAGCGGCTTCTACTTGAGGGGCAATGTTTGTAAGACCGGCCTGCATCGCTGCTGCCGCATCTTGTTGATAAGGCAAAGCGCCAGCCATGGTCGCCCCAATGGCTTGTTGCGCATCACCAAGGGTGTAACCGGCTTCTTGTAAATAAGGTTGATAACCACCAATGCCCGCTTCAGCTATGTCTCTTGCTGTAAGCTGGGCAGCAGTCATATCCGCCACCATATATGGCGGTATTTCTATCCCTTGGTCTGCGAGAGCTTTTGCGGAAGAAAGTAGGCCTAGCTTATAGGCCTCAATTTCCGGGGCTTCGCGGACAATACTGGTTGTTTCTTCAGCCATATCGCTTATGCCCTCCCGCGGGCTTCAAGACTTCTCATGACTGAGTACATGTTCTTGATGCCATTATTAAGGTTTCCATTTCCAGCACCACGTACTGCATCGGTGGTCATTACGAACTCACCGGGCATTAACATGGCTCTAACGCTATCCTGTCCGGGGATACCTTCATTAGGCATAATGCCGCCATTGCGGCGCGGGAAAATAGCTCCGCCAGCCGCTGCCGCCAAGGGACGTGCAAACGGGCCGCCGGGAGTGCTGGACATCAAGTATCCAGCGTCATTAACGAATGCTCTGCTTGGAACAAATGGCTGAATTTCTGGTGCGACATAAGGATCAAGGTCGCTTTGCATAATAGCCATGTCCGTGGTTTCTCTAGGCTCGTATTCTCCCGTTTCTTCGTTCAGAACCTGTGATCCAAGGTCTTTTACGAGGTATTTACCGGGGTCTTGAGCAATCAAATCGGCACCCGTAACTGGAGTACCGTCTGGGTTGTAGTCGATAAAGTTTGCCTGTTCAGGCTGCGGCACGTCGAACATGCCGGTTGCGCCCATCGTAAGAGCGCCAACTGCTGCGGTTGGTCCAAAACGTGCCAGCATACCGGGGCCTGCTGCGGCTTGCGCAGCTCTCAAGCCTGCTTCTGTAGGTGTGATACCAGACGCTGCCATCTCTGACAGGTAAGATTGACCTGCTGCTTGTTTTGCTGCTTCGACTTCCAGAGGTGTTTGACCGCCGCGGAACATGTAATCACCCGTTTTTTCGAGGATTCCGCGTTCTGCTGTGGCACCACCAGTGCCGCCAGTGCCACCACCAGCACCAGCACCACCAGCATCACCAGCACCACCAGCACCACCAGCATCACCAGCAGCAGGCGCTGTAGTCGTTGAAGGTATGTTTATTTCAGACCCAGCATAAATCTTGTTTGGATCAGTAATATTCGGATTAGCTTCTAGCAACGCGTCAACAGTAGTGTTGTTTTGAGCAGCAATCTCGCTCAACGTGTCACCCGATTCGATAATTTTGGTCGTTCCAGTAGAACTACCCGCAGGAGGTGCAACGACACCGCGATCAAACGGTGTAGCAATAGCATCTTTAAAGCCCTGCCACGAACCACTCGTTAAGCCTTCGCTTAAATTTGAGAAGCCTTGAGTCAATCTTGCGGGATTTGCTGCGTCTCCAATGTTTTTGAAGAAACTTCCTGCACCTTGGTTTGGTCCAGTAAATCCGGCTGTTACACCACCAATCGCACCGGCAACAAGCGCAGACTTCAATGCGTCTTTAAGACTTCCGCCACCTATTAATGTTCCAATACCCGAACCTAACGCGGCTCCGTACATTGGGCCCAAAGCAGGTAGCAAGAAAGGCATTGCGATTGGAAGAACAATTGGCGCAATCTTTTTAACGACCTTAACAACCGCCTTGACCACTTTCTTAACGGCCTTGACGATCTTCTTGAACAGTTTCTTCAAGAAAAACTCTGGCAGACCAGTAGTCGGGTTAATATCGTTTGCTTCTGCACCTACAACGTAAGCTTCGGGGTTTTCGACACCCTGCTCAATGAGCATGTCAAAAATGCGCTCCTTGATTGCAGGGTCTGCCAGAAACTGGGCGGGGATAATAAGCTCACCTTCTGCAACGTGAGCCAACATATTGTCTTCATTGCGGCCATATTTAGCCATTCGTTCCGCTAAAGCAGGGAACTGAGCAATACCTTCGTCACCGTAATCAGAGGATTTTTCACCGTATACTTCTTCAATTTCGTCATCTTCCATGACGAAATCACCAATACCACCCTCTGGAACGGTCAACTCTTCAATTTTTTCGACTGCTTCTGCCATTACCCCGCTCCACCAGTGATACTTTCAGGCATAGTTACCTGTATCATTGTACTTCTCTTTTCCCCGCCCGTCCATGAAGAACCGCACTGAGGGCAGTTTCCATCGGGGTAAGAAGCAATCTCTTCCGGGGTATCCACCTCGTTTTCACAACTAACGCAATGAACAATGTCCCTGCTAGTCGATGGCAGCCATTTGCTTCCATTCGGCATTGTGATTATGGTTTTATCAGTCATAGCTTTTCCTCACAACTGGAGCTGGGATACATTTAACAGCACCGAGGGTGCCGACGGCGCAAAGGCTGATGCCGCTAATGCGTCCAACAAAACGTTTGTATCGTTAGCCGCCCAATACAGCTCAACGTAATCGGTGGCGGCGAGAGAAATCGTGTAGTTCAACGATATGGGCAAATATCCGTTGTTAGCGTCTATTGTCACGGCTCGGGTAGAATCCCCAACATCGGTGCCGTTCTTCCGAAGCCAGAAAAATATGTTTTTAGAACTGGCGCTTGTCGAAGTTAACTGGATCGTTGCGTCGATCTGGTAATAACCCGCTTCAACCACGTTTAACCGCGACCCGCTGCTCAAGGTAACGCCGTTGGTGACAAGCGTACTTGTCAGGGTAATTGCGGTTGCCGTGTTGATAGCCCCCAGCGTTTGATCGACTGTAGCGACAAAACTTCCGTAGTCCAAACCAATTGGAACGGTAGGCCGCACCATGATTTCGCCGTTTGTGGCGTCTACGGTAAGCACCGCAGCGATAACAATCACACCATTTGGTGCCGTTGGGCGTACATTAGTCAAGCCGCCTGCCGTAGTAGGGGAGGCATACAATATATCTCCAGCCGCCCACGTCTCACCGCCTTGGCCTGTTGTGTCAATATCACGGACTTTGCCGTAAATAGTTACCGGCCCAATGTCGCCGTCGGGCATATCGTGCGTGGTAACACCAATAAAATAAAGCTCGTTTGCAGAAGAATTTGCGGTATACGGAGAAATCAATATCTCATTGTTTACTCCCGAAAAGCCAACCACTGTTCCGTTCGTAATAGTCGATCCCGTATCGTTTTTGACGTACATATAGGTTTCGTAACCTATTTGTTGGACCACCCCGTCACCCATGGTCAGGTCTAACGTGTCCTCATTGTCGTTCCACGTTAAAGTTCCGCGGTCCACGTTGCCTTGATCGTTTGTTATGGTCAGCTCCGTTGCTCGCCATGGACCCGGATTGTTGACCTGATTCAAAAATACCGAGAACGCACGGACAACTTCGGCCTGATACATCTGGTCATAATTGACAGGCGCATTAGGGAAGATTGGTTGTACAAGTCCTCTACTCATCTACGCCCATCCGGTCTCATATCTACGCGTGGCGTACCTAATCGCCACCCAACTCCGGTTTCGTCCGAGGCAATTTTGAAGGCAAAAGAGCGACCACGAAGCCGTATGTTTACTTCGTTTGTAAATTGTTCTACCGGCACCGTGGCACTGCGCGTAACAGCGCTCGTATTGGTGCTGGTATAGTCGGCCCCGGGCCAATTCCGGGTTTCCAAAGTGAAATCAACACTAGGAGAAGGCCCCGAAGACCCATTAAAGGTAACATCTGGGATCAAACGACTGAGAAACACAAAGTTGTCGCCTGATCCAATCGACATTTGGCTGCTTTCTATATAAGAGTCTATTGCCGCTGGCGGGTTTACGCTTCCATCATCGGTGCCAAATTCATGGAAATAGAGGTAGCCGTCCAAAGATGCGGCAATAGGATACTGATTAATACCACGGTCGATCCAAACAGACCGATCAAGAACGCCGTAGTACCAGACCTGTTCTTGGTAGTTATAAACCACATAACGGTCGATATTGTCGGAATCCGCAGACGGATAAAACCACCAAATTTCCGAATAAGCAGAATTAACCCCGCAGGTAACTTTTTCCTGTTGGGCAACATTAAAGTCATTAAATACATAAGAGCGTACCGAGCAAGGTAGCTTTTGTACCTGACCTGTGTACATGTAGAACTCTTGCTCACCCATCCAAAAAACAAGGTCATCCACCGCAATTGCTGCTAAAGGACCAGCAATAGTCACGTTGGCGGAAATTTCGTTAATGCCAAAGGTAAACGGAGGGCCTAAATACTGCATGGCGTGAAGCGAAACGTCAGTAAATACCAAGATTTGCTGCCGTGTTTCGAGGGCCGTGATGATTTCAGAACCTGTACCGATCCGCAGATCACCCGCCGTGTTCGTTGCAGAAGCCGCCCAAACCAAGGGGTTTTCTTGGTCCGAAAAACGGATCAATAGCGGGTCTTGCGTACCAATGTCATCTTCAGGATCACAGCCAAACACGATAACGTGCCTGTCGCGGTCTGAAATCATGACCTGCTTGGCTATCGTAGGCGTCGTAGCGTCAGCCCCGGCAAGGTCTGAAAGGGCCACGGCCCGTGTAAAAGGTGCCGAGCTGGTTGATTTATCCCAATAATAGATACCACCATTGCGGATGTTGATAATTAGGTCTTCACCAAAGTTGTCATGGCTCCAGATACGCAAGGTATCGCCAATCGCAGTCAGTGTAGCGCCCGATCCCCACGTTCCGCGGGACCACGTGCCTGCACCCCAACCCGTACCTGCAACAGTCGTATCCAGACCGGTTAGAACTTGATAAGCCCCAACAACAGACGCTCCGCCGTTACCGGTATCCGACCCGTCGGCCACGACAGGAACAGGCGTATACTGCCCATCAACCGTAATGTTAGATAGGGTGTTTACCTCACGAGCTACAATCTCGTAAGTGTTTGAGTTTTCTACGCGAGAAATCTGATACTCTTGGTTAAGAACATCTGCCGTAATCTGACCACCAAGGCTTACAGCACCTGAAAACGTAACAAAATCGTTTTCTTGTGCGCCGTGGTCGGTGTCAGTGACAGTGATCGTAGAAGAGCCGTTGGTCGCGGAAAACGTGACATCGCCCGCAGCCGTTGTTTCACGGATTGGCGTAATGTCGGCGTAAGCGCCACCTTCGTTGATGTAATACTTGAGGTGTGTACCTACGCCAATGTAGCTTGTGCCATCTAAAGCAACAAACGGATGAAGCGCCCGACAGGTGCCAAGGAAGCTTTTGCCTGAAAGCCGCTCCCAGCCCCCGATTTTTTCGGGCGTTCCAAACCTAAACCGCACTTTGTCACAGTCAAACCAGCCGCCCTCATTGGTATATGAGGTGGTTTCTCTATTTACACCCGGTCTGAACTGTAACTTTTGTAGCGGCATTCATTCCTCACTCAGCGGCTTCTTTTGACTCCAATGAATCAGCAAGAGCTGTTACAAACGCTTCACGGCCAAAAGCAAGCTGGTCTACGTTAAAACGTGCGCTAGAAAGCTTTCGGTCTAAGTCTGCAATATGGTTCACCATAGCAATCTGCTGTTCATTCAAGTCGTCAACGTCATGTTCTACGCCATTGACAGTGATGGTTTTCTTTTCGTCTTTCGCCATCGTTTGTCTCCTTTAAGTTAAAATTAAGCGTCCCAAGGCAGCCCGTCTGCTTGCGTGTTTGCACGATCAATCTGACCTTGCACTTTCGCAGTACGGTTTGCTTCGACGCGCAGCTTTGCTTCTTCAGGCGTTTCATCACCCTCAACGAGGCTTGCATACACCCAACCAAGAACGTCGTTCTCAGTAAGGTCCGCGTATGGGATAAAGTCTGGACTTGATGGGTCAGGCTCGCAACGAAGCTTGCCGCCCTCAGTAGCCGTGTAAGACGGAGTACCGTCGCTTGCAGCTACGCAAGACCAGTAGACGAGAATAACGCCCCCGTCTGAATCTTTGTGGGTCATGTTGTTTACTGACCAAGTTGTGTTGATTGCCATGTTTCTTTCTCCTTTTATGACAAGTTAGACTAGCTTATTGTGAAATAAGAGGGTGAACCAAAATTAACCATACAATACCCCCCTGAATACGCAGTATTAAAACCGAGCGTGATCGTAGGGTTAGCTGTACTGTTATTTGCTATTGTAAAAGTTGGGGCTGTTCCGCTCGTCACTGAATTAAAGACAGTAATCGTCCATATACCGCTTGCATTGGTGCAACGCATATACTCGCTTCTGTAGCCTACGTGATCTGAGCCTTCTATTTTTATAAATGCCGACGCGCCGTTTCCAGCGGTGTTAAGGGTAAACACTCGACCATTGGGGTTGCTAAAAGTGGTATAGTAACCACTACCGACTTGCAAAGCATTGGAAACATAAAGTGTAGGCGAAGCTACCCCCGTATCTGCGGGATTACTGCTAGTCCCGATAGATACAGTATTTTCGCCCGCATCAACAAACAGCATATTAGCGTTGCTGTCAGACTCGACGCGGAAGTCGTAGTTATTGCTGTTTTCGTTGAAAGTAACTCCGGTAGTTGCTGTCCAGCGCACCCGCTCGGTTGAATTGGTTTCTAGCTTAAGGTTCGCAGACGAACTGTTAGATACAAGAATTAAGTCTGTTCCATCGAAGCTAAGGTCGGCATTGCCCGCCCCGGGAGCCAATAAATTCAAATACGCAACATTTGAACCATTATCATAGGCAAGCCGCGAGGTTCTATTGCTGCTTTCATCGTAAACGTCGTAGCCTGCAACGCGGTTTGAAGTGGTGTTTTGAGCAACGTAAAAAACATCAGCACCCCCGCTGTCTCTGACATCTAACAAGTGTAGGGAGCCGGTAGGGCTCGACGTTCCCATACCGATTCGGTTGTTACCAGCATCAACAAACAGCATATTCGCGTTGTTGTCAGACTCGACGCGGAAGTTTACGCCTGCGGCAGATTCTTGGTTAACAACAACAGTGCCTGTATTTTCAAACGCCAACGGGACTAATGCGTCAGTCGGACCGCCCTGAATAATGACGTTTGGTTCAGAAGTGGGATCAGTATCTCCTATCAAGAAACCAAATTGATTGGTTCTGTAAGCGTTTGTTAACAGGGCTCGCCTAGCACTGCTGGTATAAGTAGTGTTAGCGTAAAAACGTAAAGCCCCGTAGCTGCCATAATCAGCCGACGTATCGTTGAGGGGGTAGCCGCTCAATTCGAGCGAATTATAAACCCCTGCCACACTATTAGCCCGGTCGCCTATTGTGACGCTACCTTGAACGCCAAACATAAAGCCGCTGTCAGACAGGGAGCTTGTGCCCACGGCAACTTGTTCGTTACCCGCATCAACAAACAGCATATGGGTGTTGTTGTTAGACTCGACGCGGAAGTCTTGATCCGCAGAATTGTCATTGACCGTGACACCACCGCTTTGTATCAGAATTGAATTTGTTGGCGCACCTGTCGTGATCTGGAAAGGATAAGTCGCTGCGGTGACGTCTCTTAGCGCTATAGTCCCGCCATAACTGCCCACAATCCATTGCTGGTTTGAGGCGTCCGTTTCGTAAAGCGTTAATCCGGGTGCAGTTCCTTGTGACCTAAGAGAACCCGCAATGTCTAACGCGAAGGTTGAGCTTGGCGAGTTAGTTCCTATGCCGACCGAATCAACGGAAGCATCCACAAAGATCATATTAGAGTTGTTGTCAGACTCAACGCGGAAATCTCCACCGGTTCTACCATCGTCGTTGAATACGGCGTTGCCTTCTTCACCTAACACGAAGTTAGTGAACCAACCTGAGCCTCCGACGGCTGTCGCATCTCGACCTATATAGATATTTCCAGAACCCGCTTGGTTGGTTCTCGTACCTATGACTATATCGTTAAGCGAAAAAATACCCGAAGAATTAGCCGTAGCACCGAGATTATCACTCCGAGGCATATAATGAGCCTCTGAGTCATATCCAATAAAATTGTCTTCATTGACCGATATATTTCCGTTTACATTTAGAGCATGGGAACCAGAGCTTTGCCCAATTTTTACGGCGTTTGCGCTTGCATCAACAAACAGCATATTGGTGTTGCTATCAGACTCGACGCGGAAGTCGTTATCTCCACCGTCTTCGTTGATTACAACACCGCCTGCAAAGATGGCATTTGTGTCTTCGTCAAGAGTTAATGCTGTTGTTAATGTCTGCGAATTATTGGGCGTTACTTGGAAGTAAAGGGCGGTGCCGCCATCTGTACCAGACGCAAAATTTTCTGTGGCTTGTGCTCTTATGCTTGCGCCAGTGTATAGGCTTGTTCCATCTGAGCCTTTAAACTGAACCATACCCAAACCATCATTCACTGTAAGGGCTGTTTGTGCTTCCAGCGTGTTGTTTAAACTATGCCCTAAATTTAATACTGCATAATCTGACTGTGTTACGCTGTATGCAATTACGCTAAATTCAGCATCAGCAGCAGATTTATATAAGGTGGCGTTATCCTCCAATGACAATGCGCCAGTTACACCTACATCACCTGCAAAGGTAGTATTCTGACTTGAATCAATCGTAATCGCAGTGCTTGTGGCGTTATCGTCGATGCCTGTGGAGGTGAACGTAGTAAACGTGCCGGTGGCCGCGCTAGATGCGCCAATGTTGGTGCCGTCAATCGCGCCGCCGCCAATATCAACGGAGTTAGAAATAAAGTTGGTAATCGTAAAATTGCCGGTGCTGTTAGCAATCGAACCTGCCGCAGTGCCGTCGTTGGCTTTGATGTTGGTAATCTCAAGGTTCGTTGCGTTAACGCCGTCGTCCTTGAGCAAAACGCTGTCAATCGTCACACCGCTGCCAGCGGTAGTTTCGTTGATCGTGTTGGTTGTCAGCGCCTGACCGCTGTTGATAATCAGGTTGTTTGCACCGGACGTGTTGCCGTTGGCCAAAATCTCGGCCAGCGTATCCACCGTGCCGACTTGGCTGTCCACATACGCCTTGATCGACTGCTGCGTAGCAAGCTTGGTGGCGCTGTCTGAAGACATGTCGTCTTCGTCAAGAACGCCATCTACCGTAGTAGAGCTGGCAATATTAAGGCTTGTGCTGGCGGTAAGCGTCGTAAATGCGCCAGTTGAAGCACTGGCTGCGCCCACAGTGGCACCGTCTACGGAACCGCCATTGATGTCAGCCGTCCCAGCAGTAAGCGTCGGCGTGGTAATTTCAGTGGCGCGAAGCTTAGTAAATACGTCTGTTACAGTCGCAGACGCGCCTGCGCCGTCAAATTTAACGACCATATCAACCCCGGCAGGGATTTCTAGGTCATTACTAGCGTTATATGTGCCTTGGAAAAGCAAAACAGACTGACTACCCGCCAGACTGTTTCTAATAAATAGAATCTTTTCAGCGTCGTTTGGAACCAAACGAACGTATGCGCTGCCTCCTAGATCAGAGGCGCTATAAATCTCAATCCATTTGTTACGGCCTTCAGAACTCGTCGTAGAGCCATTAACAATATTTAGATCATTTGGAGAACCAGAAGTACCCGCGTTGGTCAGCGTTACACGTACAGAGCCGTTTACTGCTTGGTCGATAATGTCAAAGTTGACATTCGTAGTGTCGCCCCAAGTGCCAGATTGCTCCCCCGTGGCGGGTTTTTCGATTCCGAGGTTTACTGTATAGGTACTTGGCATCTTTTTAAATCCTTACGCTGCTATTTGCGTCCAGTTAGCATCTTGTGTTGGCGTATCCTCCGACCACGTGGGCGACTGACTTGGTGTTACACTAATATACCCCGGATTTTGATCGGGAACAATATTTGAGTACACCAGTACCTGTCCAACACCTCCTGTCGCAGCTACACCTGTTACATTTACGATAGCGTCAGACTCTACCGTCACGCTACCAACTCTTCCTGTACCGGCTACGCCACCTACATTAACATTCTGGTCAGTAGTTACTGAAACAGACCCAACTGCACCGGTCGCAGCAATACCTGTAACAGGTACGTTTGCTTCACCATCTACTGAGGCTTGACCAACTCGACCTGTTGCAGCAATACCCGTTGGGTACACATTTGCTTTTGCAACAACAGTAACTGAACCTACCGATCCGGTCGCCTGCAAGCCAGTAACTGGAACATTTGCTTCGGCATCGACTGTGACTGTGCCTACTGCGCCTGTACCGGCTACACCCGTAACGTTAACGTTTGCATCTGCGGTGGTCGTTACCGTGCCAACTGCTCCGGTAGCTTCCAATCCGGTTGGGTAGACGTTTGCGTCAGCAGTAACGCTGGCGGAGCCGACTTGACCAGTACCGGCAACGCCGGTCACGTCCACATTGGCCGCGGCTATGACGCTTACAGAGCCTACCTGCCCTGTAGCAGAAACCCCAGTTACGGTTACATTGGCTTCCGCAACAACCGTTACGCTACCAACATTACCTGTGGCTTGTAACCCTGTAACCGGCGCATTAGCGTCCGCGGTTACGGTTACAGAACCTACCGAGCCCGTGGCAAACGGAAATCCGCTCTGGGACCATGGGCCTTCGCCCCAACCAGAGCGGCCCCAGCCGCCGATTGGAACGACAACATCAGTCATTACGCTATCCGAATAATCGCATTACTTG